>ENA-ORVC01001969-ORVC01001969.1-human-gut-metagenome-genome-assembly--contig:-NODE-1969-length-15281-cov-3.167017_pt1 | contig 15281 bp, 10 predicted proteins | sample MGYA00242092_ERZ509234 | MGnify/ENA primary metagenome ERZ509234 (study PRJEB26280, sample SAMEA2338800) | human gut metagenome | biome: human gut; feature: human-associated habitat; material: faeces... | reverse complement strand
ATCCGGCTGCGCTTTATATGCCGAAGCGGATTTTTGGTGCAGCTAGAAATATGAGAGAGGGAGGCAGCTTAACAATTCTCGCAAGTGCACTTGTAGACACTGGAAGCAAGATGGATGATGTCATTTACGAAGAATTTAAAGGAACTGGAAATATGGAACTTGTCCTCGACAGAAAGCTTCAAGAAAAAAGAGTGTTCCCGGCAATCGATATTCTGAAATCAGGAACAAGAAGAGAAGACCTGCTGCTTTCAAAAGAAGAACAGGAAGCTGTAGAAAGTATGAGGAAAGGTCTGAATGGACTGCGTCAGGAAGAGGCGGTAGATAACATTCTGAATATGTTCTCAAGAACAAAGAATAATGAAGAATTAATACAAATGGTAAAAAAGACAAAATTTATCTAGACAAATATTGATTCTTGTGCTACAATGAACAAGCTGTGTAAATGAAAAGAAATTTACGGCACATTTATGTGCGTGTCAAGAAAATAAAGAAGAGGTGAAAATCATGAAAGAAGGAATACATCCAAATTATTATCAGGCAACTGTAACTTGTAACTGTGGTAATACATTCGTGACAGGATCTACAAGCGAAGAAATCCATGTAGAAATCTGTTCTAAATGTCATCCATTCTACACAGGACAGCAGAAAGCAACTCAGGCTCGTGGCCGTGTTGATAAATTCAATAAGAAATACGGAATGGACAAATAAGATTACAGGTATTGGGTTGAGGTTTTTGAATCTCAGCCCTTTTTTCTTATAATTAATTATATAGAACTTGTAATGATACAGAATATATGAAGGAGAGTATATGAAATCATCGAATATTGGCGGGCAGGCGGTGCTGGAAGGTATCATGATGAAGAATCGGGACCATTATGCCGTAGCTGTCAGGAAGCCGGACGGGGAGATCTTTGTCCAGACAGAGGAATTTCACAGTGTTACCGGCAGATATAAGAAACTGACGACAATTCCGTTTGTCAGAGGAGTGTTCAATTTTATTGATTCTATGGTACTGGGAATTAAGACACTGACATTTTCAGCATCATTCTATGAAGAAGAGGAAGAGAAAAATTTTTCCGAAGCCGAACAAAAGAAAAAAGAAAAACAGGAGGAATGTAAAAATGGGAAAAGCGTTAATTATCGGATGTGGAGGAGTGGCTTCTGTAGCCATTCACAAATGTTGCCAGAACAGTGAGGTATTTGAGGAAATCTGTATTGCCAGCCGCACGGTATCAAAATGCGATGTATTAAAGGAAAAACTTCAGGGCACAACCAAAACAAAAATCACAACCGCGCAGGTAGATGCGGATAAGGTGGAAGAGTTAATTGCTTTAATTGAAAAGGAAAAACCAGATGTGGTGCTGAACCTTGCGCTGCCTTATCAGGATCTTACCATTATGGATGCCTGCCTGGCTACCAAAACCCATTATATTGACACTGCCAATTATGAGCCGGAAGATACTGCAAAGTTTGAATATAGCTGGCAGTGGGCTTACAGAGAAAAATTTGAAAAAGCGGGAATCACAGCTCTTTTAGGAAGCGGCTTTGACCCAGGTGTTACCGGAGTATTTTGCGCTTATGCTCTGAAACATGAGTTTGATGAAATTAATTACATTGATATTCTGGACTGCAATGGAGGAGACCACGGTTATCCTTTTGCCACAAACTTTAATCCGGAAATTAATATCCGCGAAGTATCTGCAAAAGGCTCTTACTGGGAAGACGGACATTGGGTGGAAACAGAGCCAATGGAAATTAAGAGAGTTTATAATTTTGAGGAAGTGGGAGAAAAAGACATGTATCTCCTTCACCATGAAGAAATTGAAAGCCTTGCCCTGAATATGCCGGGCATTAAGAGAATCCGTTTCTTCATGACTTTTGGTCAGAGCTACCTGACTCATTTGAAATGTCTGGAAAATGTGGGGATGACTTCCATTGAGCCTATTCTGTTTGAAGGAAAAGAAATTGTTCCTCTGCAGTTTTTAAAGGCTGTGCTTCCGGATCCTGCATCCTTGGGACCACGCACTAAGGGAAAAACCAACATTGGCTGTATTTTCCAGGGCAAAAAGGATGGCAAAGAAAAGACTTATTATCTCTATAATATCTGCGACCATGAATCCTGCTATAAGGAAGTTGGCTCTCAGGCAGTAGCTTACACTACCGGAGTGCCTGCCATGATTGGTGCTATGATGGTCATGACCGGAAAATGGAATAAACCAGGAGTACATAATATTGAAGAGTTTGATCCGGATCCATTTATGGATGCCTTAAATACCTGGGGACTTCCATGGAGAGAGTCTCATAAACCGGTGCTGGTGGACTAATGGCAGGGGAGAAAAAAGCCGGGTTTTCCACACCATATTTTTTGGTGGATGAAAACCGGCTGCTGCATAATCTGGAAATTTTAAAACAGGTGTCACAACAGGCAGAATGTAAGATTTTACTGGCGCAGAAAGCTTTTTCCATGTTTTCTGTGTATCCTCTTTTACGGAAATATCTGGCAGGAACCACAGCCAGCGGCCTGTATGAGGCCAGACTGGGCTATGAGGAATTTGAAAAGGAAACCCACGTGTTTTCTCCTGCCTATACAGAGGAGGAATTTCAGGGGCTTTTGCAGTATGCAGACCACATGATTTTCAATTCGCCTAAGCAGGTGCGAAAGTTTGCACAGCGGGCAAAAGCAGCAGGAAAAGAGGTGGGACTTCGGGTTAATCCAGAGTGTTCCACCCAGGAGGGACATGCCATTTATGATCCCTGTTCCCCAGGCTCAAGGCTTGGAACAACTCTTGGGAATTTTGAAGAAGAACTGGTTTCCATGCTGGATGGGCTTCATTTCCATACCTTGTGTGAGCAGGGGGCAGATGCCCTGGAAATCACCTTACAGGCAGTGGAGGAAAAATTTGGCAAGTATCTGTATAGAATGAAGTGGCTGAATCTGGGAGGTGGACACCACATTACCAGAGAAGATTATGACGTTTCGGGATTGATTGCCATGATACAGAGGCTTCGCAGGAAATATGGGATTGAAGTTTACCTGGAACCGGGAGAGGCAGTGGTGTTAAATGCAGGATTTCTGGTTTCCACAGTTCTGGAAACCATGAAAAATGGAATGGACATTGCCATCCTGGATACCTCTGCGGCCTGCCATATGCCGGATGTTCTGGAAATGCCTTATCGTCCCCCTGTAAAAGACAGCGCCATGCCGGGGGAAAAGCCTTATACTGTGCGCCTTGCCGGGCCTACCTGTCTGGCAGGGGATGTGATTGGAGATTATTCCTTTGACCAGCCTTTAAAAGAAGGAGACCAGGTGGTGCTGGAAGATATGGCCCTTTACACCATGGTGAAAACCAATACCTTTAACGGCATGCCTTTGCCAGATTTGGTGTGGAGAGATAAAAATGGTGTTATGAGCCTGGTAAAAAGATTTGCATATGAAGATTTCAAGGGAAGACTTTCCTGAGAAATTTCTTTGGGAGACTGCAGGGCAGTTTCCCTTTTTTTCTTTTTGCATATGGTAAAAGAAAAAGGCATTTGAGATTTTGTTGAAAACAAGTTTAAATAGATTTGCAGTTTTTGGCGGTGATATGCGCCAGGTATATCTTGCAGAATGTTTGGCGGAAAAAGGATATGAAGTGGTTGTTTATGGTTTGTGTGAAAGCTGTAAGCATCTGAAAATCAGGGAGGCATCTTCTCTGGAAGCCGCCTTGGAATATGCAGAAGCAGTGGCAGCCCCGGTTCCTTTTTCCAAAGGGCTGTCGCTTATATCGGAAGAAAAACTTCTTAAAACTTTAAAACCGGGAACCTGGTTTTTCTCAGGAGGGATTTCTGCCGGATTTTGCACACAGGCAGAGAAAAAAGGAATCCAATGTGTGGATTATTTAAAAGATGAGAGCGTGGCAATGAAAAATACCCTTGCAGCCGCAGAGGGAATTCTGGCAGAAGCTATTATCAGAAGTCCCAGAAATCTTTTGGGAAGTACCTGTCTGGTTCTTGGCTACGGAAGGTGTGGCAGCACGTTGGTGTCCTATTTAAAAGGGATTTCCTGCCATGTGCTGGTGTATGAAAAACAGGAAAAAGAAGCTGCTAGGGCAGATATTCGGGCAGACCAGGTAATAAGACCAGGTGAGCTTGCCATGGCTTTGCAGGAATCAGATTTTATTTTCAATACCATTCCGGCCATGGTTTTGCCAAAAGCTCTGCTTGGCTATGTAAGAAGGGATGCCTTGATTCTGGATATGGCTTCCGCGCCGGGAGGTGTGGATTATGAGGCGTGCAAAGAGCTGGGGATTTCGGCAGCTTTGCTCCCTGGACTTCCGGGGAAATATGCGCCCGCATCTTCTGCTGAGATTCTGGCAGAAAAAATAGAGAGAACTCTGTAAAAATAGAAGTGAAAGGGAAATTTGGAGGGAGAGTATATGGAACTCAAAGGAAAGAAAATCGGAGTGGCTTTCACAGGCTCCTTTTGTACCTATAAACGCGTATTTACGGAATTGGAAAATCTGGTTCAGGAGGGCGCCATAGTACAGACCATTTTTTCAGATGCTTCTCAGACCATTGACAGCCGGTTTGGAAAAGCAGAGGATTTTGTAAAAGAAGCAGAACGCATGACCGGAAATCCACCTATGCGGACCATTGCTCAGGCAGAGCCCATTGGACCGGGAAGCCTTCTGGATTTGCTGATGATTCTGCCTTGTACCGGAAATACTATTGCAAAGCTGGCAAACGGTATTACAGACACTCCGGTACTCATGGCAGCCAAGGCTCATCTTAGAAATGAAAAGCCCCTGCTGCTGTCTATTTCCACCAATGATGCCCTGGGCATGAATATGAAAAATATCGGACTTTTATTAAATGCAAAACATGTCTATTTTGTTCCATTTGGACAGGACAATGCCCAAAAGAAACCCAATTCTATGATTGCTCATACGGAACTTCTGATTCCTGCGGCCAAAGCAGCGCTGGAGGGAAAACAATATCAGCCAGTCATTCAGTGAAAAGGAGAATGTTATGAACGCTATTGCAGGATTTTGCAGCCATAAGGCTGTCTATGACCAGGAAGAGAAAAAGTGGAGCGCTGTACTGGAATCCATGAATCAGGTGCAAAAAAGAAGAGAATCGGGAAAGACGAACATCTGCCTGAAAAAACACTGTGGCATGACAGGATATGAAGACATCTGTCCCTGTATTCTGGCTATGGATGGAAGTCTTTACAATGCACCAGAGCTTCGCAAAGAACTGAAAGCCATGGGAGCGGTTTTTAAAACTACTAAGGACTGGGAGGTCATGGTTCAGGCGTATCTGCATTTTGGAGAAAAGTTTGTTGCCAGACTTAATGGAAGCTTTGCAGCAGCTCTGTGGGATGCCAGGAAGGAAACTCTGTTTTTGTTTCGGGACAGAGTGGGAACAAAACCGCTTTTTTACACACGAAAAGGAGAAACCCTGGTGTATGCTTCGGAAATCAAAGGTTTGTTTTCCTATCCAGGAATCAGAGCAAAACTGGATGAACAGGGACTTTGTGAAATCTTTGCCCTGGGTCCGGCCAGAACTTACGGAAAAGGCGTTTTCAAAGACATTATGGAAGTGCTTCCGGGACATTATATGACCTTTTGTGGCGGTGTTTTAAAGGAACACCCTTACTGGAAGCTGGAAAGCCATGTTCATCAGGATTCTTATGAAATGACGGTGGAAAAAACAGCCTGGCTCTTGGAAGACGCAGTAAAGAGGCAAATGTGTGGAGAAACTTCGGTGTGTACGTTTTTGTCCGGCGGGGTGGACAGCAGCCTGGTAACTGCCATTTGTGCCAGGGAACTGGAAAAACAGGGAAAGGTTCTGGATACTTTTTCTTTTGATTTTGAAGGAAATCAGAAATACTTCCAGTCCAATGCTTTTCAGCCCAGTCAGGATAGACCCTGGGTGGAAAAAATGGTACAGAAATTCCACACCAACCATGTGTTTCTGGAATGTGACAATGAAAACCTGTTAGAAAATTTATATGAGGCAGTAGATGCCAGAGACCTGCCCTGTATGGCAGATGTGGAATCCTCCATGCTGTATTTTTGCAGAAAAGTGGCAGAGCATAGTAAGATAGCTCTTACAGGAGAATGTGCAGATGAAATTTTTGGCGGCTATCCCTGGTTTCATAAGGAAGAGGCCCTGAACACCCAGGCATTTCCCTGGTCTTTTGATATGAAGGTGCGTCAGACCTTGTTATCCGAAGACGTGATTCAGGGGCTTCCTATGGAGGAATATGCAAGGGCTGCTTATGACAGGACGGTTTTGGAAACTCCTGCTTTGGAAGGGGAGACAGGAGTAGAGAAAAGAAGAAGAGAAATGGCATATTTGAATCTGAGATGGTTTATGGCAACGCTGATGGACCGTATGGACCGCACCAGCTCCAGCGTGGGGATGGATGCCAGAGTGCCTTTTGCGGATTACAGAATCATAGAATATATCTGGAACGTGCCCTGGGCCATGAAATGCAGAGGCGGAGTGAAAGGACTGCTGCGCCATGCAGGAGAGGGAAAAGTGCCGGAAGAGGTACTGTGGAGGAAAAAAAGCCCTTATCCCAAAACCTATCATCCCCAGTATGAGCGCATGTTGGGAGAGGCGCTGAAAGAGGTTCTGGCAACCAAAGATGCGCCGGTGAAACAGTTTCTGGATAAGGAGAAAGTAAAACGCTTTCTGGATAGTCCCAAGGACTACGGGAAGCCCTGGTACGGCCAGCTTATGGCAGGCCCCCAGATGCTGGCGTATATGCTCCAGGTGAATTACTGGATGGAGACGTATGGGGTGGAAGTGGTGTAAAAGGTTTCGTAAAAGGGGCTACTGCTTCACGATTGATGAATTGTTAAAGCAACAGCCCCCTATGATTTTTTTAGGAAAATGTTGTTTCATGATTATTCCGAAATTCCGAAGGAGGAAGTCCAGTCTGCTTTTTAAACAGCCTGCTAAAATACAAAGGATTTTCATACCCTACAATGGCAGCTACATCAGCAACAGAGTATGTGGTAGTCCGGAGCAGGGTTTTGGCATTTGTGATCCGCAGATTTAAGATATACTGCATGGGAGTTACACCATTGTAACGTTTGAAGCTGCGGATAAACCAGCAGGTGCTTATGTGTCTGTATTGGGCATAATCTTCTATGGAGAGGTCTTCGGCAAAATGTTCGTTGAAAAACTGCGTAGCATCTTCCATTTCTTTTTGAAGAAGACGGTTTTGTGCAGTGCCTACAGGAGCCTGCCGGCTGATAAGCAGAAACAACTCCCTAAGAAGGATAGACAGGTATTCTTCATAATGGGGTTTGGTAAGTTGTAGTTCTTTGATCATTTTCCGAAAGATTTGGTGATATTCCGGGTGATTTCCGGTTTGCATTATTCTGCCTGATTCAAATAAACCATATTCCTTTAAAATATTTTTTACATTGTTCCCGGTAAAATGAACCCAGTACACTTCTGTCTGATCTGTACCATAATAAACATATCTCTGCATTTCTCTGGGCCGGTATAAAATCATGTGTCCGGCTTCTATAATCTCTTCCTTATCATCAAAAAAGAAATGTCCCTTTCCGGAAGCAACATAAAGCAGTTGATAATCAATCCTTCCCCTTGGCCGGTAGGTAGGAAGTTTGGGCTGGTGGATTAAACGATAGGTTCCGCAGCTTCCCACAACCAAAGGTCTGCTTTTATCTTTAAAATCCTGCAACGAATGGTGCAGATAACCGGAGTTGATATACATAAAAGAGTCCTCCTTTTCGGAAAGTGTTCTTTGTTATGGGAGATTATATCATTTTGTGCATATTTTGTCCAATGGAGTTTATGGACGAAACATGTAAAAAGAGCGTAAAATATAGTTAAAACAAAGGAAAAATAAGAGAAAATGAGGAGGAACGTATTGTGATTGTGCCAAAACACTATGAGGACTTAAATATAGTGCATGAAAACACCATGCCATACAGAGCCTATTATATCCCGGCGTCCCACGATATGGGCGCATTGGTGGAAGACCGGTTTTCTTCGGACCGCATGATGGCGCTGAATGGGAAATGGCAGTTTCGGTACTTCAGCAGTATTTATGATGTGCAGGAGAAATTTTACCAACCGGATTATGACTGCAGCAGTTTTGTGGAAGCAGAGGTGCCGGGAGTCTGGCAGAATTATGGTTATGACAGCCACCAGTATACCAATGTAAGGTATCCGATTCCTTTGGATCCGCCTTATGTACCACAGGAAAATCCCTGTGGAGCGTATGTGCGTAAATTCTACTATGAAAAATCAGAAGATGCTCCAAAAGCATATTTGAATTTTGAGGGTGTGGATTCCTGCTTTTATGTATGGATCAATGGGAAGTATGTGGGATACAGCCAGGTTTCCCACGCCACCAGTGAGTTTGATGTGACAGAGGTTCTGGTAAATGGAGAGAATACGCTGGCGGTTTTGGTTCTGAAATGGTGTGACGGCACCTATCTGGAAGATCAGGATAAATTCCGTATGAGCGGGATTTTCAGGGATGTATATCTTTTAAACCGTCCGGCAAATGTGGTATATGACTATTTTACTACAACAGAAATTCAGGAAGACCAGGCAGTGATTACTGTACAGGCAAAGTATCAGGGACAGGCAGTTCCTACAACATTAACCTTATATGATGCAGAGAAACAGAAAATTGCCTCCCAGATGTTCCGGGAAGAAGCAGGGGATTTTTACACCCATAAGGCAGTCTTTACCGTAAAAAATGCAAAGCTGTGGAATTCGGAGCAGCCTTATTTATATACTCTGGTAATGGAAACAGAGGGAGAGGTTCTTACAGACCGGATCGGGATCCGGGAGATCTGCGTGAAAGATGCGGTTCTCTATGTAAACGGTACAGATATTAAATTCAAGGGCGTGAACCGCCATGACTCCGATCCGATGACCGGGTTTGTCATTGGGCTGGACCAGATGAAAAAGGATCTGCAGATGATGAAAGAGAGCAACTTTAATGCAGTCCGTAGCAGCCATTATCCCAATGCGCCTTATTTTTATCAGTTATGTGACGAGTACGGATTTTTTGTGATTGCAGAGGCGGATAATGAAAGTCATGGAACCCAGTCCCAGTATTTAAAAGATTCCAGCTGGGAAAATGTAAGCCAGAGGTGGAATGAACGGATTGCCGATAACCCGGATTTCATACCGGCTACCCTGGACCGTACCAGACTTTGCGTACACAGGGAGAAAAACCGCCCCAGTGTTGTTATCTGGTCTATGGGAAATGAATGCGGCTATGGCTGCACCTTTGAGGAAGCTTTAAAATGGACGAAAGAATTTGACAAAACAAGGCTGACCTGTTATGAAAGCTCTTTTTACCGGAGCAAAAAAAGAACATACGATTACAGCAACATTGATATTTTCAGCAGAATGTATCCTTCCCTGGAAGAAATCCGGGACTATATGGAACAGAAGCCGGATAAACCATTCCTTTTGATTGAATACTGCCATGCTATGGGGAATGGACCGGGGGATCTGGAGGATTATTTCCAGATAATCAATCAATATGACCAGCTTTGTGGAGGCTTTGTGTGGGAATGGTGTGACCATGGGGTGTACCAGGGACAGGCTGCCAATGGAAAAGAGAAGTATTTTTATGGCAGCGACTTTGGAGAAGAAGTCCATGACGGCAATTTCTGTATGGACGGGCTGGTCTATCCGGATCGGACACCTCATACCGGACTTTTGGAATATCAGAATGTGTACCGTCCGGCAAGAGTGGTATCCTTCCGGCAGGAAACCGGGGAACTGTGCCTGAAAAATTATATGAATTATCTGGATTTAAAAGAGTATCTTTCTCTGAGTTTTGAAGTGACCTGTGATGGGAAAAGACTGGAGAAGGGAGAAGCAGAACTGAAGGAGTCCATACTGCCGGGGCAGACAGGAAGCCTCTTTTTGGACATTGCGGTTCCGGAATGCGGAAAGTGCTACTTGAAGGTATCTTATCATTTAAAACAGGGAAATGCCCTTGTTGTTCTGGGAAGTGTGCTGGGATTTGATGAAATTCTGTTGGAAAATAAAGATGGAAGAAATCAGCAGGCAGTTTCGTTGTTGGAGTGCAGAAAAGAAAAGGCTGTGTCCATGCAGGTGTTGGAAACGGATCGGTTCCTTACCATTGAAACAGAGAAGTTTACATATCGCTACAGTAAACTTTTCGGATTGTTTGAACAGCTACAGTTGCATGGAGAGGAACTGCTGGCTGCACCAATGGAAGTAAACATCTGGCGGGCGCCCACAGACAATGACAGGAAAATTAAGCTGGAATGGATGGCAGCAGGATATGACCGGAGCAGAACCAGAGCCTATGCTACAACATGGGAAACAAACGGTGAAAGCGTTACGCTTTACAGTACCATGTCTGTAGCAGCAGTAGCTCTTCAAAGGGTTCTGGATATGGAAGCTCAGTGGAATATCAGTGCAGCAGGAGAAATTACGGTAACCATGCAGGTGAAAAAGAATATGGAATTTCCCCAGCTTCCAAGGTTTGGGCTTCGGCTATTTTTAAAGGAAGAATATGAAGGCTTGAAATTCTATGGACTGGGACCTCACGAAAGTTACGTGGATAAGCACAGGTCCTGCAGTCATGGTCTTTATGAAACAACGGTAGCAGAGCAGCATGAGGATTATCTGCGCCCACAGGAAAACGGAAGCCAAAAGGGCCATCGAAGTTTTAAGCTTTGTCTTCATTTTGTCGATTATTAATTCGTTAATTATTCTTTGCTCCTCAGCCGGGTACTTTCCCGGCAATCCGTGAGACGTTGTCTCATGGGTAACAGAGCAAACCGCTCACTGGTAAGGGAGCTATTTACTCAGCCGTCTTCGGACGATTTTCCGGGGCAGCTCCGAACTCCTTATTCGGCGTGTTGCCCATCACAAAGGTAAGATTCCCTCCCTTCACGATATCATCATACAGAATATAAGAATTGTTATAAGGTTTACCATTTAGCAACACGGATTGGATATATACATTCTCCTTGCTGTTGTTCTGGGCTACGACCTCGAAAGTCTTACCCTCCGGCAAATGAACGGAAGCCTTATCAAATAACGGGCTACCGAACACGAACACGCCATTGGAAGGATTTACTTGGTAAAATCCCAAGGCAGACATGATATGCCAAGCGGACATCTGGCCACAATCCTCGTTTCCGATGATGCCCTCCGGCTGGTCGGTATAGAACACATCTTGGATGTAACGAACTTTCTCGGCTGTCTTCCATTGCTCGCCGGCGTATGGATAAAGGTAAGTGACATGATGGCTCGGCTCATTTCCATGGGCGTACATGCCGATCAAGCCACTGATATCCGGAGAGGCGTTCTCTCCTAACTCACCTTCCACCAAGAACAAAGAATCCAGTTTCGAGATAAACGGAGCGTCGCCACCCATCAACTCGATCAAGCCTTCCGGATGCTGGGGCACGAAGAATGTATAATGCCAACCATTTCCCTCACAGAAATCGCCTACGCTATGTATGGACTGGATCGGATCGTACGGCGTACGCCAGCTGCCATCATTCATTTTCGGACGGATAAAGTTGATATCCTTATCGAAATACTGCGTATAATATTTACCACGTTTCAAGTAATTCTGGTAATCCTCCGTCTTGCCCATTTTCTTCGCCATCAAGGCGATACCCCAATCATCGGCTGCGTATTCCATCGCGATAGAAGTAGCCTCACGTACCTTATCACAAGGGATATAGCCTTTTTCCAACACGTACGGCACCCCGTTTTGCTTCTCATAGACAGAGGAAGCAACCATATAACGATACGCACGGTCGGCGTCAAAGCCGGTAAAACCTTTCAGATAGGCATCCGCGATAATAGGCACAGCGCTATATCCCGGCATTTGATCCGTCTCACCACCAATCAACGGCCAGATCGGTAATTTCTCTTGCTGGTCGTAAATGCTTAACATAGAGTTCACCAAATCCGACACATATTGAGGCTTGATAATCGTGAACAACGGATGCAAGGTACGATACGTATCCCATAGAGAGAAAGTGGAATAGTTCTTCCAAGTATTGTTCGTATACACCTTATCATCATGGCCACGGAAATCGCCATTCGCGTCGCAATACAACGTCGGAGCGATAAACGCATGGTACATGGCGGTATAGAAAACCTTCTTGGCACGCTCATCTTTCGTATCGATGGAGATACAAGACAATTGGTCATTCCATTTATCGATAGCCTCGTTACGAACCTCGTCGAAATCCCAATGAGAAAGCTCCGTACGTAAGTTAGCCAAGGCATTCTCACAACTTACGGAAGAGATAGCGACCTTTACCAAGGCGGTCGGGGCATCTCCCTTAAAGGTAATCACTCCCTTTACGGACTCGCCTGTCAACTCATCATTACCCGCGGCCTCATCATCGTTGAATACAGCCAAAGACTCGATCGGCTGATCACATTTCAACGTAAAGAATACTTTGTGACGTGGGCTCCAACCTTTGGAAAAACGGTACCCCTCGATCGTGTACTCATCAATCTTCTTCAAATAAGTGTCATACGCTTTATCACCGATACCTTCCTTCAAGTTGATCAAGAGGCGATGCTCGCTTCCCGACGGATACGTATAACGATGTAAAGCTACACGCTCGGTTGCCGTCAACTCCGCTTTTACGCCATTATCCATCAGCAAAGAGTAATATCCCGGAGCTACGGCTTCGTTGGCATGTTTATAATAGGAAGAAGCGGCTCCCTCTATATTATCTTGCTCGCCACGGGCGGTACGTACCTCGCCCGTATAAGGCATCAGAAGGATATCCCCCAGATCAGAACATCCGGTTCCGCTCAAATGCGTATGACTAAATCCGATAATGATACTATCGGAGTAATGATAACCGGAACACCAGTCCCATCCCTTAAAAATATTCTGAGGACCTACTTGAACAGCTCCAAACGGAACGTTCGCCCCGACAAATACGTGTCCGTGCTCTCCCGATCCGATATAAGGATCTACATATGCGGTAAAGTCTGTCTTGTTTTCCGTTTTCTCCGGTGTAGCACAGGAGTATGCGAAAAATGTCAGGCATATCGCTATGCCTGACATTAATGGTTTATGAATGAAATTCATCTTAATTGCTTATTTCTTCTTTTTACTAGGTTTTACAGAAATAGGGGAAAGTTTATTGATCCCTTCCTCGTTTACGGAGAATGAGTAAGGCATATCCTCCGGATTAATACCACGATTCATATTCGGCTTGTCACCCATCTTGAAGTCGATCACGCCACCCTTAAACAAATCGTTATGATCCAGATAATTCTTAGTGTAGTTCTTGCCGTTGAACGTCATGGATTCGATATAGATATTCTTATCGCTGTTGTTCGGGGCATTGATCACCAAGTTGTTTCCATTCTCAAAATGGATCGTAGCCTTCTTGAACAGCGGAGCGCCCAACACATATTGGGTCGTACCCGGAGCTACCGGATAGAATCCTAACGCTGAGAATACATACCAAGCGGAAGTCTGGCCATTATCCTCATCACCGCAATAACCATCCGGACCCGGAGTATACATCTTATTCATTACTTGACGTAACCAATATTGAGCCTTCCAAGGTTGACCCGCATAGTTATATAAATAAATCATATGCTGGATCGGCTGGTTACCATGAGCGTAGTTACCCATATTCATCACGGTCATCTCACGGATCTCGTGGATCACACCACCGTAGTAGCTATCATCGAACAAAGGCGGTACAGCAAATACGGAGTCAAGCATCATCACAAATGAATCCTTACCGCCCATCAAGTCGATCAATCCCTGAGGATCGTGGAATACAGACCATGAATAATGCCAGCTATTACCTTCCGTGAAAGCGTCACCCCATTTCAGCGGAGAGAACGGAGCCATAAACTCGCCATTCTCATTCTTGCCACGCATCAACTTGGTTTCCTTGTCGTACAGGTTCTTATAGTTCAACGCACGACGGGCATATAATTCCAATTCCTTTTTCGGACGGCCTAGTTGTTTAGCGATCTGCCAGATACACCAGTCATTGTAAGCATATTCCAATGTACGGGCGGCGTTCTCGTTGATCTTCACGTCGTAAGGAACATATCCTAACTTATTATAATATTCATGACCCAGACGTCCTGTAGAAGAGACCTTCGGGTGAACGTTTTCCGTACCATGAATCAAACCTTTATATAAAGTCTCCAAATCGTCAACCTTCACACCCTTCATATAAGCGTCTACCAAGATAGACGCCGAGTTATTACCGACCATGCAACCACGGTGACCCGGACTTGCCCATTCCGGGAAGAAGCCGCTTTCCTTATATGTATTGATCAAGCCCTCTTGCATCTCCTTGTTTACCGACGGGAACATCAAGTTCAAGAATGGGAACAAACTACGGAACGTATCCCAGAATCCGGTATCGGTAAACATATAACCCGGTAATACCTCACCATTATACGGACTGTAGTGTACCACCTCGCCCTGAGCGTTGATCTCATAGAACTTACGAGGGAACAACAATGAACGATAGAAACAAGAATAGAACGTACGATATTGATCCAAATCTCCACCCTCAACCTCGATCTTGCTCAAATGCTCATTCCAAACATCCTTACCTTTCTGAACCAAGGTATCAAAGTTATCGTTACCTAATTCCTTCATGTTGATAGCGGCCTGATCGAAGCTAATAAAAGAGGAAGCCACCTTCGCATGAACGATTTCACCCTTCTTCGTCTTGAAACCGATTACGGCTCCTACATGGTCACTCGTTTGCTCCTTCGCACCCTCTTTCAAAGAAGCGTCGGCAAATGTAGCCTCGTATGTGAAAGGCTTATCAAACTCGATCACAAAATAATTCTTGAAATTATCGGGAACCCCACCGCTATTCTTCGTTGAATAACCGATGATCTTATTCTCCTCCGGAATCACCTTGATATAAGACCCCTTATCCAAGGCATCCACCACGATATAAGAATGCTCGTTTTCCGGGAAAGTGAAACGGAACATAGCGGCACGATCTGTCGGCGTTAATTCCGTTACCACGTCATGCTCCGCCAGATATACCTTATAGTAATAAGCCTTGGCGATCTCTCCTTTATGCGAGAACCAGCTCGCACGTTTATCTTGGTCGAATTCCGGTTTACCAACCACCGGCATGATTGCAAATTGTCCGTAATCATTGATCCACGGGCTTGGCTGATGGGTCTGTTTAAAGCCACGGATCTTGTTAGCCGTATATACATACTGCCATCCATCTCCCATCTTTCCTGTCTGAGGAGTCCAGAAATTCATACCC
>ENA-ORVC01001961-ORVC01001961.1-human-gut-metagenome-genome-assembly--contig:-NODE-1961-length-15315-cov-94.625033_pt1 | contig 15315 bp, 21 predicted proteins | sample MGYA00242092_ERZ509234 | MGnify/ENA primary metagenome ERZ509234 (study PRJEB26280, sample SAMEA2338800) | human gut metagenome | biome: human gut; feature: human-associated habitat; material: faeces... | reverse complement strand
TTTGCCCCTTTATTTTTTTTGCCGATTCTCATTTTCCCCATCGGACCCGCTGCTCTTAACCTTAAAAAATATTTAAATTTAATTTTATAAATCTCTTGACATTTAACAGTAGTCATGTTATAATATTTATAGAAACAAGGAGTTAAGCTTAAAACATAAGGAGGATTAAGATATGAAGTTTAAAGAATTAGAGTTATCAAATACTGAAAAATTACAGGTATTTTGTAATTTTATTGTTTCTAACACCATCGGTTCGACTACACCAAAATGTGCTTTATGGTCAGCTTTTGGTATTAAACCACATCTTCGTTGATATTTTAATAATGATTTATTAGCAAGCGGTTATGTAACAAGGGTAACTGAATACAGTAAACATAAATGCATAGAATTGTTAATACCTGTTGATGAAGAATTTTATGAGAGGTTTATAAATGGCGAATAATAGGTTATATTTGAGGTGTAAAAATTGTGGTCAGTCTATGTTAGTCGCAAAGAATTTTGGTGGTGAATGGGATTATCGTAATGCTAACAAAATTCCAGAGTTTTTGATTAATCATGATTTTATGTGTTATTGGGATTGTGATGACGTTATACAATGGGAATTTATTGAAGAAAGTAAAATTGAAAGTTATACTGAAAATGGAGATAAATTATTTATAAAAACTAAAGGAGGTGACGCAGAGTAATATAAACCATAAAAAGAAAGGAGGTGAAATAATGAAAGGTATTTTTACAACAATCATTTTAGCAATAATGCTAGCGGGTGTACTTTATTGGGTAAAGTGTGCATCTACACCATTTTTGTATAAAGACAGAGTATGGTATTACGTAGACCAGCAGACGGGTGTAAACTATTTAGTCGTAGACAATAAAGCGGTTACACCACGTTTGACACAATCTGGAGAATTATATATTACTAGATAAAGGAGAAAGGAATGGCAAAGTGTAGTAAACAAACAGAGGATATGTGCTTATGTAGAGATTGTGCAGTTATAAACTGCGAACGGTATAACTGCCGTGAGTGCGAGACGCTCATGCCCGAAAGAATCCATGAAGTATTTTTCTGCAACAGTTTCCGCGAGCGGGATAGTAGCAGATAAAATTAACATTTGATGTATTATATTAAAAATCAGACGGATGAGATAGCTAGATTGAAAGCCGGGCAGGAATTCATAATTTATTAACAGTTTGTTCATAATTTGTTCACACCCCTACGATATAATTAATAGTAGGGGGAGGTGAATAAGATGATTAAAACCTTATACGAACAATTAGTCTACGGAAACAAGGTATTAAGTTCACACGTTATGCATATAGGGTCCGCATATGCAACTATATACGTCTTAACGGAAGAATACATGTTAACTGTAAGAACTGACTATCTTGGAGCCATAACAGACCCGGAAACCTTATTAGGTTTCATTCATACAGGTGAAATCTCTATTATTCATCTTACCATTATTCCAATTGAAAATAAGCGGTAAAAAAGCATCCCACGTGCCACCGCTTATTATACAACCCAAAACAATGAAAACGGAGGAAAGAAAAATGTCAGAAGTAAAAGCAGCAAAGAGAGACCCAATGGTAACTAGAACAATCGTTTCTACCAACATCACAGTGCTCGGTGTATCTGAATCGGCAGGTGAAGCAAGTAATCGCACATACGTTGTGCCGTCCAAGATTGAGGACAAAGAGAAGGCTCTTAAACTTGCCATTAAAGAAAATACCGACCCGGACTATCATCCATCAATCGTAGTATCTATTACGCACGATGAGAAGGTAATGGGTATAACTGTTAAGCAGTTTATGGAAATGGCAGTGGAAGTAATCAGACCCGAATCTCAGCAGAAAAAAGCAAACTAACCTAACAGGAGGAGCGAACAATGACAATTTTAGAAACCAGTAGAGATTTCACAAATGTAGAAAAGTATCTTATGACCCAGGACCCCGGCATTATTTCAGTTAAGGACGTTCCAGACTTCACCTACATGGACGTTTCCGGTTATCTTCTTTACGAGCACCAGAACGCTAAGGGCGAGACATCTGAATTGTTATCAGTAATAGGCAGCGTTGATGGAGGAACAAAGGTTTGGTGTTGTCAGTCAGCAACATTTAAGCGGTCATTTTCGCAAATGTTTGAGCTTTTTGAGGGGCAACCATTTACGATTATAAAGACATCGGGTGTTTCCAAGGGAGGTAAAAATTATGTTGATTGTAGGTTAGCAATCAACTAATACAACAATAAAGGGAGGTATTACCTCCCTTTATATTTATCAAAATGGAGGTGATTAAGTGGCTAGAAAAAATACTGCATCTGAGACGATGAAAGCTTATAATAAAGAACGGGCTAGAATAATCAGACAGATTAAAAGAATGGAACAACGTGGTTATTTAGTTCCAGAAAACGTTTTACCACCAAAACCAAAACGCGTTACAAAGTCAAGCGTTGCAAGGTTAGCCAAAATTAAAACACCAGACCTATATACAAAATCACGCTATGTTGACCAGGAAACCGGAGAAATTTTAACAGGAGAAGCCGGTCGAAAATTAGAGCGAAGTACCGCAGCAAAGAGAGCAGCGCGGACACGTAAAACAGGGGTTAAACAACGACCCATAAACAAACCCACTGTATCAACAAAAATTCCAACCAACCAACATCCAGATTACGTAGATTACAATAACCAAATATTTACCAATTTTCAGATGGAAATGACTTTGATTTATGGCAGAAATGAAAAGCTGTTTAACTATATTACACGCTGGTATAATCGCTCAATGCAAAAATACGGACCGGACGATTTTGCCGAGGCATTAGAGAAAGCTAAGTCTGAGGGTCAATGGCCCGGTTGGGAAGGGGTATCAGATTCAGAAATCCTTACCGGAAAACTACACGGAATTCTTGACTTAATAGGCGCAAGCGAAGGAGGGCGAGAGGAAGTCATGGAAGATGCTATGGAAGCCATGGAAGCTGATGAGGATTTTTTGGACGTGGATAATTATGAATTTTAATATGGAGGGCATAAAGATGTGCGCACCCGCAACTATAAATATTACGTATGCGATTTTGAAACAACGGTTTATAAAGGCCAGCAATATACGGAGGTATGGGCGGCAGCAGTAGTTGAACTAAATACAGAAGATGTTGTAATTTTACACAGTATCCAAGATTTTTTAGGTTACATTTTTAGTCTTAACGTGAATATTGTTGGATATTTTCACAATCTTAAGTTTGATGGAAATTTTATTGTTGACTGGTTATTACGTAATGGTTATAAATGGAATCGTGTAGCCGAAGGTAAAATGAAAACCAACGATTTTAAATGTGCTATCAGTGACCGTGGCGCATGGTATACTATTACAATTAAAAAAGGTCAAACTGTAATAGAGTTTAGAGACAGTTTAAAGTTGTTGCCTTTTAGCGTAAAAAGACTCGGTAAATCTTTTAAAACAAAACACAAAAAGTTAGACATGGAATACGAAGGTTTTCGTTATGCAGGTTGTGAAATAACTGATATAGAAAAAGAATATATAGCCAACGACGTTTTAGTTGTTAAAGAAGCGCTTGAAATAATGTTTGAAAGAGGGCACCAAAAACTTACAATTGGGTCGTGCTGTTTAGAGGAATTTAAAAGTACCTATGATAAGACAGATTTTAAGAACTTTTTCCCCAACCTAACAGAAATTGAAATTGACCCCGAATTATATGGCGAATCCAATGCAGATGCTTATATACGTCATTCATATCGTGGCGGTTACTGTTATCTAGTTAAAGGCAAGGAAAATAAGATTTACTTTAACGGGTGGACAGCAGATATTAATAGCTCTTACCCATCCAACATGTCAAGTGAATCAGGCAACTATTATCCAGTAGGAAAACCCATGTTTTGGAAAGGGGATATCCCCAAAGAAGTTGATAACAAGTACTATTTTGTTAGGATAAGATGTAGATTTAACATCAAGGAAGGCATGTTACCTACAGTGCAGATAAAGGGAACCTTACTATATAATGGTACAGATTATCTAACCACCAGCGATTATTATGATTATCAAAGCGGAACCTACAAGCGTTATTACATGAAACAGGGTGTGAAGCATGACAGTTACGTAACAATGACGATGACATGTGTGGACTACGAGTTATTTTTAAAACACTATAACCCGATAGACCTTGAAGTACTTGACGGATGTTATTTTATGAAAGCGATAGGTTTATTTGATGATTACATGTACAAGTATAAAGAAATTAAAGAAAACAGTGTTGACGCTGAACGAGAGTTAGCTAAATTGTACTTAAACAATCTATATGGTAAGTTTGCTGCTAATGACAGTTCTAGTTACAAGGTACCTTACATCAATAGCAAAAATGTGTTAGGTTTTGAAATCGTGGAAGAACACGAAAAGAAACCAGGATTTATAGCCGTAGGAAGTGCAATAACGTCATACGCAAGACGATTTGTAATCAATGCAGCACAAGCAAATTATCACGGTGTGAACAAAGATGGTTTTATTTATTGCGATACCGACTCAATTCATTGCAGTGGAAAACCAGAGGATGTTAAAGGAATTAGAATACACCCCACATCATTTTGTGCGTGGAAGCTAGAATCATATTGGGATAAAGCTGTATTTGTACGACAGAAAACCTACATGGAACACGTAACACACGTTGATGGAAAAGAAGTAGAACCGTTTTATAACATAAGGTGTGCTGGAATGTCAGAAGATGCGAAACAAGAATTTTTGGATAAATATGATATAACGGATTTTAAAGAAGGTCTTAAACTTAACGAAGGATTAAAACCTGTAAGGTTGCCCGGAGGTATCGTGCTGGAGAAGAAAGGTTATCATATGACAAAGAAGCAAATAAGAAAATTTAAGGAGGATTAAAATGAGAGAAACAGTAATGCTGTTAGTAGCCTTAGCTTTAATATGTTTTAGTTTAACTATCATATCAGAATTATTACAAAATGAAGTTTTGAGTATTGTATTATCATTCATCACAATTTCTATTTTTATTGTAAGTATTGTATTAATTATGATTGATATGCTACTATTATAAATTAAGGATGATTAAAATGGCAGAAACTCTATTAATTAACGAATCTTACAACAAAAATAATGATTGCGAAGTATGTTTAAATAAGTATTTTTATGAAAAATAGTGTTAGATGTCGTTGTTTAGATGCAAACGAAGAATGTATGTTTGTTGAAGATGATATTTTAACGTTGTTTAAGAAGGGAAATGATTAAATGAAAATATCTATGAATGGAGTACCCAAACATATCGGGATAGGTTTAATAAATAATTATAGAAAATTACACGGTTTACCTTTACGTAGAAAGAAAAACAAAAAGAAAAGATGTTATAGCCTATATCCGCGATGCGAATTTTATACAAGAATTATGCAATTAAAACAATCGCATCTATGTGAAATTTGTGGTAAACCATTAGCAGAGGTTAGAGAAGATATTTATTTTCATCCGTGTTTATGCGACACCTGTTACATAGGGGTTAAAGGTGAGATTGATGCTAGGGACGCAATTGAGGAAAATTAATAAACCATAAGTATTTGCGCAAGTACTTATTAAAAGCCCGACTATAAAAGTCGGGCTTTTTATATCTATAACACAGGGTACAATAAGTGGGCTGTCATAACCCAAAACACTTGCAGCACTTTTGACAGTGTGACATCTGCGTATGTAAATATTGCAGCACCCATGCAGATACCTAGTAAGATAATAACTTAAGCAGCATTTGTTTGCTATCAAGATTTTTAAATCTGAAACACCCACGATTAAACAGCATACGATAATTGTTAATCATAAGACTATTTTTGCTTAACATAACGTAGTTAATATTATGGTCGTCCGTCGTAAGGCAAAGTCTGTAAGGAAAGCTGCTGTCATAGCTGTCAGTAACATAAAGGATACCCAAGCTATCATAATCATAAATTGCATAATGTTTATTAAGATATTTAACAGTCGCAAGATATCGCCCCCTTCCCACTGGTTTATCAATAAACGAATAGTTGTCATTAAGGTAAACATTTTGTGCAGAATATGCAACATAATCGCTGCTGGAAAAAGCCCTATTAAAACCAGATTCTAACTGAGCTTTTGATGCGGATTCTATAAAACCTTGTTCTAGGACGAAGCCGTCACCCTTAAGAAACTTTGTATCATTCATCAGTCTGTCACTAATCCCCATAGCGGTATAATATGGATTAAGTAAACTTACCGTATTTCCGCACATATAAACCGGAACATAACGCACCTGTTTACCCCTACCTCTAGCTACACTGGTGTGTATAGATAACAATTTTCTTATTTCATCAGTGCAATATTTATTCATTTCTGACTGGAACTCATCAAAAAACATACGTTCAACATCATTAAACAGGTGACTATATTTTTTAAGTGTATCAGCATTATTAAGTGCTACGGCATAGCCACACGATTTATCATTTAAAAACAATTCGTGAAACATTCCCTTCGCCCTACACTGACTCTTCAAATTGTAGTCATTAAAATACAAATTGTGTATGTCCTTAAAGAATTTTTCAGCGCAATCTGATAACTCATAATTATACCGGTATAACAACATAAATTTTTCTTGTTTTTTAATAAATTTTCTCACAAGAAATGAGCTAAACCATGTCGTTTTACCGCCAGTACGGTTTGTCGTTACCATATATATTTCTGGCCTATTACCGTTAATATCTAAAAGGCTCAGTAATTTTGTTCCGTCATAATATGACACGTTGTCACCTCCAAGCACAATATATCTCTTATTATTATATCATATGTGCTTGACTTTTGTCAATACTTTTGATATAATTAAAAGTAGTAGGTAAAGGAGGTGAATTAATGGACTGGGCGAATTTGTTAAGCAACTATGCCTTTCCATTCGTGGCTTGCGTAGCCATGGCATGGTATGTATACGACCGAGGAGAAAAGGAACGCAAAGACAGAAACGAAAACCAGCAACGTCACAAATCAGAAGTAGATAATCTTGCAACTGTCATTAACAATAACACAATTGTTATGACAAAGTTAGTAGACAGATTGGGGGACGACAAAATTGTTTAAAGGTATTGATGTATCATATTTCCAAGGTGACATTGATTGGGACACTGTAAAACCCAACATAGATTTTGCTATGATACGAGCTGGGTATGGGAGGAATACCATAGACAACAAGGCCACAAGAAACATAGCAGAATGTGAACGATTAAACATACCGTTTGGATTGTACTGGTTTGGTTATCCATTATCAGCGGAAATGGCAGCAAACGAAGCACGTATATTAGTGCAGTTTATCGGAAATCACAAAATACCATATCCAATTATGTATGACTGGGAATATGCAAGTGAATCTTATGCCGCTAAAAACGGTGTAAAACCAACACGTGCTTTTGTGCTTGACTGTACGCGCGCGTTTTGTGAAACTATGGAAAAGCATGGTTTTTATTGCGGGTTTTACACAAACAACGACCTGTACTTAAAATATTATCAGTCAAGCGATGTAACAAAAAATTATGATATGTGGTTTGCACGTTATGCTAATGCACCAGGACGCAAATGTGGAATGTGGCAGACTACAGATAAAGGGTCCGTTCCGGGGATACAGGGAAAGGTGGATATGGATATTGCGTATCATAATTATCCTGTTATCATGGATAAAAACGACCTTAACAATTATAAGTAAGGAGGGAAAGCAATGGCTGCAAGAAGCAGAGAGTGGTCCAGACGCGCGCGCCGGGATTTTGACGAACGCGAGGAATACCGGAGACGTAACGACGAAGAGGACCGTTATCGCAGAAAAGACGATGATGAAACAGACCGGAGAGGTCGACGTGATGAGCGACAGGGCAATGAAAGACGGTCCGAAGATGCAAGAGAGGACAGGCGGGAAGAGCGCGGGTGGTATGATAAGATTGAGGACCAGTTACGCAACGGAACCGATGAAACCGACTATGACGGGTTGTATCAGCAGTTAAGGGAAAAATACGAGTGGTACGAAGAAGAACTTGACAGGTACGACGCTGATTATGACGACTTAATGGCAGAGGTTGACAAGTTACGGAACGATAACAGACGTTATCGTATGCGTGGTTCCAGAGACGACCGCCCCGGTAAGGAAGAAATGGAACGGGAACAGAAGGAAGATATCAAAGACGATGGAAAAGAACTGTCATTTGATGATTTATGGAAAAAGACAGAGAAGGAGGATTAATAAATGCCAGTAAAAAGTAAGTATGCAGCAGCCCAGTATAGCGCAGTGCCAAATGGAATGCAGCTTTTAAACGTAATCAGAAGCGACGCTTCCCAGGCATATAAAGACAGGGTTCCAGAAGCAACCCAGGATAACATTGCAGAAATCGGTAATCCGATTCTTAACTATGAAGCAACACGTAACGAATTTCTGGATGCCCTGGTAAACAGAATCGGTATGGTGATTATAACCAGCCGCTCGTACAACAACCCGCTTAAACGATTTAAAAAAGGTATGATGTCTCTCGGTGAAACGGTCGAAGAGATTTTCGTAAATATTATTAAGGCTGAACCGTATTATCTGGTTGACGACCAGGGAAAAACAGCGGCGCAGGATGAGTTTGAAAGACGTTTACCAAACGTGCTTGCAGCATTTCATAAGCGCAATCGACAGGATAAGTACCCGGTAACTATCCAGAATGACGACTTAAGAACAGCGTTCCTTTCATACCAGGGTGTGGAAGATTTGGTATCAAAAATTATCGAAGCTGTTTATACTTCAGACGAATACGATGAATTCCTGCTGATGAAAAATGTATTTTTTGAAGCAGGTATGCGCGGAGCTTTAAGGCCCGTAACAGTTCCAGGGCTGGACAGTGATGTAAATGCTAAAAAGACAATGACCTTATTCCGGCAGACAGCCCTTGATTTAACCTTTATGCGTAGTGACAGCAATTTTATGGGTGTTACCACCCACACACCCCTTGACGAACAGGTTATATTTATCCTTTCAAGTGTTGCAGCCACAGTCGATGTTGAAGTTTTGGCAAGTGCCTTTAACATGGATAAGACCAATTTTATCGGACGAAGAGTTATCGTGGATGATTTTGGTGGACTGGAAAAAGAAGGAGTAATCGCTATCGCAGCAGATGAAGATTGGTTTATGGTTTTTGATAACTATTTAACCATGACTAGCGATTATGTCGCGTCCCGGTTATACTATAACTATTTCCTGCATCATTGGGAAACGTTATCTTACAGCCCATTTAAAAACGTTGTTGCTTTTACAACAGAAGCGCCGACTGTTACATCTGTCACAATTACACCGGGTACTGCAAGCGTAACAAAGGCTGCTGGTGGAACAGTGCAGCTTACCGCTACTGTAACTGGTACGGGTCTTATTAGTAATAATGTGACCTGGACAATTACAGAAGATGCTAACGCTAGTGTTAATAGCAGCGGTCTTGTAACCATCAAACCGGGTATTACCGTAGACAGTCTGACGGTAACAGCAACATCCAAACTGGACAATACAAAATCCGGTACAGCAACTATCACTTTAACCTAATTAATAAGGGGGTATATTATGGCATTCGCACCAATAACAACCGTCCGGTTATGCCGGGCGGTACCCCTTGATAATACCTACAGGGACCAACTTACATTTGACAATCGTGCAGCGCAAGAATCATTCTTTGCTGGAAAAACACAATATTCAGCGGGAGATTTATCTTATCAGCGCGAAAACTCCATGATTAGGTATCCCGCACAGTACGACTCTTTAGTAGATTGTAACTACTTGTGTTACAGGAATCCACAGTTTGGGGATAAATGGTTTTATGCATTTATCACTAATCTAGAATATGAAAGCGAAGTAATGACAAAAGTCTACTTTGAAATTGATGCATATCAAACCTATATGTTTGACATAAACATTCCAGCTTGCTTTGTGGAACGTGAGCATGTTAATGACGATAGCGTTGGTGCCAATTTAATCGACGAAGGTTTAGCTTTAGGTGATTACGTATGCACATCATTCACCCAGAAAAATTTTACAGACTGGTGGATTGTTGTTGGGTCAACGGTAGAATTAAAGGATACCTCTTTTCCTCCCGCGGGTGGTTATGTCTATGCAGGGATATACAGTGGCGCATCTTACTATTTATTTGACTCGGATAACTGGACAACGGGGTCACTATTGCCAACGCTGATTGAAGCAATTAACGGCGCGGGTAAAACAGATGCTATTGTATCAATGTACATGGTGCCTAAAGATATCGTGTCCGGTGGAAGCAGCGGCGGATACTTACCCGCAACTGTAAGAACTGCCACAAATCTGTCCGTGCCAAATACAAACACACTTAACGGTTATACACCAAAAAATAATAAGTTATTATGTTACCCTTATCGTTGTTTACAGATAAGCAATAATGAAGGAAACGCTGTCATTTTAAGATATGAATTTTTTAGTGGTAACACACCAAACGTTGTATTTAGGGGAGTTGCAACACCTAACGGAAGAATCATATGTTACCCGCAGGATTATAAAGGTGTAACAACTAACTTTAACGAATCTGTAGCATTAGGAAACTACCCACAATGTACGTGGGTTAATAATGTGTATGCTAGTTGGTTAGCAAATCAGTCTATCCGGTGGGGTTATCAGCTTGACAGGAATGATTTTAATGTTGCAACAAATTCTTTGTTAGCTGTAGGTGGGGCCTTAAGTGGAAACGCTGTTTTAGCTGGTGCGGGTGTAGCTAATTTTGCGGCTAGTACGTTTAGCGGGTTAAACAACCAAGTATCATCCATGCGCGAAGAAAAAGAAGTGCATAGCATTATACCTAACGCTATCGGTGGTACAATTGGAAATGGTTATACCAACGTATCGTTATACAAATACGGGTTTATGCTGGAACAGAAAACCATAAAAGCAGAAATTGCAAGAAGCATTGACGAATACTTTAGTGCTTTTGGGTATCGTGTTAATCGTGTAAAAGTCCCTAACATTACGGGTAGGCCGAGTTGGAACTACGTTAAAACAGTTGACGCAAAGGTAATAGGTGGGGCACCCACACCACACCTTGTAAAAATTAAAGAAATGCTAGATAATGGTGTTACATTTTGGCATGGTGATTGGGTGGGAGATTACACACGCGACAATGGTGGAACCCCTATACCACCACCAACTGACAAGTATAATTTAACTGTAACGGGTGGAACTGGGAGTGGGTCTTATCAAGCTTACGAAAACGTTCAAATTGCTGCCGATACTACAGTAAATTTCCAGCGTTGGGTAACATACAATGGGGGACAGTTTATTGATGACAGCACAACACCGTCTGTATTTATTATGCCGCCTAATGATTGTAGCATAGAAGCAATTTATACAACGGTTCCAACCAAAACAAGGATTGATACAGTAATGCGTAAATACATCGGCGCACAAGAATGGGATGAAACTATCGGAATGTTTCAGCGCTGGTATTACGGCAGTTATGTTAAAGACGCATGGTGCTGTACGTGTTTAACCTATTGTGCTTATGAAGCTGGTGTATCAGACCAAGTACCCCCTAACGCTGCTGTACAAAAATTGTATGATGATATGACAGCGATGGGGTCAACGTGGAAAGCTGAGGTAGGCGGGCAACTGCCAGAACCAGGAGACGTGCTATTTTTTATTACAAAACAAAGCACAACTGTACTACACCATTGTGGTGTTGTATCTGCGGTAAATGGTAACACAATCACTTATATTAGTGGAAACACTGGTAAGCCCGGTGGTGGAACCGATGGAGTGTTTGAAAAAACAACGGTTATAGGTCAAGGCGGGGATTACTATGTAAGAGATTTTGGTAAAGTAAACTATACGTAAGTAAGGGGGTGAGAAAATGGGAAAGACAAGATTTAATCTTAACGGGCTGGATGTGTGCGAGAAGAATCCACAGTGGTTTAACAATGCAACCTTTTTTGACTATTACTATAGGTTGAAAGAATTAGCGATTAATCAGTTTGAATGGATAAACTTACCCCCGACATGCGATGCACGATTTTTAGAACTAATACTGTTTGAGTTCGGCTATGCGTTGTTTTTCCAGGACCATTTAAACAAAGGATTTTTTACACTACAATGCACATTGGAGGGACCACTTAATATGTATCGGGTGCCAATAAGGAGAAGGGCATATGACATTACGGGGTTTAACCAACAGTGCGACGACCAGGACAGTGTGATAATATGGAATAATTATCTCCGTCAGCCTACAGCTTTGTCAATACAACTTTTCGCTGAACGGTTAACAAACATCCAGCGCGCGATTGACGTAAACATAAATGGACAAAAAACTCCATTGTTATTGTATGGTACAGAAGCACAACAGAAAACGTTAAAGGCTGTTTATGATAAATATGACGGAAATTACCCGGTTATATTTGGCGATAAACATTTGCAGGAAAATCCACTTACATGTATAAAGACAGATGTCCCAGAACGGTACCCGCAGCTTATGATTGCCAAGAACATGATATGGAATGAAGCATTGACGTTTTTAGGTATTGATAACGCTAATATCGACAAGAAAGAAAGACTAATTACGGACGAGGTTGAAAGCAACGAGGAGCTGTTAAGAGCACAACGTTTTACAATGCTTAATGCTCGAAAAGATGCGTGCAAATGGATTAATGAGCTTTTTGCCGATGAACTGGAAAAGGAAGTTGATGTTAGATACAGGCAGTATGGAGGAGGTGAGAATCCATGGCAAAGTACACAACAGAACTCAGAACCATTTGTGAATCAATCACCGGAGTACAAAAGCGAGTCGGATTAACTAATACCTATGATGTTATCAATCAAGCTAGACCTTTGCTGTTTGATTTTAACTATCCGTTGTATGACCCACAGTACAAAAATGTGCTTGAAACAAAGATAATGGAGCATTACTGGTTTAGGGAAATCGGACTGGAAACTTATGGAAAGTTTAAGTTTTTCCTTAACAGAAAACTAAACGAGATAATGCCTTATTATAACCAACTTTACAAAAGCGCGACAATAGAATTTAACCCGATGCACGACACCGACTTAAGAAGAGTAAACGACAAAACCAGAGACGAAAAAAGAGATAAGTTAAGCACAACTAATAACAAAAGTAATACGGTTAGCGATAGCACAAACGATATCGTTGTAGACAGCGCGGAAACTGGAAACAGTGGAACAGGTTACAGCGATACACCACAAGGTCAAATTGATAACGTTAAGGATTTAAAATATCTTACAACGTATACCAATGTTGACAGCACGGCTACAGGAAAAAGCACAACGACTAATGACGGAAACACAACTACTGATTCGACAAGCGACACAAATGTGAAGGATAACGAAAACGCAAACACGACAGAAAACTATCTGGAAACTGTTATAGGTAAAAGCGGAGGGGGTAGTTTCTCTGGTTATTTGCAGGAGTACAGGGACACGTTTTTAAACATAGACGTGATGATAATCGAAGAATTGTCAGAATTGTTTATGAATATTTATTAAGAAGGGGGTTTAAAATGTTAGGTGATATTGCACCCTTGACAATTAAGTGTAAATCAATTTTACCTTTAACTTTCAGTGATTGCATGAGTTTGTACGAGCAACTTTGCCGTATCGAGTACAAAATGAATGAAGTTATTGAAACAGTAAACGGGTTTGGTGATGATTTCACAAACTATGTGGACCAGCAGGTGGATGGCTTAAGAAATGAATTAAACATTAAGTTTGATTCACTGCAAAACAAAGTTGATGCGCAACTTGCAGACAATGAGGCTAAAATGCAAGCCTTGGAAATCTTTGTAAACAGCGCAATTGACGAACAGCAGAGTTGGGTACTGAAAAAGATTAACGACTTGACTATCAGCATCAATAACCAGTTACAGTATTTAATGCAGTATGTCGATGCACAGGACGATAAACTTAAAAATTACATTGACTCTGAAATCCAAAAAGTAATTGACATGATTCCGGAAATACAAAAAGTCATGGTAGTTAATCCGATTACCGGTAAGTTACAGGTATTACAAGATGTGCTTAACTACATGACATGGGTATTTAAGTATTATGCTTTGACGGCACAGGAGTATGACAATCTACATCTCACAGCGGCAGAGTATGATGATTTAGGGTTAAGTGCTTTTGACTATGATGTGTATGGTAAAAAAATACTTAAACTTGATGATAGATTTTACATGCGCAGCCCTATCACCGGACAGGTGGTATTTTATAAAGATGTTATTAACTGGTTAATCACTCAGCACCAGCCAAATGCTTTAACAGCCGCTGAGTATGACGCGCTTGAATTAACAGCGAGCGTGTATGATGGAAAACAGATTACAGCGTTTGATTATGATTTCAACGGTGTGGCTGCATAAAATTTTAAGGAGGATTTAATTATGAGTTTTACAAACAAAACACCAAATTACAATTTGCCACAGTGGTTAGGCACGGATAAGCCGTCTTGGTTGGTCGATGTTAATGGGGCTTTTAGTTCTATTGATACAGCGATTAAAGCTGCTGCTGACAGTGGGAGCGGGGCGGATGCTACAGCTAAGGCAGCTTTGGAAACAGCACAGACAGCGCAGGAAACAGCTAACGGGGCGGTGGAACAGGCAGATAACGCTAACACAAAAGCTGATGCTTCTAATGTTACCGCAGGAAATGCTCAGACCGCAGCGGGTACAGCATTGACTAATGCTAATAATGCTCTTACACTAGCGACGGGCGCTGTAGAGTGTTATTCAAAAATTGATTTGTTCACGGCTGATATGATTGGACCTGGACTTACTTTAAAAGGAGTAGCACCTTTTAACAGGAGAATTTTATTTTACTATCCTGGACTTCACTTAATGGAAATTTCATATGCGACACAATCAAACGGAACACCAACAGATTCAGTTATTAACGAGCTTGACCCGTCAAGAAAAGACTATAAGTTAATCAAGCTACCATTTACGTGTACAGGTTCGGCTACAATTAATGGAGCTACCTATTTCATAGCTATAGGAGAGAATGGAATGTCCTCTGTAAGATACTCGTGGTTAACGGTAAGAAATATAAGCAATGAAACATGGGTGTGCTTTAGTGATGCAACATTATTACCTGCTCCTTCTGGCTCACAGATTCAGGCAAACTTCTGGATTAACACCAACAATTTGGGAACCATAACATTAGATGGATGGACCAAAATCGAATAACAAAATTGCGGACTCTTTAACCGGGGTCCGCTTTTTAATGTTAAGTAAATTGGAGGGGGAAATGGTAAGGCCGAAAAAAAATAAAGGGGCAAA
>ENA-ORVC01001960-ORVC01001960.1-human-gut-metagenome-genome-assembly--contig:-NODE-1960-length-15339-cov-6.054763_pt1 | contig 15339 bp, 12 predicted proteins | sample MGYA00242092_ERZ509234 | MGnify/ENA primary metagenome ERZ509234 (study PRJEB26280, sample SAMEA2338800) | human gut metagenome | biome: human gut; feature: human-associated habitat; material: faeces... | reverse complement strand
GTCCGCACCGAGGGTTTGTTTTGGCGCCCGCACGGTTGTAATATTGCACCGGGAACAGACCCGCCCTTGGAGGCCGTAGCGGAGGCTTTTCAAAGTTCTCACAAAAAATCTTTCGCCGCGGATTTTTGTTTTCGCCAGAAAACAGCGAGCTGTACCTTCGTATGCCGAAAATTTTTTCGGCATACGAAAGGTGCCCGCTCTGCGAGGCCGGGCGTTCTCCCAAGTCGAACGCCTTTTTAACCGATATTATGAATACCGACCGAAAACACACACAACAATTTCGAACTCCGAGTTATAAATACTCCTTCCGGCTCAATGAAGAGCAAAACATCCGCTTCAACGAGTTGCTCTGCAAAGCCGGACTTGAGCATAACCGCAGTCGGTTTATCGTCAAACGCATCTTCGCCGAAGAGTTCGTCGTCATCAAACGCGACCCGTCAAAGACGCAGTTTATCGCCCGGCTGAATGATTTTTATTTCCAATTTCAAAAGTTCGGGAACAACTATAACCAGATTGTAAAAGCCATCAACGCACACTTTTCCAACGTTGCTATCCCGCATCAGATCGCTATGCTGGAGCAACGGACCCGCGAGCTGAAAGCTCTGAGTCTTGAGATTCTCAACCTTGCAAAACAGGCTAAGGAGCGATTGCGAATATAAGAGTTGGATTGTCGCCCGACCGGCAGCGTTATCGGATTCCAATATAGAATTGTACGCTTGCTCGTTACCTTGGCCCGGCAACTTTAACAACAACAAACGTATGGCAAGCGTAAAAGTAAAATTCCGGGCCTCGTCCGTTGCGGATCGTGAAGGCCGACTGTATTATCAGATCATCCATAACCGTGTAACCCGACAGATCAACAGCGGCCATAAACTGTTACCGTCGGAATGGGCCGCTCTGCGTGCAGGATTGCTCCGGCCGGATTGCAAAGGGCCCCGACACGCTTACCTTGTCGCATTGAAAAGCCGGATCGTGGAAGACACCGCCCGCCTGGAGCGCATTATCGCCCGGTTGGAACATACGGGCGAAAGTTATACGGCCGGGGATGTGGTCGCACGTTATCTTACGCCTTCGGATACCGGGGGCTTTTTCTCTTTCGCCCGGAGTCTTGTCGGGCAGTTGAGACAGATCGGGAAAATTCGCACGGGCGAACGCTACACGACCGTCTTGAACAGCTTCGGGCGTTTCCGCAGGAATACCGAGGTGTCTTGGGATGAGATGGACTCCGACCTGATGATCGAATACGAGACTTATCTCAAATCGAGGGGCGTATGCCCGAATACCTCCTCTTACTATATGCGGGGACTGCGAGCCATTTATAACCGGGCCGTTGAGAAGAAAATGACCGTGCAGCGCGATCCGTTCAAGTATGTCTACACGGGCATTGGCAAAACTGTTAAGCGGGCGGTACCCCTGAAAGTCATCCGCCAGATCCGGGATATGGATTTGGCACTGTTTCCGGCGATGGATTTCGCCCGCGACATTTTCATGTTCTCATTCTACACCCGGGGAATGTCGTTCATCGACATGGCTTACCTGAAGAAGAAAGATCTGCAAAACGGCATACTCTCTTACCGCAGGCAGAAAACGGGACAGCAGTTGTTCGTCAAATGGGAAAAACCCATGCAGGAGATCGTCGATAAATATGATACGAACGCCACTCCTTATCTGCTGCCGGTAATTCGGGACATGCATGCCGACGCTCGCCGGCAGTACAAGAATGCGGCGCATCTGGTCAATGACAAATTGAAAAAATTAGGCGAGCAGTTGGGACTGGACATACCCTTGACCAGCTATGTCGCCCGCCACGGGTGGGCTTCCATCGCCAAGGACAGGAACATTCCGCTCGCGATCATCAGCGAGGCGATGGGACATGATTCGGAGAAAACCACGCGAATCTATCTCGCCTCTTTGGACACATCGGCTGTGGACAAGGCTAACAGCCGAATTCTGAAAGCATTGTAGTCGTACAAAGATTTTTGTTCAGCCGGCTTTCATTCGGAAATCTCTTTCAAGGCTTATTCTTGAAAGAGATATTTTTTCCGACGGATCAATCCACCGGAAAATCTCTCTCCGGAAGGAATCGGTGGTTCGGTAGTGATAATTGAAGAAATAAACGACGGCTAAATCCTCGAAATAGCATTTAACGGATTGACCGATAGATGCAACTTCTCTTCATGAGAGAAATATCTCACTGCCGCAAAGTTATGAAAAATATGAAATACGGCAACAGAATTCGGTGAAAAATAAAATTATCCCGGTCATTTCAATTCGAAATGTTAAACAATCAGGAGAATTTGTTGAACTGATTCGGAGGCTTTCGTGCGTAGGGCGCTGGGAATAAACGCTAATCATTTCGCTATTTCTCTCATGAAGAGATGTATCGGCAGACGGAATCCGCCCAAGGAAATCGCAAACGGCCTGCAACCGGTAAAAATGGAGCAGAGAGACATTTCCGATGGATGATTTCGATTGATTGATAGGGAGAGTAGAAAGATAAAATGTTGTGAAACAGACTGCTTCTCTCCGCAAGAGAAATATTGACAAACACAAAGTTATGTAATTTAATGGAAATAACGGTATAAAACGGATGAAATTTTCGGCTGCTGAACTCGCCGAAAGGTTTTTATCCAACAATGTTATATAAATAAACCGCCCGTTGAGTGTGATTTCCGTTTGTTTACCAGATAGTTACATATTATATCCATCGCTCTTTCTCTTGCGGAGAGAAAGGGCGTAAAACGAGCAGAATATCTTTTTACGGATTTACGGAATAGATGATTGATATTCCGGGAGGGGTGATATAAACGATTGTAATACATATTAATACCCCTATTGGCATGGACTAAGGGTATGAGTCCTGATTGAAAAATAATAAACATGAATGGATATCGCTTCGCGCAATATAGAAGAAGTCACGACCGCTCGCTGGTTCGTCATGCGGGGCTACAAAAATGAAAAAAGAGCGGAGGAAAAACTCAAAGGCAGAGACGGATTGGAATTTTTTAGAAACTTTATCGAAACAGGTCCAATGGAGTTGCGACGGAAGATATTCTTATTGATGCTGGCGTGCGTTTGTTGTCTGAATGACAGCCATGCGCAACATGCCGTATCCGATTTATCCCTGCGGAGGGATACGAGCGTGATCATTCGTCTGTATTTCCGTTTCGACCGGTCTCTGCTCGAAAAGAAGTATCTGACAAACGAGGAGTCGCTCGCCAAACTCGACACCATGCTTAACAGACCGGAAGTCAGGGATAATCTCGATTCCATTGTCATCATCGCGTCGGCATCTCCCGAGGGCATGTTGGAACGCAACATCAAACTCGCGGAAGAACGGGCTCGGGCTACGCGCACTTATGTGTATTGGAAGCATCCCGACATCGTGCGAGAGAGGGTGCAGATATGTTCTATCGGCGAAGATTGGGCGGGACTGGCCCAACGGATTGCCGATGACGACCGATGTCCCCATCGGGCGCGAGTTCTGGAGATCATCAATTCGGACGTTGACTCCGCGACCAAAGAGTGGCGGCTAAAACAGGTGGGCGACGGTGCGGCATGGCGGCACATCGTAAACAACCATCTGCGTTATCTGCGGGCCGGCGCAACCTGCATCATCGTGTTCCAGTCGGTTCCCCATGCGCCCGAACCGACGGTCGAGCCGGAACCCGAGTCAGAACCCGGACCGGTCGTAGAACCAGACACCGTGCAGATGCCGGCTCCGCAACCCGTTCCGGAGTCGCCGGCCATGGAACCGACGTTCGTCCGCAAGCCCCTGCTGGCCGTGAAGAGCAACCTGCTCTTCGACCTGGCCTCGGCGCTCAACGTCGAGCTCGAAGTCCCGATGGGCAAACGCTGGTCCGTTGCCGGGGAGTGGATGTTCCCGTGGTGGCGGAGCAACAAGTCGGACCTGACGATGCAGCTTCTGGCAGGACATGGCGAAATAAGATATTGGCTGGGCGATCGCGCCAAACGAGATGTCATGACGGGCTGGCACCTCGGCTTGTACGGCGGCGGCGGAAAATTCGACTTTCAGGTCTTCAACGACGACGGTTCCCAGGGCGACTTCTTCGATGCCGGGCTGAGCTTGGGCTATGCGCACCGCATCGGACGCAGCCGCAGCCTGCGTATGGAATACACGTTGGGAGTCGGTTACCTGCGTTCGAACTATGAGGCCTACGACCGTGTGCGCGACACGAAGTACGGCGACATCAAGGTCGTCCGTTACCCGTGGGAGACCCGTCGGCTGAACTGGATCGGTCCTACGAGGGCGCGGATTTCGCTGGTATGGCTGTTGCATTACAGAAAAAAGGAGGTTGCAAAATGAAAAACATACTGATTATATCGGCTCTTGCAGGCGTTCTGGCGCTCTCCTCCTGCCGGCGCGACGACCTTTATTATGCCACCGTCGACCGCGCCACCGTCCGTATCGAGGCCGACTGGACTCCGGCGCGGCTGACGCCCAACGGCGTTTCGGCATTCGTGTTCGACCGCAACGGCGCGGCTTTCGACGTGGTCCGGAGCAACGACTCCCGGAAAGCGGACCTCTCACTGCCCGAAGGCTCCTATAGTGTTGTCGTGCTGAACAATACGCTGGATGAATACAGGAATATCGAAAGCGCGGGAACCGACCGGCTGGAGACCTTCGCCCTGATGGGCAGGGCGGTGTCCCCCAACTTCACGTCGCTCGGCGGCGGCACCCGAGCGGAATCCTTCATCGGGGAGCCCGACACGGTGGCCGGAAGCGTAGTCCGAAATATCGAGGTGACCCGCAAGATGATCGAATATTTCCGGACCAAACCCCACGGCATGGAACCCGCCCCGGCGGCAGTTTATCAGACTGCTCCGACCCGCATCATCTCGGTGGCCGACATCAGGGTGCATGTCAAGGGGCTCAAATATGCCGCGGGGGCGCCCCGCACCCACCTGAAGAATCTTTCGGGCGGCTATTACCTCGATTCGGACAAGCCGCATTCGCTGCAGGTCTGCCACGAGTTCGTGCTGAACAACCGCTGCTTCGATGCGGAAGACCCGCGCAACGGCACCATCACCAGACAGCTGGCGACGTTCGGCCTGCACGAGGAGACGGGCGTGCGCTACCTGATGGAGATGGAGTTCGTGCTGCTCAACGGCGAAAAACATCCCGTCTCGCTCGATGTCACCGATGCCATCCGCGTGACGCAGGGCGCGACGCACAAGATCATCCATATCGAGGTGGAGATCGAACTTCCCGAGGTGATCGGCAACGGCGACGGCGCCTTCGACCCCGACCTGGAGGAATGGGAGGACATCGATGTCGACATCCCGATATAACCGACGAAACATGATTTTACAAACACCATAAAAAAAAGAAAAAAATGAAAAGATCTGTTCTCATCGCTCTGGCGGCCTTCGCACTGGCCGGCTGCGCAAAGGAAAGCGTGGTCGACTCCGCCCTGACCAATGCCGGCAACGCTATCGGCTTCAACACCTATTCGAACATCACCCGCGGCAATCCGTTCGACAACAACCCCGAGTTCGCCGCATCGGGCAACGTCTTCGGCGTAACGGCCTTTATCAGCACCTCGGACAGCCCCTACATGGGCAAGGCCGATGCCGGCACCGAGATCGTTTCCGACGGCACGAAATGGGACTACAAGAACACGAGCGACATCCGCTACTGGCCGACCCAGGGAGAAACCCTCAGTTTTTACGCCTATGCGCCCTACACCAAGAACGGCGTTGCGATTCCGGTTGCATATACGAAGGGCGACGGAATGATCATGACGGACTATACCGTTCCTGCCGACGATGCCGGCCAGGTGGATCTCATGTACGCCTCGGCGCTGAATGTCGCCAAGGCAAGTCCGGCCGTGAAGGTTCCCCTCCAGTTCAAACACGCGATGACGCAGGTGCGTTTCAAGGCCAAGGCCAAGGGCGACGGTGTCTTCATCGACGTGAAGGAGAACGGCATCAAGCTGAGAAACCTCGAGTCGAAGGGCACCTTCACCCTCTCGGCCGCCGGCGCTGCCAGCTGGAGCATTACTGAAGGCAACCTGACCGAATATACGGCAGTTTTCCCCGAGACCAAGGAAATCACCAATGCGGAAGCAAAAAATCTCTATGATGCGGACAAGGCACTGATACTGCTTCCGCAGGAGTTCGCCGCAAAAACCGGTGACGGAGACATGACCGGCGGCACCCTTACGATTTCCTGCAAGATCTATTACAAGGATAATAACGCAACCCCCCAGTATCTGTTCGGTTCGGCCGACACGTATGCCGACTACACGGTTCCGTTCAGCAGCAAGAAAGTTACCGGCGATACGGAGGGGGAAGAGATCTGGAAGATGAACAAGCGCATTACCTATACGCTGACCGTCACCGGCAACCTCGAACCTATCCTGTTCGAGACGTCGGTAGTGGATTGGGAGGATTCCAACGCAGCCATGGAGATCTAAGACGCTCTGGCCGCACGCATGCGCCGGCCTCACGAAATTCCGGGAGGGTTGAATGTCCCTCCCGGAGTACAAACCGGATCGCCCGGCGGTCCGATACGATTTACAAGTTACGGATATGGAAACACGAAGATATTGGCTTTGGGCGGTTTTCAGCCTGACGACTCTTATATCGTGCGGCAGGGGAGGGGATGAAGCCCTGCAACCCGCGGACGACGCCATCCGGTTCGACGACCGGATAGGGGATTCGGCCGTTCCATGGACGAAAGGCGTACAGACCGACGACGGCAACTTTGCCGACTTCGGGGTTTTCGCCTACTATTCGCCCCAGGGCAGCTACGATGCCGCCGCTTCGAAGCCCGATTACATGTACAATGTCCGGGTGACACGCCCCGCCGGAGGGGACTGGACCTATTCTCCGACGAAATACTGGCCCCAGGGAAAGGTCAGCTTCTTCGCCTATGCTCCGTATGACACCGATGCGGCGGTCTCCGTCTCATGCGGGACAGGCGCTCCGCGCGTCACCTATGCCGTTCCCGACGCCGTGGCGGATCACCGCGACCTGCTGCTGAGCGCCCCGGCCCTCGACCGGACGAAAGAGGGCGGCAGGGTGCCGCTGACATTCCGCCATGCGTTGGCGGCCGTGGTCTTCGAAGCCAGCGTCGACGGCACGCTCTCCGAGGGACAGTCGATACGCATAACCGGAATCCGTCTCGGAAAGTTCCTGCATAAGGCCACCTGCCACCACGAACTGCCGGACGCCATCACGCAGACCTTAGCGACGGACGCCGCCGACAGGGAGTACGCTCTCTCGGAGGCGGACGGCACGTTGCAGGGCAATTCGCTGGTTGCCGTCTATCCCGTCTACCAGCCGGTCTCCTCCGCAACGGGCTGCGCGATGCTTTGGCCGCAACAGATCGATGACGACGACCTGCTCACCGTCACGGTCCGCTACACGTCGAACGGCGTGACGCGGGAATCTGCAATAGTTCGGAATATCGGCGATTTCGTCGTCTCCGGCAGCATCGAAGCCAGCAAGCGATATGTTTTCAGACTGAAGTTCACCCCGTTCGGCGAGATGGCGCTGACCTGTGTGGTGCAGGACTGGAACCAGGAAACCATTGATGTCCCCGATTTCGATTGACGATTATGAAACGATTATTCCATATAGCCTGGATGTGTCTGGCCGTCGCGGCGTGCTCGAAGGATGAATTGCCCGGAACGCATGGCGAGTTTGCCTCGCTGACGCTGAGCGTCGCCTCTTCGCAGAACGACGTGAAGACCCGCGCCGTGTCGGCCGATGCCGACGAACAGCGGATCAACAACCTCTACATCTTCATATTCAACCCGGACGGGTCGGTCGATTGCCGCAACTATATCTCCAGCCTGAGCGCATCGAGCTGGACCGGAACCATCGGCGGCCTGACGTGCGGCACGGGGAAAAGCGTGGCCGCCATTGCCAATACGGACAATACGGTCGTCGACATTACCCGCGAGATGCTCGACGGCATCGCCTCGCGTGCGGCGTTGGATTCGTGCGTGGTGAACCTCCGGGGCAAGTTCATCGAACGGGGCACCAACTTCCTGATGACGGGCGTCGCCGAGAATGTCACCGTCACGGCCGGCAGTCCCGTCTCGGCTACCGTGCCGCTGACACGCGTCGACTCCAAAATCCGCTTCCGCGTCACCGAGGCTTCGGGCGTCACCTTCACTTCCGACGACTGGCGCGTCGTGTCGGTTCCACGCAAGGCGGGGATGATGGCTTCGCGCACCGACCTGTGCACCGACCCCGCGGAGTGCTTCGATACGGAGTGGGCTCATTTCGAGGAGGACGGCAAGACCTTCGCCTTCTATTCGCTGGAGAGCGTCCTGACGCCCCGGGCCGAGATTCCCGTCACGGCGGGCACCTATGAGGAGCAGTATGCGCTGCGCGAGAAACAAGACAAGACCCCGACCGGCGCGGGAATCGAGGTCGCCAACGGCGACTATACCTATGCGCCGAAGACCGGAACCTGCGTCCAGTTGCGGGGTGACATACGCTACAAGGACGCGTCGTCGGGCGTGGAAATATCGACCGATGTGGTCTATACGATCCATCTCGGAGGCGTGGAAGGCGTCGACGACTACAACTTGCTCCGCAACACCTACTATACCTATAACGTGAAAATCGTGTCGGTGGACAAAATCATCATCGAGGTCGATTCGAGCAAGAAGACCGAGGAGGACGAGCGGCGTCCCGGCGCCGAGGGCGATGTCGTGATGGCGCTGCAGATCAAGGAGCTGGACGCGTACAACGAGGTGTTCACCCTGAGTTTCCACCAGAGCAACGTGGACGAGACCATGACCTGGGACGTCAACACCCCCTTCTCGCGGGGCGCCGCCGGCGAACATCCGGCCGACTACAAGTGGATAAAGTTCCGGATCAACAGCAAGAACAGCAGCAACTTCTACAGTAGCACCGATTTCCGCGCCTATCCGGGCAACGATGCGGTCTACACGGGGACGGTCTCGCTGGACACCTATATGACTGACGTGGCGAACGGGACGGACAAACTGCTGTATGTCGACCAGCTGGTGAATATCCTTCAGGCCTGCAAGGAGCGTTACCGTACCAGCGGAAGCGGGGGCTCCGACCACCTGTTCGACAGTAGCGACTACATGCGCTTCACGGCATTCGTCGACGAATACTATTACGAGACGAGCCCGACCGATCCTTCGGAAACGGCCGTGAACGGCTTGTGGAAGAAATTCGTCAACCAGCAGGCGCGGGTCATGAACATCCTTTCGAATCTGGCGTACAGCCCCGATCGCCAGAGCACGAAGACCAACGCCATCTATTCGATCCGCCAGTCCTCAATCCAGACCATGTATAACATCATGGACGAAGAGAATTTCACGGCCTGGGGCACGGAGATGATCCAGGAAGAAACGCCGGTCGCATTCGAAAAAAACACGAACGACGTTTCCAACCCGACATACAACGACTCGAACAACGGACGTGCGAATACGCTCCGGATGTGGCTGGGCGGCAGTACGACCAAACGCTGGAGCGATTACGTCACGACGTCGACCTGGACCCTGAAGTCCGATTACGAGGCTGCCAAATACAAATGTCTGCGGATGAACCGCGACAACGACGGCGACGGCACGATCGACGAGAACGAGGTGCAATGGTATCTGGCGGCCATCAACCAGTTGACGGATCTATGGATCGGCGAATGGTCCTTCGACCAGCGAGCCAGGCTTTACAGGAAAACGACCTGGACAGAGGGGCAGGAGCAGTATTTCGCCAGCAGTACGGTTCACGAGAAGTACCTTGGCTATGACAACCCCATAATCCTATGGTCATCCGAAGGCTCCTCGACCGGAAAACTTTCCCAAAATTATTCCAGTTCGATTTCTACTCCTGTTTATTATCGTTGTGTCCGTAATCTGGGAATTCCACGCACGGCCGCCGGAACCGTCAAGCCCGACGATATGGCCACCTACGATGCGATGACCCGCAGGATCTCGCTTGCCCGAATCGATCAGCAATCCATCCGCGGCTATTTCCAGACCGCCGAACTGCCCGAGCACCACGAACGCGAGGCGGCCAACAAACCTTGGAGGATATTCGAAGTTCTAAACACGCCATCCGGAGGCCATGGATATAATTGGGAGTCGCTGAGGAGCGCGGCAAGCGCAGGCAACTCCCCGTGTCCGGCAGGATACCGTATCCCCAACCAGCGGGAACTGGCGCTGATGCACTCCCGAATCGGCAATGACGGAAACTGGACACTCAACAACCATTTTTCGCGCACCCGCTTCCAGTTCGACTCGGGCCGCCCCGGATTTTCCGTTAGCCAGAATAACGGCGTACTGTATTTGTTGTCCGGCACAGGCAATTATGGCGGCGTGCGCTGCGTGAAAGATATAAACGAATAACGCCGCAGGGAGGCATTCTCCGCCCTAATGCGCCCGGCTGTATGACCATTGTCGCGGTGGTCGTTATCGGACAGAATCGTGGTCGCAGCATCCGTCCCCCGGGTGGTGCTCCAGCACGGTGTGGGGAATGTGGCCGTGCGAAACGAGCTGAATAGGGCAGTCGTAGTTGCGCAGCTGCTCTTCGGTCAGCACGTTCGAACGGTGACGGTGCACGCGGCGGTTGACACAGACGATCTCTTTCACGACACTCGTGATCGTGCCGATGTCGTGCGACACCATGACGATTGCCATGCGCGTATTCAGCTCATGCAGCGTACGGTAAAGCTCTTTCTCGAACTTGTTGTCCACGAAATTCGCGGGTTCGTCCAGAATCAGCAGCTTCGGGTCCGAGATCACGGCCCGGGCCAGCAGCGCCCGCTGCATCTGGCCGCCCGACACCTCTCCGATCGGCTGGCGGGCCGTTTCGGCAATCCCCGACGAGGCCAGCAGCGCCATCGCCTTTTCGCGGTCCTCCCGGGTGTAGGGGGAGCGGAACCCGCGGCGGCCCTGCAATCCCGACAGCACGACTTCGAGCACCGAGATCGGAAACTCCCGGTCGAAATCCGACAACTGCGGCATATAGCCGATCAGCCGCTCCTTGCCCCGGAACAACTCCGGCGCCAAACATATTTCGCCCGTATGGGGCACGGTTCCGAGTATGGCTTTCACGAGTGTCGTCTTTCCGCCGCCGTTGGGACCTATGACACCCAGGAAATCGTCGTCGCCGATTTCCAGATCGACATGTTGAATGGCTTCGTATCCGTCGTATGCGACGCTTACGTCGCGCATCGTTACCAGATTCATTTTGCGGTGATTAAGTCGGTTATCGTGTCGATGTTCGCTATGGCGTCCCGGTCCAGCGGATCAATCGCCACGTATTCGGCGTCGATGTCTCGGGCTATGACCTCCACGGTCGATGCCGGGAATTGCTTTTGGTAGAATATCCGGCGTACTCCATCCTCCCGGGCTTGCCGGATGATTGCCGTCAACTGCTTGGCCGAGGGCTCCTTACCGTCTGTTTCGATGGCGACCTGCCGCAGCCCGTAGTCGCGGGCATAATAGGTGAGGGCGGGGTGGTAGACGATGAAATATTCGATGCCGCTCCGTGCGATTTTCTCCGCCGTGCGAGCGTCCAATGCTTGTAACTCCTTCTGCAACCTGTTATAATTGGTTTCGTATTTCACCGAATCGGGATAGGCTTTGCGAATGGCTTCGAAAGCGTTTGTCGCCATCTTCTGCAACGCCTTCGGGGAGGTCCAGACATGGGGATCGACACCGTGCGTATGATTGTGTCCGTGACTGCTGTGCGAACAAGAGCCTTCGATCAGGTCGATTCCGTGGCTCAGGTCGATGACTTTCTCCTGTTGTTCGACTTTGCCCAACAGCGAGGTTTCGAAGTCGATAAGTCCCACATTGAAAATAAGTTGCGCTTCGTTTAGCTCCACAAATTGTCTGGGCGTAGGTTCGAACGTTTCGGGACTGGCTCCGGCGGGCACGAGTACTTCGACTTCGAAATCTCCGCCGACAATGCTGTCCACAAGGCTTTGCAGCGGTTGTATCGAAACGTATAAAATTCTGTTATTCTGCCGGTTATTCGTTATGCAGGCCGTCAGCAGCACGATTGCCGACAGATATGTCGCAATTTTACGCATGATTGATAATCAATGTTTTTTAGTAACTATTCAGCGGTAGGTGCATGTCAAGGTTTCAGACCTCAAACAAGGCTTGAATGGCACTAAAAGAAGTATGGTTGTGCTTCTTGGCAGTCTCAATGACGGAATGAAGTTCGAGGAATGTGTCTGCCCTAAATCGGAGCGGAATGTGCAAGAATTCTTCAACTTGATGGGATCGTAAAATAAACTGTGTCAGAGGTTGTATTCGGGACGATTTTGGGATCACGGCAAATCCCGAAATCGTTCCGTAAAGGTAATGTTATTTTTTTGTTCTTTGGCATCACTACTGTCGGTCGCGAACTCCTCGAATATGCGGTAGTTGCGCTGCTCGTTAGCCTTGTTAAGATTGCTTCTGGTCACGGATTTGCCGATGCCGAGGTGATAAAGTTTTCCGGCATGCGCTTCCATCGCAACAATGAGATCCCGCAGGCTCTCTCGATTTGACAGCTGTCCGAACATCATCGTAAGTAGTTGATTCCAACAAGTATAACTCTTTATATACTTGTCGCCTTCATACTTCTTTACAATGCGGAGGAACTTAAAATTGTCCAGGAAGCCGACTAATTGGGCGAAAACATATTTGTCTTTATTCATAACAGCCTGATTCAGACTGCAAAAGTAATTTCAAATCGTTGCGCCTCAAAATCTGCTATAACAATTTGAATTTCAATAATTTCAAAGAACTCTTATGATTTTTTAGTGGACACTAATGAACCGTAGTAATAAACTCCTTGTGATGCACAATATCCAAACGAAGGAGCTTTTTCTATTTCATTTTTGCCCATGGAACATCGCTTGGCACAGGCAGGACGACAGATTTCTATCGGTTTTGAATCTATACAGAAGTAGTCTTCACCACCATCAATAGCTGCTGCCATCTTTTCTCGAATGGCAGCACAAAGAGAAGCCGTGAACTTTCGTCTGCCATTGTATTACCGACGAGATATTAAATGAGGAATCTCAGATTTATATTCTCTCAGTTTAACGAATAAAAGGGATTCGCTGTCAATACCAATGGATTCAGAAGCCATATTGAGAGCAACCACTTCCAAGTCGGAAAATCTGGGAACGACACCACATCGAGGTATATTCTTCGTTGATCAAGTTCCCTGCAAACTGCTTGCAGATGTCGCGAAATTTTGCGAATATTGCATATAGGTTGTGCATATATGAATTAGCTATTAATTGATCGGAAACCATTAATGTGTTAATAATTAGTATTATGCATAACTTTTTATGCATAAATCTTTTGTAATTTTAATTCCGCCAACGGGTTGAATTAATAAAATACAATATTATGATAATAATACTTTGTTAAACATTGAATTAACATTTATGCAGCAATAGCGGCAAATTTAATTTCCTTTTCCCATAGCTTCCGATTTGTTTCCTTGTCAGGCCTAATCCCTGATATGGAAATAAATCGTTGCATGAGCAAAATGTTGTGACATAGCACTTTTACAGATGCCATTGATAAGGCTGTCCCCTTTTTCGAAGCTCCAGATTCACGGCGTTCAATGCTACATTAAAATGGAAATTCAGTTTATCCAGCTCCCGCCTTTGGCAGTCGGTCAGCCCTGTAAACTGCTTTGAGTCGCGAAAGCAGCATCCGACCTGAAAACGCGTCCCGTAATAATCCATTACATCTATTGCCTGTATCTGCGTGTCAGTAGAGACATACTGTTTACGTACTTTCTCGTCCTCACTCTCCCAAATGCATAATCGAATATTTCTTTTGAGGGAACGGGAATGTACGATTGTCGAGAGTATTCGTCCCTCCTGCCCATTTTTTATGGAATAATTTCAAAACGGTTTTCTTCGAGATGCTTCATGTCCATTTTCCCATCGTACAGTTTGGGGCATCTTGCCACCGGTAGGTTTATCCTTGGTCAGATAACGAAAATAAGCGTCATCGCGAAAACGACTGATTACATATAATCCCATATCCAGGACGCCAGCCACAAAAGATGATTTGGAGAAATAGGCATTGACCACCACATGGCTGGTCAACCGTTGAAGTATTTCCTTGCGGCTTCGTAACACATGCAAATACCAGTCTGTTAGTGTCCACCTGACTTGCTCCAGTATTTTTGCCGGTAGTGTTTGAACAGCTTCTAGATGAAAGCAGTTGTGAAGATCTACATCAATGAATCCAATGCCGGAAATTTCCAGACCATGTTTAGTCGATTTAGCACAACCGGACCAGAAACGCCCCAGATAGGGCGTGCATTTACTCGATTTGCTGATATAGCTCGGATCAAAAGCGATAGCAACCAGATTGTCGGTATGTGAATCAGCCAAGCAGGCATTAAAAGACAACCGGTCACACTTACGTTCGAACTGCTGACGGTAACGCTGTTCATCCAAACGGCCGTAACACCCTAATTGGAGGAAATTTATTCTCCCAGGAATAATCAGATATAAAAGTAGCATTTCATGCATAAAACTCTCACGCCATTCATTTATCTTTACCGCTGAATTTAGCAGTACGCGTTTTATTATCTCCAAATATTGGTCAAGTTCGTTTCTATTCATCATTATTAAAGATGTGGTGACCCTTAATATAATGAATCGGTAGGACTTGATCTACTTTTTATTTGTTAATTCAATGTTTAACGAAGTATTGTTATTAAGACTTATCCATATAATTATCAAAATGGCATTTTTCATTTTGATAATTATAAATTCTCTGCCGGACGTATTTCCATCCATTGTACAGAATAGAGGATAAAATGGCAGAGATTTGCCATTATAAGAAATCACTTTGTTGCAGATATATCCATGTATATGTTCTTTTTACGTTATTTCTCACACTATTCTGTAATACATCTTAATTTTTAATGTTACTTTGCATCATTATGATTAGTAAGGGGTTAATAAATGAAACACTCCCTATTTCAGGGCTAAAATACGTTCCTTTTAAACGTACTTAGCATTTTTTTTAAACCTAATGGGACGTTGGACGTTCCTTTAAAATCAACCTTATGTTTTGAACAAATAATACGGTAATTCATATGCAAACAACAGCTATTTTATGCACAATTCTGTAAATAAATTCTATATTTTAGTAGTTCCTCGCTCTAGTTTCATCTATTTATCAAAAGCATCAGTTATCGAAAGTGAAGAAAAATAGCATAAAGACATTCTATTCAACATAAGACAGTCATATTGATTATCGATTTCTCAAATAATACCATGATACCCCGTATCTCTAGCTTTGATGCAAAGATCATAATAATGTGCATTACTCTTTCCCATATAGTTCG
>ENA-ORVC01001953-ORVC01001953.1-human-gut-metagenome-genome-assembly--contig:-NODE-1953-length-15361-cov-6.318699_pt1 | contig 15361 bp, 17 predicted proteins | sample MGYA00242092_ERZ509234 | MGnify/ENA primary metagenome ERZ509234 (study PRJEB26280, sample SAMEA2338800) | human gut metagenome | biome: human gut; feature: human-associated habitat; material: faeces... | reverse complement strand
CAGATAGTATTGATACTTATGAGCCTACTTACTTTCAGTAACCCGTCGAAAGCACAAAAACAAACAGCAGATACCGACAGGCCGTCCGACAAGAAAATCCTTGTAGCCTATTTCTCCTGTACGGGGACCACAGAGAAAGTGGCAACCGCTATCGCAAAAGAGACTGGCGGTAAACTTCACCGGATTACTCCGGCTACGGCCTACACTTCGGCAGATCTCGACTGGAACGACAAGGCGAGCCGCAGTTCGGTGGAGATGGCAGACGACAAATCACGTCCTGCGTTGGGCGGAGAAACGATTGAACTGAAAGATTACGACGTGGTGTTCCTCGGTTATCCGATATGGTGGGACTTGTGTCCGCGTCCGGTCAATACTTTTCTTGAGAAATATGATTTCGCGGGTAAAACCGTTATTCCTTTTGCCACTTCGGGTGGCAGTTCAATCACGGGTAGCGTGAAACAACTCAAGAGACTCTACCCCAAAATCGAATGGGAAGAAGGCCGGTTGTGTAATAGAAGTACGAAACAAGTTGGAGATTGGGCCAAACAAGCAATCGAATAAGCCAATGGAAGAGTTGCGAATCGACTGCCTGCACCAGACGGAAGAAGAACTAGGCGTGGTAAAAGAGCTGCGGCAAAATATCTTCCGGCTGAATCATACGATGCCGGATACGGAAGAATATCGTGAATTATTACACAAGGTTTTTCCGCATTTCGGAGAGAATTGTCGAATCGAATACGATCGTTGTAGGAAATCCAGCCAAGTTAATCAGGAGAATATAGATTATGGATTTTTCGGAAAAAGTCATTTTAACAAAGTGAACTTCATAACAAAATCTTTTGAGCCTCGCAGTAAAGTCGTTGCGGGGCTCTCTTTTTACCTTTGTTGGCAGAATATTAAAACAAAAGAATCATGAAAACAATGAATGAGAAAGTAACAATGGTAACGGGGGCAGCGGCAGGTATCGGGCTGGTCTCGGCAGAAGCATTTGCAAAAGCGGGTGCAACCGTAGTATTGGTGGACATCAATGAGCCGAAAGAACAAGCCGAGAAGTTGGTTTCAGAAGGGTATAAAGCCGTGGCATATCGCTGCGACGTGTCCGATACACGGGCTGTAAAGGAGATGATTGACTGGATCGTTGCGACTTACGGCAGGCTGGACGCTGCATTGAACAATGCTGGGATACAGACCCCGCAACGGCCGATGGCCGAGATTACCGACGAGGAGTTCGACCGCACGGTAGCCGTCGATCTGAAAGGTGTATGGAACTGTATGCGTTACGAGATTATCCAGATGCTGAAACAAGGCGGTGGGGCCATTGTCAATACCTCGTCTCAAGGCGGTGTTACGGGGTTCCCCGGACAAGCGGCCTATATCGCCTGCAAGCATGCGGTAATCGGGCTTACACGTACAGCCGCCATTGATTACTCGGCAAAAGGGATTCGTATCAATGCCGTCTGTCCGGGTGTGATCCGAACACCTATGGCCGAAGAACTGATACGGCGTAACCCCGATCTGGAAAAGGAACTGGTCCGAGATATTCCTGCCGGACGTCTCGGTAAACCGGAAGAGATAGCCAACGCCGTATTGTGGCTTTGCTCACCGCAGGCAAGTTTCGTGGACGGGCACGCCCTTTTAGTGGACGGGGCATTTTCCATTCATTAAGTTATAATGTATAAAACATAAAATCATGGAAGAAAACAATAAAATGGATATCAGCCGTCGTGGATTTCTCAAAACGGCTGCATTGGCAGGAGCCGCAATGGCCATGCCTTCGGGATTGGGCAAAGTATTCGCTTCAGAAGCGAAACAAGCGGAAACATCCGATGTGGTGGATATCGATGCAGCCCGTATCAAGGGACATCGTGTATTGGGTACGGGCAAGGCGGCATTCGAGGTGTCGGCACTCGGCTTCGGTGTAATGGGCATGACTTACAACCGCAGCCAACACCCGGATAAGAAAGAGTGTATCCGATTGTTGCATGAAGTGGTAGAGCGTGGAGTGACGCTCTTCGACACGGCTATCATTTACGGGCCGTTGACCAATGAGAACCTGGCAGGAGAAGCGCTGTCCGAGTTCAAGGGACGGATTAGCGTAACGACCAAATTCGGGCACGAAGTCATCGACGGCAAAGGAACCGGCCGTCAGGACAGCCGTCCGGCCACCATCCGTCGCTATTGCGAGGAGTCACTTCGCCGATTGAGACTTGATTCACTGCCGATGTTCTGCCAGCACCGTGCAGACCCGAATACTCCGGCCGAGGAGGTAGCGGCTACCATTGCCGACTTAATCAAGGAAGGTAAAGTGCAACGCTGGGGCATGTGCGAGGTCAGTGCCGAAACAATCCGTAAGGCTCACGCCATTTGTCCGCTGACGGCTATCCAAAGCGAGTACCATCTGATGCACCGCCTGGTGGAAGAGAACGGCGTTCTCGATGTATGCCGGGAGCTGGGTATCGGCTTTGTACCGTACAGTCCGATTAACCGTGGCTTTTTGGGAGGCTGCATCAACGAATACACGGTATTCGATGTGAACAACGACAACCGTCAGACCCTGCCGCGTTTCCAGCCGGAAGCGATGCGTGCGAATATCCGCATTGTAAATGCGCTGCAAGCTTTCGGTCGCACACGGGGCATGACCTCGGCACAGGTGGCTCTTGGCTGGTTGCTTCAGAAAGCACCGTGGATCGTACCGATTCCGGGAACAACAAAACTGTCTCATCTGGAGGAAAACCTGCGTACACTCGACTTCAACATCAGCTCCGGGGAGTGGAAAGAACTGGAGGATACCGTAGCTGCTATTCCTGTTGTGGGAGACCGGTACAATGCGGAACAGCAACGTCAGGTAGGCCGATAAGGAATCAGTAAATAAGGTAGTATAATCCGTAATTTGTCTACCGGCAGAGCGGAGAAGCTGCCTTACTTTTGCATTATAAATAAAAACCAAGAATATGAGACCATATATAATCAGTCACATGATGACTTCGGTCGATGGCCGCATCGACTGCCCGATGGTCGGGCAACTGAGTACGGATGAGTATTACATAGCCTTGGAAAAGCTGGGGCCTTGCTCGAAACTGTCAGGACGGATAACTACCGCACTCGAATGTTCTGCCGTCAAAGAGGAAAGTACTCCGATGGAGGGAACTCCGATAGGTCATAAATCCGTATATGTCGCCAGTAAATCGGACGAATATACGATCATTGTCGATACCTATGGGAAACTGCGTTGGCAGGAGGGTGAAGCTGACGGGCATCCTCTACTTTGTATTGTCAGTGAACAGGTGTCCGAGGAATATCTGGAAACGCTGCGCACATTGGGTATTTCATGGATTGCGGCCGGTGCGGAACGCATTGACTTGCCGCAAGCTATGGAGCTGCTTCACGAACATTTCGGCGTTGAACGCTTGGCGATTGTCGGGGGCGGACATATCTGCGGCAGTTTCCTGGAGGCCGGACTGATTGACGAAGTGAGTATTATGGTAGCTCCGGGTATTGACGGGCGTAAGGGACAGACGGCGGTTTTCGATGGAATCTCTCGTATGGAATGTAACCCGTACAAACTGAAATTAGAGAGTGTGGAACAATGGGAAACAGATATTGTCTGGCTCCGCTATAAAGTAAAATAATACGGCTATGAAGTTACAAGCAATCGCCATACTGACGTTCCTGACCTTTGCGAATGTCATGGCACAAGAAACGACAACAACAAAATATATAAATTCAACCGGTATGGAACCATTGGAATTGACACAGGAATGGGATAAGACCTTTCTGCAGAGTGATAAGGTGGAACATACGAAAATCACGTTTCACAACCGTTACGGCATCACGCTTGCCGCAGACCTTTACAAGCCGAAAAATACGCAAGGACGTCTGGTAGCCATTGCAGTCAGTGGCCCTTACGGTGCGGTGAAAGAACAAGTGTCAGGCCGTTATGCCCAGACACTTGCCGAACGAGGTTTTCTGACTATCGCTTTTGACCCTTCCTATTACGGCGAAAGCGGCGGTACGCCTCGCTATCTTACGTCACCCGAAATCAGCACGGAGGATTTCAGTGCGGCGGTCGATTATCTGACATCCCGTGCGGACGTCAATCCGGAACGTATCGGAATCTTAGGTATTTGCGGTTGGGGCGGGTTTGCACTTAATGCTGCGGCCAATGACCCTCGTATCAAAGCGACGGTAACATCTACTATGTATGATATGAGCCGGGTAAATGCCAACGGGTATTTCGACGCCATGAGTGCCGATGACCGCTATAAGTTGCGCGAGCAACTCAACGCACAGCGTACCGAGGATTATCGTGATGACAGCTATGCACGCGACGGTGGCGTACTCGACCCCGTGACGGATGATACTCCGCAATTCGTCAAGGAGTATCACGACTACTACAAGACGGAACGAGGCTATCATCGCCGTTCCCCGAACTCCAACGAGGGAATCACGAAAACCAGCGTATTGTCATTCATCAATATGCCGCTGCTCACCTATATTAGCGAAATCCGCAGTGCTGTGTTGATGATTCATGGAGAAAAAACTCATTCCCGCTATTTCAGTGAGGATGCCTACAAGCGGCTGACGGGGAGTAACAAGGAACTGTTGATTATTCCCGGAGCCAACCATGTCGATTTATACGACAAGATTGATGTGATACCGTTCGACAAGATAGACGGGTTCTTCAAGAATGCGTTGAAATAAAATATAAAAATAATGCCGAAAAAACTTGCCATCCTATTCGCTTATTTCCTGATTTATGTAGTTTGGGGGTCCACTTACTACTTTATCGGGGTGGCTTTACACGGCTTTCCGACTTTCCTTCTCAGTGCATTGCGCTTCTCTACGGCAGGATTGATACTGCTTGTGATATGTGCATGTCGTGGAGAACGGGCCTTTACCCCAAGGCTTGTAGGCAGGTCGGCTGTGAGCGGAATCATCCTGCTGTTCATCGATATGGCGGTAGTGATGCTGGCCCAGCGATATGTCAGCAGCAGCCTGGTGGCTGTGGTGGCCTCCTTTACCGCTATCTGGATTATGGCACTCGATGTTCCGATGTGGAAATATACCTTTCGGAGCAAATGTATCCTTGCCGGTATTTTGATGGGATTTGCAGGAGTAGGGTTATTGTATGCCGAGCAACTGGAAATGACGGTAACCGTACACGATCATAGTGAATATGGTATTTTACTACTTGTAGTCGGTTGTATTTCCTGGGCATTGGGAACACTTTATACAAAATACCGTTCATCAGACACAGAACCTGCAAACGCGTTTGCAGGTTCCGCCTGGCAAATGCTTTTTGCCGGCATGATGTTCTGGATATGTACATTGGGGAACGGGGAGTTCTCTCCTATGGAATTCAGTACGGTCCCTCTATACGCCTGGTTGTCATTGGCCTATCTGATACTGTTCGGCTCGCTGATGGCTTATTCCGCTTACGTATGGCTGCTGAAGATCCGCCCGGCAACGGATGTGGCCACCCATGCCTACGTGAATCCTGTAGTGGCTGTCGTTATCGGTGGCGGGCTGGGCGGGGAACAGATTACAGGCATACAGTTGCTCGGGCTTGTAATCATACTGGGAAGCGTCATGTTGGTTAACAAAAAAGAAAGAATCAATGAATAAGGAAATGGATATAAAAGACATGGTACCCGTGAAGACCTCGGAACGCCATGTCATCCTCGATGCTTTGAGAGGATTTGCATTGCTGGGAATCTGCCTTGCCAACTTTCCGGAATTTTCGCTTTATACCTTTCAAAAACCGAGAATAACAGAGGCCATGCCTACGGCAGAAATAGATCAGGTAGTCCGCTTCCTTCAATACCTTTTTGTAGACGGTAAGTTCTACACCATATTCTCGCTGCTGTTCGGTATCGGATTCTCAATCATAATCAGCAACGCGGCTAAAAAGGGAACGGACGGATTCCGTATCTTTTATCGGCGGATGATTGTTCTGGCCACCATCGGTTTTCTGCACCTGATGTTTATCTGGAGCGGGGACATCTTGCTGTTGTATGCCTTATTGGGCATGTTGCTCCCTCTTTTCCGGCATGTTTCGGACAGAGTGTTGCTGGGTACTTCCGCAGTCCTATTGCTACTTCCTATTCCGATTGATTGGCTGGCCGGTACATTCGGAGTGTCCCTGTCGGCTCCCGCAGTACGAATGCAACAGCACTATTGTAATTTATATGGTATAACGGAATATAACTTCGGAATCTGGCTGCGTAATGCGGAAAGCTACGGAGAGGTCTTTCAATTTCTGATACAGGGTGCATGGGTACGCTTGCAGGAGTTCATCGACGGCAACCGCTATTTTAAGGTATTGGGATTGTTCTTATTGGGCTGCTACATTGGGCGCAAGCAAATATACGCCAATCTTGAGGCAAATCGGATGCTACTGAAAAAGACGGTGACATACGGTTTTCTGCTGGGACTTCCCTTGTCCGTTCTCTATGCCTGGAGTGCGGTAAACGGGCATCCTTTCGGAACGGCTGCACACACCGCCATCTACACGGCAAGTGTCTATCCTTTAGGTTTTGCATATGTTTCCGCTATCTGTCTCCTGTACCTGCATGGTAGAGGGTGGCGCTTGTGGCGCTGTCTTGCCGCTCCGGGGAGAATGGCACTGACCAATTACGTGGGACAGTCGGTATGGGGTATGGTTCTCTTCTACGGTATCGGCTTCGGGCTGGGGGTCGGCATTGGATTGACAGGAACAGAATCCATAGCTTTCTACGTCTTTCTTGTCCAGATGGCATTCAGTGTCCTATGGCTCTCCTATTTCCGCTTCGGGCCTCTGGAATGGGGCTGGCGGATGCTGACTTATGGGAAATGGCTAAAAATAAGGAAATAAAGTAATTCAATAATAATCTTACTCTAAAACATAACAATATGGATAATAGAAAATTAGGACAGCTGGAAGTATCTCCGATAGGAATGGGATGTATGGGATTCAGCCACGGTTACGGACAAGTGCCGCCCAAAGCGTATGCCATAGAAGCCATCCGCAAGGCATACGACTATGGCTGCACGCATTTCGATACGGCGGAAGCCTATGGCAAGGAACAATTCTACGCCGGGCATAACGAGGAACTGGTAGGTAAGGCTATCGAGCCGTTCCGTAAGGAGGTGGTACTCGCCACCAAATTTCATATTGGCGAACTCTCGCAACCGGACGAGACGAGTCTCTACCGGGAGGTGCGCCGGCATCTTGAAGATTCCATGAGCAGACTTCGTACGGATTATATCGACCTGTATTACCTGCATCGCATCAATGAGACGGTCCGGCTTGAGGATGTGGCAATTGTCATGGGACGGCTTGTTAAGGAAGGACTGATACGTGGTTGGGGATTGTCGCAAGTATCGGCCGACCAGATACGAGCTGCGCATGAGATTACCCCTTTGTCTGCCGTCCAGAACATCTATTCGATGGTGGAACGCGATTGCGAAACGGAGATTTTCCCGGTGTGCCTTGAAAAAGGAATCGGAGTCGTACCGTTCTCGCCGATTGCAAGCGGGTTCCTTTCGGGTAAGGTAACGGCACAGGAGCAGTTCGGCTTCGATGACGTGCGGAAATTCGTTCCCCAACTGTCGAAAGAGAATATCGAGGCCAACCGGCCTATACTCGATTTGCTGCATCGGTTCGCCGTGGAGAAAAATGCGACCAACGCCCAGATATCGCTTGCGTGGATGCTCCATAAATATCCCAATGTCGTACCTATTCCCGGTTCCAAGAACCAGGAAAGGATTCTGGAGAATCTGGGGGCTTGGAACGTCACGCTTTCCGGTGATGAGTTCCGGCAGTTACAATCAGCATTGGATGAATGTAAGGTACACGGACATCGTGGGTGCGTGGAAACGGAACAGACGAGTTTTGGTAAACAATGGAGTGAAGAAACAGCTAAGTGAATTAAGCCACATTCAGTCCGGTACTGAATAATCAAGAAAAAAGGTAGTGAACTTCCTGACAAAACAAATTGAGCCTCGCAGCAAAGACGTTGCGGGGCTTTGCTTTTACCTTTACATCAAATGAATAACTTAAAAATAACAGATATGAAAACGAAACTTTTATTTCTCTTTGCATGGCTTATGTTAGCCATTACGGGCTGTTCCGCGGGCGAACCTCAAACGGAAGAATCGACAACACCTCCGGTTGAAAAAACGGAAGAGCCAGTCGAACCTTCCGGGGACAAAAAAGTGCTGATTGTCTATTTCTCCCATACGGGTAATACCCGGACGATTGCCGGATACATCCATGACACGGTAAAGAGTGACCTTGTGGAAATTCAAACGGCCGATACTTATACCGATGATTATGATACTTTGCTGGCACAAATCCGGGAAGAAGTGGCATCCGGATATTGCCCGCCTTTGACAACGAATATCGAAAACCTCTCTTCGTATGACGTGATATTCATCGGTTATCCTATCTGGGTGGAAACTGCCGCACCTCCCATCCGCACGTTCCTCACAACACATGACCTCGCGGGAAGAACTGTCGTTCCGTTCTGCACGAGCGGGACCAGCTCTGCCGAGGCAAGCTACCGGCTTGTCCGTTCTCTTTGCCCGCAATCGACTGTATTGGAGGGCATACAGATTCGTCGGGGAACGTATGACACGGCTTATGAACGGGTTATCGCGTGGTTGCAGGAAATAGGTATTGTCGAACTGAATAACGGAGGAAATGATGAAAAATAAACAAGATCTGTCACGCCGTGACTTTATCCGTAACTCCGTGATGGCGGGAGGAGCCGTGCTGCTTTCCGGTGTATTGCCATCACATGCGCAGACACCGATATTCTCTGCCGCTGAAAATTCGGATTCGCCCGAAGCCGATGAACTGCTGCGTGGTGTCAGTGACATCCATCTGCACGCAGCTCCGGATTCCAAAGCCCGTTTGGGAAATGAATTGGAGTTTACCCGCGCGGCACGTGATGCCGGCTACAAATCCATGCTGTTCAAGTCCAACGATTTCAGTTGTCATGACCGGGCTTATCTGATCCGTCAGGAGTTACAGGGGTTCGAGGTATTCGGAAGCCTGTGTATGAACCGGGTACACGGGGATAAGGTAAATGTATTCGCTGCGGAAAAAGCCGTGGCCACAACCGGCAATCTTTGTCGTTGTATCTGGATGCCGACGCAGGATGCCGTTTACCAGAATATCCGCTATCACGGCAGGAAAGAGGGTGTGCCCGTTGTGGACGATAACGGGCGTGTGCTGTCTGAAGTCGTGCGAGTCATGGAGATATGTGCCGAAGCGAATATCATTTTCGCAACGGGGCACTCTTCGTCCGAGGAGAGCATCACGCTGGCTCGGAAAGCCCGTGAGGTGGGTGTGAGAAAGTGTGTCGTGACTCATGCCAATTCCGGTATCTGGAAAATGACGCACGATCAGATTAAACGGTGTATTGATCTCGGCGCGTGGATGGAATACAGCTACATTACCAATTTGTGGGGACCGGGTACGGGACTGCTCGATTTCGAGCGGATGAGTGATAAAGAATTTGCAGACTTTGCACGTATTGCCCCGCAGCGGAGTATCATAACGACCGACCTCGGTCAGGTTGGGATACCTCATCCAGTGGATGGGATGCGCCGCTGTATTCTTGCGTTGCTGGAAAACGGGCTTGCACAGAAGTAGGTCGATTTTATGGTACGTAGCAATCCCGCACAACTTGTCGGACTTTCTGTATCTGAATAAACTTTATATGGAAACAGAACAGCATATTTATTTTTTCGAGTCAATAGATACGGTATCTCAAGCCTGTCATCTTTTTTCCAATCATACGCTGGTATATCTATACAGCGGGCGGTTGTATTTGCGGAACCAGTGCGGCGAAACGCTGAATATCGAAAGGGGCGACAGTGCCTTCATCGGACGTGACAGCTATTCGCACATCTATGCCGAGCCGGAATTGCACGAGCCTTGTCGGGTTCTGTTCTTCTCTCTTCCGCGAGAGTTCTTGTGCGAGTTTTATCATACACTCTCTCCATCCGACCGCAAATCATCGACTACGGAACTCTCGGCCCTGCACCGTCTGTCATCCATATCCGAAACGGAGAGCCTTTTCCGGTCATGGATGCCTTACATGCGGGAGGGGCAGGAAATTCCTGAAACGGTGCTGCGATTGAAAATGACAGAAGCGGTCTATGTCCTGCTGAATACGGATAAGCGGTACATTCCCACACTGTTCGATTTCGCCGGAAAATGCCGGATGGACATGTTCGATTTGCTGAACAAACCGATGACGAAAGAGATTAGATGGCAGGAATTACAATTTGAGCCTGACAGCAAATTAAATTGACCTTTATAACAAAGCCCAAGATTTGCAGTTGCCGTAATTTTGCAATGTAGATCAATTAAATAGAATAAACGATATGTATAAGAAAAGTATTTTGTCACTTATGGTTATGCTACTGTTCGTGGCGACATCGTGCAACAGTGAAGAACCGGCGGCGATAGAGCCGGGAGGAACCATTTCAGGGGATGCGGGAAAGACCCTGATCGTCTATTTTTCATGGGGAGGCAATACCCGGACAGTCGCCAATCATATCCACGATCTTATAGGTGGCGACATCGTGGAAGTGGAAACGGTCGTTCCCTATCCCGATACTTATGAAGAGGTGACGCAGATCGCACCGGGAGAGCTGGAGAGCGATTACCGTCCCGAGTTGAAAACAAAGGTGGAGAACATGGACGAGTACGACACGCTGATTGTCGGAACGCCTATCTGGGGAGGACACCTTACACCGGCGATGAAAAGTTTCCTGGCCGGTTATGACCTGTCGGGCAAATCCATCGCCCCGTTCTGCACGCATGGAGGCAGTGGTACGGCTCAAAGCGTCAGCGATATCCGTTCGGTATGCCCCAATTCGACAATACTCGGAAGTCTGGCCGTATATGGCAGTCGGGCGGAAAATTCACGTGGCGATGTGGAGAAATGGCTCGAACAAACAGGCATTCTTAAAAACAACTGACATTGAATCATTTAATTAAATTACAAGCGTTATGAAAAAGTACCTGTATTTTTTGTTTGCCGCTTTTGTAGCGGTGGGTTTGAGCGCCTGCTCTCCCGATGACAACGAACCTGATGGGCCGGAAACCGAAATCCCGGATACGCCGGAAAATCCGGATGATGGCAATGAACCGGAAAATCCGGACAATCCCAACCCTACGGGCAAGACACTGATCGTGTATTACAGTTTTACGAATAATATACATACCATTGCCACTGACTTGCTGACGCAAATCGAAGATGCGGATATGATCAGAGTGGAACCTGCCGAAGAAGGTCTTGACTATGCCGCAAACAATTATGCCATCGGTAGTGCGCTGATTCAGGCAATCAGGAACAATCCGAACGATGCGGCATCTTATCCTGAAATCAAACCGGTGGAAGTGAACATGGCCGATTACGAGCGGATTATCGTAGGAGCACCGCTTTGGTGGAGCAATATGGCTGCACCCCTGCAAACATTCCTTTTTCACCACGGCAGTGAAATGAAAGGAAAAGACATCGGTCTGATAGTATCAAGTTCAAGCAGCGGAATCAGCGGAGTCGAGGCAGATGCCAAACGGCTTATCCCGGAAGGAAATTTCCTTGAACCAAGCCTGTGGATACGCTCCTCCCAAACTTCCAACTGTCATTCATTAATAGCCGACTGGCTGAATAAAATCAACTGATTATGAAACGCTTGTTTATATCACTATTGCTGATTCTTCCGGTAATGACTTTTGCCGGATGCAGCGAAGATTCTAATAGTCCGGGAACTGAAATACCTGACAACCCCAACAATTCGGGGGATGACGATGAAGACGATGATGATTCCGGTACGGTTACGCCCGGCAACGGCAAAATCCTTATCGCGTGGTTCAGTCGTTGGGGAAATACCAATTATCCTTCTGATGTGGATGCTTCGACCGGAGCAAGCATTATCATCGACAAAGGAACTCGGAGAGGCACGACTGAAATGGTCGCCCGATATATTCAGACAGCTGTCGGCGGTGATTTGCACTTGATAGAAACCACCAATCCATACCCGACAGAGTTTGACGATGTCCGTGACCAGAATCATCAGGAACAAGCCGATGGCATACTTCCTGCCCTCAAACAGCGTATCGAGAATATCGACCAATACGATATAGTCTTTATTGGCTACCCGAATTGGGCGTTGGATGTGCCGCAGCCAATACTGTCGTTTTTGAAGTCATACGATTTCGCCGGTAAGACGGTAATTCCATTCTGCACCCATGACGGTTACGGAGCTGGCCGTACATACACTTCTGTCAGAAATGCCGTGCCGGGAGCGACTGTCTTGGAAGGTATTGCCATCGAAGCCACTGATGTTCCATCTTCGGAAACACAAGTTCAAAATTGGCTCAAGGAAATCGGCATCGAGCGAGAAGAGCCGCAAGGACAGTCAATAACTGTCACAGCCGGAGGTCGAACATTCACAGGAACATGGCTTGATACTCCGTTGGCAAACGAAATCAGAGGCATGTTTCCTCTGAAAGCCACTTTGGGACGGTATGGCGGACGCGAATACTACGGCTCGATGCCACAACGCCCCACCAATACCGAAGAGGGACAGCTCCACTTTGAGAATGGCGACATTACCTACTGTCCGTCAAACAATACGATAGCTATCTTCTATGCCAAAGCCGATGACCCCGACATGGGACAATTGGGTATGAGGGTTATCCCGATAGGGAAGGTTACTTCCGACTTGGGAGCTTTCGACGAAATGGAGAGCCGACTGGAATTTACATTTGACAATTCTAAATAAGACAACATCATGACACCATTATTTATCGGCGGGATAGGTATGCAAGAAGTGCTACTGCTCGCGTTGGTTGTGCTGCTGTTTTTCGGCGGCAAGAAAATACCCGAACTGATGAAAGGCATCGGTAAAGGCGTGCGTTCATTCAAGGATGGAATGAACAATGTCGAGAAAGAGATAGACGAAATCAAAGATACTGAACGAAAGGAATAACCGTATGGCAACCGATAAGAACACACAATCCTTCTGGGAGCATTTGGACGTGCTACGGACGGCAATCATGAAGATTGTCGCCGTGGCAGTCGTGTTCGGCATTGCGGCGTTCTTCTTCAAGGAGCAACTATTTGATGTTGTGCTTGCCCCGAAAGACGACAAATTCATAACCTATCGACTGCTTAACAGGATAGCAGCATGGGCAGGCGGAAGTATGGACTCATTCTCTATCAGGCTTATCAATACAGGATTGGCGCAGCAGTTCATCATTCACATGAAGACGGCATTGTGTGCCGGGGTGTTGTGTGCCTCTCCTTACATACTTTACCAACTGTTCCGGTTTGTTTCTCCCGCACTCTATGACAATGAGCGGAAGTATGTAACCCGAATGGTCGGAGGTGGTTATGCCATGTTCAGTTTGGGTGTATTGATCAGTTACTTCCTGATATTTCCGCTTACATTCCGTTTCTTGGGGACTTATCAGGTTAGCGGAGAAGTGGATAATCTGATTTCTCTCGATTCGTATATCTCAACACTTGTGATGATGTGCCTTGCAATGGGTATTATTTTCGAGATACCGATACTCTCGTGGCTGTTTGCCAAATTAGGGCTTCTGTCAGCCGAGTTTATGCGTAAATATCGCAAACATGCCATAGTGATAATACTTGCTGTGTCGGCTATTATTACGCCAACTTCGGATGTATTAACACTTTCACTTGTCGCACTCCCCATGTGGATATTATATGAAATGAGTATTTTGATTGTAAAACGAATAAAGATAAAAACGGCATAGGATTCAAATGAAATTATTACTGCAACACAGAATACTTTTTGGTTACATCATATTGACAGCAGTCATCGGCAGTATGGCTGCTACCATGCTGCGTGAGCGTAGTAGAGTTCATAAAATCGAAGAAGAAATAACTGAAATCCGAGAGGCGAACCAAACGATAAATGCCGCCACCGGCACATTACAATTCTTGCCACATTGGGAGAATCAGCCATTACCTGGGGCGAGGAAGACTTTCAAAAGTATCAGTTGCGGCAGCAAAAAGTCGATAGCCTCTTGTTGTTTTTGCAGGGAAATTACACGGAATATACTCCGTCATCTCCAATTGACACACTTCGCCTTGTATTGAAAAACAAGGAAAAACATCTATTCAATACGATGCATGCATTCCAATGGCAGGACAGTTTTCTACAGGAACAAGAACCTGCCATTGCCGAACAGACAAAAAAAACTTCCGCACTGTAACCCGCAAGAAGAAAGGTCTCGCGGGATTCTTTGATGCCAAGGAAACCATACATACGGATTCCACTTCCTTCCCTGAATGAACAGTTAATCTCACGCCAGCAGCAGATAAATAACTATACGGACAGTTTGCGTATTCAAAACAGGGAACTAAACCGCAAATTGGGACGATTAATCCAAGATTTGGACGAACAATCGCAGGAGGCATTTTTGAATAAAGAAATACAGGTCAAAGGATCGTATGAGCGTTCAACAATGATTGTAACCGGACTGGTTATTAGTGCCATTATACTTCTGGTCTTTTCTTGTTTGATTATCCAACGGGATATCCGAGAGAAAGAAAAAAAACGTAAACGCCTGGAAGAAACGGTAAAACAGAATGCTTCACTGCTTGATATGCGCAAAAATATCATCCTGACCATATCACACGACATCTGTGTCCCACTGAACGTCATTGGCGGCAGTGCAGAATTGGCCATGGACATCCGTGACAAGAAGCAGAGTAACAATCATCTGAACAACATAAGGATAGTATGCAGGCACATAACCCATCTGCTTAACAACCTGTTGGATGTATATCGCCTGAACGAAGCCAAAGAAGCACGGAACGATGTTCCATTCAGTCTGAATGACCTGTTGGAACGTACTGTTTCCGGGTTTACCCATATAGTAAACAACAAGGTTATTGATTCTTTGTCGATAGATGTTGTTATCATTGACAAGTCTTTGATATGGTATGGAAGCGTCAACTATCTTGGCTACAATACGGATAAAAACAATGCCATACGCATTTGTGATTCAAAAATGGCTGATCAAATTTTGGAAGCTCTATATACATAACATCTGTCGGTCTTTTATCCAACTTGTACAGAAGAAGTACATATAGATGGAATATCGTTTTTTCATTAAACAGCTATTGGAAAAGAACGTAAAAAATCGTATCTTTGCAAACAAGAAAAGTGTTCTTTGGGTTGATGCAGGACGTTGCAAAATATAGAAGCTCGCTCGTTTCTAAATCGTTACCTGTTTAAGATAATGTCTATTTTAAATATTTGATATTCAACAAGAAAAGAAAATCTAAATATCTTAAGCAATCAAATCTGATGTGAATGATGA
>ENA-ORVC01001944-ORVC01001944.1-human-gut-metagenome-genome-assembly--contig:-NODE-1944-length-15452-cov-2.709294_pt1 | contig 15452 bp, 8 predicted proteins | sample MGYA00242092_ERZ509234 | MGnify/ENA primary metagenome ERZ509234 (study PRJEB26280, sample SAMEA2338800) | human gut metagenome | biome: human gut; feature: human-associated habitat; material: faeces... | reverse complement strand
AACTGGTCCGCATGGTGCCGGTTGTCTTTACCTCGGCGGCAGCGGGCATTCTGACATGGTTACTGTGCCGGGACGAAGGCAGAAAAGCCGATCGGATCGGTTTTGCCCTCATCACGGCGGGTGGTTTAAGCAACCTGTATGACCGCATCAAACGCGGTTATGTGGTAGATTATTTCAGCATCCGGTGTAAATACCTGGAAAAGATCGTCTTTAATCTGGGAGACTTTTTTATCTTCGCAGGAAGCGCCCTGATCGCAGCCTCCGATCTGCTGGGAGCCGTCCGTGATCTTACTTCTCCGGCAGAGACTCACATAAAAGCGCTCCGACTGCCGTGGCGAAAGACGGATGAGGCGGAATGATATAGTCGATTCCAAAGACATCGTGCATCTGATTGAAAATGTCAAAGGTCTTTGCAGCAGGCGCAAGGCTGGCGAGAGAACCGGTCAGGACGACATTCCGGGTGGTGTCCCGGCTGAGCGCCAGGGACGCCATCACACCCACATTTTCATAAATCATATTGAAAAGAGCGGCAGCCAGGTCAGCATCCGAGGCGCCGCTTTTGATTCGCCCAAAATTGGCAGCGGTTAAGTCGGCGGCAAGTCCCGGGACATCTTCCTCCTGCACGTCGGCGATGCGGAGATCTGCCATGGCCTTATTGCCGCGCAGCGCCATCTCTGAGAGGGCAAAAATGTCGGTGACGCCGAGAAAGCGCTCCGCCATGCCGGCAAGTGTCCCACCGCCGACACCGCTTCCGCCCAGATGACGGAAGCCGTTTGTCTTGGAAGCGCGGATAAAGGCAGAGCCGGTTCCAAGGCTGACCACCAGCGCTTCGTCAAGCCCGGACAGGTATAAGCCGCCGCGCCCGATGGCATCCAGCTCCAGGGCATGGATGGTCGGGATGCCGAAGATATTTTCATGGAAATACGTCGAACCGAGCCCGGTCAGGACGATTTTTTCAACATCGTCAAACGAAGCGCCCTGCTGATCCAGGAAACGCCCGAGAACACCGTAAGCCGAGGTGCGTGGGTCATCCGCGTGAACCTGAAGCGTACCAAGCAGAGTGCCATGCTCATCCAGCGCCGCCGCCTTGGTGCTGGAGCTGCCGATGTCGATTCCGAGGGATAATTTCATTTGCTTATCTCCTTTATGATATAAAAATAGGATATGGCTGCCAGGGCAGTCGTTCCGTATCTTTTATGACTGTAAGAATTGGATTGTTTTTATAAACATTATAGGGTAAAGTAAAATAAAGTGCAATGCAGTGTTCTCAAAATAAATTTCGTCATTTTTTACAATGAGTTATGAATGACGCCTGAGCTGTAATGAAAACGCCGAATTCAGTTGTTATTTATTCAACCCCAAAATTGACATCTGCAAAACACCGTGATATTATATAAAAAGATAGTGGAAAAAGTGGAAAATCGATCCTGTGGACGGAAATGGTACCTATGGATTCACTTCTATCTGGGGGCTAGACAGGGATATGAGTATGAGTGAATTAAATAAGATTTTTGAACCTGGTTGCCCGAAATGTTTGAAGAAAAAGGATATTTTAGACTACTGGGTATGGCATAAACTTCTTTTATTAGAAAGGTTTTCGGAAAGACCGTCTTTTAAGAGAATGATTTATGTTTTTTTTTGTTTGAAAGATGAGAACGATGGCTGGAACGATCGAACGATACGTGGCACAGCGGCGGCGAATATGAAAAAGGAAAAATGTCTGCGAGAGGTGTCACTGACATTTTTTTCGCATGTCATAAATTAAATATTCCATCTGACTATGACAGAAAGGCAGTAAAAAAGATAGCAGAGGTGAGAAGATAAGAAATGTACTTATACTTATATAAGAAAGAACACAAAAAAAGCCGAGGATGGTTCAGGCGTGTCTGTCAGAAACTTCCCGTCGTGACGGCTGCGATGATGGCCACAGCCGTATTTCTTTCCGGGTGCGGCCATGGCGCATCCCAGACGGGAGAAGAAGCCACACCGTCGGACGGAAGCATATTATATGTGAAAGACGCGCCGGGCGATCTGCCGGAGGACCTGCAAAACATCCGGGCATCCGGGGTTCTGCGGGTGGGAATCCAGAGCGGCGATCCACCGTATTATCAGGAGGATCCGGTAAGTGGAGAGCTGAGTGGAATCGATGTAGATCTGGCATATGAAGCGGCAAGCCGTATTTTTGGATGCACGCCGGAAGAGGCCAGGGAGAACAATGCGGTCGATATACAGACGGTGACCGACCAGACAGGTGGACCGCTTTTATATGATGGTAAAGTGGATTTGCTTATAGGAGCTAAATCTCTGACGGATCCGTTTACAGAAGAATTGAATCTTTCTTCAAAAGGAATCGCTGACCCGGAAAATGGGGCAGCTGTTAATGAGGGAGAAGAAGGCGAAGCTGGAAATAATGGTTCAAATCAGGCGAATGACGCAGCTGGAGAGCCAGGGCAGCCAGCCGAGACAGCCCCGGAGGTCTTTCGGGAGATGTGGCCGGAGAGATTTTCAGCCGACGGCTCAGAGATAGCGGAAGCGGATGAAAATGCGACAAACGAAAGCGCTGGAAGTGGAAATGATGGAATTGAAAGCGCCGGAACTGGAGAAGTTGAAAATGGCGAGGTAATATCAGATACGCCAGAGCAGGAGGAATCGCCGACCCCGGAGCCGACGCAGCATTGGGATTTCACACAGGAATACGCAGAAGGCAGAGTACTCACAGTGCTGCATGAAAAAGAAGGTCTGAGCAGCCAGATGAACCGCTTGATGCAGGAATTGGTCAACAGCGGAAAGCTGATACAGATTACCGAAAAATATACAAAAAGTGATAGATAACAGCAAACAAAGCAGAAATGCAAAAGAGGAGAACAGTTATGGCGAAGTACAAAAGTCTTATCGTGACTACCCTTTTGTCCGTGGCGGCGTTGACCGGCGCTGTGACAACGGGTGTTGTGAGAAACAGAAGTATGGCGTCCTCCTTTGAGGGCGATGGATACATTGTCAATGTGGCAGAAACCGAGGAAGGTCTGACCGCAGAGCCGGTTTATTTCTCAGCCGGAACCAAATATAAGAAGACATATCCGGATGAAGCAGTATTCAAAGACATCCGTGGAACCAAATATACAGTCGATCAGGATAGTTTTGTCCATTATCAGGACGGATCCATGAGTGCGATGACATCGGGCGTAGTCCTGAATCTGGACGATGTCAACGGCGGCCTGGTCAACACATACTCCTTTGATGCGGGCACGGTGCTGACATCCAACGGCACCGGATTTACAGCGGAGAACAACGGAACTTCGATTCCCTTTGACAACTTCGTCTGGAAATTAAGCGATGATAAATATTACGTATATTCCGATGACCTGAAGGTAGAGACCGTCAACGGAATGATGGAAGATACCACCGGTGGTGTGGAGGTCGAGTATCTGGAAGATGGAATTATCCGTCTGTCCACCCAGAATACAGCCTGGCAGGGAATCGCAGCCGGTGCCAAAGCAACAGTCGGTGACGGTTCGACTCTTAGCTTTGATAACAAAGTGATCGCCGACGCACAGGGAGATGCCCGCCTGACACTGGGAGAGCTTCTGATGGATGCGGATGACAACATCAAAGTCCAGTCTGCTCAGGATTGGGTTCCGCCGGAATTTGAATTTACCGCAGTAGATGGTGAAGATGGTGAGATCGGTGAGGATGGTGCAGCCGGTCAGGCAGGCGAGAACGGAGAAAATGGAGCAGCCGGAGTATCCGGAGAACTCGGTGAGAACGGTGTGGACGGTGAAGAAGGCGCATCCGGAGACGATGGCGATGACGGATCCGATGGTTCCAGCGGTAAAAACGGAAGTGCCGGAAGCAACGGTAAGCTGGGCGGTGATGGTGCGAACGGTTCCATTCCCCAGAACCAGGCAACCGAGCAGGCGACCATCTCGCTGAGCAATTTTGATGTGGATTCAGCGAACGCAAGCGGTATGATCACCGTCATTGATGAGGATGGTGTACTGGAGGCAGATACCGGTTCAATTAAAGTAATCGATGTTTCAACCGGACTTCCTGTGGATGTCCTGATTGATGATATGGATGAGGCAGAGAATCTTACTTTCTCGGCAGATGAAACATACTCATTCAATGTCAAAAATCTGAATGCAGATACACAGTACCGTCTGATTGTATCATCCGGATACAGTCTTTCTGAGAATGGAAACAGCTCTGGCGGTACCAAGGACTTTATCAACCGTCTCTTCTATACAGATTCTACGGGTATCATCCTGAATCTGGAGAATGCGACAACAACCGGATTTTCCTTTACCATCGATAAGAAGGAGTATGCACTGGTTACATCCGCATCCCTTACGATCACAGATAAAAAGGGTAATACGGTATTTGGACCGAAGGATTACAGCCTTTCAAGCGGCAAGACATCCTATAAGATCGATATGAAGGATGACAATGTAGCTGGATTATCCGAAAATGATCTGGCAGACGGAAGCTACACCGTGACCATGAAGCTGACCGGTGCCAATGTGAAAAAGGATGTTACCCAGAAGTGGAAGACCCTGAAACAGAAGCCGTCTCTGGATAAACCGAAGGTAAGTGTTAATAATGGCGGCTATTTCGAGCTTTCCCAGCCGATCGTGAGTGACCCGAACCATGCACTGACCAAGTATGTCTATAAGATTTACAAAGGAACAGAATGTGTCAAGACCATCGAGTCCACCAGCACGAACAACGTAGCGATCTACCTGGAGCAGGGAAAGATTGAGCGCAATGAGACCTATACAGCTAAGACAACGGCGACCTATTATGATAACGAAAAGAATGTTCAGATAGAGACGGATTATTCGGATCCGTTCCGTATGGATGACCAGGGTGATTCTTTGATTTATTTTGTCCATGCGGATGAGAAGGATCAGCAGAACTACTACAATGATAAGTTGATCAATGCACCGGAGAATGTCGGCAAGATTTATACACATCAGAATATGATCTGGGGCCGTGTTATGATTAAACCGAAGAACCTGGATCTTGAAATCTCTCAGGATTATCCGCTGAAGGTTACACTGGAAAGCAGCGGAAACTACCGGAGAACCTGGACGATTACAGATTCAAATTATTATAAGAAGTTTACGGATGCAATAGCGGTTGAGATTCAAGCAAATGGATTGAAGGCTAATACGAACTATCGGATCTTCGCAACCGGATTTGCAAAGGATCCAACGGATTCGAATAGATTTACCAACGTATACCTGGGTGATTATGTGGCATCAACAATTTCCTATAAAGATGAGGCAGCCACCATCAACCTGGTTCGTGTGGGAGATAATATCAATGCAAGCTTTACAGCCCGCATGGAGATGACGACAGAAGATGGAGAATCCAATGTCGAAACAGATGTGTTGGACCAGCTGGAATTCTGCCTGTATCAGGGAACCAACAACAAGGGACTCTTTGTGGGAAGTTTCACTCTGGATGATACAAACCCGTTACACAATAAAAGTTCCATCTCAGATGAATACTTGAATGAAACGGATGCGACAAAGCAGTATGTGATCACCAATGAGAACTTCCATCTTGCTAACAATGCCCTGACGGCGGACTCCTATTATCTGGAGGTCCGTGCAGCATACGACTATACGGCATCCTTTTATAAGAACGGTGCCACAGAGGACGGAAAAGGTGAGAACCTGTCTGGATTTAAGAACGAACTTCCCTTTGTACTGGGCGGTGTGCAGCTTCCCATCAGCAACGCCCTGCCATCTCTTCCGCAGCCGGTCAATGACGCCATCGCTACAACGACGATCAAGGCTAAGGATCTGAGAGACAACAGTACTTATCAGAGTATTGCAAACCAGCTGGAGAATCTGGATGATGATACGGTGGTAGGTTACCGGATTCAGGCACGTCTGAACAACGATAACGGTTATGCACGTGCGATCCGTTACTTTGGATTCAAGACATCCGAATTGGATAAGTTTGACCCGGCGAACTCCAATGCTTCGGATCCGGTTAACTGGGACGATGGAGCTCATTATGATTTCGCATATCCGCTGAAGGTATCCGAGGGCGCCGGTATGCCGGCCCTGCAGGTGCTCTTCCTTGAAGCTCCGAATACGGCACCGGCTGGAGCATCAGACCTTGATTCGGATGATCGTAAGTATATTAAAAATGTCGATATGAAGTCGACGGATCAGCCTTACGAGATGCCCATGGATGGTTATCAGACCGTATTTACTGGTGGTCAGACAGACGGAATGAAACGCGGATACCACTATACCTTTGGTTTTAAGGTACGTATGCAGGTAGAGAATACCAGTATCCTCTATCCGGATGAGTATAAGCAGCAGATCGTGGGCGGTATCGGTATGCTGAGTTCCCTTTCGGTAGGGGCACCCCGCCAGAGCACCAGCGTATCGATGTATCTGAAAGACACCATAGGAGATGGAACGGATGACAAGCCATATCAGACAATCTGGCAGATGAATGTCCTGAAGGATGTGGATCATACCTGGGACAAAACATTCGGAGGGGAAGACTCCGATCAGACCACTGCAAAATACAAGGATGGACTTCGACTGATTTTCAAGGATGGTGTTCCGAGAGAGGCAGAGATTCAGGATCTTGGAAACGACAGATACCAGCTTACGGTTCCTGTTAAATCTGCCCAGAACCGTTATCAGTTCAAGATGTATCAGAAGTATTATGACGAGAAGGAAACGGATAAGACTACTGCCAGCGGACAATTCCTGGCATCCCATGAATACCTGCCGCCGGCGGAATTGAATCTGACGGATGCGAATGGAGACGGAAATGTGAAGATCTCCGGTTCCTTCCCGGAATCCAGCAACGAGGTTACCTTCACGCTGAGCGGCAATACAACCATGCTGAGCCGGATCGTTGCTTTAGGGATAGAGATGTATAAGGAGGACAGTGGAACCCCAACAAAGGTATATGACTGGGATAAATCGTTAAATGGATTGAATGGAAACAGCCGAACAGTAACGGTTGACCTGACCGATGCCCGTCATGGTGATGAAAGCCTCGCTGGAACCTATTCCTTCAAGGTGAAGGCAAAGTATGCAGATGGCAGATATGGACTTCCGGACAGCTTTGATCCGGATGAAGTTTATGCAGCAAAGATAATAGATGGCAGCAACTTTATGAACAGCTATTACTATAGTTCCAGTACCCAGGGAGAGAAGTACGAGTATAAGGTCATGAATAATCCTTACCTGACTCAGGGTGAATACAAGGTGGAGAATAATACGGAGACAGCGGATCCGAAGGCAGATCGAAAGCTGCGTCTGCAGAGCCAGAGACTACGCTATAGTTCTGTTAATGACCTCTGGCACACCATGAACCTGTATTACGGAAAAACCGGTGCAGAGTGGCTGGAGACAGAGGATCAGAAGAGCGGAACCGGCTATAATATGGCATTCTGTAAGCTTGTATCCAGTGATTCATGGGTACCTGTTAATCAGATGACCGGACCGGACGGATCTGTTGGTCCCACCATTACGGTTGGTACTCTGCAGCCTTCTATCACCTATATGACGATCAGCCCGGGTATTACAGCGGCTAACATCGAACTTACCACCGGAAGCTATGCATTGATTGCTCCGCCAGCGGATGGAACTCCTCTTGGTACAAATAACAATGGTACTGCGGTAACAGCAGACGGAACGACAAAATATATCTGGCTGAAGCTGTATGAGATGAGTGCGGACGAAACGATCGATACACCTGTCGATAACAAGACACCAGTATGGGAACGGGCGCTTCCGCTCACGGAGGATCAAAGTTCCTATAAACTGGATGAAACCAAGATGCCGGAGCTGTATATAAAAGACGGAATTCTGCATAAGGATACAAATTATATGCTGGTATGTTATACCTGGTCAGAGGGCCAGAATAAGCCGACGGTGATGCTTGGACAGACAGTAAATAAGCGTGCTAACTACATGTTCAAAACCATTGACAGCATCACCATCTCAGATGGAGAAGCCAATATTATCAACTATGAGACTTATCAGAAGAAGAATGTAACTGTCCGCTACAAACTGGATCGTGTCAATGGATATAATCTTAGATATACCCTGCGTCGGTATCCGCTGGGTGAGGGGACACAGGCAGAAAATCCGTCCTATACTAACTACACAGAGGTGGCAGACCACGAAGAGGTTATGAGCAAGCTTCTTGGATATACCTATGATGACCAGTCAAAGACCTGGAAGAAGGGAGCAATTACCTGGAGTCTCAGAGGTGATATGACAGAGGAACCGGGAAGCAATCTTATGACACCGGGATACGATTATGTTCTGGTTGTGAATGCAGTAGACGGAAGTGGCAAGTCGGTTGCGAAAGAACCGGAGTACATTCAGATCAACTGGCCGGAGCTGCGTAAACCGACTGGCAACGTATCTTTCCGTATCACCAACGGTAATACACTCTGGGCCGACGTGAGTCTCTCCGACCCGAACCGGGTGGTTGTATCCGATACAGCAGCCAATGCTGAATATCTGATTGCGTACCGCGAAGCAGGAACGAATAATGGGTGGACATATAAGGCGAATTATCCGGTTAACAATAGTTCCGCAACTCAGATTGTATCAACAGCAGATGAGTTGAATAAAGGATGGGAAGTCGGCATCTTTGCGGCAGTAGACCAGAAGAACGAAGGTGGAAAGACAGCTCTGACAAAGACAGAATTTGAAAAGATGTCAGTAACAGATCAACAGAAGTATCTCATAACCAGCAGCACACAGAAGGGGCTGGAGTCCTGGGGCGGTTCCCTGGGACAGGAGAACATCTCCTTAGACGGCGGAAGCCTGACTCTGTCTCTGGCAAAGAGCTACGGTCTGGAGAAGGTAGCGAAAATCGAGTATTCCTTGATGCCGTGGTCCAACAGTGACGTTCAGGAGAGTCAGATCTCCGGTGAGCTTAGAAGAGAAGGCACGAAGTCACTGTTTACCACATACAACAGCGGACAATCCGGACAGTTCGACCTGATCACGATTCCGACCGGACTTAAGAAGGATGGAAAACTTTGGGGAATCACGATACAGCTGTTTACAGATGACAACAAACTGATCAAGACATACTCGGATGCGATCCCATATTAATCAAACCAGGAGGTAGAAAACAGTGGCACGAAAATTAAGCAGCAAAGTGAAGAAATCCTTTGGAATCTTCAGTGGCGTTGTGCTTGCTGGTATGGGCGGCATGGGCGGTGCGGTAGTCCGCGCTGCCGGCACCGTCAGCGATCAGTATGCCATGGAGATAGGTTCCCTGGTTTACGACAATGCCTACAGCCGGATCAATCTGGAAGGGAACGGTGAAGTTCACCGGGAACTGAATGGAAACTGGAACCTGAAGGTAGACGGAGGAGAAAAGTACGACCTAGGAAAGAAGACAGTCGCTTATGAGCCCCAAAGCGGTTCGCTGAAAGTGTTCGGCGGCGGCTGGCAGTTCAAGGAAGACGGAACGGTTGTTAAGTTATCAAATTTTGAAGAAATTCCCCTGACGGAGAGTGGTTTTATCAAGCTTTCCGACCGGAAATATGTTCTGGTTGGGGATGACATCCATGATGCCAGCGGAAAAGTGACGGCGGATGGCTTCCTGTACATCATTGCAGATAAAGCCGGCAATGCCCATATGATGAATGATGTCATGAATGTCACATCGATGGACGAAATGATTCTGAATGAAGGTGATTTTCAGTACAACATAGCAGAGGAAACCTTGGCTTTAGGTGAAAATGTGGTGGATCTGCAGTCGGTTATGTCAGCATTGAACGTAGTGGAGGATCCCTTTAATCTGGGACGCAAGAAGTATGCTTACACCATCCGTGGAGGAAACGGCGGTGCAGGTGGTAAAGGCGGAGCCGGAGGAATCGGTGGCCGTGGCGGTACCGGTGGTATCGGCGGAGCCGGCGGCCAGGGTGGTATCGGCGGATACGGAGGAGCAGGCGGAAGCGGCGGAAGCGGCGGAAGCGGTGGAAATGGCGGAGACGGCGGAAGCGGCGGAGACGGCGGAGCCGGTGGAGCAGGCGGAGCCGGAGGAAACGGCGGTTCCATCAACGGAAGCAGGCAGAGTCAGAACATCACCGGACGAATGGGCATGTATATCAAGAGCATCGATAAAAGTTCCAACAAGCTGGTTGTACACTTCCGCATCAACGATACATTCGGCAATTACGGTGAGATCGAAGTCCGCGTAAAGCCAAGCAGCGGTTCGGGACAAGCGATTATTAAGAGAGTTGGCCCGGATGATGAGGAAGTAACCTTTGATCAGCTGACGGCTGGAAAAAGATATACCGTAACCATTGGTTACTATGATGATGAAGAAGACGGAGAATTCCGATCGATGGATGTGGTCCGAGCAACTACCGAAGATGTGAGTATTTCTTTCTATATTACACAGGTCAATTCGGATGATGTCTGCTATAGTGTTCAGTTGGATGAAGATTATGTGACATCCTTCACCCGCGTAGTGATTCACAACCATATCGATATGAAAGATATATTCAGTGTGGACGATGCGAAGGAAGGCTATGCAGGAACGATCAGTACGGTTGGGCTGGATTCGACCACGAAGAAGATACGTCTTAACTTCCAGGTATCGGACGATGGTACCATCTGGACGACCCTGAAATCGACGACTGCAGTACTGGATCTGGACTCCTTCTTTGAAGATGATGATTCTTCCGGTGGAAGCAGTTCAGGAGGCGGAAGCAGTGCAGGTGGCAGTACCGGCGGAAGCAGTGCGGGTGGAAGCACTGGCGGAAGCAGTGCGGGTGGAAGCACTGGCAGTGATACGACCGGTAGCGGAAGCAGTACAGTTCAGCATGCACCGGCACATACAGAGAAACGTGAGGAGAGCAGTGATTCTTCCGGTTCCAGCCAGAGCGAAAGCAGCCGGTCAGAAGGAACTTCGGATGACAGCTCCGACGACAGTTCGAATGACGGAGCAGAGGGACAGGCAGAGGAAGCCGGAGACGAAGGTTCACCGGTAGAATAATACATAAAAAAGAAGAAAAGAGGAAAAAAAGATGGAGACTATTTTAGCGGCTACGCTTTCATCAATCGGCTGGATGCTGGGCCTGGCATTCTTAGGTATCGGCATTGGCCTTGGAATCATGGGTTCTAAGGCAACTGAGGCAATTGGCAGAAACCCGGAGACCAAGAGCGACGTTGTCCAGGGCATTATGATCGTGGCAGTTGTACTGACGGTACTGACACTGCTTTTATTCGGTTTTGTATTTCTGCTTTTATTCTTTAACCCGCTGACGATGTAAAGGATCGGAGGAGACCATGCAATATATATTGGTATTTGGTGCCGTATTTTTGATTATGCTGGCAGTGATCCTCCTCTTCTTCTTTCTGATTAACACCACCGCAGAGGATGTGTCGGGACAGGTGCGGAAGACATTTCTGAAAGAAATGGAAGTATTTGATGAACTTTATGAAGAAAAAGCGAAAAAACTGAAGAAAGTTCAGGATGAGTACGACAAATTCAACCGCAACATTCTCCGGAAAACGGACGATGAACCGAAACAGGAGGCGGCAGCGCCTTCGGTGAAGGCGGCCGCGTCCATGTCGGATATTCCGGCGGCTCCCTTGAGAAGCCGGGATTTTGCCAAGAACTACCGCAGTATCCGCCACAATTTCTGTCCGGATACAGAGGCTGTTCTTAAGGCAGTGGCACAGGCGGCTGCCCCGGATCCGGAGATGGCGGCATACAGCACCTTATTAAAGCAGCTGAACGATAAGCTTACCTTTAATATCGTATTTACACTGACCGGCCTGAAACCATCGGATCAGGAGGAAGTGCTCCGTTCGGTTCTGGATGTGCGGGAACAGACCGTGCTTCAGAAGTTCTTAGATCAGGGCAAAGGGATGGATATCATCGCATTCCGGGAGTGGATCCGCGGTGAGAGTTTCCTGAACAATCCGGAACCCGTGCTTTATATGGCCAATGCAGCAGAAGCTCCCCAGGGTGCTCATGCGGTTTATGAAGAAGAGAATATCTGCGAGGGCGTGCGCGTCCTGCAGTCCGGTAAGATGTACGATTACAGCCTATAGGAGGGCATAAGATAACATTATGGCAAATTATATGGAAGAAATGATAGGTAAAAAGATCGCCGCGATCCAGAACGGCAGCAACGTGTACAGCGCGGGCCGTATCACGACTGTAAAAGAGGATATTCTGGAAGCAGACGGACTGGAAGATGTGGCTTTTATGGAGCGTGTCATCATCGGCGGACATTCCGAGGGATATGTTAATTCCATCGGACGCGGCAGCGTGAAGATCTCCGTGGTACGCCGCGGGGCACCGATCTATGTAGGAGATGTGGTGACAGCCACCGGAGAAGAATTCAAGGCGATGTATTCACCGTCCTCGGTTGGACATATCATCGATATATTTGGTACAGAATGTCTGCAGGATGCTGTGTTTGAAGATGCAGCTCCCATCGAGATCGAGAAAAAACCGATTCCGATCATGGAGCGCGGTACTGTAAAACGTCCGCTTCTGACCGGTATCGCTGGCATCGACCTGTGCTATCCCATCGGTAAAGGACAGAGACAGCTGATCATCGGAGACAAAAAGACCGGCAAGACCCAGATCGCACTGGATGCCATCGTGAACCAGAAGGGCAAGAATGTCCTCTGTATCTACGTGGCCATCGGCAAGACCAAGAAAAATGTGAAAGAAGTATACCAGAACCTGATGGCCCGCGGAGCCATGGAACATACCATCATCATGGCAGCTTTCAATGATGAGATGCCACCGGTGCTGTTCCTGACACCTTATGTGGCAGCTACCATCGCTGAGAATTATATGATGGAGGGCCGGGATGTCCTTCTGGTGATCGATGACCTGAAGCGTCATGCAACGGTACACCGCGAGATCTCCCTGCTTGCCGGTATGGTTCCGGGCCGTGAGGCATATCCGCCGGATGTTTTCTACATCCATTCCAGACTTCTGGAGCGAGGATGCCAGCACAGAACCGGCGGTTCCATCACCATTCTTCCCATTGTTGAGACCAAGGGCGGAGATATCACCGGATATATCCCGACGAATATTATCTCCATCACAGACGGTCAGATCGTTCTGTCCAGAAAGAATTTCGATAAAGGACAAAAACCGGCGATCCAGTACGGACTTTCCGTATCACGTCTGGGCGGAGCAGTTCAGGATGCACCGGTTAAAAAGCTGGGTGCCAGAGTGCGCCGGGAACTTTTAAGTTATCTGGAGACCCGTGAGGTCTATGAGATGGCGAATATGGATGAGATGAGTCAGGAGATGCGCGACCGTCTGAAACGAGGCGCAGAGATTCTGAAAGGATTGAACCAGCAGAAATTTGCACCCCAGGCGCCGGAAGAGTTCCTCACGAAATTCAGTCAGATCCTGGGAGGCTGATATGAGCATAAGAAATATCGTAAAAGTTATGAATTTCCATGCACTGATCCGCGTGGACAACGCAAAGCGCAAGGCAGACAAATACCGTATGATGCAGAAGCAGCTTCAGCAGATGATGGCTTCCATCCTCTATAACCGGAACCTGATTCTGGACAAGAAGCTGCTGCAGCCGGATCCCTCTGCCCCGGTCTGGAATATCTATCTGGGCAGTGATTTTGGCTTCTGCAACAACTACAACTCGCTGGTCAATGAAAAGATTTCCAAGGATCATGAGAACAAGAAGATTCTGATTGGACGCAAGCTTCACTGTCGGGATAAGGAAAATATCCTGTTTTCCTCTACCTGCGCGGAATTGGAGTACCGGTTTGATGAATTGAAGGAACTTCTGGGCGAGGGGATCCGGGGACGAAAATGTTCGGAGATCAACATCATATACAATGAATATGTGAATACGACGACGATTTATTTTAAAACGGAGCGTATCTATCCGGTTGAAACCAGTGAGGAAGACGGATATTACGATGACTTTGCGATGGAAGAAGATGCAGGTAACCTGCTGGCAGACCTGACGGCATCTTATGTAAACTACGAAGTGATGCTGGCGGTGGTAAGCGGACGTGCAGCGGAAAACGTGCTGCGTCAGAATACAACCACGGAATCCTTAAAGAAGATCGATGAGATCGAGGAGGAGAAGGTCCGGGCAGATCGCCGTGAGAAGAACAACAAGGAATTCGAGAAAATCATAGATAACTACGTCAAGAACCGGGCGTATAAGTAGGAGGAGAGTCATGATAGGAAAAATCATTTCCGTGTCGGAGCTGGGAGTAGAGATTCTCACGGACGGCACCGGCGTGGCAGAGCGTGATATGCTCTACACGACAGTAGACGGGGAAAGACGCCATTTTGAGGTCTGTGACGTGGCTGGAAGCGTGGTAAATGCGATTCCTTTTGAGAGTACAAAAGGCTTAAAGCGCGGCATGGAAGTAGAAAAAGCAGAGCATGGTCTGACGATGGAGTATTCCGACCAGATCTTAGGACGTGTATTTAACCCCTACGGCGGCATGATCGATGAGCAGCCTCTTGACAGTATCTGTCAGAAGAATGTATACCAGTCAAGCCCCAGCCTGTCCCAGATCGATGCCAATGGAGAGATCCTCTGGACCGGCATCAAGGTGCTGGATTTCTTTGCACCTATGAGAAAGGGCTTTAAGATGGGTCTTCTGGGCGGTGCCGGTGTCGGCAAAACCGTATTGATTAAAGAGCTGATCCATAACGTATACCAGGGACTGGGTTCCAACTCTGTCTTTATCGGTGTCGGTGAGCGTTCCCGTGAGGGCCGTGAGCTGTATGACGAGATGACAGAGGCAGGACTTCTGGATAAGATGGCCATGGTATTTGGACAGATGGGTGACAACTCCGCATCCCGTTCCCATGCCATCTACAGTGGTCTTACACTGGCTGAGTATCTGCGGGATGAGAAGAAACAGGATGTGCTTCTGTTTGTCGACAATATATACCGTTATGTACAGGCTTATTCGGAGATCAGTGCCATGATGAACCGTATGCCCATCGAGAACGGTTATCCGGCAACCATCGAGATGAACGTCAGCGAGGTGGAGGAGCGTATTAACTCGACTCCTCATGGTTCCATCACATCCTTCCAGGCGATCTATATCCCGGCGGATGATGTGACGGACGAGGCGGTACAGACCATCATGCAGCATCTGGACGGACAGGTAGTACTGTCACGAAAGGTGGCAGAGAAAGGTCTCTATCCGGCCATTGACGTATTTGCAACCACATCAACTCTCATTGATCCGGAGAAGGTGGGCGAGCGCCACTATCATCTGGTGGAGGAGTCCATCCGTTATCTGGCACGTTATGAGGAACTGGAGGAGATCATCGCAGTTCTGGGTATCGAAGAGCTGTCCCAGGCGGACAAGGAGATCTTCTATCGTTCCAGAATGCTGAGAAACTACTTTACCCAGCCGATGTTCGTAGCGGAGAACTTCACTGGTATTCCGGGTGAGTTCGTAGCC
>ENA-ORVC01001930-ORVC01001930.1-human-gut-metagenome-genome-assembly--contig:-NODE-1930-length-15537-cov-3.491668_pt1 | contig 15537 bp, 15 predicted proteins | sample MGYA00242092_ERZ509234 | MGnify/ENA primary metagenome ERZ509234 (study PRJEB26280, sample SAMEA2338800) | human gut metagenome | biome: human gut; feature: human-associated habitat; material: faeces... | reverse complement strand
GCACGAGCTGCATCACGGCGGTTTCAACCAGGAGTTTGACGACCTCTTTCAGGAGTACCGGACAAAATACTTCCAGCCCATTGCCGGGGACCCGGAGCGCGTTTGATAAAAAAGTACCCCCTGCCGCATGCGGCAGGGGGTACTTTTTGCTATTCATAAGCATAGCAAAGTTGGCCATGCGCCGCTTACCGCGGCACGGCCATGCGATTACGGGACGGCCCGCATGCGCAAACACTTCATGCACCTGAGCTTTTGCATTTTTTCGTGGTGCGCCCTGTTGGAGTGTTATACGCCTTCACCGGTCACGTCGCAGAACTCCGGCTCCTCCCCCAGCGCGAACTGGAGGGGGCGGTCTCCCTTCAGCAGGCGTGAGAGCTCCACATAGCGCACCCGGCTGTTCCGGTAAGTGAGCCAGTAGAAGCGCATGGACTCGGCGCAGAGGACGGAGGAATACACCGTGTAGTCATAGGGCACCACGCCCCGGTCGTGGGGGGTGATCTCCCCCGGCCCGGTGAGCTCCACCGCACCCAGAGGAAAGGCGGCGCTGTGGAGCAGGCGGAACAGAAGGGACACCCCCTCCGCTTCGTCCCCGCCCTTGACCGCGTGCTCCCGGAGGAAGGCCAGCCGCACGAAGCGGGAGGGGGACGACCAGTCCCCGGGCAGGCCGGCCGCCCCGCTGCCGGAAAAGCAGGGCTCCAGCCGCTCCCCGCCCCAGGCCAGCTCTCCGTAATCCAGGGGCCGGAGTTGGGGATAGTTCAACAGATTGGTACGGTGCCACGGGTAGCCGGGGCTGTTGGTCATCACTCCAACCGTGTTCCGGTAGATGTGCAGCCCGTCCCGGTCGGACTCCACCACGATGCTCTCCCCGGTGCGGTCGGAAAACATCCAGTGGATGGGCGGCACGGTTCCCAGCATGGGGATGGCCACCAGCGACACCCGCTCCTCCAGTGCGCGGGCCACCTCCTCCACCGAGGCACAGGTGGCCAGGCACCAAGTCACCAGGAAGGGCGGCTGGAGGGGCAGGGTGCCGGGCCGCGCCTCCGGGGCAAAGTGGGCAAACGTGCGGTAGTAGAGCTGGCCGCCCATCAGGCCCTTCTCGTTGAGGCCCTCATACAGGGCCGGGGTGGAACGCAGCACCAGGGAGCCGATGCCCACCGCAGCGTAGGCCGCCGTACAGCGGGTGGACGGCTCCAGATTGCCCTCCAGCTCGGTACCGCAGGCGTAGAACACCTGTCCCCGTGGTACAAAGGTCACCTTGCTGTCCGCCGCAATGCGGTTGAAATCGAAGTTACGCCCCCACAGGTGCCCGCCGTCCGCCGTCTCCCACGCCACCGCGCTGCACCCGGCGGACAGGTCGCCCAACAGCGCCCGCGCCCGGCTCTCGTTAGAATCCATCTGTTACGCCTCCTTCTGGAACCTATGTGCTTATGGTATACGGTCTGTCACTGATTATACACCTTTTTCCCCTTTCCCGCCACCAGCAAAAGGAGCACCCCGGCAGCCAGAAGCAGCCCTTGGACGGCCCAGGCCGCCGCCGGGAGGGAGAAAGCCGGGTCCAGCATCCCCAGAGTCAGGGGATAGGACGTGCACAGGCCGCCGTTCCACAGCCCCAGGGCCTCCGGCAGAGGCAGGGCCGCCAGGGCAAAGGGGAGGAGCATCCACACATAGAGCAGCCAGGGCCGCAGGCGGCCCAGCAGCCAGCCGCTGCCCAGGGCGAACACCAGAGGGGGCGCCAGGATCACCAGGGCGGGCAGGGCCAGGGAGCCCCAGTCCGTCCAGCCGAACAGGCGGGCATAGAGCAGGGCGGCCAGGGCCAGCGCCGCCAGGCAGAGCAGAGCCACCCCCACCAGGGCGGCAGCGCAGCGGGCCAGGGCGTACCGCCGGGGGTCGGCGGGGGCGGTGAGCACCGCCGCCCGCCGCTCCCGGGCCGACGTGAAAAAGGTGAGGAAAAACAGGGCCCCCACCCACACAAGGGGCAGCAGCCGCCCCAGGTAGGCCCCGAAGCTCCAGGGCGAAAAAGGGGCCGTATGGGCCACGCCGGGGAGGGCTACGGCGTAGAACACCTGTCCGGCATAGAACAGCAGCACCGCCAGCAGGCCGATGAAAAACTTGTTGCACAGCAGCCGCCGGCACTCGCAGCGAAATATCTTAATCAAGGGTCAAGTCCTCCTCCGTCAGCCCGCAGGCGTCCAAAAATTCCTGGTAGGTCAGATAGGGGTACATGGGATCCAGCTCCCGGTTGAAGAGGCCGTGCAGGATCTCATCCATGGCCGCCTCGCCCCCCACCAGCTCCTCCGCTTTCAAAATCTTCAGCGGCATCTCGCTGTACCGGCGCATGCCGGACAGGGAGTTGGAGATGGCCAGCCGCTCCGCCTCGGGCAGGGCCTCCAGGTACTCCGGGCGGCGGACGTAGAAGTTGAGGTAGTAGTCCTCCACCTCCCCGCGCCACTGGTCCACATAGTGCTCCCTGGCGTAGTCCCCGCCGTAGAGCTCCTTCACGATGCGGTAGGTGGTGTAGCACGTCAGGCCCTCCGCCGACCAGGGGCTGTCGGGGCCGGCGGTGTCGAACATGTTGCCCAGGCCCCACCACTGGTGGACCAGCTCGTGGATCATCACCTCGGCGGCCCCGCCGCCCTTGCCCGCGTCGCCCAGGTTGTGGGCGGTGAAGTCGGCCTCGTCCAGCAGGCTGGCCCCGTCCCCGGCGTAGCCGCCGCCGGCCACCCGGCTCTGGATCAGCTTGAGGCGCTCCCCGCCGCCGAAGGACAGAGGGCCGTAGTGCCCGGCGCAGTAGTCCACCACCGCCCGGACGGCCTCCGCCGCGCCGGCGGGCAGCGTGACCAGGGAGAGGGCCAGGGCCCCGGCGGTGAGCAGGGAACCGATTTGTTTCATGTCCAATTCCTCCTTTTTGCTTGGTTCCAAGAGAACCATACACCTTCCACGAAGTGGAAGGTCAAGCATCTTTTATAGGATAGCACCCTTTTCCACCGGTGTACAGTTAAAATTTCCTTAACCCTCATGCCAGGCCCAGCAGGCGGGCGGCGGAGGCCACCAGGAAGCAGACCGCCATGCCGATGCCGGTGGGGATGGCGATGGAGAGCAGGGTCCACTTGGCGCTTTTCGTCTCCTTGCCGATGGTCAGGCAGGTGGTGGAGCAGGGCCAGTGCATCAGGGAAAAGAGCATGGTGCACACCGCCGTCAGCCAGGTCCAGCCATGGTCCACCAGGAGCTGCCGCAGGGCGTCCAGGCTGTCGAACTCCAGCAGGCTCCCGGTGGAGAGGTAGGCCATGATGATGATGGGAATCACGATCTCGTTGGCCGGGAAGCCCAGCAGGAAGGCCATGAGGATCACCCCGTCCAGGCCCAGCAGGCGGGCGAAGGGGTCGAGGAAGCCGGTGCACCAGTTGAGGATGCTGTCGCCCCCCACCTGCACGTTGGCGCACAGCCAGATCAGCAGGCCTGCCGGGGCGGCCACCGCCGCCGCCCGGCCCAGGACAAAGAGGGTGCGGTCCAGTACCGAGCGCACCACCACCTGCCCGATACGGGGCCGCCGGTAGGGGGGCAGCTCCAGGGTGAAGGAGGAGGGCACGCCGCGGAGAAGGGTGCCTGACAAGAGGCGGGATACCCCGAAGGTGAGGAACACCCCCAGCAGGATCACCCCGGTGAGGAGCAGGGCGGCCAGCAATCCGCGGCCGGGGCCGCCGGATGTGCCCACAAAGAACATGGTGATGATTGCAATGAGGGTCGGGAATGGGCCACCGGGGGAAGGGCAAACACTCAGAGGCGGCAGAGGGTGAAGGCCAGGTCCGCCCCGTCCCAGTCGGCCCGCTGGAGGAGGATGCGGCACGCGGCGCGCTGCTCCTCCCGGGCCAGCTCCTCCAGCCGGGGGGCCAGGCGGGGAAACTGGGCGGAGAGGGCGTCCAGCGCCGCCTGATCGGCCGCCGCGCCGGACAGGTTGGGGCAGGAACAGGCCGCCGCGCCCCGGCGCAGCTTGGCCCGGCAGATGTAGTCGTAAGAACCGCCCTTTCGGGCCTTGGGAAGCAGCTTCTCCCCGCACCGGGCGCAGAACAGCAGGCCGGACAGCAGGGCCCGCCGGTTGTGCACCGCCGGGGCCCGGTCCGGGGTGAGCAGCTCCTGAACGGCCCTCCACGTCGCGCCGGACACCAAGGCGGGGTGCCGCCCCAGGGCGATGATCCACTTGTCCACCGGGTTGCGGGGGGAGCGCCCGCCGGTGTAGTCCCGCTTCTGGTAGGCCAGCAGGCCCCGGCGGCCGTCGCAGTCCGCCCGGGGAAAGCAGAGATCCGCCCCCAGGGCGGCGAAGTAGTCCCAGGCGTCGCGGTCCGCGGCGCAGTACACCGGGTTTTGCAGAATCTCCCGCAGGCCGGGCAGGGAGAAGGGCCGCCCGGTGCGGGCGGTGATGCCCTCCTCCGCCAAGGCGCGGGACAGGCCGCTGAGGCTCTGCCGGGCCAGAAACAGCCGGAAGATGGCCGCGGCGCGGCCCCACTCCGCGGGGTCGGGGACCAGCCGGCAGGCGGTGCGGGCGCGGCCGTCCCCGATCACCTCCGCCGTCCGCTCCGCCCGGAAGCCGGTGGGGGTGGTGCCCCCCAGCCACCGCCCCGTCCGGGCCAGCAGGCACATGTTGTCCCGGACCCGCTGGGCGATGGTCTCCCGCTCCAGTTGGGCGAAGACGCTGGCAATGTACATCATGGCCTTGCCCATGGGGGTGGAGGTGTCGAACTTCTCCCGGATGCAGAGGAAGGCCACCCCCCACCCCTCCAGACGCCGGATGAGGTCGGCAAAGTCGCCCACGCTGCGGCTCACCCGGTCCAGCCGGTAGCACACCAGGGCCTCCGGCCGCGCCCGGCGGATGTCCTCCAGCATCCGGCGGAACTGGGGGCGCTGGAAATCCTTTCCTGAGAAACCCTCGTCCTCGTAGACCGCCACCTCCTCCGGCCTTACGCCGGGATAGTGGGCCGCCAGATAGCTCCGGCACAGCTCCACCTGGTTTTCGATGGACTCCCCCCGGCCGGTGAGCACCGACTTGCGGCTGTAGATGGCAAAGCGCATCCGCCACGCCCCCTTTCGCCCTATGTGTACGCGGCGGGAGTGGAAATATCCCCCTTGACAAAGGAGGTTTGTTTGGATAAACTAGTCTCGAGAAAGAGGTTTCTCTCAACAAACCAACCGTGACGAGGTGCATGCAATGGAGGAGTACAAGCTGTTCGACGCGGAGTACCGGCTGATGGAGCTGGTGTGGAACCTGGAGCCGGTGAACTCCACCGCCCTGGCCCGCCGGTGCGAGGCGGAGCTGGGGTGGAAAAAGTCCACGGTGTTCAACCTCATCCGCAAGCTGGCCGGGCGGGGGTTCCTGAAAAACGAGCACGCCACCGTCACCGCGCTGGTGAAGCGGGAGCAGGTGCGCCAGTACGAGAGCGCGGCGGTGGTGGAACGGGGCTTCGGCGGTTCCCTGCCCGCCTTCGTGGCCGCCTTCCTGCGGGAGAAGAAACTCTCTCCGCAGGAGGCCGACGAGCTGCGGCGGATGCTCGACGAAAGCGAGGGGGGGCCATGACTGAGCTGTTTCTGACGGTGCTTCAGATGAGCCTGATGGCCGCCGGGGTGGTGCTCATCGCCCTGCCCCTGCGGTGGCTGTTCCGGCGGCTCCGCCTGCCCGCCCTGGCCTGCGAGCTCCTGTGGCTGGTGGTGGCCGTCCGCATGCTCCTCCCCGTGGGACTGGTCACCGGCCCCTTTTCCGTGCTGGGCTGGCTCACCCCGGCGGTACAGGAGCAGACGGAGGCCCTGGCCCGGACGGAGGAGATCGTACTCCTGCCTGCGGCGCCCGACCCCGCGCCCCCGGCGGAGCCCGCTCCCAGCTTCGCCCTCCCGGAGGCGGTTCCCGCCCCGGAGGAGGCGGCCCCGGCCGCGGAGGGGCTCTCGGTGCTGGACGTGCTGGCGTGGCTCTGGCTGGCCGGGGTGCTGGCGGTGTGGGGGTACATGGCCCTCGCCTGGCTGCGGCTGCGGCGGCGGCTGGCCACCGCCGTTTGGCGGGGCTCTGCGCAGATGGGCTGGTGGTGGGAGAGCGACCGCATCCCCACCGCCTTCGTGTTCGGGTTCTTTACCCCCCGTGTGTACGTTCCCGCCGGGGTGGAGGGGGAAACCCTGCGGTGGGTACTGCTCCACGAGCGGGCCCACATCAAGCTGGGGCACCACCGGTATAAGGCCGTGTACTTTCTCCTGGCAGGGCTGCACTGGTTCAATCCCATGCTGTGGCTGTCCTGGGTATTGCTGGGCCGGGATCTGGAGGTGGCGTGCGATGAGAAGGTGCTCGGCAGCGCCTGCGGTAGCCCGCGGGAGTACTCCGCCGCCCTGCTGGCCCTGGCCTCGCCCAACCGGGGGCCCCTGCTGCCCCCCGGCTTTGGGGAGACGGGGGTGAAGGACCGCATACGGAGGGCCCTGAAGGGGAAGCCCGCCGCCCCCTGGATGGCGGCGGTGCTGTTTGTGCTGGCGGTCGCGCTGGGGCTGCTGCTGCTCAATGACCCACCCTTCCCCGATCCCACTGTGAACGGCCAGTATCCCACCCTGCGGATACAGATGGAGCAGGATGGCCCCGGCGGCGCAGGGGGTGAGACGGTGGTCAACATGGGCGTGCCGGAGGCGGCAACCTGGCCGGAGGAGCTGCCGGAGACAGAGCGCACCGCCTCCACGCCCAGACCGTGGGTGAGCCTCTATCTGGACAATGGGGCATTTCCCAGCCGGTGGACGATGACGGAATACCTGGTGGAGAACGGACAGGCTGTCTGGCCCCGGGAGGTAGGACTTTCCCCCTATGGGGCGGGCAATGGCTGGCTGCTCCGGCTGGAGAGCCGGGAGGATGCCCCGGGCGCGGGCATGGAGACCCGGCTGTACGTCCTCTCCTGCACCTGGCAGGAGGGAATCCGCACCCACGAGCTGGAGTACGCATTCCGCCTCAATCTGCCTTCGGTGCCCCCTGGCCCCCTCACCGAGCCGGTGGTGGTGGCGGGGGATACCCGTGTCGACCTGGACGGGGACGCCTCCGCCACGGCGGCTATGGGCTCTTTTCTGCATATCACCAGCCCGGACAACGTGGTCTCCTATGCCCTGGCGGGACAGGGAGCGGACGGTGGCTCCACGGGTCAGGGGGGCGAGAGCCTGTCCAGCGGCGGGGGCGGCTCCATCGGTGTCCGCCTGGAATATTTGGGCGGTCGCGCCCCGGGCGCTTCCTCCGACCAGACCCAGCATTATACCCTGACCTACACCTGGGCCGACGGCACAACCGAGAGCCGCGCTTTCACGCTCTACGCCTATACCCCACGGCCGGAGTGGGATGACGAGGGCCTGCGCATCCGCTACCCCGGCGATACGGAGTGGACGGAGCTGGACACCTTGATCCCCGTGCCCGCCGAGTGGGCCGGACAGGACTTGGCGGGCCGGGACGAGGCGGAGAGCCTGGAGGGTCTTCTGAGCGGCACCGGCGGCATGAGCGACGGCCTCAACGGCTGGTTCGTGTTCGCCATCGGCCACGGCGTAGGGGGCGCGGATACCTACGTCTACCGCACACGCGACGGGGGGCGCACCTGGCAGGAGACTGGGCGGCCCGACCTGGCCCGGATGATGTGGTACCCCTCCTACACCTATTTCATCGACAGCTACACTGGCTTCCTGGGTCAGAGCTATTTCAACGACGCGCCCATCTTCCGCACCACTGACGGCGGCCTCACCTGGGAGGAGATCACCCTCCCCCTGGCGGGAGAGTGGGAGCTGTCCTCCATGTGCGCCAGCGGCTCGGATGTCCTGATGCTGCTCACCGGCTGCGGCTCCAACAGCCTCTCCAATGCGGTGCTATACAGCGGGGACCGGGGGGAGACCTGGGAGCGATTGGCTCTGCCAGCGGACGCCAGCGGCTGGCAGACCGACGCCGTCCGCCTGCTTGGGGAGCTGCCGGAAAACGGGATCGCCCTCTATGGCCTCAACCCGAAGGCCACCGGCCTGGACGGTCTGCTGGTGGCGTGGGACGGCGTGCTGGCCTGCTTCCCCAGCCTGAGCTATGACACCGGGCCCCAGGCCGTACCCGCCCAGCTTGCCCTGGAGGACTACGACGGGGACGGGGCCGACGAGCTGGCGGCGATGCTCTGTACGGGCACTGGCACCGGGGTGAATGTCTGGTCTCTGTACGTTTTTGAACAGGACGGCCGGGCCCTTACTCTGGGCGGGATGCTGGATGCCGACGATGTGGCCGCGGCGGAGCTGGGCCTGCCTGCTGGCCGGTATGTGGGCAGTCAGGTATATTTCGGAACAGAGGGAGACGGGCTCCGGATCTTCCTGGGCGTGACCGATGACAGGGGCCTCAATGATATCGGAGAGCTCACAGGGGCGGTACGCTACGATGGCCAGACGCTCTCCCTGAACCCGGCAGAGCTGACGTACCAGGAGATTGCCTAGCTTCACCGGCTCCCCCAGACGCAGAGACACCGGGACGCCATGCGTCCCGGTGTCTCTTACTCCCCCTTGTACTGCTTCAGCGCCTGGGCCAACTGATCCGGGCAGGAAGTGGGCTTCCCGCCGCAGCGAATGCCGTCCAGGCGGCGGATGGCCTCGGACACCTCCATCCCTTCCACTAGGCGGGAGATGCCCTGCAGGTTACCGTCGCACCCGCCCTGGATGCGGATGGAGCGGATCACGCCCTCCTCCACCTCCAGCGTCATACGGCGGGAACAGACGCCCCGGGGCTGATAATCAATGATCATAACGGTCTCTCCTTTTTGTTGCTCGGCCCATCATAGCATACTTTGGATAGGATTGCAATTCCCATCCTCCCTGTGCTATAATGTGACCTAGTAGGCTTCTATGGAATCCCGGTGGGAGGTGAGGCGATTGGCCCCGAGCACCAAGCTGGCCTTGGCGAACGCATTGAAGAAGCTGCTGCAAAAGAAATTTTTGGATGATATCACCGTCAAAGAGCTGGTAGAGGAGTGCGAGGTCAACCGCCAGACCTTCTACTACCACTTTCAGGACATCTACGACCTGCTGCGCTGGTTTCTGGAGCATGAGACTTCAGAGGCGCTGCGGGGGGCGGATTGCTGGCAGGACGCCCTGCGGGCCGCCTTCCGCTATGTGCAGGACAACCATCTGGCCATCTATCACGTATACCGCTCCAGCGGACGGGACCACCTGGACTGCCACTTTTTCAGCCTAGCCCGTGCCATCACCGCCTCCACTTTGGCGGAGAGTGCACGGGACCTGCCCCTGCCGGAGCGGGAGCTGGATTTCCTCGCTGATTTCTACATGTACGCCATTGCCGGCATGATGATGGGCTGGCTCTCCGACGATATGAGGGAGGAGCCGGAGGAGATCGTGGGCCGGCTTGACCGCCTGCTGGAGGGCGAATTCCGCCGGGCGGCGGAGAAGTTTTCGGCCGGGGAGCCGGTGTCTTGAGTCTTGAGAGCGCGACGGGGGACCGCACGGGCGGTCTCCCTTTTTCGCGCCCCGGTGATTCCACATCCAGGGAGGGGTAATGTTCATGGATTATCATTTTCTCTTTGAAATCGCGGTCATTCTCTTGAGCACCAAGGTGCTGGGCATCCTCACCAAGCGGTTTGCCCTGCCTCAGGTAGTGGGTGCGCTGCTGGCGGGCCTGCTGTTGGGGCCGGCCATGCTGGGAGTGCTGCAAGAGACAACTCTGATGGACCAACTGGCCGAGCTGGGCGTCATCGTACTCATGTTCAACGCCGGACTGGAGACCGATCTGGGCGAGCTCAAGCGGTCGGGAAAGGCGGCCTTTGTCATCGCCTTCATCGGCGTGCTGGTCCCTCTGGCGGGAGGCTTTGCCCTGGCTGCCGCCTTTAACCGGGGACCGGATGCCTTTCTCCAGAATGTGTTTATCGGTGTGGTGCTCACCGCCACCTCGGTGAGTATCACGGTGGAAACCCTGAAGGAGATCGGACGGCTCTCCACCCGCTCGGGCAGTGCCATTCTGGGCGCGGCCATCATCGACGATGTGTTGGGCATCATCGGCCTGACCGTCATCACCAGCCTGGGCGGTGGTGGCGCCAACGTGTGGGTGGTGCTGGGGAAGATCGCCGCCTTCTTCGCCGTCAGCGTGGTGGTATGGATGGTCATGCACCGGTTCGTGGACTGGTGGTTCCGCCGGTACAGCCGGGACAAGCGCCGCTTTGTGGTGCTCTCCTTCGCCTTCTGCCTGCTCTACTCCTTCTTTGCCGAGGCGGTCTTCGGCGTGGCTGATATCACCGGCGCCTATATCGCGGGCCTGATCTTCGCCAACACCTGCCGGGTGGCCTACCTCCAGGACCGCTTCGATACCCTGTCCTATTCCCTGCTGTCCCCCATCTTCTTCGCCAGCATCGGCCTGAAGGTAGTCCTGCCTGAGATGAGCACCACCATCCTGCTTTTCGCCGTGCTGCTGGTGCTCTGGGCCGTGGTGTCCAAGGTGGTGGGGTGCGGACTGGGCGCCAAGCTGTGCCGCTACTCCAACCAGGACGCCCTGCGCATCGGCGTGGGCATGATTTCCCGCGGCGAGGTGGCCCTGATCGTGGCCAACAACGGCATTGCCGCCGGACTGATGAAGGAGGAGTTCTTCGGCCCGGTGGTGCTGATGGTCATCGCCACCACCATCCTCACCCCGGTCCTGCTCAAGCTGGTCTACCGCGGCAAGGAGCACGACTACAGCGATCTGCAGGAGAGCGAGCTGGTCAACGCCTACGAGGACGCCGCCGCCTTCGACCTGGCCTCCCAGGCTCTGCTGGAGGATCACGAGAACCTGAAGCAATCCGCCAGGAAAAAATAACCGTTTAACGGCGCGGGCGCTGCCCGCGCCGCTCTTTTTTTCCACCCAGGAGCATAGCCTTGTGGAACAGGAGGCGAGGCATATGCGCAGCAATCACCCGAGACACGTTGAAATCCACCTGGCCGTCCCGGCCGACGCCGCCGCCCGGCGGGAGGCCCTGGAGGCCCTGCTGGCCGGGCGGGGCGATTTGCCCTTTCTCCGGTGGCGGGAATCGCCCGTTGCAGGGCACGAAGTTGTTGGTCAGAATGGCGATGAGCCGCTCCCGGGGGGAGTCGATGATCCGGCAGCCCACCACCCCGGCGGCATTGCAGCCAAAGCCCATGCACATGGTCAGGGCCTGCTTGCCGCAGGCCTTGGCCCGCTGAAAGGCGTGATCCAGGACAAAGGCCACCCGGGGGAGGTAGCCGAAGTCCTCCAGCAGGGTGAACAGGGGAAAGAAGATGGCCATGGGGGGCAGCATGACGCTCACCACCCAGGCCAGCACCCGGTAGACACCCAGAACCAGGGCACCGTGGAGCCACGCCGGGGCGTTTAAGTAGGCAAACAGGTCGCTCAGCCGGTCCTGCACCCAGAACAGGCCGTCGGACAGGAGCTGGGAGGGGTAGTTGGCCCCGGTGATGGTGAGCCACAGCACCCCGGCCAGAAGGAGCAGCATCAGGGGGATGCCGGTGGCGCGGGAGGTAAGCAGCCGGTCCAGCCGCTGCTCCCGCCGCCCGGCGGCGGACCGGAGCTGGGTGACGGAGGCCGCGCCGATGGCCTCGGCGGTCTCCACCAGAGCGGACACCACCCGCTCGCACCAGGCGCCCCCACCCAGGCCCTGCCGCTCCAGGACGGCGCGGGCCTCCTCGACCGCCCCCCACAGGGCGGCGTCCGCACGGGGGTCCCACTCCAGGGCGGCGGAAAGTCGGTCCAGAAAGGCCCCGTCCCCCTCCAGCAGGCGCAGGGCCGTCCAGCGGGCGGGGAGGCGGCCCCTCAGGCGGGGCTCCAGCAGGGGCCGCAGGGAGGACACAGCAAACTCCACCGGGGGCGGGTAGCGCACCGGAACAGGGGTAGGCGGCTCCGGGGCGGAGATCACCCCCTCTACCGCCGCCATCAGCGCCTCCAGCCCTTCCCCCCGGCCGGCGGCGGCGCCCACCACGGGCACCCCCAGACGGCGGGACAGCCCCTCCAGCTCCACCCGGACACCCTTGCGCTCCGCCTCGTCCAGGAGGTTGACGCACACCACGGTGCGGGGCTGGAGCTCCAGGGTCTGGAGTACCAGATTCAGGTTGCGCTCCAGGCAGGTGGCGTCGCACACCACCACCGCCCCGTCCGCGCCGCCGAAGCAAAGGAAGTCCCGGGCCACCTCCTCCTCGGCGGAGTGGGCCATGAGGGAGTAGGTGCCGGGGAGGTCCACCAGCACATAGCCCCGGCCGCCCCGCTCACAGCGGCCCTGGGCGCTGGTCACTGTCTTGCCCGGCCAGTTGCCGGTGTGCTGGCGCAGGCCGGTAAGGGCGTTGAACACGGTGGACTTGCCCACGTTGGGATTGCCCGCCAGGGCCACGATGCGGTCATCGGGCCGCTCACGCCGGAGCACCAGGGCGGTGTCCGCCGCCCCGGCGCCGGTGGAGGTGCTGGTCAGTCCCATAGGGCGTCCCCCAGGTACACGCCCCCGGCGTCACGGCCCCGCAGGGCGATGACGGCGCCGCGGATCAGGTAGGCCGCCGGATCGCCGGCGGGACTCACTGCCGTACAGGTCACCCGGGTGCCGGGGATCAGGCCGATGTCCAGCAGGCGGCGGCGCATGGCGGGCTCGGCCTCAATATGGCTGACGCGGGCGCTCTGGCCCACGCGGAGGCTGTTCAAAGAAGATGGATTCATATCGCCGGTCTCCTTACATACATTAGCTTGAGGAAACTTTGTTTCCGTGCTCTATCCTATTGCCGCGGCCCCGAAAGGGTGCCGGAGGACGGGAGGCGTGTGTGCATGTCCCAGGAGGGAAAACCGGATTTTTACACCCAGAAGGGCTATCAGATGCGCAGTCAACACGCCCTTACGGGGGCGATGGAGGATTATTTGGAGATGATCTGCCGCCAGGCGGAGGCAGACGGCTGTGCGCGCATCGGCCTGCTGGCGGAGGGGCTCAACGTGCGTCCCTCCTCGGCATCCAAGATGGTGTATCAGCTCCGCGCGCTGGGGCTGGTGGCCTTTGAAAAGTACGGCCTGATCCAGCCCACAGAGAAGGGGTGGTCGGTGGGGCGCTGGCTGCTCCACCGGCACGAGGTGCTCCACCGCTTTTTCTGTATGCTCAACGGCTCCACGGACGAGCTGGAGCTGGTGGAGCAGGTGGAGCACTATTTAAACGAGGGCACCGTGCGCAATCTGGAGGCCCTGCTGGAGTGGCTGGAGCATGGGGAGGGGTAGCGGCTCCATCCGGCCCCACCTGGCCGTCCTTCTGTTGCTGACCGGGGTGCTGGCGGGGCTGCTCCTCCGTACTCCGGTCCCATCCGTCCCCACGCCGCTGCCCCAGGGCGAGGTGGGGGAGCGCATCGCCGCCGCCCTTCCGGCGGAGCTGTCCCCCCTGCGCCGGGCCTTTGTGGAGAGCGGGGCCGCCCTGGTGGGGCGGGTGGGCTACTTCTGGGGCGGCAAGTCGGACGCGGTGGGGTGGGACGCGCGCTGGGGCGTCCCGGCGGTGGTCACCGCCCCGGGCAGCAGCACCAGCGGGGAGAGCCTGCCTTTCGGGCTGGACTGCTCCGGCTTCGTATCCTGGTGCGCCGTCAACGCCGCCGGAGACCCCGCCGCCTTTGCCGCCGTGGGCAACGGCGTGCGGGCCCAGCGGGCCCTGTGCGCCCCGGTGGACTGGGCCGACGCCCTCCCCGGCGATCTGGCCTTCTATCCCGACCTGTCCCATGTGGGGATCGTGGCCGGCCGGGGAGAGGACGGAGGGCTTCTGGTGCTCCACTGCTCCTACTCCCTGGGGGGCGTGGTGTGCTCCTCCGACGCCAAGGCCGCGGGCTTCACCGACCTGGGCCGCCCCTCATTGTTTGAAAAAACGCCCTGATTCCACAAAAGGATTGACGAACCGCCGCAATTCCAGTAAAATAAAACCAATCACTTTTATTTGGCCGCAGCAGTTTGCTGCGGCCCTGTTTTGGTGTTTGGAGGTCGGTTATGTCAGAAGAACTGCGGGAAAACAAAATGGGCACCATGCCGGTCCGGCGGCTGGTGCTCTCCATGTCTCTGCCTATGATGATCGCCATGCTGGTGCAGGCGCTCTACAACGTGGTGGACAGCTATTTCGTGGCCAAGCTCAGCGAGAACGCCCTGACGGCAGTGGGCATGGTGTTCCCTTTTCAGAATTTGATGATCGCCGTGGGCGTGGGCACCGGCGTAGGTGTGAACGCCTTCCTCTCCCGCAGCCTGGGGGAGAAGAACTATGATGCCGCCAACCGCGCGGCGGAAAACGGCGTGTTTTTGGCGGTGCTCTCCACGCTGGTCTTTACGGTGGCCGGGCTCACCCTGGCCCACCCCTTCATCGCCGTACAGACCGATATCCCCGATATCGTCTCCTCCGGCACCGCCTATATGCGCATCTGCGGCGGCCTGTCCTTCGGGCTGTTCCTGGAAATCATGTTCGAACGGCTGCTCCAGGCCACCGGGCGCACCTTCTACACCATGCTCACCCAGGGCACCGGGGCCATCATCAACATCATCATGGACCCGGTGCTCATCTTCGGCCTGGGCCCCTTCCCCCGCATGGAGGTGGCGGGGGCCGCCGCAGCCACCGTCCTGGGCCAGATCATGGCGGCCGTCCTGGCGGTGCTGTTCAACCTCACCTGCAACCACGATATCCACCCAACCCTCCGGGGCTTCCGCCCCAACGGCTCGGTGATCCGAAACATCTACTCCGTGGGCGCGCCGTCCATCATTCTCAACTCCATCGGCTCGGTGATGACCTTCGGTATGAACCAGATCCTGTTCGCCTTCTCGTCCACCGCCGTGGCCGTGTTCAACGTGTATTTCAAGCTCCAGAGCTTCGTGTTCATGCCGGTGTTCGGCCTCAACAACGGCATGGTGCCCATCGTCTCCTACAACTACGGCGCCCGTAAGCGTAAACGCCTGGTGGATACGGTGAAATTCAGCGCCCTCCTGGCCGTGGCCATCATGCTGGTGGGACTGGTGGTCATTCAGCTCTTCCCGGCGAATATCCTCGGCCTGTTTGAAGCGTCCCCCGACATGCTGGCCATCGGTGTGCCCGCCCTGCGCATCATCAGCCTGTGTTTTGTCTTCGCGGGCTTCAGCATCATCTGCTCCTCCACCTTCCAGGCCCTGGGCAATGGCCTGCTGAGCATGATGATCTCTATTGTCCGTCAGCTCCTGATCCTCCTGCCCGCGGCGTTCTTCCTGTCCCTCAGCGGCAGCGTCACCGCCGTCTGGTGGGCCTTTCCTATCGCGGAGCTGGCCTCTCTGGCCCTCTGTGTGATCTTCCTGCGTCGTATCTACCGCAGGGTGATCCTCCCTCTGGAGTAAGCGCCCCGCCGTCTCCCGCATACAGGGGCCGCCCCTACCTTTCCGGGATTCCGTTTCCGGCGGGCTATCTTGCGGCGCTTGGACGTAGGGGCGGGCCGATGTGGGCATCGGCCCCTACAGAGGTCTGCTGCGGCAGGCATCGCCTGGCCAAAATGCTCCGTAGGGGCGGGGCTTGTCCCCGCCCGCGGGCGGCCATAAAGGCCGCCCCTACA
>ENA-ORVC01001911-ORVC01001911.1-human-gut-metagenome-genome-assembly--contig:-NODE-1911-length-15686-cov-3.610134_pt1 | contig 15686 bp, 8 predicted proteins | sample MGYA00242092_ERZ509234 | MGnify/ENA primary metagenome ERZ509234 (study PRJEB26280, sample SAMEA2338800) | human gut metagenome | biome: human gut; feature: human-associated habitat; material: faeces... | reverse complement strand
GCATCGAGTTGGCCGATTGACCATTCAAATGGTTGTTGAGGCGATACAAGAATCGGGCGGACACCAAGACTGGATTGGGGATTTCAAGAAAAAATATGGGCTCCATTAAGCCGATCCGGGCATCAATTCGATTCCCATTTTGGGAACCGAACCGGCGTCCGAAAACCGGATTTGAAGTTGTTGCGGCTCGACGCCAGGTATCCGGTTTTTCTGCAAAACCGTCACCCTCGTCCGGTGCCGGGAAATCAGGGGAGAAAATCGTTTCTCTGGTCGGGTTGTCGGGAAGTGGTTGTGTGAGATGACTTCGGCGTTTATTATCAAGGAGTTACGGGGAGCGCTGGCTTTGAGACTGTTTTGCGGTAGGTCGTCGTTCCCTCCACCATTCAAAAAATTTGCTGCCCAACGTGGTCCAATGAAGGCCGGAATCTCTCCAACACGAAGAGGTTCCGGCCTTTCTTGTATCTTTTGGCGTTAAAAACATCCCATTATCATAAAAACGAAGAAGGGAAGAACGAAGACGACCGCCAAGCCTCTCCTCCCTCCCGAACTCTCGTATTCGGTATTCCACGACTGCCCTTTTTGCTGGATGCCCGACCAGAGATTGATTCAGCCTCTAAGAAGAAAGCCGGGATACAACTGCATCCCGGCTTGTCTTCGCGGTGTGATAAAGGAACGTTCCTCTCGCTATCAGGCAATACGCCCTCTTACCCCAAAATGCCGGACAGGGAGTCGATAACGCCAAAAATGTTTGAAAGAGGAGGGATAGGGAGTCCGGGGAAGGGAGGGGAACATTTTCTATAGAAGTTTTCCCCTCCCTTCCCCGGTTGCCTCATACTCTCAAAATTACAGGGTCAATCCGCGATCCATGCGGGCGAGCGTCTCATCCTTGCCGATGGCGAGCATGAACTCGGGCAAGCCGGGACCGCCAATCACACCGGTGATCGCCACGCGCACAGGCTGCGCGACCATCTTGAACTTCACGCCGAGGCTTTCCACGTACGAATGGATCACGTGCTCGATGCTTTCCTTGTCAAAAGAAGGAAGCGCCGCAAGCTGATCACGGATGATCTTCACGTGCTCCTTGCCTTCGTCCGTCAGCCACTTGGCAACGCCCGCTTCGTCATAAGGCAGATCGGCGGACTTGTAGAGCAGCTGGGCAATGCCGTCGGCAAGCTCGATAAGGTTCTTTGCCCGTTCGCGGTACAGGGGAACCAGCGGTTCAATGGAAGCTTCCGTCGCACCCGTGAATCCTTTCTGATGAATGAAAGGCAGGACCAGACGGGCCAGGTCGTCAAGCGGCGTCTCCCGCAGGTAATGGGCGTTGAACCACAGGAGCTTGTCGGGATCGAAAGCGGAAGCGGAACTGTTCAGGTTCTTTCCATCAAAAAGATCAATGAGTTCCTGCATGGAGAACAGTTCCTGATCCCCGTGCGACCAGCCGAGGCGGACGAGGCAGTTGACCAGCGCGTGCGGCAGGAGGCCGTCATTCTGGTACTCCACCACGGAACGCGCGCCGTGACGCTTGGAAAGCTTCTGGCGGTCCTTGCCGAGGATCATGGGCACGTGACCGAACACGGGCAGTTCCCACCCAAGCGCCTGATAGATGAGGATCTGCTTCGGCGTGTTGGAAACGTGATCGTCGCCGCGAATGACGTGGGTAATCCCCATGTCGTGGTCGTCCACCACCACCGCCATATTGTAGGTGGGCATACCATCACTACGGCGCAGGATCATGTCGTCGAGCTCGGAAACGTCCGTGGCGATATGCCCTTTCACCATGTCATCGAACACCACACGGCCTTCGGTGGGAATCTTCAGGCGCACGACGCGGCCGGGCCCGGCATCGAGGCCGCGCTCGCGGCAACGACCGTCGTAGCGGGGCTTTTCACCTTTGGCGCGGGCGGCTTCACGCATGGCTTCCACTTCTTCGGGCGTACAGGAGCACCAATAGGCATGACCGCTCTCAATCATCTTGTCGATGACTTCATTATAGCGGTCCGTGCGCTGCGTCTGATAGGTCAGCTCGCCGTCCCAATCCAGCCCAAGCCAGCGCATGGAGGCCAGAATCGCGTCCGTGTACTCCTGCTTCGAGCGCTCGGTGTCCGTGTCCTCGATACGCAGACGGAATTCACCGCCGTAGTGACGCGCAAGAAGCCAACAGAACAAAGCGGTGCGGGCGCCGCCGATATGCAGATGCCCGGTCGGGCTCGGCGCGAACCGGGTGATAATCTTAGACATGAAAGACTCCTGAAAAAATCAGCGTTGAGGTTTTTGTTCCGGCTGCCAAAGCAGTTCAACGGCCCCCGTCTTGGCGTCCTTACGTGGAGACGCGGGACGACGGCAGGCGACAAGCGCCCCGGAGGGGATGTCCCCGGCTGCGGGGATAATGGCGAACCCGTCTTCCGTACAGGCATAGCGGGCATGTCCCATGCCGGGGACGGGGAAGGACTCGGACAGGATACGGGCAACGACCCCGTTGGGGTCCATCGCCGGAAAAAGAGCTGTTTTGGCGATGGGAGCGGCCTCCGATTCAGGCCGAAGCTGCATGAACGACAAGCTCAGCGAATCCTTGGGCAGCTTGGCGTAACGGGCCAGATCCGCCAGCCATGCCGGGGCCACAGCAAGCTGCGACGCGTGGCACCAGCGACGCTCGCGCGTCTCCAACAGCGGACACGGACCAAGATGCGGACAAGGAGCCACAGGCGTCAGCCCCTCCTCCAGCGCCGTTTCCCGGAGCTTCGCGGTAAGCGTGCCGCCGAGCCGCGTACCGGGCTCAACGAACAGCGCCGTGCCTTCAGGATGCAGCGTCCGCCCCACGGCGACGGCGAGATCCGCCATGCGTTCATCGACGCTGACGCCCGGCTTGTCCTTCAATTCGTTGAGCACATTGCCCGCCATGAGCAGATACGGGGAGCGCAACTCGCGGAATGACTGCATCAGCGGCGAACGCACCAGACGGATCGTCCAGTTCAGCGGTTCACCGGAGAGTTTCGCCATGTGTTCCAGTATGGAGCGCCCCATTTCCATGGGACGGGGAACCGTATCCACGCAGACCAGCGTCAGCGGCACAGCCCGCCAGTCGGGACGGGACAGCCACAAAGCAATAGGCAGGGTCAGCGGCCCGCTTCCGAGGTCGGCGATGGTCACCGGCGTTTCGGCGTCGCAAACGGGGACGGGCAAATCCAAACCCGGCAAGAGGCCGGACAGCCGCACAAGATTCCACGGCAAAAAATAACGCAGATATGCCGACACATACCGGGGCGCGCTCCAGTAGGAACGCCCGAGCCCACCGCGCTCATAGGTGAGCATGGCGGACAGGTCACGGATGGCCTCCGGCAAATCGGCGCGGTGGTTGCGGGACAGCGGCATCACCGCATCCAGCGCCTTGGGGAGCTGCGCCAGCGCGTTGCGGCAAAAAGCGTCCAGCGGAGAAAACAACGGGCGGCACATCGGATGCCCTGCCGCGTGCTTGACCGGCGCGGGCATGGGCCTTACCGGGCCGTCGGCACGCGGCGCATCAGGCTTGCGGAAGCCCGCACGCGGCCCACCGGGGCGGCGTTCTCCGGGACCGTTCTTCGGATTGTTTCCGGAACGCCCCTGCCCTGCATGGCTGTTCCGGGCGGGACGTTCCTGATCGGCGCGGCTGTCCTGCCGGGGTGCGGGGCGCTTTTCCGCCGGGCCACGGGACGGGGAACGCGGGGCCCCCTTTTCGGAAGTCCCCGCGTTGTTTCTACGTTTAGGGGAGGATGACTGGCTCACGATGCCGCACGCGCCTCAAGAGCGGCCACGGCCGGCAGGGTTTTGCCTTCCAGCACTTCGAGGAACGCGCCGCCCGCCGTGGAAATATAATCCACCTGACTGGCGTAGCCGTACTTCTCGAGGGCCGCGATACTGTCACCGCCTCCGGTAACCGTATAGGCGGACGTTTCCGCAACGGCCTTGGCGATGGCTTCCGTTCCCTTGCCGAACTGGTCGATTTCAAACGCGCCCACAGGACCGTTCCAAACCACGGTGCCCGCCTCGGCGATGATCTGGGCGTACATTGCGGCGGTGGCGGGGCCGATATCGAGGATCATGTCGTCAGGGCGCACTTCCTCGACCTTGAGCACGGTCGCCGGAGCGTGTTCTTCCAGCGCCGGGCCGACAACGACGTCGACGGGCAGCGGGATGGCCGCGCCGCGCCCTTTGGCCTCTTCCATGATCTTGGCGGCGGACTCCACCAGATCCGGCTCATACAGGGACTTGCCCACTTCGTATCCGGCGGCCTTCAGGAAGGTATTGGCGATGCCGCCGCCCACGATAAGCTTGTCCACGCGCTTGGAAAGATTGTTCAGGACTTCAAGTTTGGTCGAAACCTTGGAGCCGCCGATGATGGCGAGCAGCGGATGCTTGGGCGCATGGAGGATACGGGTTACGGCTTCGAGTTCGGCGGCCATGAGCAGGCCCACGCAGGCGACCTTGGCGAAACGGATGGCCCCTTCGGTGGAAGCCTGCGCGCGGTGCGCCGTGGCGAACGCATCCATGACGTACACGTCGCCGAGCGCGGCCAGCTTGCGGGCCACTTCCTCATTATTCTTCTTTTCGCCCTTGTTGAAGCGCACGTTCTCGCACAGGACGCATTCGCCGGGCTTTACGCTGACGCCGTCCAGATAGTCCTTCTCAAGCCTGACCGGAACGCCGAGCAGTTCCTCAAGGCGTTTGGCCACGGGAGCCAGCGAAGCTTCTTCGGAGTAAACGCCTTCTTCGGGACGGCCAAGGTGCGAGAGCACGATGATGCCGGCGCCTTTATCCAGCGCGAACCTCAAGGACGGAATGGCCGCCCGGATGCGCTTGTCGCTGGTGATTTTCCCTTCCTTGACCGGGACATTGAGGTCTTCACGAAAAACAACGGTCTTCCCTTGCAGATCAAGGTCGGACATGAGACGTACGTTCATTGTTCTCCTCCTAAAAAAGAGGTTGCGCTACAGGGTATCGAATACGGAGGCAATGCCACAAAACGCGGCTTCTTGCAAACGGACGGCGCTTATCCGAAAACCATATGCCGCATGTACAGGGCCGTAAAATCGGGACGGGCCGCCAGATCCACAAGCGTACACCCGGAACTCCAGCGGACCAGCCTCTCCCGCAGTTCCGGGCGCGTCAGCAGAAGCGCCGCCCCGCGCAGGGAGGTGTTGCCCTCCGCCACAGTGCGCGCCTGCAGGCCCTGCGGCAGAAAGCCCAGCCGCTCCAGTGCGGTTTCCGGCATGTGTTCCCCGAGCGCACCGCCGAGGCAAACCCGCGCGAGCGCCCTGCTCTCCAGCCCGGACGCCGCCAGCAGGCTTTCCAAAGCCAGCGAAAACGCGGCCTTGACCTTGAGGATTTCCTCCACGTCGGCCCCGGCAAGCTCCATGCCGCCGGGCAACGGCAGGCTCCAGCCAGCGGCCCCGCGTTCGACGGTCCCGAGCAGGCGGGCGGCCAAAGGTGAAACAGAAGCCGACGCAAGGCGACCCGTGGCGTCGAGGAAACCTGTCCGCAACAGCGCATCCAGCAGCGACAAATAGCCCGTGCCGCAAATCCGTTTCGGTTCCGTGTTGCCGATGACCACGGGAGACAGGCCGAACGGACCGAGCCGGAATCCCGAGACGCTGCCCGTATCCGCCACCCCGCCGTAGCGGAGCCCGATGCCTTCGAGCGACGGGCCGAGCGGAACGCTGGCAATGAAGGAGCGTTCCTTATCCAGAGCGAGCACGAATTCGCCGTTCGTCCCCATGTCCGCAAGCAGAAAAGGAAATTCCGGCGATTCCCCGTACAGGAGGGCCGCCATGCCCGCGCTGATGTCCCCGCCCACGAACGGGGCGGGCTGCGGGGGGATCCACGCCGGAGGCAGACCGGGCAGCTCCGCCGTGCGGCCTCCCGGCTCCGTCAGCCGGTACGGGGCGGCACACAATCCGGCCACATCTTCATTCAACAGGATGGAGGTCATGGCGGTATTCCCCGCGATGCACAGTTCCGCCACCGGGACGCCCACGTCCGAGACAACGCGTTGCAGGAAGCGGAGCAGGAGATGCCCCAGCCGTTCCCGGCCCTCCTGATTCCGGGCGGCGGCAAGGCGCGACACCACATCGCTCCCCGCGCCCATCTGCGGATTGAGGGCCTGCCCGGACGCAGCCTCATGCCCCGTGCCGTCGAGGAGCCGCCAATGGATGGATGTCGTCCCCAGATCCACGGCCAGCCGGAACGGGCCCGCATCCGGCCTTATGTCCATCCGTTTCCGCTTTTCGGACGGCGGAGGAGGCAACTCAACAACCATACCCGCAACGGCGGCATGGCGGCACGCCAGCCGCCGCGCACGGCCTCCGCGCCGAGGATGGCGCTATCCGCGTCGCACGGCTCGGGCGTCCCTTCAAGAAACCGTACCCGGCACGCCCCGCAGCGCCCGAGCCCCGAACACAGCGCGGGCGGGGACAGTTCGCCGGACAGCCAGATCGTCTGGGCAAGCGTCTGCCCCGCTTCCACAGGAAGGATGTGGTTGAGGCCGGATAAATCCACGACACGCACGCCTTGAGCCGCGTGGACGGCATCCACGACTACGGCGGCATCCGAATCCACGGCATGTATGCCGCCAGCCGCCCCGGGCTTCCGTCCGCTCACATCCAAAGGCGCACCCGCCATGCCCGCGCCATCAGCCATCGGCATTCTCCCGTTTGCGCTTCGCCATATGCATGGCGAGGGCCTGACAACGCATCGCCCGGAGCCGCCTTCCGGACTCCTTGCCCCTGTCCCGCCATTCCGGAGGCAGTGAAATCCTGAGCAGCACAGCAAGATCGTCATTGACGACAGGACGCAGCGAACGCCCGCTGTCGGCTTCGGCCAGTTTCCAGAACGGCCCGTCCAGCTCGGCATTGTGGACCTGCATCAGCAGATCGCAACGGGTTCCTGCCCGCAGCATTTCATAGATACCGGCTTTCATGTGCAGCTGCGACGACAGCACGCCCGCCGCGCCGTAACGCGCGGGCAAGGCGAGGCGCTTGGCGACATGCTCGGCGGGTTCTGCCCCGCGCAGCTCGTGCCCGTAGTGGTGCGGCAGCAAGGCCGGGTCCGTACCGATCTTGCCGAGATCATGGCACAGGGCCATCCAGACGCACAGGGGATCGCCCGCCACCGCATCCATCACGTCCATCAGATGTGCCATCACCGAACCTGAATGGTACGCCACGGGGCCCGCCGGAATATCCATCGAAGTTTCCAGCTCCCGGAACCACGGGGAAAGGCAGTTCCCTTCCGCCAGCACGGACAGCCAACGCGACGGCTTCGGCGAGGCCAGCGCCTTCATGAGTTCGCGCCCCACGCGTTCGGCGGGAATGCGCCCAAGCAAGCCCTCCCCCGCCACGGCGCGCATCTGCGCCACCGCCTCGGGATGAACCGTGAACGACGGCAATTCGCAAGCCATGCGGGCCAGCCGGAACACCCGCACGGGCTCATCCCGGAAACTCGTCGGCGAAGCGGGCCGCAGGATGCCTTCCCGCAGATCCGAAAGCGCATGGGGATGCCCGAGAAGGTTGCCGTCCCGATCCTCGGCCAGCGCGTTGATGGTCAGATCGCGGCGGCGCATGTCCTGTTCCAGCGTCCCCTCAAGCGGCATAAATTCCTGACCGCGCAACAAAAAGACCGAAACGCTCTTCCCGACCTTGCGGGCCTCGGGATTCCGCTGTAGAAACGTGGCTTCGTCCGCGTCAAACGCGAAATCATATTCCCGAGGCGTCCGCCCCAACAGGCGGTCCCGAACGGCCCCACCCACCAGATAGACCGGTATCCGGCCCGTTTCCGGCCAATTTTCGATTGCCATGACACACGACTCCACTTTTCGTCTCAACGGCACGGTGCGGCTTCTGCACGAAGGCGTCCACTCCGAACGCCCTCCGCACGACCGCCTCGCCGATCCGTTTCCGGCTGATCACGCGGCCGGCTCCGCCCTCTGGAACGGGCTTCCCGAAGCGGCGTTCACTATGCCGGGCACAAGCACGGCCTGCCCGTATCTCGAACAATTCTTCACTGCGCCGGTTTCCCAGACGGGAAACACTCCCGAAACGGCCAGCGTACCGGCGCCAGTGTATCTGTGCGGCTCCGCCACTTCAAGTATGGATGTCGCCCGGGCCCTCGCCGCGCACGGGCAGCTTCCCGTCTGGGGGAGCGTGCTCGCCCTGAGCCAGCGCAGCGGCCGGGGGCAGCTCGGGCGCAACTGGGTTTCGCCAGAAGGCAACGTCTACGCGGCGCTCCGCCTGCCCCAGAGCCACCCGTTCACGGGCACGGCCGCGGCCCCCGCCGTGGGCGGGCTCATCGCCGAAGCGCTGACCCACATGGGTTTCGACGTTCATATGAAATGGCCCAACGACTTGCTGCGGCGCGAGGAACAGGAGGAAGGCCCCGGCTGGTGCAAGGTCGGCGGCATTCTTCTGGAGGAACGCCCCCTGCCCCCGCATAGGGAAACGCCCGCCGAAAACCTGCTTGTCGCCGGGATCGGCCTGAACCTCGTATCCTCCCCCCCGGCCGCCCTCATGCGGGCGCAGCGCGCCGTTCCGGCGGGGCTCCTCTCTTCTGCAACAAAATCCAATGTCTCGCCGCTTTCCGTTGCGGGACTGTGGATGCGACTTGTGAGCCGTATCTTTTTCTGTTATGTCGAAGAGATTGACGCCAAGGGGAAAAACGCGTGGCGTTCACTTGCTGAACGCCACCTCGCCTTCCTCGGGCAAACGGTCCTTCTGACGGACGGCCCCGACGAACAGGAACGCCACACAGGCATTCTTGAAGGGCTGGACGATTTCGGCGGGTTGCGCCTGCGAAATCGTAAGGGAACAAACAGTTTCCTTTCCGGGAGCCTTCGGTTGGACCGCCCTCCCATGCAGCCGTGACGCGAAGCGCCATGCGCGGCGCCGGGAACGGCCTTCCGCAGCGGTGCGGAGGCGGATCACAGGTGTCCCCGATGCCGTTTCGGGGTGCGTCCTGAACAAGACCGGCTTTTGCCGGGTCTAAACATTTCTTTATTGAAAAGGTTGAAAGCATGGCCGCCAAGACGTTTGAACAGGTACTGGACGAAGTTCGGGGCAAGCCCATACTCGTAGCCAACCGGGGCATTCCGGCACGTCGAATCTGCCGGGCCATCCGTGAACGCTTCGCCGCAGTGCCCGTAATGACCGCCACCGACATCGACAAGGCCGCGCCGGCCGCTTCGTCCGCGCAGGAACTGCTCCTGCTCGGTTCCGATCCTCGCGCGTACCTTGATCTCGATCTCATCATCGCCAAGGCGAAGCAGCGCGGTATCATCGCCATCCATCCCGGCTGGGGCTTCGCGTCGGAAGACGAGCGGTTCCCCCAGAAATGCGAAGAGGCGGGCATCACCTTCATCGGCTCCAAAGCCGACTCCATGAACCTGCTCGGCAACAAGGTGCAGGTCCGCAAGATCGCCAAGCGGCTCGGCATCCCCGTGGTGCCCGGCTCGGAAGGCGCGGTCGACGTGCCCGCCGCACGCAAGGTCGTCGACGAAATCACCCTCCCCATCATGCTGAAGGCTGAGGGCGGCGGAGGCGGGCGCGGCATTTTCCTTGTTCGTGAAAAAAGCGAACTGGAAGATGCCTTTTTTAAGGCCTCCGCCATGGCGCAGGCGTCCTTCGGCAACCCCCGCCTGTACGTGGAAAAGTACCTCGAACAGGTCCGCCACATCGAAATCCAGGTCATCGCCGACCAGCACGGCAACGTGTTCGCCTTTGACGAACGCGACTGCTCCGTGCAGCGCAACCACCAGAAGCTCGTGGAAATCACCCCGTCCCCGTGGGCGGGCATCACGCCCGAGCTGCGCGAACGCCTGAAGGAATACTCCCGTATGCTGGTCCGCGAGGTGGGTTATTACTCCCTCGCCACGGTGGAGTTCCTCGTCACCCCGCAGGGTGAACCCTACCTCATCGAAGTGAACACCCGCCTTCAGGTGGAACACGGCATCACCGAAAGCCGTTACGGCGTCGACCTCGTCGAAGAGCAGATCGCCGTAGCCTTCGGCGCGAAGCTGCGCCTGACCGAAGAAAACACCAAGCCGTCCCACTTCGCCATGCAGGTCCGCATCAACTGCGAAGACCCGCAGAACAACTTCGCCCCGAACTCCGGCCTGATTACCCGCTACGTGTCGCCCGGCGGCCCCGGCGTGCGCATCGACTCCAACCTTTCCGCCGGGTACGAGTTCCCCCCGAACTACGACTCCGCCGGTTCGCTTCTCATCGCCTATGGCCGCGACTGGCAGAAAGTGCTCGGCATCATGGACCGCGCCCTGACCGAATACATGGTCGGCGGCGTGAAGACCACGATCCCCTTCTATCGTCAGGTCCTCAAGCACCCGGCCTTCCGGGCGGGCATGTTCGACACGGGCTTCATCCCGTCCGCGCCCGAGCTCATGATATACGCCGACCTCGCGCCGGAAAGCGAACGCCTCGCCAAGCTCATCGCGGAAATCTCGGCCAAGGGCTACAACCCCTTCGTCCAGCTCGGCGAATACCGTTCCCACACCACGCCCCGCCTGCCGCGTCAGGATGTGGTGCTCCCTGCCATCCCCTCCAAAGTACGCAAAGAGCCCTCTCCCTATCCGCACGGCGACCGCGTGGCCCTGCTCGATTACGTCCGCGACAGCGGCCGTGTCCACTTCACGGACACGACCACCCGCGACAGCACCCAGTCCAACAGCGGCAACCGCTTCCGCCTCGCCGAAGACCGCCTCGTGGGGCCCTACCTGGACAACTGCGGCTTTTTCTCCCTTGAGAACGGCGGCGGCGCGCACTTCCACGTCGCCATGATGGCGAACATGACCTACCCCTTCACCGAGGCGAAGGAGTGGAACAAGTTCGCCCCGAAGACCCTCAAGCAGATCCTGATCCGCTCGACCAACGTGCTCGGCTACAGCCCGCAGCCCAAGAACCTCATGCGCCTGACCGGCGAAATGATCTGCGACAACTTCCAGATCATCCGCTGCTTCGACTTCCTGAACCACATCGACAACATGCGTCCCTTCGCCGAAGTCGCGTTGAGCCGCAGGGACGTGGTCTTCGAACCCGCCATTTCCATGTCGTGGGCCAACGGCTTTGACGTTGCTCACTACCTCGGCGTGGCCGAGAACGTCCTTTCCGTGTGCGGCGATGTGGCCGGCATGAGCGAAAAGGAAGTCTCCCGCCATATCATCCTTGGCCTCAAGGACATGGCCGGCGTATGCCCGCCCCGCTTCATGACCGAAGTGGTCACGGCGCTGCGCAAACGGTGGCCCGAGCTGGTGCTGCACTACCACCGCCATATGACGGACGGCCTTTTCGTTCCCTCCGTGGGCGCGGCTGCCAAGGCTGGCGTCCAGATCGTGGATACGAACCTCGGCGCGTGCGTCCGCAGCTACGGCCAGGGCGACACCCTCGCCACCGCTGCCTACATGGAAGGCGAACTCGGCCTCAAGACCGCTATGAACAAGGATATGGTCCGCGACGCCAACTTCGTGCTCAAGCAGGTCATCCCCTACTACGACCGCTATTGCGCTCCGTACTTCCAGGGCATCGACAACGACGTGACCGAGCACGCCATGCCCGGCGGCGCGACCTCCTCGTCGCAGGAAGGCGCGCTCAAGCAGGGCTACATCCACCTGCTGCCCTACATGCTCAAGTTCCTTGCCGGGACCCGCAAGCTCGTCCGTTACCACGACGTGACCCCCGGTTCCCAGATCACGTGGAACACCGCGTTCCTCGCCGTGACCGGCGCGTACAAGCGCGGCGGCGAAGAAGAGGTCAAATACCTGCTCGGCGTGCTTGATCGCGTCAACGACGTGCCTGACGAAGCCGAACTCAGCGAAGGCACCCGCGCGGCCCGCCTCGCCCTCTATCAGGATTGCAACGACGCGTTCCGCAACCTCCTTTTGGGCAAATTCGGCAAGCTGCCTCTGGGCTTCCCGCCGGATTGGGTGTATGAGAGCGCGTTCGGCAACGCATGGAAGCAGGCCATTGCCGACCGGACCACGCATTCGCCGCTGGAAAAGCTCACCGACATGGACATTGAGGCTGAGCGCAAGGCGTTCCGCGACATCATCAAGCGCGAACCCACGGAAGAAGAAATGGTCATGTACCTGAACCATCCCGGCGACGCCGTGAAGACGGTTCAGTTCCGTGCCAAATACGGCGATCCCAACCGGCTGCCGCTGCCCGTCTGGTTTGAAGGCTGCTCCGTCGGCGAGGAAATCAACTTTGTGGATACGTCCGGCAAGCCGCACCAGTTCCTGCTGGTGAGCATGTCCCCGGCCAACGACGCGGGCGAATCCATGGTCCGCTTCGTGCTTGACTCGGAAATCTTCAGCCAGCTCGTCAAGGTCGCCCCGCCCAAGAACGGCGGTGCCGGGGGCGCGGTGATGGCCGATCCTGCGGACAAGTATCAGGTCGGCGCGCCGAGCAACGGCGACCTCTGGGTGATGTACGTCCATCCCGGCGACATCGTCGAGGAGGGCGAAGAACTGTTCAACGTGTCCATCATGAAGCAGGAAAAAGCCGTTCTGGCTCCTGTGGCCGGCATCGTCAAGCGTGTGCTCAAGACCGCCGACTACAAGGAAACCAGGAAGATGGAAACCGTCCGCGAAGGCGAGCTCATCGTGGAGCTCGGGCCGGTTCCGCGCATCTGCACCAACGAGGCGTGCAGTCGTCCGTTGCCCATGAATGACATCGAGTTCTGTCCCTACTGCGGGGAACGGCTCAGCCGGATCTAAGGGACATCAACCGATACGAAGAGAGAGCCTGGGAGGCAATCCTCATGACGAAAACTCCTTCCGCAACCAAAAACCGACAAGACGAGGTTCCGGTGGAAGATCTTCTCAAGCGCTTGGTCCTGACCGGCGCGGACATCGTGCGGATCGGCGAGGACGCCGAGCTGCTGGTGGGTGGCAAAAACTACAACACGGCACTGATCAGCCGGGTTGAAGGCGTTCGCATTCCTCAGTTCCGCGCCATTTCGTCCGTGGCGTTCCACATCGTGCTCGACGAATGCAAGGTGTGCGCGGCGCTGATCCGTTCCATGGTCGACGAAGCCTATAACCGCATCGATTGGGCTTCCCCCGAAGTCACCAAGGATCACGAGTTCCTGCCGAAATTCGTGCGTTCCGTCGCAGCCGAGATCCGCAAGGCTTCCGAAGCCGATCCGGAACTGCCGCATATCCGCCTGCGCACGTTCGTCAACAACGTGGTCGACGGCTTCGCCTCCTCGCAGGAAGGCATCGACCAGCTCCGCAAGCGTTCCGTCATGGTGCAGGCCGCCATCCTGTCCTGCCCCCTGCCCGAACGCGTCGACAAGGCCGTCCGTTCCGCCTACCGCGACATCTGCGCCGAAGCGCAGGAAAGCGACGTGCCCGTGGCCGTGCGTTCCTCCGCCGCCGGTGAGGACTCCCGCAAGAAAGCCTTCGCGGGCCTTCAGGACACCTTCCTGAACATGGTCGGCGACGACGCAGTGGCCACCGCGTACCTGTGGGACTGCGCCTCGGCCTATAACCTGCGCTCCATGATTTACCGCCGGGAAGCCATCCTCGATGCTCTGACCCAGTCCGAAACCACGGGCCAGGAAGAGCTTGCCGCGCAGGCGAAGAAGGAATGGTCCATCGAAAACACGTCCCTTTCCGTGTGCATCATGCGCATGATCAATCCGGTGGTGTCCGGTACGGCGTTCAGCGCCGACACCGCCACGGGTTGCCGCGGGACCGTCCGCAAGGACCTCGTGAGCATCGACACCAGCTACGGCCTCGGTGAAGCCGTGGTGGGCGGCCGCGTGACGCCCGACAAGCTGTATGTCTACCAGAAGGACGACGGCAGCGAAGTCGTGATCCGCTTCATGGGCAGCAAAACCATGAAGATCGTCTATGACGAAAACGGCGGCACCAAGGAAGTGCCCGTTCCGGAACGCGAGTGTATGCTCTGGGCCCTGACCCCCACGCAGGCCGAACAGGTCGCCAAGGGCGTGCGCGCCGTGAGCAAGGCCTACGACGGCATGATCATGGACACCGAGTTCTGCATCGACTCCAAGGGTATGCTGTGGTTCGTGCAGGCGCGCCCCGAAACACGCTGGAATGAAGAACTGGCCCTGCATCCCCACACCATCTTCATGCGCCGCCGCGAAGTGGAGCCCAAGGCCGCCGCTGCCGCCGAGATATTGCTGACCGGTAACGGGGCCTCCCGTGGCGCCGGACAGGGTAAGGTCCGCTTCCTCCGCTCCGCGCTGGAACTGAACCGCGTGGGTAAGGGCGAAATCCTCGCCGCCGAACGTACCGACCCCGATATGGTTCCCGGTATGCGCGTGGCCTCCGCCATCCTCGCCGACGTGGGCGGCGACACCAGCCACGCGGCCATCACCTCCCGCGAACTCGGCATCGCCGCGGTCATCGGCATCCAGAACCCCACGGCCCTTCAGGCTCTGGACGGTCTGGACGTCACCGTCGACGGCACCCGTGGGCGCGTGTACCGCGGCCTGCTCCCGCTGCATGAAGTCGGCGGCGAAATGGACGTGGAAGCCCTGCCCCAGACGAAAACCCGAGTCGGCCTCGTGCTCGCGGACATCGGGCAGGCCCTGTTCCTGTCCCGCCTCCGCAACGTGCCGGACTTTGAAGTGGGCCTGCTGCGCGCCGAATTCATGCTCGGCAACGTGGGCGTGCACCCCGCCGCGCTGGAAGCCTTCGACAACGGCGAACTGGAACGCCTCGTCCAGAAGAAGATCGGCGAACTGGACTCCAAGTTGCGCAAGACCATCCGCGAACAGCTTGACGCTGGCCTCGTGTCGTTGGATCTCCGCCTCCGCGAACACGTCGGCAACATCACCGGCTTCGCGGAAGAACTGGAAAAGCTCGGCAAAAAGGACGACCTCCGCAATCCCGACGAAATCATGGCCGTGTATCGGCGTATGCGCGAAGTTGAAAAGCTGCTGGACGAATACACCGAACGTGCCGCGCGCTTCTACAGCACGCTGGAGACGTCTGCGGATCTGGCCGAACACGTCCGCATCATCATGGGCTACGAGTCCGAACTGCTGGCCCTGTCCGGCGATTCCCCCGAAGTGAAGGCGCGCCGCGCCGCCATCGAAAAGGAAATCGGCGATCAGGTCAGCTACGCCGCGCTCAATCCGGCGGTGCAGGAAACCCTGCGCCAGATCGCCGCGCTGCGTGAAGACGTGGGCGCCCGCTGCGGCCTCGCCAAGGAAATCGCCGCCCTGCGTTCCATCCCCGGCGAAATCGGCACGCTCATCCGCGCCCGCGGCCACAAGAACGGCCACGACCACTACGTGCAGACGCTGTCTCAGGGATTGGCCCTGTTTGCGATGGCCTTCTACGGCAAGCCCATCGTGTACCGTACCACCGACTTCAAGACCAACGAGTACCGCAACCTGCTCGGCGGCAACCTCTTCGAAGATCACGAAGACAACCCGATGCTCGGCTATCGCGGCGTATCCCGCGATATCCACGACTGGGAAATCGAGTCCTTCAAGCTGGCCCGCTCGGCTTACGGCGCGCACAACCTCCAGCTCATGCTGCCCTTCGTGCGCACGCTGGAACAGGCCCGCGCCATGCGCGGCTACCTCGACACCGTACACAACCTGCGCAGCGGCGAGGACGGCCTCAAGATCATCCTCATGTCCGAGCTGCCTTCCAACGCCATTCTGGCGCGGCA
>ENA-ORVC01001902-ORVC01001902.1-human-gut-metagenome-genome-assembly--contig:-NODE-1902-length-15718-cov-2.871544_pt1 | contig 15718 bp, 12 predicted proteins | sample MGYA00242092_ERZ509234 | MGnify/ENA primary metagenome ERZ509234 (study PRJEB26280, sample SAMEA2338800) | human gut metagenome | biome: human gut; feature: human-associated habitat; material: faeces... | reverse complement strand
CCCGTGTCAGAGCCGGTGGCGGTAAAGACTGCGCTCGGCGTTGCTGCCGGGGTTTTAGCCGTAGCGTCCGGGAGCGTGATGTCTACATTGAAATACGGCATACCGGAAACCGTGACCTGAGAGGCACTGTCGCGTTTAACTGTAACGCCATCCTTCTCGGCTACGGTGTAATCGGTGGGGAAGTAGTAGCCGTTTTCGGCTGTTACAACAACCGGGGTCATATCTTTGACCAGCAAATCACTCTGGGGAGTGCTGCCGGAGGTGACTTTCATATTTGCACCTGCCGTAACATTGACGGTATATTTGCCGTTTACAGTAGCAGATTGAAAATCACCGCCGGAAATCCTGCCTACCAGTTGTCCGCGATCATCACAATTGTTAACGGTGCCCTTAAAGGTACCTCCGGATATGGTGCCGCTGTTGCTTACGGTACTCTCATAGACGCCGCCGGAGATTGTACCGAAACCCATGTTGATTACAGGAACCTGAAACTTGGGTCCATAAGTGTTAGGCGCACTTTGAATAGTACCCATGTTAACAACATTTGATTTGTTACTCTCTGCGCTGCTGCATATGGGGCTACTACTATATGCATTCGCGTTAAAAGTTCCTGAATTGTAAACAATGGTGTCAGATGTGTTGGTGGAAGTGGCATTACCAGAGTATAAAATAGGAAATTTGGTCATAGTAAAAGTACCACGGTTGACAACACCACTGGCTGTGGATAGTAGACCTTCCGAGGGGTGTCCGTTGCATTGGCGAATGACACCGGCACTCATTTCAAAGGTTGTGCCCTCAGAAACATACACACCACCGGCACCATCACTTGAATTTGTTGATGTGCAATTATAAATCCAACCGCCATTCATAATCAGCGTACCGCCGTCAGCAATCAGAATGCCGCCTGCACCGCCCTTATCACCGGACGTTCCGTTCATTAGGCGACCGCTGTCAGAACCAGAGCCGGGACCTCCGCCCCAGCCTATATCGCCAGTGTTTTCAAGCGTCAAGGTGCCATATACCTTGATAACGGTACCTTGATTTTGCGCATCAATGGAGTGAGCATTGAGGTTGATAGTAACATTTTTCCCTTCCGGAACCGTAAGGGAACTGCCACCCCATTCAATGTCGCTTTCAAGCGTTGCGTTGATAACATCTTTTGTCGGATCCTCTAATTGGGTCTGAAGAGCGCCCCAATTGGTTACAACGAACGTAGCTTGATCGATAGAGCCGGATTCCGCCAACGCCGTCGACGGCAGCAGTGTCAGGCACAGACACAGAGTTGTCAGAATACTCAAAAATCGTTTCTTCATCGTGATCCCTCCGTTATGAAACTAAGGGGATGTCCCCTTGCCTAAATTTGTTTTTCCGTCAGGGCCTCAAAGCCCTCCTCAGCTTGTTGAACTGTCTTTTGGATAATGTATGTTGCCATGGTGTGCAAATCCATCTGCAAGACTGCCGCTGTGATCGCCGTACGCTTCTCCTTCGGCACGTCATAGAGCTTCAATGAGCAGTCCAGAAAGCGGGAGATCTTGGCCTCCATCGTGAAATACACGCCACAGGGAACCGACATGAACCCCCGCATAATGTTGGCGGATGCGATCTCCATTTCGTAGAAGTCCTTTGGCTGCGCCTCCGGCAGATAAGGCCCGAAAATAACTTGCAGCCGCTTGGCCGTGCTATGGTAAATGTACGCCGATGTGGTCGGCAGCGAGTAGCCGGTCACATACAGTTCCCGCAGCGGTTCGGTCAACTCGGCGATGTGGAGCTGGAGGGCCGTTTCCACGGCGTACAGGAGTACAGGGTCTTGTTCCCCGCTGTGCTGTCCCGCAAGAGCGAATTGCCCGCTGAACATCCGCTGTACCAACTCCAGCAGCAGCGCCTCCTTACTGGGAAAAACATGGAAGAACGAACTCTGCCCAATGCCTGCCGCCTTTGCGATCTCTCCGGTTGTAGTTCTGGTGTAGCCCTTTTCCAGGAACAACGCCACCGCCGCCCGTAATACCTTTTGCTGCGTTACCAGACCGTTTAACAGTTTTCCTCTTGGCAAGTCAACGCCCCCTTTATAATTCTTCTTGCGATTACACTTTTATAATACCATGAGCCATTCTATCACACAAGAAAAATTTCAGCGCCAGACCAGCAAAATTGGAATCCCCCTGTTCCTGACCCAGTTTTGACCCAGAATGGAATTGGAACGGGCAGGGCGAGCCGGAAAAATAAAGGAGCCTCCATCGCCGTGCGTGGAAGCTCCTTTGGGGTAAAGTAGGGTGATATGATTTTCAACAACTGAGATCTGAAGAACAAACAGGAGGAGTCGGATATTTATTTATCCGGTCATGAAGATTGGGTAAATACACGCCGATCGCTGGAGCGGTTTCATACCTGCTGTCTCAGACAGTGTATTCACGTATCACAGGCTTGCGGCAATATTCCAAATAACCTGCAGGGCATTCTTCACCGCGAGTAATACGTTTCGTACGTCCTCCTCTTTATCGCGATATGCCATGTCGCGACAATCCTTAATCGTTCCGTCGATGGGATCAAATCCCATCGTCCAGATGTCAGTATAAGGACTATCCACGGAAATTGATCTCTCAATGCCAACCTGATTCAGGCTGAAAAACTGATTGGGCGCCAGTGCTTTCATGCGTTCATATACACCGTATCCATTTGCACCGTTGGCTTCGGTAAACGTCAGGAGCAGCGTTGTCAGGGCATATTCCATCGTTGCTGCTGCACGTTCATTGCCCAGTTCACGCGCCCGTTTGTTCAATGGCTTGATCAGTGTCATGTACGGCAGTACGCTGCCGAGCAGAGCACCGTTATTCTCTTTGGCGATATTCGGCAGATAGTTCGCCGCATATTCCAAAAGCGCATAAACTGCGTTTACATCCGCTTCCGTGCAGCCGAGCTGTTCAGCCTTTTCCAGCAGAGCTGCCAGCAGAATCACCATGGTTTTTACGCCGTTCTCCGGCAGCGCGGTTGCGGACAGCACTGCAAGCGCCTTTGACGCTTCAACATCTTCCACACTGGCGTTTTTTACGATCTCTCCCATGGACATCGTAAGCTTACAGGTGCCTGCGGCATCCCGGTATTGAATCCACTTTCCATTGCCATAAGCACAGGCGGCAATATCTCTCAGCTTGAACAGTCCGCTTTTCAGCGACTGCTCTGCTGTCATCGTGCGGGGCATTCGTTTCAGCATAATATTAACTGTGTCTCCTTCCCTGAGTTTACGGTTCTACATTCGTTCTGCGCAGTTCATCCTGCACTTCGTGAATGTCTAATTCCAGCGGCTTTTTGTTCTGCGCGACACACATCGCGGCAACAATACCCATAGCGTGCCCCATATTCATTACAATCGGCATTACGCGATAGCTGGAGTGCGCCTTATGCGTACCCGAAATATTGCGTCCATTCAGCAGAATACCCTCCACCGTCTTTGGCACAAAGCAGCGCAGCGGGATCGTATAGGGCTTCGGCTGCTTGAACGCCTTGTATTCGCCATTGGCATCCAGTCCGGCGCCTTCTACATTGTGCAGATCAAAGAAGAAATTCGACTTGGTAACTACCCAGTCCTCAAAGGTACGAGCCTGTGCAATATCCTGCTCATTCAGCTGATAATTCGCCTCAAACCGGCGGGTTTCACGCACACCGATCACATCGGCGCTGTCGATCAGATAACAGCCTTCATATCCCGGCACATGGCGGCGCAGAAATGCAACAATCTCGGGAAGCTGCTTTCTGCATACGTATTCAGCACGATTCAGATCTCTTGTATTTGTGCCGTCCACATCGGTCATATTGCTCATGTTGACTGTGACAACGCCGGGGAGCGACGAAGGATACAGCAGGATATGACCTGCCGGAGAGGGTAATTCCTGACGACCGAGTGTTTGCAGATCGCCTTCCGGCAGCTGGACCGTATCCTCAAAGCCCCAGAAGAACATGGCGCGATCCATATCTACGCCGGCAACCTTGAACATGATCGTCATCGGCTGCATACCGCCGTCCGTCGAACGTCCCTTTTCAAACGGAATGCCCGCACGCGCGGCCACGTCGCCGTCGCCGGTCGAATCGATCACCATTTTGCTCAGGATCGCTTCCCGGCCGGATTTGCTCTCTGTGATTACACCCGCAACGCGGTTTCCATCCATAATGACATCGCTGAAGCCTGTGTACAGCTGTACATTAACGCCGGCCTCCATCAGCATATCCAGCATCAGAATACGCAGTTTTTCCGGATTGATGACCTGCTCCGCTTCACAGTCGCGTGCCTTTTCGCGCAGCTCTTCAAAGCAGCCGCCGTCCTGTCTGCCGGTCCAATGACTCATAATGCCCGTGGTTGCCACACCGCCGACCGCGCCGTATTGCTCGATCAGCATCGTTTTTCGTCCCATGCGTGCTGCGTGCAGGGCGGCGCCGAAACCTGCGGGGCCGCCACCTACAACAAGGACTTCCGTTTCTGCCGCAACCGGGATCTCCCGGCTCGGCTCGGTATAATACTTCATTTGAAACTCCTTTTTAACTCTGTTTTTTGCTTTTTCTGTCCTTTGCTGCCTTGTAGAAGAACATTCCAATCGAAAGCACAGCCAGCGCCAGGAACAACAGGCTGAACGGCCGTGTTACGAAGATGGACAGAGAATTGCTGGACATTACCATCGAGTTGCGGAAATTCGTTTCCACCAGATCACCAAGAACTACGCCAAGGATGATCGGTACAACACTGAATCCAAGTCTTCGCAGCAGGAACGAAAACGCGCCGATGATGACCGCCAGAAGTACCTGGAATGTGCTGGCTTCGCTCGAATAGACGCCGGTAATGCAGTAAACAATGATGATTGCGCTCATCAGCTCATAAGGAATGCGTGTGATATTGGCATACAGCGGGGTAAACACACGACCGATAATCAGCATCAGGATATTGATAACGACAAGACCAATCATAATGCCGTACAGAATATCGCTGTGCTCCTTAAACATGGAGGGACCGGGCACCATGCCTTGCAGCATAAATGCACCCAGAAGAATTGCCGTGCAGCCGTCACCGGGCACGCCCAGTGTTGTAAGCGGAATCAATGTAGAACCAGTCGTTGCATTATTGGCGGACTCGGTTGCGGAAACGCCTTCGATCTCGCCGTGACCGAAATGATCACGGTATTTGGAGGTCTTTTTCGCCTGATCGTAGCTGATAAAGGCTGCAATGCCGCCGCCTGTACCCGGGATAGCACCCACAATCGTACCAATCACCGAAGAGATCGTCATTGTTTTGAGGCAGCGCTTGATCTCTGCCCATGACAGCTTCTCATGGTCCAGCTTCAAATGCTGACTGCGCGTCACATCTGTACGCGGATTATAATCCGAGCGGCTGAGCAATTCGGCAATTGCGAACAGACCGACCAGCGTAACGATCAGCGGGATACCGGCGCCCAGTCGACGGACACCAAAGGTAAACCGAAGCGTACCGCTGACCGAATCCTGTCCCATCAGTGCAATGAAAATACCGATCAGGCCGCCGAGCAGACCCTTGACGATATTGCCGTTCGAGATGCTTGCAATAATAGACAAGCCAAACACTGCGATACAGAAATACTCCGGAGGGCCAAACATCTGCGTGAAATGTGCAATGCTCGGTGCAGCAAACAGCAATACCAGCGCACTGAACAGGCCACCGAAAAACGAGGCATACAGCGCCATCGTCAGAGCCTTCAGCGGCTTGCCCTGCTGTGTCAGCGGATAACCATCCAGCACAGTCGCTGCGCTCGAGGGCGTACCCGGTGTATTGATCAAAATTGCAGTAATGGAGCCGCCGTATGTGCCGCCGCAATACAAGCCAAGCAGCAGAAGCATCGCCGGGATCGGATCCATACTGTATGTAATCGGCAGGCACAGGATGATCGCAATATCCGCAGTCAAACCCGGAATGGCGCCGATAATGATACCCGCCAGCAGACCGATGAAAATTGCAATGAAGCTCTCTGCCGAGGCCATCAGCGCCAAACCGGTCATCAAGTTGTTTAACATATGCGCTTCCTCCTTCTTATGGCAGGGTCACGCTCATTGCCTGAAATGCAAAGTACGCAACGATTACATTTGCACTGGCAATCGCATAGAACCACCATTTTCTCGTACCGAAATACAGCAGAATGCCATTGGAAAGCAGCAGCGAGGAAATGATAAATCCGATATGCGGAAGCAGCAGCGCGTATGCGATCAGCATGGCAATATAGATTACCGGTTTCAGCCGCAGCAGATTTTCTCTGGTGAAAATGGCTCCTGAAATCGTGTATTCGGTCTTTTCCTTGGACAGGATACCCTGCACCAGCAGGATCACGCTGCAAAGTATCATGCCGCGGATCAGAAGCGTCGGAACTGTTGCAGCAGTCACCGCGCTGGTTTCATACGTCCGGATCTGCGATGGTATCAGAATATGCAGGGCAACAGAAACGATCAGAAACAGAACGCCTGTTATCATATTCGAATTTAGCTTTACTTTCAATCTTGTCACCTCTCATACCAGATTAAAAGGCAATACCGCACAATTTTCGCAAAGCACCGCGGCAGTGCGACCGGAGCCTGCACAAGGAGCCGCGGCAGCGCGACCGGAGCCTGCGCAAGGAGCCGCGGCTTTCATTATGCGGTGTTGCCTTAAACAGACCAGCCTGTTACTTGATCAGCTCCACGTATTTGTCCATGCTGTCCATCTGATCCTCGATAAACTTCGTCACTTCGTCACCCTTGGCATCCCACAGCGGATAACCCATCTCGTCCATAAAACCGGTGAACTTGGAATCGGCATATACGTCATCGAGCATTGCATTCAGTTTGTCTACAATCTCCTGCGGGACGTCCGAGCGAACAGCCAGACAGTCCATGCCGGCAAATTCAACATCAACACCCCAGTCCTTGATGGACTTTACTTCACCGTACGGAGTCTGAACCGTTTCCGGATAGAAAGTTGCGACCGCCTGGATCGTACCCTCTTCCTGATGCGAGTAGTATGCCGGAGGCGTACCCAGACCGCAGTCTACCTGACCGGAAACCACTGCATTGATCGATTCTGCCTCGCTGCCCATAACGACCGGCTCCGCCTCGATACCAAGCGACTTGAACATTGCAGAAGAAACAACGTACTGGTCACCGCCCGGGCCGGAAGAAGTTGCATACGTGATCTTATGCGTTTTGCCGTAGTTGATCAGATCATCAAACGTCTTCATGCCGGATTTCTGCGGATTGGTGAAGATCATCAGCGAAACCTGACGCATACCGCGCAGCATAGTGAAATCAGAAAGATCATAGGATACATCGATGTACTTCGGAGTCAACGAGAATAACGGACCGTTGGCGACGACCATAGTATAACCGTCCGCATCCGCATCCATGGCATCCATCATGCCGATGGTGCCGGAAGCACCTGTGTGATTTTCTACAATGATCGGCTGATCAAAATAATTCTTGGCCACCTCCGAGATCTTGCGGGAGATGACATCGGCACCGCCGCCGACACCCCACGGACAAATGATTGTTACCGGACCATTCGGGTAATCAGCCGCACCTGCCGCAGCATCGCTCCCCTTTGCAGTGCCACCGCTGCAGCCCGTCAGACCTGCCAGCAGCATGGATCCCGCCATCAGCATAGCCATCAATTTTTTTCCCTTCATTTTCTTTTCCTTCTTTCTTTCTATAATTGAAACGCTTTTTCGCGTTTGCATACGTATTCAACTGCGGAGAATAAAAGAATTATTCTCCTGCTGAGGGACAGAATGTGTCTCGGATGATCAATTTGCTGTCCAGTATATATCGGTAGGGATCCGGCAGTTTGTTCGATGCCATTGCCATGACCCATTCTACTGTTAAATTGATAATCCTGTCATAATCTACTGCCACAGTGGTTAAATGCGGCGTAAACCAGTTGCCCATCGGGATATTATCCGAACCAATCAGAGCCACATCATCCGGCACCTGAATGCCCTGCTCGCGCAGTGCTTCCAGCGCGCCTAATGCCATCATATCGTTCTGTGCAAAACACGCTGTACCCGGCTGGAACAGTTCAATATGCTCCAAAACCTGCTGCGTAGCCTGCTTCAGGTTGTAATCTGCATGCAGAATGTGCGTATCTGACAGCTTATGCCCATGCTGATGCAAAACACGTGCAAAAGCTTCATGTTTATGTATAACGTCGATTCGGTCCTGCGGTCCGATAATTTCCACAAATCGTGTATAGCCTGCTTCGCAAAACGCCTTGCCGACCAGACCGCCAATCTGTGAATGGCTCGGGGCGATCATATACGACTCATCCAGTGATTCATTCGTATCGTAAATATAGATAAAAGGAATTTTTGTTTCATGCAGCAGGCTTTTGACTCGCTCATCCACCTGCGGTCGGTTAAAGATCAGGGCATCAAACCGTCGATTGCTGATACTCTTTTCGACGGAAAAAGACTCACCGTATTTCCCTTCATCGAACACCGGCACCAGATCCAGCCCTTCCTTTACGAGCTGCATACGTATGCGATAGTAAATGTCACTTTGAATATAATGGTTTGCAAAGCCGGTAAAATCCTCTGAGAATACATATCCGATCACACCGGTGCGGTTGGTTTTTAACCCCCGTGCGTTAGTGTTAAACTGAAAGGAGTATTCTTCCGCCAGCTTTTTGACTCTTGCCTTGGTTTCTTCTGAAACCAGCGGACTGTCATTCAGGCAACGGGAAACCGTTGATTGCGATACACCAGCTAATTTGGCAAGTTCGACGGAAGTAATCGTTTTCAACTGTTTTCACCTCTTTGCATACGTATGAATTACTTGTCTTATATATAGCATATTTGCAAAATAAACACAATAGCCAAACGAACATTTGCAATTATTTCGTTAGTATTATCCAAATTCTCATAGCTGTTTTTAGTACTCTTGCTCTTACTGAAACCCGATCGGACCCTGTTCGAGCTTCAGAAGCACTCTTCTCTTACGGCAGCAAAATCAACTTATCTCTTTTTCTTTTCCGCCGGTCTGAAGTCCTCCGGCACGGTCAGGGCTTTGGTGGTGAACCACACCATTTCCCACAGGCCCGCGCGGTAGTTCGCCCGATAGCTCAGCCGGTAGAGCGCACAGCCTTCTATCGTCCTGCCCTCTCTGTCATAGCGCACCGCGTCTATTTTCCCGTTCTCCAATCTGCCTGCCACATACGCAACACCAAGCCGCCCGTAAATATTTTCTTTCAGCTCCTGCTCAATCTGCGGCTGTATCGCTTCCAGCGGCAAAGCCGTGTTGTACGGCGTCTGTACGACCGAGTGCCATACGCCTGCGGTCTGGCTCTTCGACACGTGCTCAACCGCCTGCGTCGAGCTGAGCACCACATACCCCGACCGCTCCTTTTTCGGCGTCAGGCCGCGTGCCGCGTTGGCCCGCTCCCGACTGATGCGGAGCAGACCCGCATTGAGCGCCTGCTGCTGCATCAGTGCAGCCTGCGCTTCCTGACTTTCTTTGTTCAGCCGGTTGTTTTCGGCTTCTGCCTGCCAGAGCTGCTGCTGTGCCTGCTCCAAAAGCCGTTTTGTGTTGTTCAGCTGCGCATTCAAACCACTAATACGCGCCCGCTGGCTGTCAAGCTCCTGACACATCTCTTTGTATTCGTCCGGTTCGAGGCGAACCTCTGTCGCTTCTCTATCCCAATCATCCGTTTCAAGCATGCGTCCAAAGCTGCCTCTTTTGAAAAATTTCGCCACGTTCTCACCTCTTGAACTTACAGATTTCGAATATAGTTTGCAATCGCCGTATCTTCGCGCTCGTGTCCGAGCGCCACGCTGATAATGCCGATAGCACGCCGGTCGAGCCGTTTGCCGCTTTCACTGCCGCGACAAACGTAAATTTCCGATCGGTATTTCCCGTCTGCACAACGGATTTTGTTGTGGAAATCCAGCGTTTCTATCGGTCTGGCGTATTGCTTATACAGAAAAGTTGCATAATCCGAACGATACCCATGAACATCGCAGTTCGTATTGACATACTGCCACACCTTTTCGCCTTTCGGCGTGTCTTTCACGCGCTGAACGACTTTATCCGCCTTCGGTCCGACAATGGGCGAGAGGCGCGTCTTACCACCCTTGTCGTTTCGATGCAGGATAAAATAAGTCTGCTCCGGGAAAGTCCTGAGCCCGTCCGAAAACGCCTTTGCAAGCGCTGTATCGCCCGCGTTCTTCGCGGCCTCAAGCGCGGTCTCCGCCCGCTCCCGGTCATACAGATCGCCGCCTTTCAATCGCTCAAGCACATTTCTGCGGAAGCCGCACGCCTTGCAGAAGTTCACCAGTTCCTCGTTCGCTGCCTCGGAGAAATGCGCGTCGCGCACCTTCGTACCACGGCTGCGCGTGATGTCCTCCTTGCGCCGTCGCGGCGGCTGAAAACGGCTCGGATCGTCCGGCGTGATTCCATATAACTTGTTAAGCGCTGCCGCCTCTGTCTGTATCGTCCACGCGGACAATTTTTCATCGACGCGCGATTGCAGCCACTCCGGCACAAGTTTTTTGGCCTTTTTCAGTGTCGTAACTTCCGGATGCTTTTCTTTCACCCATTTGATGAAATATTTGATATGCTTCCAGTACGTCTTGTAGGTGGCAAAGCTGTAAATCTTATCTGCCGAAATACCGGGATCTTCGTCCTTGTCGGCGCGTCTGCTGTCCCCGAACGCCAGCATCGCTGTCAGCCGGTCATACGCCTGCTGATGCAGGCTGTGGCTGCTCGGAGCGCCTTTCTTTTTATGTCCCATTTCGGCTCCTTTCCCCAGATGGTATGACAAAACGGCATGATATGTCTACCATGCCTGTTATTTTAAGTTTGAGAAGGGTCTATGCCCTGTTAAAGCTAAAGCCGCCCTCTGACGCTCGGTCATCAGGCTGCGCACTCTTTTTTATCTGCCGGAGCAGAGGTCTTATGCGCGACCGGGGCACTCTTGTCCTCTTATGCACGAGGGAAACGCTCTTCTTTCCGGTGTTTCGACCGGCCCGTTTTGTTAGATTCTCCCTCTGTCTGCAAGGGCAGGTAGAGCCGGGACTCTATCTTATCAGGTCTTTTACGGCTTCCTGACGCACGTGACAGGGTGTTTTTTACAGAGAAGCTCTTTTGCAATTTTTTCTCTCTTATTTGAATGGCCTGTAATTTTACTTTCTTCCAACCCAAGGTGGCGACTTAGGAGCGATGTTGTACATCGTTTGAGAACCCTGCAATTCTATTCCCTTCCCAATCGCGTGGACGCCGTTTCCTCCTTCGCATAAGGCTACTTCGAGGAGATAGCGCTCCCGGGCTTGCAGAGGGCCCATCTATATAAAAACATTGAAATGTTGTACTATTATAGTACCGCAAAACAGGTCGGAAGTCAACCTGTTTATTGGATAAATTAAAGATTTATCGGTTTACCCGTTCGTAAATACGGGTAAACCGATATACACCTTTCTGCTCTGTACAAACATAAGATAACGCCCTCGAAGAACGGCTATTCCTTCAAAGGCGTTATTATTGGTTGCATCTTCAAAACCTCACCAGTTCCTTAGGCTATTATCAGCATACTCCGGTCTTGCACGGCTCGTCAAGTACATCCAAAGTATACACTTCCTTCGTTCGCTTTCTTCACCGGCTCCTGAGGTTTGACTGAAGAAGAATGATTAAAGAAGTTTGATTCGGTAAAGAAATAAATATATTACCCCATTTTGCATTTCCTCAAATTCCATCCGCTTATTTACCATATCACCTATAACTTACCTACCCTGCGAAAATAGGGTAATGGTAAAAGACAAGAGAAAAAGACCGCTTCCCGGCGGTCTTTGCGTGAGTTTGAGAGAAAACAGGTGGAAATATATCTTTTGAGCGCACGACAACAAGCCATGAGGGGAATCATGGCTTCGTCTGGAGTTATTTAGTCTTGATACTCGCCGCGTGCGATCGCTTCCTTGCGGCGTTTCCGTGCGTCGGCTTTCTGCGCGAGCCAGATCTGCTCCCAGTCCGCAAGCGGCCGTTCTGCCGCCGGATCACTGTCCGGGGAAATCTCCGCTTCCGTTACGACCGGCTGTTCGAGCAGCTTCTCGTGATGGGCAAACAGCGCAGTCTGCAAATATGCTACCGGGTTTTTAACGCGGCTGTAATCGATGGAAACGCTCTCTAAGAAACGTTGCACGGTTTCCGAGGTAATAACAAGGGCGACTGCCTTGCGGTGCTCCTGCGCGATCTGTGCGCCCTGTACGGTCAGCTGCGGCGCATAGGAAATGTTATAGACAGCGGAAACGACATGTCCGGTCAGCACGTTTCCGTATTTCCTGCGCAGCACTTCGGCGTCGAGCTGCTGCTCGATCTTTCGGCGTTCCTTGCGGCGGACGGCACGGGGCTTGTCCTTGACGCAAGGCTTGCGTCTGGTAATGTTGGAAATCTGCGCTTTGAACTTCTCTAAGTATTCTCCGATGGTCTTGAACGTCGAAACCGAACCGTCGTAATGGTGGTTGACCAGATACGGCGTTTCGCGGTCGGGCGTTTCGCACAGCTCATACTCATACGACCAGTGGTTGCGTTCCTCGCCGGCCGGGTAGCGGTGCTGCTTGAGCAGACCGGCAATCTTGAACTTCTTCCAGAGCGTCGAGAAATGCTTGAGCTTTTCCTGGCAGAACGAACGAACGCCTTCCGGACGCAGGATGAAGCCGGGGATTTTCTTGAGGGCGCTGACAAGCGCGTACAGACCCTTGTCGGCGAGGGAAATGGTCTTGTCGCGTAGGATATCGGTGGGAATGTTGGTGTAGTCCTTGTGCTCAAACGCGATGAATGCGCAGTCGCCGTTCGGGCGGTTGTGCTCCGGGGAATACACGTAGTTCATCGCCTCGCCCGCCTGCTGCATCAGGTTATAGGCATGACAGAAGGCACCATTTTCCGCAGTCGAGAAAAGGTGCTGTAAGTATCCCTTATCCTTGAGTTCCTTCCAAGCCTTGTTCAGCTGATAGCGGCTGTCCGAGCAGGCATAGGCCAGACGGCGCTTGCTGAGTACAAGGCCCGGCAGGCCGATCAAGGATTTGATCACCGCATAAAGTCCCTTTGCGGGAAGGGTAAGGTCAATATCTCGCATGACGGCGTTGTAAATTGTGGTATACCCGGCCTCTGCCATGACCTTTCCCTCCTTTCTTTCCCTCGTCTTTTTGTACAATAATTAAAAAAGTCGTCCGATGCTCTCACACCAGACGACTGAAAAAACCTTGTTATTTTCGTTCAAAAATCGAATTCTTTGTGATGTTGCACAAGCTGTAAAGGCTGTCAAACTCGGAAAACTTGATTTTCGTCGAAAAACGCGCTCTGCCTTGACATACCGCTTTTACGATTGTATAATAACTATACAAGTAAGCAGTATGCGCCATTTGGTAGTGTTGTCTGGTTAAACGTTACTACTGACTGTGCGCGTTTGGGTCTCAGGGTGTTTGAGATCTTACCGCCCGCTGGTACGCCAATACCAAGTGGCGGATATTGCTTATGAAAGAGCTGATGCCTGCAAGCATCGGCTCTTTTGTTTTCTGTTATTAAGAATAGCATGCAAATGGGGAATTGTCAATCTTTATCGGCGCACTGCGGGAATATCCTGACGGATGGGCAGCGGACGCCCGGATACGACAGTTCCCTATACTTTTCGACAGGTATCTGCTATACTTTGCTTGCGCATTGTGATATAATTCCAATGTTGTCACACCCAATCCGGCAACGGAAAGGGGGTGGGTCGATTGAACCTGATTATTTCTTTCTTGGTTTCTGTTATGGCAGGTGTAGTCAGCTACTACATCTGCAAATGGTTAGACGGGAACGACAGTGACAACTAGCCAAATGAAAGCCCCGGAGGTGACGACTCCGGGGCTTTCGCTTTGTGTGTCGATTGACGACAATATCATTCTTAGCTGATATTAGTATAGCACATAACACAGCCTAAATCAAGTATAGCCTGACAGCGGACATATATGCACGGCAGGATTTTTATATCAGATGCAGTTGAAAAAATATACACATACACAATACACATACACCATGTGTATACACAACGTTTCTGGAGAAACGTTCGAGAAAACGTAAAATACACACAAAAACAGCGGCACAGCTGCCTTTCCGGTAAGATGTGCCGCTTTTGCTTTTTGTTATTTGCCGCGTTCCACGCTGCTGCAATACTGTTCGAGCAGCTGATTGACCAACTCGTTTACGCTGACGCCCTGTTCTTTTGCGGCGCGGGTGATGCGCGTTTTGAGCGACGGCGGCAGGATGAACTGCATCCGTGCGGTGCGGGTTTCCTTGGCACCCGGCTGCTGAATCGCAACCTCCGCGCCGTCCACCGGAACCGTTTTCGGGGCCGGTCTGGTCTGCGCTTCCGGCGCACCGGTCAGGCCGCCGAAGATATTTTCGTTTGCAATATTTTTCGCCATCAGATAACACCCTTGCCTTTCAGTTCGATGTACAGTGTGCGGTAATCCTGCGCGGCGGTACAGCTGCCGTCCCATTCGATCAGCGGCTGCTGGCGGGCGGCCTGCGCCTCGCGGACGCGGACGGTTTCCCTTATCGCAGTCTCGCAGACGGTAGTGCCGAGCTGTTCGGCAAGTCCGGGCAGACCGGCTTCGATCTCGCGGGAAAGCACGGTCGGCCGCGCCTTGCGGGTCAGCAGGACGCCGCAGCAGTTCAGCTCGTGATTGGTATACTTCTTCGTGTCGGCGATGCTGCGCGCCAGACGGCTGATACCCTGCGCCGCATAGCGGTCAGCTGTCATGGGAACGAGCACCTGTGTTGCGGCCGTAAGGGACGCCATCAGCAGCGTGCCGAGCGCCGGCGGCGTGTCGATGATGATCAGGTCATAGCGGCGGAACACTTCGGCCTCAAGCTGTTCTTTGAGCACAAAGACATCAGCAAAGCCGCTGAGCAGCTTGTCCGCATCGCGCAGCAGCGGGTCGCCGGCGATGATGTCATAGCCGAAGCCGGTCGGCTGCACGCAGTCGGTGCTGTCCTTGTTGATGACCAGGTCGTACAGCGTGCCGACGCCGTCGCTCTGTGCGCGCGAGGTGTCCGTGCTGTTGCACTGGGCATCGGCGTCAATCAGAAGAACCTGCCTGCCGTCCTGCGCCGCGAGAAAGGCCAGTGTGCAGGCCGTGGTGGTCTTGCCGACGCCGCCCTTCTGGTTGGCTATCGCGAGTATTTGCATACGAAACTCCCTTTCGAGTTATATACACATACACATTGTGTATGTGTATGGTGTATGTGTAGAAAAGTTGTGTATACACAATGTGTATGTGTATACTGTAACACCTGCTTGGCACGAAGTCAAGCGAATTGCATATCGTTGCAGAAAATATTATTTCAAAGCGAAACAGGACGTTATGACAATATAAAAGTTATGCTTTCCGAACCTGCTCAAGAAGTGCGGAGAGACGGGCGTTTTCCTTGTCGGCCTCGCGCAGCTGCGCCTGCATTTCGCGCTCCTTGGCGATAACGGCACGCTCGGTGTCGAGTTCGGCCTGCATTTTCGCCTGTGCAAGACTGCTTTCGGCAGTCTTTTTTTCGTTCTCGAGGGCGCGTTCGGTCTCAGCGAGCTTGGCGCGCAGCTCGGCCGCCGCGGCTTCCAGCGCCCGGCATTTCTCGAACGCCTCCTGTGCACCATCGAGCTTTTCGGTCGCCTCGGTCAGCTGAAGCGTCAGCATGGAGTTGATGCGCTCTTGATCGGCGGCGG
>ENA-ORVC01001894-ORVC01001894.1-human-gut-metagenome-genome-assembly--contig:-NODE-1894-length-15773-cov-3.486576_pt1 | contig 15773 bp, 9 predicted proteins | sample MGYA00242092_ERZ509234 | MGnify/ENA primary metagenome ERZ509234 (study PRJEB26280, sample SAMEA2338800) | human gut metagenome | biome: human gut; feature: human-associated habitat; material: faeces... | reverse complement strand
GTGCCACCTCCCCTATCGCACATACGTGCGCAGAGGAGGAGGTTAATGCCTTTCTATTGAATTGTCTTTGCTTTTTGCTCCTGCTTCGATTTATGTGCAACACCTCGTGGTGCTGTGGGGAAGAAGTGTAAAATCTATCCTTCTACCTCAAAAGGAGAATGCCCTTTAACTCCCTCACCTATACCCTGCGGTATTGTAGGGCATTCACACACTCCTCCCCTGTGTTTTGCAACGCAAAATATAGGGGAGGTGGCACGACGTGACGGAGGGGTTAGATTTTATTAAGAATCTATTAAACAGTGCTTTCAACCCCTTACCGAAGAGTCTGAAATGTGGTTGTCGGACAAGAAATTCGTCGCTAAACTTTATCGCTAATCTCCTTTGATTTCTTGCCGAATCCCTTCAATACCTTTTATTCAGTTTACTGTATCATCACTTTCTGTACAATGCGTTCGCCCCGGTCGTTCGATAGGGTGACGATATACGCTCCGGGCGAAAGGGTGGCGGTGGGAATCGTTACTTCTCCCGCCTCGCCGTCCAAGTAGGCGCACCACGCCAAGCGGCCGGTCATCTCGGTGAGCTCGGCCAATCGATAGCCTGTGCCCGGCAAGGTCACAATCAGGGCATCGGAGGTATGGGCGATACGCAGAGAAGAAGATTTATTTTCGACGATACCGCTTACACATGGATCGGGCGTAAAATCATGTTCTGCCAACACTTCGTAGGAATATTCTCCATTTACTTTCTGATACAATAGGTAAAACGGAGGTGTTATACATGTCGTATAGTCCATATAGAATTGAGCCAAAGGATATTCACTGATTTCACCCAATCCGACTACCCATGTGTTGCCGTTGTTCCAAGTGATAGCCTTTCGTTTTTGCCCGTCCACGACTATCGAGTCTATACCTATTACTTCAAATCCCGAATAGGGATCGAGTTCTCCATAAGGGTCGTTTTTCCGGTACATGCGGTCGCCACACCGTTTCCGACCCGGTATTGCATTCCAGTCATCGCCATCTTCGGGTCGGTGATAATACGACCCTTCGTCCATGCGCAGGGTGTCGCCTACTTCCAGCGTAAAATCATACAGGAGTTTATCTACATATTTCCCATCTATACTATCGAGCACGTAGACTTTTTGGTTTTCCTCCCGCACCAGTACCAACTTTTGTCGTGAAACGGATTCATCGAAATCGCAACCTTCGTAACGATACAGCCAGTAATAGACGTTATCGTTCATATAAACGCCTTCGGAATTGAAAACATTTGCAGCCAAATGATATCGGGGAAATATCGTTGTCCCGCTTGGGGCTGCATCGTAATAGGTCCAATCGGCTTCTTTGATAAAGGGAATGTAATTGCCGTCTATAAACGGGTCTACTATGGGGAGTCCCCAATAAGTAGATGCCTTAAAAACAAAGTCTCCGTTCACTCGATAGTAATGCATATCATCTCCACAGGGGCAGGTAGGTATGCCATAAAAGGTATGAAAAGGCAGGCTTTCCATATCTCCTAATCCTTCCACCCACGAATAATAGCCTTGAAACGATATGCGTTTCCGAGATTTTCCTCCTATGGTTATCGTGTCTACATTCGAAACGACGACTTCTATTTTCTCCCCATGCCGAGAGAGCGGAGACTCGGCCTCGATTGTCCATGTATCGCCTTTCTCCAAAGTGAAATCATACCACGGCCATTCTTTCTCGCCGTCCATAAAATAGACTTTTTTATTTTCTTCCCGCACAAAAGCTATGAGGGTCTGTTCCGAAGATGCAGAAGAATCTCCGGTGAGGGAATACAGACCTTTGTAAGTCTTCCCGTTCATGTTCGTTTCGCCTTGTATCCTATAATGGGTAAATCCCGAAACACTGCCCCAGTTATAATTATAATAACCAAAGTCACAATCTTTCACGTAAGGGTCATATGCATAGGTGTCGCCACAAGCCCCCTTGTTCCCGTACTCATATTCGCCGGTGACAAGATTTTTCACATAGGACAAATATATCCAGACATTGCAATCTGGAACACATGGCGCTATGTCGAAAGCAGCGACCAGCCAATCGTTTTTCAAACCGCCGATCCCTTCTATTACGTCATGAAAAGGATATTCTAACTTTTTACGATAGGTCGAACCCACTTGTATTGTATCTACATAACGGACATCTATCTGCATATAATCCAAAAACGAACGGCTATATAAGATAGCCATATCTCCTTTTTCAAGAGAAAAGTCATAGATTAATCGTTCTTCACGGTCATCGCCGGTTATTTCCCGATAGTACACTTTTTTGTCATTTTCCCTTACTGCCACGTAGCAGGGGGTATTCTTTTGCAATCCGCAGGTCGTGTACCTATAAAATTTTTTATATGTCGTTCCATCGATTATCGTGTCGCCTTTTATCTGACAGCGGTAGTCGCCCAGATCGCCGGTGTATCCCCATTCCACCCCTTCACGAACCAAAGGGACATACTCGTATTCCTGTGCTTGCAAGACGCTACCGCTCCATACTATCGACACGGCAATCAACAGCAATAGTCTTTTCATATTTCGGTTCCTCCCTATATTATTTAAATTCTACATTTGCCCCAATTTTTGCCTCGAAGCCTTTTTGTATCATTATCTCTCCCCCGGCATCGATTCGCAACGTGCCACCGCGCTCCACTGTTCCACCGGAGATTGTTGCATTTCCTTTACACTCGATTATCAATGTCGCACCGTTCTCTATGATTACCCCTTCGTCTATCCATACATCTCCACCGGATTCCAACGTGAGAGTTCCCGATTTTAAAACAACGTCTCCCTCCGTCCGGTTCGTATCTACCGCTTTGCCGATGTGGACATTGTTTACATGTAAATATTGGGAAGAACGTAGCGTGTCGTTTTGTAGGTATAGCGTGGCAATGTACGGTATGGCATTGTGCTTGTAAACCGTCACTACACTGTTGGGAGAGACTCCATTGAAGGTTACGCTTGCTCCCGTCACAGTTTTTATTTCGGGTAATCCGTTTATTCCAGAGGTTATTGCCACTTTACTGCCGTTCAGTCCGTTACCGGCCACTGTAATCGAACTGTTCGAACGTGTAACCGAGATATCATCATATACCGAAGGGATATCGGTCCACATCTCGAATTCGGGACAGCCGATTAAACTGTGGGTCAGTTTGCACCACTTATCACTGAAAGTAGCTTTCGATAAGGCTTCTGCCACTCCTAATTGATAAGAATTTGATTTTATTTGCTCTACAAATAATTTTTCTAATCTCGTAGAAGAACGAACCCAACCGCTTCGGGTATTACCCAAAAAGGCGGGACCTCCATATAAACCGGCTACGGTAAAGGAACTGCCTATATTATATGTTACATTATATTGTTCATATATGTCAAACGGTGTTACGTCGCAGGCTATTGAATAGGCAATGGCTGGATAATCTTGATTCGTTAAGTTATCCAATCCATTCCCTTCCGCATCATTCATATAACACTTTCTGCTTTCTTTTTCTAATGCAGCTATACCGAAATGATATGTATGAGATTTACGCTTACCACCATTATATCGGTAATTTGACTTTGTACAGATACTTCCCGGATTACCGTGCCCATGCCAACTGAAAAATCCGTATCTGTTGTTCATCTCATCGATTACTTGTTTTCCGGTAGGGGCTACGGTGATTGAGTCGTAAGGTCCCGGATCCTCCTGCATAGTTTTACTATATGAAAATATATCTCCCCATGCAGATTTTATAGTTTTTGCATTTTCATTCTCTTGCATTTCGTCGCTTTGACAATAAAAAGCTTTTTGCAGATAACCGTAATCGCCATTGCCGGGGTTGCGCTCATACCGTATCAGTTTTTCGGTATAGTTTGCAATCTCCTGCCGATTGGTGCATAACAATCTACCCACAAAAATCTCCGGAGCATAATCCATAGTATACATTTCACTACTTTCAAATTCTCCATACGAAGAATCTCCATCGACATTCCAATTTCCATTAAAATCACTAAAATACAAATCAGAAGGAATAGGCCAATCAACATAAATACTAGAATCTTGATTTTGTGAATCCTTTATTGTTATGCTCCGTCTTCCCGTTCCATATCGAATGGGCAATACGGTATAATCGCCCGCTAACAAGGCATAGCGGAGAGAGCCGGAGTCGTAGGCATATTTCAGATAGGCTCGCAGTTTACCGGCATCATCGTCGATATTGGAGACCAAATCGCCCCCTTGAAAATCGGGACACGCTAAGATATCCTCGATACAAACTACTCCTGCCGAGTATCCTTTTTGCCGTTTCCACCCGATGAGGCGATCGAAAGCCGGAGCTAATTCCCGATTTGTCACAACGGTATATTCGAAGTCGGGTAAAGTAGTAACCGTGCGGGGCGAGGCTGAACGGGTCGCTGTCGCAGGGGCGAACCCATCGACCTGAGCGGGGTTGACGACTATCCGTTTCGCCTCCTCTCTTCCCCATCGAACGTTATTTCTGCCGGTTGCTCTGCGGGATATCGCCCGAAGGCGCGATGGGTTTTCGGAACCTGCGTTTTTCACCGAATAATCGAGACGAACGGTCACGGAATTACGAAAGAGGATTTCACCATCGGTCGGAGCGTAACTTATCGGCCATACAGCAACGGTGACGATGTGGTTGTCACCGTCGAGAAATCCTTCGTCTACCACTTGTACCGGAACAGCCGGCCAATATCGGTTGTTGCTATATACCGTGCTGTCGGGGGAAACGAACAGTTGCTCGCTTGTATTCCTGTCGGAGGGAATAGGCGGCTGGGTCGGATAAACCGGTAGCGTATACCGAGTCGCAGTTGTGGTCTCTCCCGTAACGGAAACCGTGAAATCGGTAGCATCGCAAGGAACGGAAAATCGCAAATAGTGTACAGGCAGCTCGGGCGTACCGGCTGCGGACTGTGTCCACAAGTCGGGATATCTGAGTCGAAGGTAAGAGTCGCCATTTTCACTAACCGTGTCGGTTGTCAAAAGGTGTTGGTCGAATGTCGCCGTATAGCTGATTTGCGCATTGGCTGCCGAGATGGAGAGGGCAAACAACAGGGCGACGACCGTATGCCTCAATCGTGATATTATCGGTTTCATGAGTGTTGCCTCTATTTGGTCAATATCATACGTTTACTGTCTATCTCTTTCCCATCGGCCACGAGGGAGTAGATGTACATTCCTGCCGAGAGCTCCGAGCCTTGCAAGGTTACTTTTCCTTCACCTCGGTCGGCGATTTCCATGCGGCGTATCTGCTCGCCTTGCAGATTGTAGATATATAGATCGGCCTGTTGTGTCTCGTAGGGTAGGGCAAAACGTATGACGGTGGTTGCACTGAACGGATTGGGATTGTTCTGATAGAGGGCGGGAACAATAGCACTTTCCGACTCGACTGCGGTATTGCGTCGCTCGGACTTGCGGAGTGCGCCGCCTATGGGTGTTCCGTCCCGCAAGGCTGCCAGATCTTTTTGCAATTCGGTGATGACAGTTTCTTGCGAGTCGACTTTTGCCTGTATTTCATTTAAGGAGTTAACAATCAGTGGAATCATGCCTATATAGTCGACATACATGTATCCTGCTGAATCGGTACGCACTAATTCTGGATAAACCTCTTTTACCTCTTGTGCCAAGAATCCGAAATGGGTACGGGCATTTTCTTTTTTGTTTATTTTTATGTTGTTTGTTCCGGCAGGAGTTTCCTTGTTCAACTGATAACTGATTCCCGAGAGTCGGAGTAATCCCGAGAGTGTGTTGTTTAGCGGTTGTATGTTTTTTTTGAAACGACTGTCAGATGGTGAATAAAAATAACCGATAACATCAACATTTAAGAATTGTATCATCGAACCATAATTGGCATTGTCATAGAGAACTACGTCTCCCTCGGAACTTGAAAAGCAGAATCCTTCACGGCCATATAAATGGAATAACGATGGATTTTCCGAAGTTATATATCGTCCGATATAAACATCATTTACAGGGTTACTTACCGAATTATAAAATGAAATACGGGCAGGGGCTTTTTCGTTTTTGGGGAAAAGGTTCAAAGTAGAGGAGCCCATAGAATTTGAACCATATCCACCTATTGAAATTTGTCCATCGTTTTGGATTTTCATTTGTCCCATTACGCAGAAAGAAAAACTGTATACTGCTATTACAAAAAAGAGGCGATTTGTTTTCATGATATTTTCGATTAAGTATTAAATTTTAGTTTATTCCAATGAGGTTATTTCGTTTAGAAACGATGTAAATATAATTGATTTATTTTTGATTTATTGTGTTTTTTATTATGAAAATATATGTTGTTAACAATAATTATATATAGAACTTTTAAGGGAGAGTATTGTGTATTTAGGAGTTGTGATTGTAGGGTTTACCCTCTTGCCTTGCGGGTACTCCACACCTATATATTGTGTGGCAAAACATAGGGGAGGAGGGTGAGATGTATTTCCCTTTCGCTTCTGCTCCGATTCTATATGTGACACCCCGTAATGCTGCGGGGTACGGCAGGGGGAGAAGTGAAAATCTATCTTTATGCCGAAACGAGAAGTACCACTTTCAATTCTCTCCCCTCCTTATCTCATTTGTGATGAGCTGTGGGAGAGGGGGAGGTCTCATTCTGTTTTCGTTATTGAGGGATTGGAAGTAAAGATAATTCTTACTGATTTCTTATTGTGTCGAGGTGGTGGGCCTGTTGCGGTGTTATGAAAAAAGCGAGGCCGCCCTAAAAGTTTTATGGACGATCTCGCTTCGCTGCTCCGCATGAGCGGTTGTCTTGTTGTGGACAACCGTTTGAAAAAATTTCAAACGGTTGTGTTTTACGTTTTTATATTTCGTGTTTTTTCCCGAATGTGAAATTTATGCCGAAACAGAAATTGGCTCGGGCATGATTGATGGGAATGAACTGTTTGGAATATTTGGTGGCAAAATAGTCTGTGCCGAAAAACAGGTTGAAACCCGGTGCGCATACGTTGAGAATGGCTCCCACGGAGCTACCCATATTGGAAACGGAGCCGTTGAGGGTGATGTGGAGCGCCGATAACGGGCGGAAGTTCACGGCTGCCATACCTTCGGCATAGGTGCGATGCCCGCCGAAGCGAGTCGTGGAAAGTAGTCCGAAAGAGATGTGATTGTTCAGAATGCTATATTCTGCACCGATGCGCATGGTCGTGCGTAACGAGTTGGTAGCTGATTGGCTATCGGATTTATAGAATTTTACCAGCGCTTCCAAGTCGTCTCCTAACTCGTCGGCTTTATCGTCGAAGGGGTTGTTTCCTTCTTCGTCGTCTTCGGCTCCGATATTGTCGAATCCTGTGTATCGAAATTCTTTGGTGGGATCGGTTTTTCCACGTGTGAGGTTGTTCCATTGCATGAATCCGATGTCGGTAAGGGCCGCAGACAAAGGTGAGGTTATCGATCAGCTCGTAAGTCGCCCCTAAATCGAATCCCAGTCCGAAGCCTGCCACACCGAAATCTCCGGTGTCGTAGTCGGTGATTTCTCCGGTCTCGGGATCGGTCTCTAATTTCAGGAGGGAAGAGGCTTGTATATGTCCGGCTTGTTTGATGAACCATTCGTCTTGGGACATGGATATATCCATGCGATCTATCCTTGCTTCGGCATGTGCCGCACCTACTAGCACTTTTACTTTGGCTCCGACACCCAATTTGTCGTTAATGTCCCGAGCGTGTCCTAATGCGAGTTCCACGTAATTGTCGGTCGAAGCCGTGATGTTACTCATGTCGTAACGGGTAATCCCGGTTTCATTTTGTCCGGTTTTGAGAAATTGGAATATTTCTTTGGGCATATATGCTCCCGAATAACTTTTGAGGGCGAGGTTGAACGTGTTTTGTCCTCCCCATGCCCAGAATCCGAAAGAGATGATGTCTAATCCCAAATCGAGCTCGACGGTATTGTTGGGAGTGAGTTTGCCGAGAAAGTCGTCGGCGGGGACACTGGGGTGGAGGAATGTGACCAATTCGTTGCCTCTCGGATAGAGGAATGTCCCGAGTCCTAAATTGGAGTTCACTCCTAAATAGAAATTGCCGAGTGCAGGAAAACTGACGTATCCGTTGGGCGTTTTCAGGGCCGGATTAAGCTGGTTGCGTTTCGTCATCTTTTCCATGAAATAGGAAGAGTTGAGCGTTTGAGCCGACAATCCCATTGTCAAAGCGATGCCTATGCATACGCTCAGTATGTATTTTATATTGTGTTTCATTGCTTTCTGGTTTTAATCTATTACAAATCGTCTAAATCCATTTGTGCTCCATCGGGAAGTTTCGCCGACATGTGCACAACGATGAATTGGTCGGGGCGGAGGGTGACATCGTTATTGCCGTCACTGTTGACTCCTTCGATTTTTATCGATAGTTTGTCGAGTTCTTGAAGGGCTTTATCACGCTCTTCTTTGATGGTGATTTTTACGGCTGTGGATTGTATCGTGCCGTTTCCATTCGGAGCCGCTTCGATTTTTACGGATTCGGGTAACGTAATGCCAGATATAATTTCCCCGGCTTCGTTGCGAGGTTCGACAGAAAGCGTGAGATCCACGGGAATGGCGTTGTCGACAACGGCAGAGATTTCGAGGTGTTTGACTTTATCGGTGATATCGGCCAAGTCGCTGCTGAGGTCTTCTATCGTGTCGTTATAGAAAATTCGAAGGTTTTCAAATTCTAACGGGACGTTTATGTCGTAATCTATGTTTATGTTGTAATCATTTTTTCCTAATGAGATGGCTTGGTCGTCGTTTTCACTTTCCACTTCTACTTCGGTTACTTCTATGTCGATCTTGTCGGGAATCGTGTGGAGCAAGGCCGTGAGGGAGCCCGATGTGATTTCGGGAGAGTTCTTGGTGATCGTGAAGTCGCTTTTTTGTCCTCCGGCTATTTTTAATGCCAGACTCACCACGTTGTCATTTACCACGTCTCCGTTTTCGTTCAACGGTGAAATTCGGAATTTCGTGGATATAGGCGCTTCGATGGGGTTCTGTACAGAGAGGTCGAGAGAAAGATCTTTTACTTCCAATGCTGTTCCTTCTTCTTTGAGGAAATCGGGCAGGTCGGACAGGGATACCGATGTATTTATGTCTACATTGGGCACTATGGTTCCTGCGACTTTATCCACCCGTATTTGCGGAGTCGGCAAAGTGAGATTGGGCTGGATATTGATTGTCGTATTTTCGAGATCGTCGGCTCCTACGGTTTGTTTGTCGGCATAAATTTTTCCATTGATTGCAATTTCGTCGGTCAGAATCAAAGTCCCGTTTTCTACTATGGGATTTGAGAATCCATAGACGGTAATGGGAATGGATATTTTACCGCTACCTTGACTTAGTTCGACTGTCTTGGAGATGAAAATGGAAGAGCCGTCGCGAACGATTTCGTTACTAGCTTCTATGTCGAAATCGAGGACCTGAGGAAATTTCAATTCGACACCCACTAAGTAAAGTCGAGGTAAGAAAACGGGCATTCCCGATATTGTAATGTCGAGTGTCGTGTGAAGTGTTTGTCCGTTATTATCAGTGACTTTTATACTTTTTACCGCTTTTACCTCTGTCGGTATTTCGGTGTTGATGTTGAAGTTCTCTGTCGTGTGTATATCTGCTTCGAATTCCACTTCTATATCCGGGACTTCCAATCCGGGTATATCGGGTATTTCACCGGTCTGGGTTTCGAAACGTCTTGTATAAGGCATAAAGTCGGGAGCGAAGTCGTCTATCACGACGGGATCGATAGCGTCGATATTTTCGGAAATATTATCCGCTTTGTTAATTACGTATTTTCCGTCGATGACATGGAGAACGTCCCCTTCTTCAATCATACGGCTGAGCCGTATCGTGTCGGTTTTGCCGATGGGCAAACTCAGATTACCTCCTACACTGATTTCCAAATTGATGTCTTTGTTTAAGTCATAATCGTTATCGATACACGAGAAAAGACCTAACAGTAACCCGGAAATCAAGCTACTTGTAGCAAATTTTGTAAATTTCATAAAGTGTATTAAATCGATAGTTTATTATATTTTAACATATTAACCCCTTTCTTTCCGTCGCAAATGTATCGCTTTTTTCTCAATATTCTATATATTTTTACAGAAAATAGTTATTATATTCTATTTATAGAATATTCGTAAATTTTTGATAGCCCTTTCACTGTCTGGTTTTTACTCTTTTCCTCTGTGCTGTGTTAGCGGTATGGGGAGGGGTGGAAAGGGGGCATAAGATTTTTGACTTGTAAGGTTTAATCCTGTCACTACCGTTGCCGGTATTTTCTAACCCCTCCGTCCTTGCGGACACCTCCCCTATATTTTGCTGAACAAAACACCCCGTAATACTACGGGACACGGCAAGGGAGGAGTTTAAAAGTAGCCCTCTATTCATTGCAGATAGGCAGTGGAGTGTCACCTCCTCTATATTTTGCCGGGTAAAACACCCCGCAATGCTATGGGGCACGGCATAGGAGGAGGTTTAACCTTGTCACTACCGTTGCCGGTATTTTCTAACCCCTCCGTCACTACGTGCCACCTCCCCTATATTTTGCAGGACAAAACACCCCGTAATACTACGGGGCACGGCAAGGGAGGAGTTTGAAAATGTTTTAAACCTCTCACCCTATATTTCGCTATTGCAAAACACCGAGAAGGAATTGAAAATCATTCTTTCGGATAATGAGGACTGTATAGCATTTTCTTTTTGCGAACGACCAACCGCCCGTCTTTCACGAATTCTTCTCCTCGTTCACCGAGGTGACGTATCATTCGGGCACGCAGCTTTTCCAACCGTTCCTTGTACTCTTTATCGTTAACGGCATTGTGGAGTTCCTGCGGATCTGCGACAAGGTCAAACAATTCTTCCTGCCCCGTGTAAAAACGCCATACATACTTTATTTTCCCATCGGTCAACGCACACCAGTAGTTGTCACGACTATAACAAGTGGCATGTTCCAAATCGATATATTCTCGCCACCCGGTATCGGTTCCTTTGGCCAGCGGTAAAAGGGGGCATCCGTCCATATCGGCAGGAACGGTTGCCCCGGCTATATCCAAGAAGGTAGGTAAAACATCGCGCAATTCCACCGGATTATCTATTTTCTCCGCAACTACACCAACACTTGCCGGCCACTTCGCGATACAGGGAACATGAACCGAACCCTCATAGGGATAAGTCTTTCTCCAATGATAGTGGTCGCCCATCATATCGCCGTGATCCGATACGAAAAAGATGAGAGCATTGTCATACATACCTTTGTCTTTCAATGCTTGAACGATACGCCCTATTTGTTCGTCAATAAAAGTAATATTGGCATAATAGTGTCGCTTGGAATTACGGACATATTCATTACCGAAATTTCCGTAAGGGGCATCCGAGGCAGCCTCTTCGGGATTCAACTGCTTTGCGTATCTACCGCACCAATCCCCTATCGCCGGGTCGGGAACATCGACGTTATCATACATATCCAGAAAACGTTGCGGCGGATCATACGGACTGTGAGGACGGGCAAAAGACACTTTGAGGAACAAAGGACGACTCTCGGGGTCATAATGGCTGATGAGATTGCAAGCCATTTCGCCGGTCCAGTACGTGGGATGTAGTTTTTCATCTAATTTGTAAACCCCAGCACCGTGATCATTCCACCAAATACCTGTTGCATCGGGGTTCTTCCCGGGAGCTTGCACTTGAAACCACTGTCGATAATCACTGGTAAAATGGGGGTCTTGCCTGCGACCGCTCTCATCTAACAACGTTCCGTCAAATCCGTGTTTCACCCGCTGGGGATACCAATGCATTTTCCCGATACCAAAGGTGTAATAACCGGCATCTTTCAACATTTGAGGCATCTCGTACTCATACTTCGGCGCTACCCGTCCATATCCTAACATTCCGTGATGCCACGGCGACATTCCGGTCAACAATCCGGCACGGGCAGGTGTGCTGCTGGGACAAGACGAATAGGCATTCATGAACAAAGTTCCTTCGTTGGCAAGTTTGTCCAAATGAGGGGTAATGACAAACTCATTTCCCATACACCCCACAGCATCGCCCCGCTGTTGGTCGGTCATAATCAATATAATATGGGGCTGTTTTTGTGCATTCGCAAATGAGGAGCAAAATCCGGCAGAGAGAGCCAATGTGCATTTCAGGTTAGTCAGGGCATTCATAATTATCGTTTATTATCACACAAACGATACAAAAATATGATTTCCACAAGTCAAAAACAATAAAACCTCGGAAAACTCTACCGGTATTTCGACAAATGCAATATCCGTTGATTACTGCTGCCCCGAAAAGAGAGAGCCGGATCAAAGAGCGATTGGACGAACGGACCATCGACAAGGGTGTCGATATAGTCGAGACAGGGACGGCGGGTCTCGTCTTTTAACAGGGACTCGTAGGTATAGCCGGTGTAACACCAGACGTTTTTGTGAGTTTCCTCTTTGAGGCGACGGAGCAGAGCCAACAACGCAAAAGGGTTGTAGAAAGGGTCGCCGCCCGAAATGGTGATTCCATCGAGAATGGGATTGTCGTTTATCTCGGCGACGATACGGGAGAGAATAAGCTCCGTGAGCGGCTCGCCGGCCACCGGACTCCAACTGCCGGGATTGTGGCATCCCCGGCAATGATGGGTACAACCGGCCAGATAGATGGCATAGCGTACCCCGAAACCGTCGGAGATAGTCTCGGGGTAAACATTGATGATGTGAAGCGGTTCCATTATTTGTGTTTCACACGGTCGCGCTCTTCGGCCTGCTTAGCGGAATTCCACGATTCGAGGCTTCCGGTGAGGTAACCCGTAATTCGTCGCATGCGCGATATATTCTCACTCTTGCAAACCGGACATTGCGTATAGATGACACCTCGGTAACCGCACGAACGACAGGTATCTACCGGGTGGTTGATCGACCCGTAACCGATTCCTTCGTCGTGCATCACTTTCACGATTTTGAGAATGACAGAGACATTCTTTTTCGCTTCGCCGTCGAGCTCGACATAGGTAATGTGCCCACCTTTCGTGATAGCATGAAAAGGGGCTTCTTTCTTGATTTTCTCTACAATACCCACCGGTTCTTTCACATCGATATGGAACGAATTTACGTAGTAGTCCCGATCGGTCACGCCCGGAATAACACCGTAACGTTTGCGGTCCATACGAGTGAAACGTCCCGAAAGCCCTTCGGCCGGAGTAGCCAAAACCGAGTAATTGAGATTGTAGCGGGTCTTGTACTCCTCGACAACATTGTTCATCACCCGTATGGCATCATAGAGTGTGTTCCATGCCTCTTGGTTATGAGCATGGCCTTCGCCGTAAATAGCACACATCGCATTGTGCCCGCCGATGAACCCGATACCCAATGTCCCGCTATCGATGACATCGCCCACCTCGTCGTTGGGTTGTAACTTACCACCACCTTTCCAAACGTCGTTGCCCATCATAAACGGGAACTGACGGGCAAGCGCTTTGCGCTGGTATTCATAACGCTCGTAGAGTTGCTCGGCAATCATCGATGCCACACTGCGCACTTTCTCCAAAAATAGAATACGGGCTTCCCGACGAATAGCATGCTTGTCGCCGTCGGGATGCAACTCCTCAGCCTCCCGCCGGGCCTCTATTGCCAACCGGGGCATATTCATCGAAGTAAAGGAGAGATTGCCCCGTCCCCACGAACTTTTAATGCCGTGTAAATTCTCGAAGACCCTCGTACGGCATCCCATCGTCGCCACTTCGTAACGGAAACGGTCGGGATCATCGGCTTTCCAAAGGTCGTTTTTGTTGTATTCGGTATCTAAAAAGAGAAAGTTGGGGAAGAGCGAAGTAGAAGTCGTGCGACAGGCTTCGAGCAACAAGTCGAAATTAGGCGCCTTGAATTTGATTTTTCCCGCCATCGCTCCCTCGAAATCGGCCATCGCGGCATCGTAATCCTCATCGGTGTAAGAGATACCGTCTTTTACCTTAAATATCTGTATGGGGAATACCGGGACTTCACCGCTACCGAGTCCCTCGACAGTCGCCGAAAGCAACTCCCGCATGACCATACGGCCTTCGGCCGAAGTGTCCGTCCCATAATTTATCGAACTGAACACCACTTGATTACCTCCACGAGAGTGCATAGTATTGAGATTGTGAACCAACCCCTCCATAGCTTGATGCGTATCTTTACGAGTCATTTCGTAACTTTGTCGCCAAGCGGTATCGAGTTCGGCAACAGAAACGTTCACCCCTATCTCTTTCAAACGCTCGCCCAAAGCGGCCTTCTGTTCTTCGGTCATATCGATCGAAATGATTTCTTCCCGAAACAAATCTTTCAACGCCGGCATATCTTCCATTCCGTGCAAACGACAAATGAAGCCTACCCCGTTTTCGAGGTGCTTGCGGAAACTCTTCAAGACGCCCGGCGCCATAAAATGGTCGAAAGCCGGAATGGATTGCCCGCCGTGTTGCTCATTTTGGTTGGTCTGGAAAACGATGGTGGCCAACGTGGCATAACTCTGTATGGACTGTGGCGTACGCACCGTACCGTTTTTGGTATGGAATCCCCGGTTGAAGATGTCCTCCAAATCATATTGTACGCAAGTGGTCGTCTTGGTGGGATAGTAATCGAGGTCGTGAATGTGTATGTCGCCTTCCCGGTGTGCCCGTCCATAACGAACCCCGACCAAATATTTATAGGCATAATCTTTCGTGACCTCCGAGGCGAATGTCATCATTTGCCCTGCCGGTGTATGAGACGACATATTGGCATTGCTCAGGTTTACGTCGTTCTTCTCGACTGCCACGATACCGTCCATCACCTGCTTCATCGATGTGCGCTTTTCACGTTCTTTGGTACGCCACTCCCGATAAATGATAAATTTCTTCGCTACCGAGGGATTGCGCATCATCAATTTGCGCTCTACCAAATCCTGAATCTCTTCTACCGAGATATTCTCCCTATCGATGGCAGCGGCAACCTCGGCCGTAACTTGTTTAATAGAGGTCTCGTCGTCGTTCATACCGTCGGCACGATAAGCCTTAGCGATAGCCCGCTCGATTTTCTCAATCGAGAAGTTCTCTTTGGATCCATCACGTTTCGTAATGGTAATACATGCATAGTCCATGCTGATGTTATTAAAGATTCGATACTGCGAACGCCTCCTCGAACGTTCATTTGCTTCTCTCCCACTTCGGCAGGTCTTCTGACTTTTCCCAATCCGAAAACGCCTTCCCGATATTCAGAAACAGATTCTTTATCAGTGGCCTGTGTCAACGGACTTTCGCAGGAATTACAGCAGCGGGACTGTCCGGGATTCTCACCCGATTCCCTTTTTATCGATTGTGCCTCACAGCGACAACCGAACCGAAATGCGAGTGTAAAGGTACATAAATTCTTTCCAAGAAAACAACAAATCTACACACAAAAGTTTCCTGTTTTGGAAAACTTTTAGAATTATTTTATCAAGAAAGTTTCCCAAAACGGGGAATTATTGCCCATTAATATAGCACTTTTATTTTTTCTGAAACTGCCCGAAAAGATAGTGTTTTCATAGAGTCTCTCAACTTTACTTGTCGGTTTTCTTACTATTACAAGCGAGGTCGATAATCAGTGAGAATATCGGCTCAGTAGGAAATCTAAGGGAATTGCCCTTTTGCACAACCATAAAGTGAAAAGCCCGCCCTTCTCCCCCTGCGTTTTGCCATGTAAAATATAGGCAAAGTGGCACGTAGTGACAGAGGGAGTAATACTACAAAAATACTATATGCCATCTTTCCAACCCCTCTCCTCGTCGCTACCGCTCC
>ENA-ORVC01001885-ORVC01001885.1-human-gut-metagenome-genome-assembly--contig:-NODE-1885-length-15835-cov-3.560330_pt1 | contig 15835 bp, 10 predicted proteins | sample MGYA00242092_ERZ509234 | MGnify/ENA primary metagenome ERZ509234 (study PRJEB26280, sample SAMEA2338800) | human gut metagenome | biome: human gut; feature: human-associated habitat; material: faeces... | reverse complement strand
CAGGATTGGATGTTCCTTCTAAGTGATAAAGTGAACCGTTATGACCTGCCTTTCGGGGAGAAGGAACAGGATGGCAAGTACCTGCTTTCCGTCCCTTTTGACCGGGGGAAAAAGAGTCCGTCAGGTTTTATCAGCGGGCAGAACGTGTATAATCTCTTTTCCGATCTCACGATTGGTTATCATGATTCCCTTGATTTCCTGCAATTACCGATCCCGTTTGCCTGCGTGGCGGCGGATATGTTCCGCCGGGAAGAGATCGTGATGAAGGGAGGAAATCTCGTGCAGGCGATGCGGGCGAGCATGGCCATTCCGGGCTTGTTTACCCCGGTGAGGACGGGTGACCGGGTACTGGTTGACGGGGGTATATTGAATAATTTCCCGACAGACGTGGCCCGTGAGTTGGGCGCGGAGATCGTGATCGGGGTTGACGTGCAGGCCGATTTGATGAAGGAGGACAAGCTGGAGTCTGTCTCCGGCGTGATCCCGCAGATCCAGGCAGTGTTCGGAAACTGCGGCGGCGGTATGGCAGTGGCTTCTGCAATGGCTGACTTCACCTTCATGGAAGATAAGGCAAAGTTATTTGTCAACGCTCCCAATGCCATCGCTGAGAACGATACAGATACATCCAGCGCAAAGTTCCAGAGCGAGGAAGCCGGCAACGTGTGCATGACAGGAACTGAGGAGGACATCCTGGCACAGATCCATACGCTGATCTCCGTACTTCCGGCCAACAACGAAGACGATATGTCCTATGATGAGTGCGCCGACGACCTGAACCGGATGTGTGAGGGTCTGGAGAACTGTGTGGGAGATACAGCCCTTGCCCTGGCCATGATCTCTGATGACAGCTTCTATATGGAACTTAAGAAGGAATATGCTCCCAGCATGGTGACTGCGTTCATCCGCTTAAACGGCACCACCGTGGGCTGTGTGGCCAACCGCACAGAGAGTTATGAGGAGGGAGAAAAAACAGCAGAGTACGAGACAGGCCTGACAGCCAGAGGCTGTGAAAAAGCCGCAGATTTCGTGAATTTCTGCGATGCCTTCAATATCCCGGTACTTACAATGGTGAACGTAAACGGATATAACAGCTGCAAATGCACAGAAAAGAAGATCGCCAAGGCGGCTGCCCGTCTGGCCCATGCCTTTGCAAACGCAGATGTGCCCAAGGTGACAGTGATCGCCGGACAGGCATTCGGTACCGCCGGACTTGTTATGAACAGTAAATCCATTGGCTCCGATATCGTTTACGCATGGAAGAATGCTTCCATTGGCATGATGGAGGCCGTTCCGGCTGTGAAGATCATGTATGCAGAGGAGATCTCTGGATCTGACAATGCGGCTGCCTTGATCAGCGAAAAGGCTGCCCAGTACAGCGAGCTGCAGGCCAGCGCCATGGCTGCGGCCAGAAGAGGCTATGTGGATGACATCATCGATGCGGCTGATACAAGAAAACGCGTGATCGCAGCAATGGAAATGCTGTTCACAAAGAGAGAGGATCGTCCGGCCAAAAAGCACGGTACGGTCTAAGGCGAGGTGGCAGATATATGAAACAGAATATTAAAAGAATCTGGCTTGCCCTCTGTATGGCAGTATGCCTGTTCGCCCTTTCTGCCTGCTCCAGCGCAGAAGCGGATACGGCAGAGGAGATGGACCCGTCTCTGGTGATGACGCTCCAGCAGGGCACCCAGCAGTATCTGGATCTGTTTGCCGCAATGGGAGACGAGGATCTGGATAATGCTCTGGCTGCCAGTGAAAAGAACAAGGATACAGTAATGCAGAGCGCCCTGAATTCCTGGAAGTCTGTAAAGGGCGACCTGGGAGCGCTGGTTTCCAGCGAGGCGGCAGAGGTTGAAATTGTGGACGACGGCTATGTGGCCAGGATCCCGGCGGTATTTGAAAAAAGAAACGCAGAGTTTTCTGTAATCGTGGATGAGGATCTTGCAAATATCACTTCCATTACGATCTCTCCGGAATATACCACTGGAGAAAAGCTTTCCAAGGCTGGTATGAATACCCTTATGGGCATGGGAGTCGTATTCCTGGTTCTGATCTTCATCAGCTGGCTCATCAGCATGTTCAAGTACATCAGCGTATTTGAAGCAAAGATGAAGCAGAAGAAGGCTCCGGCCCCGTCAGCAGCTCCGGCAGCGGTTCCCGCCCCGGCTCCGGCAGCAGACCCGGCTCCGGCAGCAGCCCCGGCTGAGGAGGCCTGTGACGATACGGAGCTGGTATCCGTGATCGCTGCAGCCATCGCGGCTTCCGAAGGCAGAGAGTCTGCCGACGGCCTTATTGTTCGTTCCATTAAGCGTGTTCCCAACAGGAACTGGAAATAACCCATCATCAGGAGGAAATGAAAATGAAAAATTATACCATCACAGTTAATGGCAATGTATATGAAGTAACCGTAGAAGAAGGCTTCACAGGAAAGGCAGCAGCTCCGAAAGCAGCGGCTCCCGTACAGGCACCCAAGGCCGCTCCGGCTCCGGCAGCAGCCCCGGCTCCTGCGGCAGCTCCCGCTGGTGCAGCAGGAAGCGTTGCAGTGACAGCTCCCATGCCCGGAAAGATCCTTGGCGTGAAGGCGTCCGCAGGCCAGGCAGTGAAAAAAGGCCAGGTGATCGTGATCCTCGAGGCCATGAAGATGGAAAACGAGATTGTAGCACCCCAGGACGGCACCGTAGCTACCATCAATGTGGCTGTTGGTGATTCTGTTGAGCCGGGCGCAACTCTGGCTACATTAAACTAATCGTCTGCTGACTGCAGATTCCATATGGAGGGATTAAAATGGAATATATTCAAAGTACACTTTTGAATCTTGTCCAGCAGACAGCATTCTTAAATCTGACATTCGGCAACATGATCATGATCTTTGTGGCATTTATCTTCCTTTACCTTGCCATTAAAAAAGGTTTTGAGCCTCTGCTGCTTGTCCCGATTTCCTTTGGTATGCTGCTCGTGAATATCTATCCGGATATCATGCTGAGCATTGAGGATTCATCCAATGGCGTTGGAGGACTTCTCCATTACTTCTATTTGCTGGATGAGTGGAGCATCCTCCCGTCCCTGATCTTCATGGGCGTAGGCGCTATGACTGACTTCGGACCACTGATTGCGAACCCCAAGAGCTTCCTTCTGGGCGCGGCCGCACAGTTCGGTATTTATGCTGCTTACTTCCTTGCGATCTTCATGGGCTTCAACGACAAGGCAGCTGCTGCCATCTCCATCATCGGCGGCGCTGACGGTCCTACCTCTATCTTCCTGGCCGGCAAGCTGGGACAGACGGAATTCATGGGCCCTATTGCCGTTGCCGCTTACTCCTACATGGCCCTGGTACCCATCATCCAGCCGCCGATCATGAAGCTTCTGACCACAGAAGAGGAGAGAAAGATCAAGATGGAGCAGCTCCGTCCGGTGTCCAAGCTGGAGAAGATCCTGTTCCCCATCATCGTTACTGTTGTTGTGTGTCTGATTTTACCGACGACCGCACCGTTGGTTGGTATGCTGATGGTCGGCAACCTGTTCCGTGAGTCTGGCGTTGTAAAGCAGCTTCAGGAGACTGCCTCCAACGCCCTCATGTATATCGTAGTTATCGTTCTGGGTCTTTCCGTGGGAGCAACTACCAGCGCCGAGGCGTTCTTAAAGATGACCACGATTAAGATCGTTATCCTGGGTCTGGTAGCCTTCGCCTTTGGTACGGCTGCAGGCGTGATCTTCGGTAAGATCATGTGTAAGGTGACCGGAGGAAAGGTAAATCCGCTGATCGGTTCTGCCGGTGTATCCGCAGTTCCCATGGCGGCCCGTGTATCCCAGAAGGTTGGTTCTGAGGCAGATCCCACCAACTTCCTTCTGATGCACGCCATGGGCCCCAACGTGGCAGGCGTGATCGGTACCGCCGTAGCCGCCGGCACATTCATGGCTATTTTCGGAATACAGTAAAGGGCGGCGTAAGCCGCCCGCTACGCAAACGTAGCGCAGCGGAGTTCGCGTTTTCCCGTTCGGCGGCGTAAGCCGCCTATGGAAGGTTTTCACTTGATAATTTTCAGGAGGTAAAAATAAAATGGCAGAAGTTCAGAAAAAGCCGGTAAAGATCGTTGAGACTGTTCTTCGTGACGCTCACCAGTCCTTACTTGCCACAAGAATGTCCACAGACCAGATGCTTCCCATCGTTGATAAGATGGATAAGGTCGGCTACTATGCAGTGGAATGCTGGGGCGGCGCCACCTTTGACGCAAGCCTTCGTTTCTTAAAAGAAGATCCCTGGGAGAGACTGAGAAAGTTAAGGGACGGCTTTAAGAATACAAAGCTCCAGATGCTGTTCCGCGGACAGAATATCTTAGGTTATAACCATTATGCAGATGATGTGGTAGAGTATTTCGTACAGAAATCCATTGCCAACGGTATCGATATCATCCGTATCTTCGACTGCTTAAACGATATCAGAAACCTGGAAACAGCTGTAAAGGCTACCAACAAGGAAAAGGGCCATGCCCAGATCGCTTTAAGCTATACCCTTGGCGACGCCTATACTCTGGATTACTGGAAGAACATTGCCCGCGAGATCGAGGAAATGGGTGCAGATTCCTTATGTATCAAGGATATGGCCGGACTTCTGACTCCGTATAAGGCAGCAGAGCTGGTACAGGCCTTAAAGGAAGGAACAAAGCTTCCCATCGACCTGCATACCCACTACACCTCCGGCGTTGCTTCCATGACTTACTTAAAGGCTGTGGAAGCAGGCTGCGATATCATCGACTGTGCAATGTCCCCGCTGGCTCTTGGTACTTCCCAGCCTGCTACGGAGGTTATGGTTGAGACCTTCCGCGGCACTCCCTATGATACCGGATATGACCAGAACCTTTTAGCTGAGATCGCCGACTACTTTACACCGATCCGTGAAGAGGCTTTAAAGAGCGGCCTTTTAAACCCGAAGGTACTGGGCGTAAACATCAAGACTCTTCAGTACCAGGTACCGGGCGGAATGCTTTCCAACCTGGTGAGCCAGTTAAAGGAAGCTGGACAGGAAGACAAGTACCGCGCAGTTCTGGAGGAGATCCCGAGAGTAAGAAAAGACTTCGGCGAGCCGCCGTTGGTTACTCCGTCTTCCCAGATCGTAGGTACCCAGGCTGTTATGAACGTACTGGCAGGCGAGCGGTACAAGATGGTTCCCAAGGAGTCCAAGAAGATCATGATGGGCGAATTTGGCCAGACTGTAAAGCCGTTCAACAAGGAAGTACAGAAAAAGATCATCGGCGATGCGACACCCATCACCTGCCGTCCGGCCGATCTGATCCCGCCGCAGCTTCCTAAGTTCGAGAAGGAATGTGCCCAGTGGAAGCAGCAGGATGAGGATGTTTTATCTTATGCCCTGTTCCCGGCCGTGGCCAAGGACTTCTTCGAGTACCGTGAAGCCCAGCAGACCGGCGTGGATCCGAAAAAGGCAGATAAGGAAAACAAGGTATATCCCGTCTAGTCCATAGACAGATCCGGCGGGGAGCGTTTGCTTCCCTCTGGAAAAGGCCCTCCGGCCCGTGCAGAAGCACTGTCCGGAGGGTTTTTGTATGTACGCGGACAGCGGGCCAAAGTCCGTCCAGTACAGGACCCGGCGCCTGTGCCTTTCCATATCCGTGTTTTCTTAAGAAAACCTTACAAATTCCCCGTAAAACCGCGGCAAAAATATGAAGTTTCCTTCCTGAGGTTGACAGGAAACTCCCTTTGTCATTATAATAACGTATAGTGTCATTTTTAGACAGAACTGGAAAATGGCAGAATAGAAAAATGACCATAAAGAAAGAGAGAAGAAGGATGAAAAAAAGAGGGAGACGGATCCTGGCGGCTCTGACGGCTGTGCTTTTACTGGCTGAATCCGTGAGCGGCACAGGGATCATTGCAGACTATCCCGGAACGATATACGCAGAGACACAGAGATCGGCCATAGTAAATGCAACCACACTGAATGTAAGAAGCGGCCCGGGCACAGGAAATTCCGTTGTAAGGAAGCTGTCCTACGGAGCCCCTGTGACTGTGGTGGGACAGGAGACAGCTTCTGACGGTGTACTCTGGTATAAGCTTCAGTTTACGGCTGGAGGGAAGAGTATGGAGGGCTATGCTTCCTCCGAATACATAAAATTTCCGGTTTCCTACACCACGGACCCCCAGTTCGAGGCGTATATGACCAGTCAGGGCTTTCCGGAAAGCTATAAGGAATCCTTACGTGTCCTTCATGCTGAATTCCCGTCCTGGGTATTCCAGGTGCAGAATACGGGCCTGGACTGGAACGATGCCGTCAATAATGAGAGCATCGTAGGAGCAAATCTGGTTTCCACCAACAGCCTGTCCTCCTGGAAGTCTACGGAATATGGAGCGTATGACTGGAATACGGGGAAATGGACCGGCTTTGACGGACCCAGCTGGGTAGCGGTTTCCAGGGATATTGTCAGCTATTATATGGATCCCAGGAATTTTTTAAATGAGATCTATGTATTCCAGTTCCTGCTGCAGTCCTACGATGGGGCCCACCAGACGCGGGAGGGGCTTCAGAGTCTGGTTTCGGGTACGTTCCTGGAAAAATCCACAGGCCAGGGAGACGGAAATCCTCCATCGGCACAGGAAGGTCAGAATAACCAGCAGGATTCCGGGCAGAATGGAAGTGACGGGGGCGGGACTCCCCTTCCTCCCGGACAGAATTATGGCCCTGGAATGGACATGGGGAGCAGTGGGAATATTTCCCAGAACGCACCGTCCGGAGACGCCGCCCAGAGCTCGCCCCAGGGAGTGGGAGGCCAGAAGCCGGATGTGAGCCTGGAAGGTCCTTCTGCGGTGGTCAGTGCCAGAGAAACCCAGGTCCTGGCCCTTCCCAACGTGGAATATGGCCCTGGAATGGACGCTTCTGTGATCACAGGAGACAGCACAGGTGCGTCAGAAACGTCGCCGGTGCCGTCGGGCCAGAGCTATGTGGATATCATTATGAATGCAGGAGCCCAGTCCGGTGTGAATCCCTATGTTCTGGGAGCCATGATCCTCCAGGAGCAGGCCAATGGCACTTCCGGCAGCATCTCGGGAACCACTGCCGGCTACCAGGGGATCTATAATTTCTTTAATATCGGGGCATACCAGACGGATTCCATGTCCGCTGTCACCAGAGGCCTGTGGTACGCGTCCCAGGCAGGAAATTATGGACGGCCCTGGAATTCCATCGAGAAGTCTATCCTGGGAGGAGCTCTTTATTATGGAGAGAATTTTGTTTCCCAGGGACAGGATACATTTTATCTGAAAAAGTTTAATGTACAGGGCAGTAATCTTTATAAGCACCAGTACATGACCAATGTGGAGGGAGCCGCCGGAGAAGGGGCCAAGCTCTCCAGAGCATACACAGATGCAATGAAAAAGGAGCCTCTGGTATTTAAGATCCCGGTATTCAACAATATGCCGGAGGCGGCCTGCCCCAAACCTGAGACAACTGGAAGTCCCAACAATAAGCTGGCTTCTCTGGAGGTGGAGGGGTATTCCCTTACTCCTACCTTTAATAAGGACACAGAAAGCTACGACGTGATCGTAAATCCGTCGGTGGGACAGATCTCAGTGAAGGCCGGAACCATCGATTCCAAAGCGTCTGTTTCCGGCACTGGGACCATAAGCCTGCAAAGCGGGAATAATACGGTCTCGATAGAGGTAAAGGCAGAAAACGGCAGCGTCCGCACATACAGGCTCAATGTGGTACGCCAGTCAGATGCTCCGGTGGCCAATGTGCCGTCGGGCGGAGAAAACGCCCAGAGCAGCGGAGGAAATACGTCCGGACCTGGAAGTACAGGGAACGTTGTGATCATCCGGCCATCGGGCCAGGGAAATTCCCCCGAAAGCCAGAGCGCGGATGTGGTCATCGGCGTTTCCCCTTCATAAGGACGCCCATGGACCGGGGAAACCGGATAAAGTAAGGAGAATATAAGATATGAACAGGATAATAAAGAAAATGACAGTGGTATTCCTGTCTCTGGCGATCACGCTTCTGGCGTTTCCGGCAGGGATCCTGACTGCCTATGCGGGGGCTGGAAAGATCACCTTTTCCGATCCGACGGCATCAGTGGGAAATCAGGTATCTGTCACCATGAAGATCGCCTCTTCGGATGGCACGGCTCTCAATAAAGCAGATGTGATGCTGGAATACGATGCCCAGTCCCTGGAATTCCTGAGCGGGACCAGCGCCAACGGCGGGGCGGGGAATGTCCGTGTGGTTGGGGATGCGGAGGCAGCCAGCCAGACGACCTTCAGCTTTACGCTGAAGTTTAAGGCCCTGAAGGCCGGGACCTCGTCCATCACCGTTAAATCCCAGGAGGTATACGATGCCAATGGGCAGGCAGTGACCATTTCCCATACGGGTAATTCTGCTGTAAAGGTCAGCGGAGGCTCCGACGCTTCCCAGGACGCTTCCCTGGGATCCCTGACTGTTTCACCAGGGACCCTGAGTCCGGAATTTTCAGCAGAGGTGACGGAGTACACGGCTGCCGTTCCGGCGGATGTGGAAAAGATCACAGTCAGTGCTCCGGCCAATGACGGGAAAGCAAACGTATCTGTGGAGGGAGCTGAAGATCTCCAGCCAGGCGAAAATAAGGTGGTCTGCACGGTTACCGCAGAGGATGGAAGCACGAAAAAAACGTATACCATCACGGTTACCAGAGGCGGAGACAGCTCTGCGGAAGAGACGGAACCGTCTGCGGAGGCCAGTTCCCCCGAGGGCACACCTCATAACGTGGAGGATGGAAACTGGACCGTTGCTGAAACCTTTGATGCAGAAACTCTTCCCGAGGGCTTTTCTGTAACAGAATATGAGTATCAGGGAGCCACAGTCCAGGCAGGAACCAATGACCAGGGCGTGATCCTCCTTTATATGACCGATGAAGATGGAAACGGAGATTTCTTTGTATATGATCCCCAGGAAGATATCCTTTCCCCATATGTGACAGTCCGTATGGCAGAAAAGACCATTATCGTTCTGTCTCCTGAAAATATCCCAGAGGGGACAGAGCTTCCCGACGGGTTCAGGGAATGCACCATCGACATCGGAGAACATACGGTACACGGCTGGATCTGGAACAGCCAGGATGGCGGGACACCAGAATACTGCATCGTTTACGGCCAGAACGCAGACGGGGAGCAGAACTTCTACCGCTACGACCAGAAGGAAATGACCCTCCAGAGATTCTTCCAGGATCCGGAGGCAGAGGAGCTCCGGGCAGTCAATGAGAAGGTGGTCGGAGAGTATAACAGCCTGGTGGAGGACTACACAGTCCGCGGATATATGATCGCCGGTCTGTTTGCTGTATGCATTATCCTGGCGATCATCCTTATCATTCTCCTGCTGACCAGAAAGCCTGGAGGAACGTACCGGGAGGAAAAGCCGAAAAAATCGGCAGGAAAACCGGACGCATATTCCAGAGAAGGCTCCAGGCCGGGAAAGACAAAGGAACCCAGAAGGACCCAGGCGAAAAAATGGACTGACCAGGACCTGGATGACCTGGAGGATCTGGATCTGGAGGAAGAGGAACGGGCCTTTGTAAAGCATAAGGCCCCGGTCCGTCATCCGGCGTCGGATCAGGAGACAGGAAGGAGGACTGCCAGTGTCCCGGAGGCGGAAGCCCCGGTAAGACAGGAGACGCCCGCTCCGGTTTCCAGCGCACCGGTGAAGGAACAGATCCCAGAAAAGGCAGCTCCATTCAAAGAAGAAGACCAGGACGATGATTTTGAATTTATCGATCTGGATCTGTAAAGCTGTACCGTTCAGCCGTCCGGAGATCCGGACAGGCAGGCGTACGGCGGAAGGGCTGTGCAGCACACACATAAAATAGAATGGATTGCAAACTCCCCCCGATTCGGGTATAATGGACACGTTCGCTGTCTAAAAAACCGAATAGAGGGGAGTATTTGTTATGAAAGAAAGAAGCAGCTTTACCAGCCGCATCGGCTTTGTCCTTGCGGCGGCCGGTTCTGCAGTGGGACTGGGAAATATGTGGAGGTTTCCATATCTGGCAGCAAAATATGGAGGGGGAGCCTTCCTGATCACATACGTTCTTCTGGCTGTGACCTTTGGATTTACGCTTATGATCACAGAGGTTGCCATGGGAAGAAGGACCCGCATGTCATGCATCGAAGCTTTTGGAAGCCTGAACCGCCGCTTTGCGCCCCTGGGCTGGCTGGCAGCCCTGATCCCGGTGATCATCGCGCCCTATTACTGTGTGATCGGCGGCTGGGTCGTTAAGTATTTTGTGGAATTTGTCCGGGGAAACGGTATGGCCGTATCCAGCGACACGTATTTTGGAGATTTTATCAGCATGGCCGGCAGCGGGATCCTGGAAAATCCGCTGCTCTGGTTCGTGATCTTTGTGCTCCTTACGGCAGTGGTGGTGCTCCTGGGCGTTGATACGGGAGTGGAAAAGGCCAGCAGCGTCATGATGCCGGTGCTAGTGCTGCTTTCCGTAGGGATCTCTGTTTACTGTATGACTCTCCCGGGAGCCGCAGAGGGATTAAAGTATTATCTCCTTCCGGATTTTGCGGACTTTTCCCTGACCACAGTGCTGGCGGCCATGGGCCAGTTGTTTTATTCCATGTCCTTAGCCATGGGGATCATGATCACCTATGGCTCCTATATGAAAAAAGAGGATGATCTGGAGAGTTCCGTGGGCCAGATCGAGATCTTTGATACGGGGATCGCTTTTCTGGCGGGACTTATGATCGTTCCCGCAGTAGTAGCCTTTAACGGAGGGGATGCGTCCCTGATCCAGGGAAAGGCCGGTCCGGGACTGATGTTCGGGGTACTGCCCAAGGTATTTGAATCCTTCCCGCTGGGAGGAGCTGTGGGAGCCATGTTTTTCCTGCTGGTATTTTTTGCGGCCCTTACCTCGTCCATTTCCCTGCTGGAGACGGTGGTATCGATCCTTACGGATAAAATGCGGCTCACCAGGAAAAAGGCCACGATCCTTTCCACTGCCGGGATTCTGATCCTGGGGATCCCGTCCTGTCTGGGCTATGGTCCCTGGGGCCACATTACAGTATTAAAGATGCAGTTCCTGGACTTCTTTGATTTTATATCCAACTCCGTGATGATGCCCATTGTGGCCATTGGAACGTGTATCCTGGTGGGACATGTGGTAGGAAGCCGGTATATTGAGGAGGAGGTGGAGTCCTCCGGCACCTTTAAGAGAAAGAAGATGTACCGGATCATGATCAGGTACGTGGCTCCGGTGATGCTGGCAGCGATCCTGGCAGGAGAGGTCCTTAAATATTTTGGCATTATCAGTATTTAATGGAAAATTTTCCTTTTATATTTGGGAAAGATATGGTAAGATACTATATTATCATGTAAAACAGATAGAAATACAGGAACATAAATGGAGGAATCACTATGGCGGAAAATATAAAACCGGCAGAGGAAACGAAAGAAACAGTTTCTAAAAATTTTATTGAACAGGAAATCGATAAAGACCTGGCGGAGGGCGTATATGACCATGTCCAGACGAGATTCCCACCGGAGCCCAACGGATATCTCCACATCGGACATGCCAAGTCCATTATCCTGAATTCGGGACTGGCAAAGGAATATGGCGGAAAATTCAATCTCCGTTTTGATGATACGAACCCCACGAAGGAAAAAACGGAGTATGTGGAGTCCATCATAAACGACGTGAAATGGCTGGGCGCGGAATTTGAGGACAGGCTGTTTTTTGCGTCTGACTACTTTGACGCAATGTATGAGTGTGCAGTCCATCTGATCAAAAAAGGAAAAGCGTTCGTCTGCGACCTTTCGGCCGATGAGATCCGGGAATACCGGGGAGATTTCAATACTCCGGGAAAAAACAGCCCCTACCGGGACAGAACGGTGGAGGAGAACCTGAAGCTCTTTGAAGAAATGAAGAACGGCGTGTATAAGGACGGGGAAAAGGTGCTCCGCGCCAAGATCGATATGGCGTCCCCCAACATCAATATGAGAGATCCGGTGATCTACCGTGTGGCCCGTATGAGCCATCATAACACCGGAGACAAGTGGTGCATTTATCCCATGTACGACTTTGCCCATCCCATCGAGGATGCCATCGAGCATATCACCCACTCCATCTGTACCCTGGAATTCGAGGATCACAGACCGCTTTATGACTGGGTGGTAAGAGAGTGTGGATTTGAGAATCCGCCGCGTCAGATCGAGTTTGCAAAGCTGTACCTGACCAATGTGGTCACAGGAAAACGCTACATCAAGAAGCTGGTGGAGGACGGGATCGTGGACGGCTGGGATGATCCGCGCCTGGTGACCATCGCTGCTCTCAGAAGGAGAGGCTACACGCCGGAATCCCTGCGGATGTTTGTGGATCTGGTGGGCGTTTCCAAGGCCAACAGCTCTGTGGATTACGCAATGCTGGAATACTGCATCCGGGAGGACTTAAAGCTTAAGAGGCCCAGAATGATGGCGATCCTGGATCCGGTGAAGCTGGTGATCGACAACTATCCGGAAGGGCAGACGGAAATGCTGTCCGTACCCAATAACCTGGAAAATCCGGAAATGGGAGAACGCCAGGTTCCTTTCTCCAGAGAGCTTTATATTGAGCGTGAGGACTTTATGGAGGAGCCGCCGAAAAAATATTTCCGCCTGTTCCCGGGAAATGAGGTCCGCCTCATGAGCGCTTACTTCGTTACATGCACCAGCTTTGAGAAGGATGAAAACGGTAAGGTCACGGTGGTCCACTGTACCTACGATCCGGAGACAAAGAGCGGATCCGGCTTTAACGGCAGAAAGGTCAAGGGAACCATCCACTGGGTTTCCGCAGAACATGCAGGGCAGGTGGAGTGCCGCCTTTATGAGAACATCGTGGATGAGGAAAAGGGCAAGCTGAACGCAGACGGAACGCTGAACCTGAATCCCAATTCCAAAACTGTGACAATGGCTTACGTGGAGCCGGCGCTGATGGAGGCCAGGGCTTATGACAGCTTCCAGTTCGTAAGAAACGGCTTCTACTGCGTGGACTGCAAGGACAGCGAGGAAGGAAAGCCGGTTTATAACCGGATCGTTTCCTTAAAGAGCTCCTTCCGGCTTCCTAAGTAGGGTCTGGAGCAGACAGAGGAAAAACACAGACTGAGATACAAAAGAGGGATGCCCCTGGAAAAAGTTCCGGCGGACATCCCTTTCTGGTATCCAGGAAAAACGGAGGTAAAGATGGAGCTTATGATCCCATTGAGCAGCCAGGATCCCAGGCCGCTGTATGAACAGATCTACCAGTATATAAAAGGAGAGATCCGGAACGGAGGTCTGAAGCCCATGAAAAAGCTGCCCTCTTCCAGGGAACTGGCCAAAAGCCTGAGGGTCAGCCGCAGTACCACCCAGTCGGCTTATGAACAGCTTGTGGCCGAAGGATACCTGGAGGCGTCGTCGAGACGTGGATATTTTGTGGCCGGACTGGATGGGATCCTGCCCCCGGTCGCTCCGGAAAGACGGGCGGTACAGGAAATGTTTCCAGGCCGGAGGGATGGGGAGGCGCCGGATCTCCAGGAGAAAAAATGGAGAGTGGACTTTTCACCCAGGGGAATTGATCTGGATAGCTTCCCCTTTTCCACCTGGAGGCGGATCAGCCGGGCAGTCTTAAAGGAGGAGGACACGGAAATGTTCTTAAAGGGCAGTCCCCAGGGGGATCTTCTTCTGAGGGAGGCCATCCGGGACTACCTTCATGCAGCCCGGGGCGTAAATTGTACGGCAGAACAGATCATCATCGGCGCAGGGAACGAATATCTTCTGATCCTTTTATCCCAGCTTCTGGGCCGGGAGACCGGGATCGCCATGGAGGATCCCACCTATAAGCAGGCATACCGTGTTCTTGGGGGAATGGGCCATCCGGTTTTTCCTGTGGGAATGGATGACAGCGGCTTCCGGGTACAGGAGCTGGAGCGGCTTCCTGCATCCGCAGCCTATGTGATGCCGTCCCATCAGTTTCCCATGGGGATCGTCATGCCGGTGAAGCGGAGGCAGGAGCTTCTGGCCTGGGCCATGAAAGAGCCGGACCGCTATCTGATCGAGGACGACTACGATAGTGAATTCCGTTACAGGGGAAAGCCGATCCCGGCCCTTCAGGGCATGGATGACAGCGGAAGGGTCATTTATATGGGAACCTTTTCAAAGGCCATTGCGCCTGCCATCCGTGTGGGCTATCTGGTGCTCCCTCCCTCGCTGATGGAACGGTATGAAGAGCGGGGATGGTTCTACTCCTCCACAGTGTCCCGTGTAGACCAGCGGATCCTGGCGATGTTCATTGGAGGCGGCTATTTTGAACGCCATCTGAACCGGATGAGGGAGATCTATAAGGGGAAGCATGACCTGCTTCTGGCTTCCTTAAAGCCTCTGGAAAAGGAATTTGAGATCAGCGGAGAATATGCCGGCCTCCATGTTCTTCTTACCTGCCGCGGAGAGAGGACTGAGGAGCAGCTTGAGAAGGCGGCAGAAACGGAGGGGATCCGGGTCTATGGCTTATCGGGATCTTATATTGGAAAAAAGGATACAGAGAGCCGGACAGTGATCCTGGGATACGCCAGCCTGACAGAAGAGAAGATACAGGAAGGGGCAGCGGCTCTGGCTAAGGCCCTCTGCCCGTAGAAGATGAAGTTCCCTTTTCCCCCTGCGGTTTTGCGGCTCCAAAAGAGGGAGGGAAAAACGCGCAGGGGAGAGAGGGATCAGATGTTTCCGAAGATCCGGTCCTCGATCAGATGAATCCCGTGCCAGAACATTTCGCAGACGGGCGTTTCCACCCCCAGCTCTTTTCCCAGGCGGACCACTGTACCTGCAAACATATCCACTTCTGTGTGCTTTCCGGCCTCCAGATCCTGGAGGGTGGAGGGCTTGTTCTGATATGGAAGGCGGCCGATGGTGTGTTCCTGCCGGTCGATCTCATTCTGGCCGATGTCCACCCCAAGCCGGTTGGCCACCCGGATCACCTCCCACATGGCGGCGCGGCGGAAATAGTTGGCGTCAGCGCTTTTCTGGAAGGCTCCGAAGGGAATGCCAAACATGGCACAGGTCATATTTTCTCCTACATTGCACATGAATTTAAACCACAGCCCTTTGATCATATCGGGATCGATCTTATAATCGATCCCGCAGCGGTCGAACAGCTCTTTGACGGCCAGGACTTTATCAGAAAAATGGCCGGAATCGTTTTTTTCTTCTCCGAAGTGGATCAGTCCTTTTTCCGGATCGAATTCGGCCTTTCCATCCTTCATGGCGATGCTGACGCGCATATAAGAATAGAGCACATGCTCCTGGCCGTACACATCTGCGGTCTGCTTTTCGCTGTCAATGCCATTGAGGACAGGAAGGATGATGGTTTCCGGTCCCACCTGGTATTTAATATCTTTTAGCGCCTGGGCAAGGTCATATCCCTTTACGGCTATGATCACCAGGTCGGAGGGCCCGTCGTTATCCTCCGGGGTGACGATAGGGAAACGGTAATTGATACCGTTTACAGTCACGCCCTTCTGCTCCAGACGGTCCTTTCTCGCTCCAGATGCCATGATACGGAATCCGGCTCCCAGCTTTTCAGAGATCCGTGGAGCAAAGAAGACCCCCATGGCCCCCAGACCGATCAAAGTCACTTTTTTCATTGGCTTCATAATCCTTTTCTCCCTTCGGTGCGATTCCTTATACAGGCGGCCGCATCCAATGCGCGGACCTGTGTAAATTTTATGTATATTTTATAATAAGAATATTTGGGTGTCAATCGTTCAAAGAAACCCCGGGGAGGGTACAGATTCTTTTTCGTTAGTGTATAATTATCATTGGCAAATATAGGAACTATTCCTAAGACAAAAAAGG
>ENA-ORVC01001880-ORVC01001880.1-human-gut-metagenome-genome-assembly--contig:-NODE-1880-length-15865-cov-3.590070_pt1 | contig 15865 bp, 10 predicted proteins | sample MGYA00242092_ERZ509234 | MGnify/ENA primary metagenome ERZ509234 (study PRJEB26280, sample SAMEA2338800) | human gut metagenome | biome: human gut; feature: human-associated habitat; material: faeces... | reverse complement strand
GTGATCACCGGCGATACGGATATGGCTGTCACGATGAATGGTTCCGCTCTTGCCACCATCAACGCCCAGAGCTTCACCGGCGATCTCGATCTGACCGATGTCACCGTGCTTACTACCACCAACATCCTTACGGGTTCCGGCGATGACGACATCAAGTTGGTTGATGCCTTTGCCAGCAAGGTCTTTGCCGGTGCGGGCGACGACACGATCACGCTCGCAGCGGGTGTGGCCGGTGCCGTCATCGACGGCGGCGACGGCTACGACGAAATCGTTACCGGCAAGACTGGCCTTACCACAGTAGACAGCACGAAGACCGCGGCGGATCTCTTCGGCGCTGCCGCCACCATCACCAACTTTGAGGCCCTCACCATTTCTGATGGTACCGCGGTCAACGTAGTCGACTTCAAGGGTCTTGCTTACGACACCGTCAACGTGATGAATGCTTCGGTTGTCATGACCGTCTCCTTCGCCGACGGCGACGACACGCTTGGCCTCGCTGGTACTGCCCTCGCCGGCTTGACCATCAAGGGCACGGACGCCTCGATTGATTTCAACGGCGATTTGACTATTACCACAGCTACTGCCGCCGAGGCGGCGACGCTGGATCTGAACCTCAACGCCGAAGGCGCCGATGTGACGATGACAGCGCTGGCAGCGAAGGACGGCGCGACCATCACCATCACCGATGATGGCGTTGTGAAGGAAGGCTCACTGACGCTGACGGAGGTCAACGCCAAGGGCGTGACCATCGACGGCAGCGCCGTTGCCACTGCGGATCTGACCATCACCGCCATCTCCGGCGCCGACACCATCAAGGGCGGCGCGGGCGACGACACTCTGGCTGGCGGCAAGGGTGCCGACATGCTGTACGGCGGCGCGGGTGCCAATACGTTTAAGGTGGCAGCTGAAGGTGCGAGCTCCGTGGCGGAGGTTATCGCGGCTGCCGACTCCATCATGGACTGGGCCGCTGGTGCGGGTAATAAGATCGATGGTGCCGCCAACGCTGCTGGCGAGAAGGCTTACGGAGAGTTCAGCGTCAACGACAAGGGCGTCGTGACCTTTGGCAACTCCAGCCTGACGCTTGACCAGATGGTGAACATGCTGAACGATGGTCTTGCAAACGACACCTCGGTTCTGTTCACGCACGGTAGCGATTCCTACGTGTTCTCGAATGCGGAGAATACGAATAGCGACATCCTTGTCAAGATCGCCGGCGTGACCGACATCACCGCTCTCAGCGACATCCTTGCCTAACTTCTCTCTTTCACACAGAGAGCCTTAACGGAAACCCCGCCCATTTTGGGCGGGGTTTCCCGTACCTACAGATCTTCGGAAACGCCATGCAGGACAAAACGCTCATCCATCTTCGGGAATGGCTCGCGCAGGGAGACTGCGCCCGCGTTGCGGAAAGCTGCGAAAAGCTCGCGGCAAAAACGCCGTATCAGTACGACCCGGACTTTTTCTTGATCAAGGCCGATGCGCTCCGCCGGTTGGGGCGCCATCAGGAAGCCGCCCTTGCCTACCGGCACGGCGCCGGGCTCTCCAATTCGGCCCGCGCATGGCTGTTTGCCGGGTCCGAACACCTTAAGGGCAAACAAAACCCGCAGGCTCTGGACGCGCTCCGGCGGGCCTTATATCTGGAACCGGGCCTGGAACAGGCGCACGTCCTGCTGTGCGAACTCCTGCAAACGCTGGCCCGCGAGCGCGAAGCGTTTCCCTCCGCGTCCCGCCTTCGGGAGTATGGAACCAGCGTCCGGGCCTTATGCGCCGCCGGATACGTCTTCCGCTCCGCCATGCGTTACGACGAGTCGGCGGACTGCTTCCGCAAGGCCCTTGCCCTTAAGCCGGACGACTGGACAGTGCAGGGCGTAGCCTTGCAAACCGCGCAGTTCGCGCTGGACTGGGATGCCGTCGAACAATACACGCGGCGGCTTCGGGAGGACTTGTATGCGCAGGACCCCATCCCCTGCATCGGCGAACAGCATCTTACGCACGTGAGCTGGTGCATGGACGAAGCCGTCAACGAGCGCTACGCCCATGCGTTTCTGGAAAAGGAATTCCTCAAGGTCCCGCGCAACTGCTATGATCTCGGCAAGCACCGTTGGGGGAAACGGCTAAAGGTCGGCTACGTTTCCGCCGATCTGCGCAACCACGCCACGCTGCATCTGCTGTGCGGCGTTTTTTGCGCGCACGATCGGGAACGCTTTGAGATCTTCGCCTATGACCACTCCAAAGACGACAAAAGCTGGCTCCGCAAGCGTTATCTCGCCGCCATCGAGCACCATGTGGACACCACGGCTATGACGGATGAGGAAGTCGCGGACCGGGTATACGCCGACGGCATCGACGTGCTTGTGGATCTCATGGGCTTTACGGACAAAAACCGTTTTGGCGTGTTCGCAAGGCGGCCAGCGCCCGTGCAGGTGACCTATCTGGGCTTCCCGGGCGCGACCGGCGCGGATTTCATCGACTACGTGATCAGCGATCCCGTCGTGACGCCCGACTCCAGCAAGCCGTTCTATACCGAAAAGTTTTGCCGCCTGCCGGATACCTATCAATGCAACGACAATGCGCGGCTGACGGCCTCCAACGATCTACGGCGAAGCGATTATGGACTTCCCGAAGAGGCCTTCGTTTTCTGCTGCTTCAACCAGTCCTATAAAATAGACAGGGAAACCTTCGAGACATGGATGGACGTCCTGCGTGGCGTGCCCGGTTCCGTGCTGTGGCTGCTCGACGCCGGAGAGGAAGCCCGCGACACCCTGCGGCGTCAGGCCGAGCTGCGCGGCATCGCCCCGGAACGGCTGGCCTTCGCCGCCCGCGAACTGCACCCCGTCCACATACGCCGCTCGCGGCTCGCGGATCTCGCGCTGGATACCCGCGTGTACAACGGACATACCGTGACTTCCGATGCGCTCTGGGCCGGGGTTCCCGTCGTCACCGCCAAGGGGACGCACTTCGCCTCACGCGTCTCCGCGAGCCTGCTCCACGCCGTCGGCCTTGACGAGTGCGTCACCGGCTCCATGAAGGAAATGGGAGAGCTTGCCGTGGCGCTGGCCCATGACGCCGACCGCCTCAAGGCCCTCCGTGAACGTCTGGGCCGGAACCGCCTCCTGTTCCCGCTGTTCGATACCGAGCGGTTCACCCGCCATCTTGAACGCGGCTATGCCATGATGGCGAAGCGGAGCCTTGCGGGCCTGCCCCCGGACCATCTGGACGTTCCGGCCCTTCCGCCGCGCACGGAGCCGTTCCTGTCCGGCCTTCCCATGCAGAACGTCAATCTTGAGCGCGTACAAGCCATTATTCAGGCGAAGCAGGCTGTTTCCTCCCTGCAAACCGCGCTTGACCTCTGCCCCCTGTGCGGTTCGGACGCCGTCGCGGCAACCAGAGAAACGCCGTTCCCGCCCGAACGCGCCGTGGACGGGCTCCCCACAACGCTGGTCTGGAAACAGTGCGGGCACTGCGGACATCTCTACCGCGCGTACTTCTGGACGCCGGAGGGGCGTGCCCGGTGCCGTTCCGACCGTCCGTTCTTTGCCGAAGATCCCGTGCGGAGAGGCGCTTGGCATGAGGCTATCCGCATATTGCTGGGCGCACGCGGTTTTTCCCACGTGCAGGAAAAGAGGCCGCCGAGCTGGCTGGAAGTCCGGCCCCAAACCTGCGAAAGCTACGCAGCCGCTCTCGAATGCGGGTTCGCCCCGTTCACCATTTCCGATGAAAACGCCGCCGTAGAAGCCGTCCGCTCCATAAAAGGAAACGCCGTGCAGGGCGATCTGCTCTCTGTCAACGTCGCCGGTTCCCTTGATGTCCTCTCCGTTCAGGGGCTACTGAAACGGGTTCCGTTCCCGGACATGTACCTCCGGCGGGCGCAGGCCCTGCTCCCGGCGAAGGGACGCCTCCTTTTGAGCTTCTCCAACACGGCGGGCATGGCGTGGAAAACGGCCGCCCCGGAAACCCGGCCCGCGTGGAGCGAACCGGAACGCATCCACCTGTACAGCCTCCGCAGGCTGGCCATACTTCTTAAGGACTACGACTTTGCCGTACGGGGAATCGTCCCCCTCGGACCAGATTCGGAACTTCTGCTTGTCGCGCAAAAGCGAGGGTAACATGTCTCTCTCTCTCTCTCTCTCTCTCTCTCTCTCTCTCTCTCGGCTTACGGAGATTGTGGATATCGGCGCGAACCCCATCGACGGGGACCCGCCGTACAAGCCCATGCTGGAGGCTGGCCTCTGCCGCGTAACCGGATTTGAACCCCAGCCGCAGGCGTTGGAAATCCTGCGGAAACGGAAAGGAAAACACGAAACGTATCTCCCCTATGCACTGGGAGACGGCAAGGAACATACGCTTCACTGTTGCGAAGCGTCCGGCATGACCAGCATGCTGGAACCAGACCTGTCCACACATGACGTTTTCGAGTCGTTCAAGCTGTGGGGAAAGGAAAAAAGCCGCGTGCGCATACCGACCCGGCGTCTTGACGACGTTTCCGAAATCGTCGCTATGGATATGCTCAAAATCGACGTGCAGGGATACGAGCGCGAAGTCTTCGCAAACGGGCTCGAAAAACTGGCGCAATGCGTCGTCGTGCATACGGAAGTTTCCTTTGTTCCACTTTACCGGGACATGCCGACCATCGGGGATGTGGACAGCTTTCTGAGACGCTGCGGGTTCATCCCGCACACGTTTCAAGACATCAAGAAGTGGATCATCGCTCCCTGCGTCATCGGAGGCAATCCTAGAAAGCCGCTTAATCAGCTCCTTGAAGCGGATATGGTCTATGTCAGGGATTTCAGGCACCCGGAAGCAATGACGGATGGGCAGCTCAAGCATCTGGCTCTGATAAGCCACTGCGTATACGGTTCATACGATCTGACGATACGGTGCCTGTCTCTTCTGGAAAAACGGGGCGTTAACGGCCTCGTGGCGCGCTATCTGCAAAGTCTGCATGAAGCTGGCGCATCGGGCAAACGGGCCTGAGGCGCACCAAACGCCCGTTTCCGGCACTCTGGAAGCGGGCGTTTCACCGGCAGCCTTCCGGAAGCTGGAAAACGGCTGTTGCTTTTGTACCATACTACGTCTTTTTTAATGGCGTTTTATGCTTTGATGGCTTTTCAGGATGAGAACGTGGCGGACCTTTTCATGAATGCACCTGTGGCGAACTAATATTCTCTTAATGGCACCAATAAAGAACCCCCGTTCTGCCCCCTGTCACGTAGATAGGTAAAAAGATTCCGCGAGGGCAATGATTCACTAGCCAGCTTTTCCGGCACTCTGCCGAGGAGAGCTGGCCGATTCTTTTTGGAACTCGTTCCGGATTATGAAGAGTACGGCCTTTTCAGGCAAGGTCTGTCCTCATTCAAATGCTGTTCGTGAAAAGCCGATTTTCCTCAAGACGGCAAGGCGTAGAAAGAAAGGATAGCGAAGGCGTAGCGGCATCACGTCGAGATGGCATTTTCTTTTGCGCAACGCAGCCAAAGGGGGAAAAGGCAGCATTGCGAAAGTTTCATGGGGGCTGACCCTAACTTGGCGGGTACACAGGCCATAAACCTTATATGGTTTGGAAGAGGTCGGACGTAGTCAGTGCGCGTCAAAACGGTGCTGCCGCCTGAAGCGATGCAAGAGGCGCATTGGCATCGTACGGCAAGCCTGTGCCGTGGTATAAAAGAAGAAAAGACCGCTGGGGCTCTACTTGATTGTTGCTCGTATCCGCTCCATATAGTCGGTTATGAGCTGTACAGGATAGCTTTGTAGTTCCTGTTTCCAGTGGCTTCTGTCAATCCACCAGTTTTTTCCAGCAATGACATCGCGTTTGACAAAAGGAAATCGGTATTCATGAAGAAGCTTTCTCCAATACATATACACCGGCCCCTGCTGTGTATAGAAACCGTCTATTTCAGGAGTGACATAGGTAGCCGCAACAAATCCATGCTCCTGAAACCATGAAGTAAGTTTTACTTCATAGGTATCAATGACGTATTCTTTATCCTCGGACGTACCTACATGATCCCAGAATAGCTTGAACGCTGTACTCTGTATAATATTTTTTCTGAAAACAAGATAGAAACTTTGCAAATGTAACTGCCTTTCATTACTTGAACTTAATCCCCAGAAATCACACTGAAGTGCATTCATACACGTATGAACATCATACAATGAATGTATAGGACCAAAGATACTATCATTGGTAAAAATAAGCTCTGAGGCAAGGGCAAGAGATGGAAGCTTTTCAAGCGCCCCTTTCCAGCTTGTAAAGTCATATCCTAGGCAGCTTCTCCAGATAATGGCATCAAAACAGGACAAGGATGCTTCCGTAAGCTGGAGTTCTCTGTCTGAAGTAAGAACAACAGCATATCCCATGTCTTTCAAAGCTCTGGCATAGAAGCAGACATAAGGATCAATGCAGGCCTGTGGATCCCAGTGTGCGACAAGCGCTACCTTTTTCCCTGCAAACGACATCCCTTTACCATGCTGTATATGCATGGCATCAAGGATATGTACCGTTTTTTTCTGCTCCAGGACATAGCAATGCGGCGCTTTTCCAGACTCTTTTTGCGGATAGCCCGACAGATATCGGGAATAAAACGCTTTCCCTAGATAGGGGACACAAGAAAAGGGGCGACACCACTGCGGAGGAAGCCGCTGAATGAGTGGGCCGCAGGTCTTTTGTATAAAAACTTTCACTTTGCGCAGTCCGAGTATATCTGTTCTGCCTCTTTTTCCGCATAAATTCTGTCCAGCAGATTCTCTACTGTAGCCAACAGCGATTCCGCAGAAAATTCTGGAGCAAGAGCGCCATATTTGTATCCATATTTGCGGATACGCTCCGCAGGTGCACCAATATCAAAGCAGACCAGTGGAACATTGAGCGTCATGCACTCCTGCGCAATATAACTGAACGTTTCCGGTGAAGGTGAAGGAAGCACTACAATCTTTACCCCTTTCTCCGTCAACATGGTAGGGATATCTTCACGCTGATATGTACCTTCAAAACGCAGATTTCCCTGCTCATATACTCCTTCATAATTCGCTCCAAAAACACGAATAAGAGCAGAGGGATCTTTTTCCTCCAGTAACTTGCCCATATCACGAATGAATGGAGCACCTTTTTGCTCCACAAAAGGCCCAAGAAATCCTATGACCAAAGGAGCATCCTTTGCAGGCATGGCATACGTCGTGCTGAAAGGTGCGAGCAATTCATGTTCAATAATCTCTGCACGATCTCTAACATCGTGTATGGTGCTTGCAATGTCCAGCGTGGATTGCGAGAAGAAGCGAAAGTGGTCGCAAAGCGTAAGAAAAGCTTTCCATGCAGCGCGCCATTTTCCAATATCCGTGCGCCGAATCACGAAATTGAGATTCCCCCCGGCGCAACAGGCGGCACATGCCTCAGGGCTTCCACCCGCACAATATCGGCATGAAGGATCGAGCAAAAAGAAGGACGGGCACACGCTAAAGAAGTCGTGGAACAGGTAGGTCAGGTCTGGCGACTGCTGTTTTTTGAGCGCGATCAAAATTTCAAGAATCTGTTCGGTATCCTGACAGTAGGCGAGATTGTTGACAAAAATTTCGTCGATCCGCAACATAGTAAACAGTTTCTGCAACTGAACCAGCGACTCCAGATGAATGACGCTCTGGCTATTGAGATAGCGCGGCGTGAGCATCCAGTTGCCCTCAAGGGAGAACTGAAGTAGCAGTACGCGGTGTCCTTCACTCTGCATGCCCTTGATGGTTTTTTCGCGATAAGCGCAGGCTCCGCCGCTAGTTAGAGCTACATCCACAAGGAGTACGGTCTTTTTCCCTGCATCGGCGGCGTTGGCCAGCAGGAGACTTGCAGCTGCACGGTAGCATTCCCATGGATCCTGCTCTTCGTGCGTCCTTACGGTCGCCATCTGCTCAGGCCAGCGTCTCTGAAGGATTTTGCCATGTTCAACCATGAGCCGTTGTTTCTCCTCACTGGCAAAGCTACCTCCGTGGGCATGGTAGACAAACAGATTCGGGACAAGCACATTCCGCCAGCCCCGACTTGTGGCCCGCATGCACCAATCGCATTCTTCACCATAGCCGCGATCAAAGGCCACATCGTCCAGTGGGCCGATGATGTCCCAACAAGCCTTGCTTACGGCCATGCAAAAACCCACACCGGAATGTACAGTACACCGTTCGCCAATCACCGGCGACAGACGAGCAAAGGCGTTGTCCAGTTCTTCAGGCGTGGTGCCTTCAGGGATGGCGTTATCTTGCCCTTCCAAAGGATAGCTGAAGTAAACTGCACTGTTGCTGAATGGGGTGACGCTGGCGATGTGCGAATTCTGTGCGAGGGGTGCCGTAAGCCGTTCCAGCCAGCCTTCCGGCACAACCACATCCGTATTGAGAAGCACAAAACAGGGCGTACTCACATGACGGACGGCAACGTTGACGGTCTTCACAAAGCCGAGATTCGTCTCGTTGCGCAGGAGTAGACAGTCAGGGCGTGAAGCCACATGCTCCTGCAAAAAGGCGTACACCTGTGGATCGGGGCTGGCATCATCCACAAAAATATAGCGCGTACCCGCCATCGAATGGGTAAACAGTGCCGGACATAGTTTTTCCAGATGGTTGAGGCCATTGTATACAGGCACCACAACTGTAGCAGAAACTGCCGAGGCTACCGTGCGGGTGTCCTGTATGCATGCGAGCACATCCGCAAGTTTGCTGTTCCGCCCTTCGACCGGAACGATATTTTCGGTTTCCACCAGAAGCCCCTGACGTCCCTCCTCGCGGAAGGCCTTCCACGTGAGGTATAATGCAGGTAACACACCGCCGTTTCTGTAAATACGCCGTGCAAAGACCAGTGAGACCATGCACGCATTCCAGAGAAGAGGACGTCCGTAGATACGACGCAGTTCGGGGAGCGTATTGGTATGCACTTCCATAAAGGCGGCTTTGCCCTTGCGCAGTGCACGAATCCCGCCAATGAAACCACCGTTATACACAAAAAGAGAAGGAAGCAGCGCAAGCGACATGACCCCAAGGGACATCATTCCGCAATGTGGTCTGGGATTGACAAGTGCGCGGAACTTCTGTCCGACCGTACGCAGCGGGACAGTAAGCCGCCATGAACGCGACGAGTAGACTCTTGCCAGTTCTGTCCGTACCGCGACCATCTGCTTTTGTGCGATTTCGGCTTGCTTGCAAAGTTCCTGTACCGTGCCCTGTAAGGCTTGAACATCATCCTGCAAAGCCACATTTTTTTTGTAGAGCGCTGCGGCATCCTCCTGAAGGGCTTCTTTCTGTTCCCTCAGGGTAAAAATACATCTGTCGTGTTCGAGCAGGTCTTCCTGCTGTTTGTCGACAAGCTCCTTGAGCTGTCGGGCGCAGTCGCTCTCGTCCACAGGCATTTTTAGCACACTGTGCGGGAGGGGGGGCAGGGGGCCATCACTGGCCAGTGCGATGAAATAGAGCGGACGGGAAAGGCCGGAATCTGCTGTTGCCGCATCGTCTTCCCAGGAAATAAAGCTTTCGTTCGGATCAGCCGAGGCCAGCACAGAGGCATAGGTCACGCGCTGCCCGGAAAGTTTGTGATGAGCAAAATGGCTGCTGAGTAGCGTTTCAAATTCGTTCCTATACAGCTCATGCACATGGAATTCATTTTGTTCGCCGGATACGTCGGTGTATTCGTGCTTGTCTGGAGAAGAAATCAGCAGCAGACCACCCGGTCGGAGTACCCGCTTGATTTCGCGCAGCATGTCCTCGTGCCGATCATGGTGTTCGATAGTTTCAAAACTTACTACCAGATCCACCGAGGCGTCTTCCAACGGGATTTCGGCTGCGTTGCCCTGCCTGAAGGCAAGATTGGAAGCGGCATACTGTGTTGAAGCGTGGGCAATGGCTTCCTCTGCGATATCCACACCTATAACGCTTTTGGCTACGTCCGCCAACATGGAGGAGCCATAGCCTTCACCACAGGCGATATCAAGTACATCCTTGCCGTTGGCATACGTACAGGCCAGTAGGTAGCGATGGCGGTGTTCAAGAGCTATATCACCCCTGCGTTCGGGCAAATACCGTTCTCCGGTGAAATCCATATAGAATCCTCCCCAGAACATTTTACCTTTAGAAAGTGTATATGAATGCCTCCGGCGGACAGGACGTTGTCCTGCACCTGTAGGACGACTCGTTCACCTTTTTGTGCGATTTCAGGCGGTGCCCTATGCAGGTGTACTGGCCCGGCAAAAATTGAAGGCAGAGCCTTTTCAAAGTGTAAGGCTCTAGTCGTTACAGAGATACATTTTGATATCCAGCATAGGAATACCCACAATACCTCCAGTGCAGCTGGTAGTGGTGGAGGTGAGCATGACTGCGTCGTGTCGCCATTGGTGCTGCACGTGCTCGGCCTGCGTGCCGTTGGCCACAGCTACGGCAAAAGAATAGTCCCCTGCCTCCAGAACAGGCATACGAAACGTGAACTTGGCCGTAAAGAGCTGTCCGGCGGATACTGTCAGCGGTTTGTCTGCGTAGCTGAGATAGGTATTGTCGCCAAAAAGGGATTGTCCCAGGCGATCCTTGAGATGAAAGCCGATGATGGGACTGGTGAGTTCTTCATGGGCCATGCAGAAGATTTGCAGGGTCACACGCTCACCGCCTACGATCCAGTTCAGGGGAGCGCCTTTTTCGTTCTCTAGCAGGACCTGTTCAATGGTGGCACCGCCCTTGCCAAAGACAGCGCCTTCTTCATCGAAACGAAACACTTCAATGTCATTGCGCAGAGTGCTGGTGTTGATGATATCCTGCCGCATGTCTCGGTAGTCGTGTGCCCCTGCCTTCAATAGGAAACTCACTGTTTCCGGAACTGCCGAGCTGCTTTCATGTGGAACTTCACTCTTGCCCTGTACAGATTCGTACATGTTGGCCAGATACTGTTCCGTGATGTCCTTGGGATTGCCCAGAGCCTTGATGGTACCTTGTTCAAGAAGCACAGCGCGGTTGCACAGGCTGTTTACTGCGGCCACATCATGGCTCACAAAAAGTACGGTGTTGTCCTTCATAAAACGACGCAGAAAGCGCATGCACTTCTGTGTGAAAAAGGCATCTCCCACAGACAGTGCCTCGTCCACAATAAGAACATCCGCATCCACGTGCGCCACGACAGCAAAGGCCAGACGCACCACCATCCCGCTGGAGTAACTTTTTATAGGTTGATCGATGAATTCGCCAATGTCGGCAAAGGCGACGATGTCATCGTATCTGGCGTCGATTTCCTTGTTGGTCAGGCCCAGAATGGAGGCATTGAGATACACATTTTCCCGTCCGGTGAATTCAGGGTTGAACCCGCTACCGAGTTCGAGCAGCGCGGCCACGCGTCCCTTGATGTGCACCTTACCGGCAGAAGGTGTCAGCGTACCGGTGATAATTTGTAGCAGGGTGCTCTTTCCGGCCCCGTTACGCCCGATAATGCCCACACATTCACCGCGTTTCACTTCAAATGAAATATCATGCAGTGCCCAGAAGGGACGGTAATACTGTCTGTGCCCCCGAAAAATCATCTGCAACAGACGATGAGCTGGTTTTTCGTAGATTTCAAAATACTTACTTACGCCATCAATACAGATGGCCACATTATCACTACAAGACATCTGCAAACCCTTTTTTGGTTTTCATAAACCATGCTAGCCCAAGCTGGAAAATAATGCCGGAGACAACCCACATAAATACAGTGGGCCAAAAATCCGGCACCACCCCGAACAGCAGCACATTATGCGTCTGTTCCACAATGGGGGAGAGCGGGTTTAGTTCTAGAATCCAGCGCACGCTTTCCGGTACAATGGAAGCTGGATAAAAAATGGGGGTCATAAAAAATAGTACCTGCGTAATTATACCCACAACCTGCTGAATATCGCGCAGATAGACGCCGAGCGAAGCTATAAAAAAGCAGACTCCGGAAGATAGCAGGAGCAAGGGGAACAGTAGCAGGGGCAGAAGCAGGGTCGTCCACAGGACTTGGTGCAGGAAAATAGCTGTCCCCGTGAGCAGGAGCGCAAACCAGGCCATTCCAAAAACCAGAGACGTAAGGACATTGCACAGCGGCAAGATTTCTAAAGGAAAGATAACCTTCTTTACAAGGCCAGAGTTGTTCGCAATGAGGCTGGTGCTGTTGTTGACGCTTTCAGAAAACACATTGAATACAGCCATCCCGCAAAACATGATCAGTGGAAAGGCGGCCCGGCTGTCTCCGAAATGGTCAACACCCCAGCGGGCCTTGAACACGATGCCGAAGACGAAGGTGTACACACCAAGCATCATAAGCGGATGGGCGAAACTCCATATTAGTCCGAGTGCAGATCCCTTATAGCGAGCCGCCAGATTGCGCATCAGCAACTGCCGGAGCAGATCGTGATGCCTCAACACAATGCGGATGCCAAGCATGGGATTGAGCAGTTTGAGCAAAATAAACAAGTTGCATTCTCCTGAGTAAAACGAGCCGCAAAGAGAGTATGTGGGCAAAACTACTTAATTTTTAATTATATTCTTTTCCAAAGAACAAGTCAAATACTGATAAACTTAAAAAACAATACCTAATACCTGTCATTCGTAATACAAGTGGCATAGAACTTACCCTGCTTTCTCCGTATTCGTGGAGGAGGAAAAAGGATAAAGCTCCTGGCATAAAAACGGTATTCACCAAGTCCCATACCAGGATCCAGACGTAGTCCAGTGATGGGCTTGGAAGCCCGCCAAGTCAGGGGCAGTTTGCTCCGGCATTTTTGACCAACCACTTTGACGCTGTTCTTTGCCGTAAAAGCAAGCGACGTTGCAAACAACTCACCTGAGTCGCTTCAAGAAGCGTCAATAGCTCAACGGTCTCCAAGGTTGCATCTTTCAGCAAGGGAGGCAGAACAAGCTGCGGATCATCAGTGGTCACAGCAAGTACGACATCTGCGTTGTACAGGCTTATATGTTCATTGGTTGACAGTCTTGTAATATCCTGCGGTGTGAGCCCTGCGTAGGTTCAACAGTGCTGATATTTCAGAAAACAGAGACTGACTGTGAGTGCCCTGCAATCAGTATGGGAAAGAAGAAAGACTTTTGCGTTCACTATTTTCAGAATAACTAGGGTCAGGACTCATTAATTAAGATAAAAAATAACGGTAACAGCAACGCAGACGGCTGAAAAAAAGTATGGGCACAGCGGTCATACCGAGTCGCGATACGCCGCCAGTCCTTCAGTTTGCTGAATGTATTTTCAATAAAATGCCGCCGCTTACACAGTGTCTTACCAAAGGAAAATGCTATATTTCTGGTTCTTCGGGGTGGTATGCAGACTGTCACCCCCTTAGCTCTCAGAGATTCCCACAGCCAACTCGCGTCATAACCTCCGTTTGCCAGAAACGTACAGGTATCGGGAAGAAGGTGCTGGAGAATGGCTGCACCTTTGTAGTTGCTGGACTGTCCTTCAGCCAGCAAAAACAGGACGGGCCGCCCATGCCCGTCACAAACGGCATGAAGTTTGGAATTTAGGCCTCCTTTTGTTCGGCCGATGAGACGTGGAGAATCCCCTTTTTGAGTAGACTTGCCGCCGTGCGGTGAGTCTTAAGGTGGGGGGAGTCGAGCATCAGGGAGCCATCGAAAGGCGTTTGATTTGACAATTTATTGAAATTTTTTGAAAAATACGAGCTTACTCCACCTGACAAGACGGTTGTACAGGGATCTGTGCGGGCGGTACTCATCAGGAACATCCTTCCACTGAAGTCCGTGCTTGATGACGTAGATGATGTCGCTGACGACGCGCCTGTCATCCACACGGAGAACACCGTGAGAACGGGGAAAGAACGGTTTGATACGTTCCAACTGGTTTTCGGAAAGATAAAACAGGGTACGCATGGGAACCTCCGTACCTCCTGCATATCCTGGCTTTCTTTCTTTGAAAATAACTAGTCCTGATCCTAGCTTCAACTTGTTTAGGAAAACGTACCTCTCTCTAAATAAAACTTGTTGAAATGATGACAAATAATATATTTTCTTCAGAAGAAAGACAACAAACTCCATCGTTAAGAGCCAAGACAGACACATCGTAACCCATGGGAACTTCCAAGAGGAAGTCCGTATTCAACGATATTTTGAAACTCTTGGCTTTCAGACTCAATTTGCCTGGGGATATCGTAATAAATTTAGGTAATAATGTCTTTGGACGTCTTGGCGACGTTACGTGCCCGACTCGGTCCTCGTCAAAAACGACGTTCAGGCATCAGTGCAAGGAGTTTTCTATCTGCCTGTGAGCGCGAATACTCCCACTGACCTGCTCTTCGCCTTTGGGCAAACTGTTTGTACAGAGATCATTTCAAAACGTTTCTGAGTAGGCTCATGACGCAATCCAGCTGAATAAAACCAAGATGCATCATGCAAAGTCGCTCAAAGCGAGTCGCCAGACAACGAAAGTTGTCCAGCCAGGCAAAGAAACGCTCTACCTTCCAGCGATTATGGACAGGTCTTGTGAAAAGCTGGAGGCCGCCCCGGTTTCCTCCTTGCCTTCTTCCTTTCCAGGGTACTGTGCCAAATGCCCCACATAGGCAGATACTGACGAAACGCCCGGCTGTCATAAAGATGCAGCTAAGTTTTCGCCCACCGTTTCTTGTTCAGACGGATTTGAGATATAACCACCCTCCAGTGCAGATAATTTTAACATGTTTCACCGCGTTTTGAAATGTTCTCTAGGCTGTTGGTAGTTTATCTTTTTCTTCATTGCATACAAAATCCGCATCCAGATACGCGCAACCAGTCGTACCCAGAAAGGACAGCACAGGAAAAGGGCGGCCTTTGTTTCTCCTGAGCGCAGAAAGTCTTTGTACAGGTATTTTCTGAAGCCGTTCCAGATGAAGGAGGCATCGATCAAGTGTCTTGAAAGCGTCAATTTGTAGTTGAAACTTTTGTTGTGCATCCGCCAGATAGTCAGAGGTTTCTGTATGAAGACAAATTGTGTCTTCTGTGCAAGCTGTATCCACAGCCACCAGTCCAGCCAGCGGGGAACAGGTGCGTTGAAAGAACAGTTTTTTAGAAGTGCGGCGGATACCATGGCGCAAGAAAAGGTAGGGATTTTATTTTCGATAAGGAACGCCGTCCGCAAAGAATACGGTGTGCAGGCACTATCCCCCTGTGCAGCAACGCGCGCGGTGTGCTCGTGCAGGATACGTGGCATGTAGCTTTCAAACCAGTGCGGATCTGCTCCAGGCATGTAGAGAGGTTCTACGGCGTTGAAGACAACGCCAGCATTGCTGTCTTCCAGTGCGCCAAGTCGTTGTGCAAGGCACTCAGGCTCCCAGAGATCATCAGACTCAAGAAAGGCAATATACTTTCCGCGGGCGAGAGCGATACCAAGGGCAAGGGTTGCCGGTAGTCCGTGATTTTTACCATCCGGATGACGCACCACGCTGATTCTGACGTCCTTCGCCGCATAGCTTTCAGCAAGCGCAACAGATCCATCAGTCGAGCCATCATCAATGATGAGAAGTTCAAAATGAGGGCAGGACTGATCCAGCACACTCTGAATTGCCATCCCTAGGTAGGGCTCGTAGTTGTAGCTGGCAACAAGCACAGAAACTAGTGGAAAATCCGGGGCATCACGCATGGTACAACCTTGCCAGAGCATTACCGCCACACTCCGGCCCACGCGGAGCACCCCTTTCTACCAGAACCCACCAGAGCCGTCGAGAGAGGAAAAAGGCTGTTTTTGACGCCATGAAGAAAAAGCCTCCCTAGGCTGAAACTTTGACCCCTTTTTTGGGGGCATGTCAAACAAAATGAACAATAACTACTCCGTAAAGTTCAAAAAACTGTACAGCCCTGACAGGAAGGCGTGAAGAATACATTGGAGGAAGGGACGCAGTAAAGCAACGAG
>ENA-ORVC01001875-ORVC01001875.1-human-gut-metagenome-genome-assembly--contig:-NODE-1875-length-15895-cov-4.591288_pt1 | contig 15895 bp, 18 predicted proteins | sample MGYA00242092_ERZ509234 | MGnify/ENA primary metagenome ERZ509234 (study PRJEB26280, sample SAMEA2338800) | human gut metagenome | biome: human gut; feature: human-associated habitat; material: faeces... | reverse complement strand
TTGAACGGCGCGATAAGCCATATCCGCAGGAAAACGGAAAAGCGGCAAAAGCAAGTGTTTTGGCTACGGCGTCTCACTTTTTGGGAGATACCGGCACACACTCAACGATTTTGCCGCCGGCGAGGAGGTTTTTAGATTGCAAACTAATTTAAGCGCGAAGAGTGAAAACGCATTGGCCTATCAAAAAAGCAAAATACAGGTCGGGCAGCGACTGTTCATAGCGCCGGAGGACGCGCCGGACACCGCCGCTGCGGACATTGTGCTGGAACACTGCTCGGTGGTACAGATTCCCAAGGTCGGAAGAGAAATCATCGTTGAGCTGGAGAATGGCGAACGGTGTGCGGCGGATATAGATGACACGAATCGGGATTTTGCGTACTTTGGCTCAATCGAAACAATATTCGGACTGGTTCGGTTTATCTTCCTCTCTGAACATGATTTCTGGGAGTGGTGGGAGTGGGAACTTCTTACCACAGGAATGTGCTCCATACTTCATGGTGACGATATGGGATGCTGCCCGACCAAGGAGAACATAGCCGCTACCAGATTGGTCTACGACATCGTGGCCAATGAGAATTTAGACTATCAGAATATGAGCTGCGCCGGCTGTCAGTACGCCTCAAAGAAAGGGGCGCCCAATACCCCATGCCGGAAATGTCGGCGCATGGGAGAGCTGAAGGACCAGTGGCAGGGAAAGCTATCAAAACGGGAATGGCTTATGCGTCGGCGGAACGCGGAAACCGACACGTCCGAATGAGCGTCTTTCGGCCATTGTCCGGTAACGCGCAAAGCCGACAGTTCAGACGCACGGTTCATTCATCCGCAGGAAAAGGGGGTGATGGAACAGCCATGTGGGAGTGCGAGACGGCGCTGCTCCTCCCGCTGAATACAAGCCGGCTCCGGCAGAGGGGAGGAAAACAGATTGCTTGAGCTGATTTTTCAGGGCTTCATAGAATGGGGTTATGGGTTGGCGCTGGAGTGCTGGGAGTATTTCTCTTCAGCGCTTCTGGACATTATGAGCCTGGACTTTGCCTATCTGGAAACCCATGTGCCGGTCATAAATGACCTGATGCAAGTATTGCTTGCGGCGGGCTGGGCTCTGCTCATCGGAAACCTGGTGTTCCAGGCCGTGAAAAGTATGCTTTCCGGCCTGGGTTTTGAGGGGGAAGATCCCAAACTGCTGTTTACCCGCACATTCATATTTGCGTTTCTTCTTTTGGCCAGTCCGCAGATTTGCAGGACTGGCCTTGATATTACCTCCCGGATCATGTCCGCGTTGGAAATCCCGGATGCGGTCAATGTGACCCTGGTGGACGAGAGCATCTTCGGGAGTCTGACAGCGGCCTGGCTGCTGGTCATCATCTGCGGGCTGATTATCATGTTTAAGGTGTTCCGCCTGATTTTAGAGATCGCGGAGCGTTATGTGATCCTCGCCATGCTGACCATTACGGCGCCGCTGGCGTTCGCCATGGGCGGCAGCCGAAACACCTCGGAAATCTTCACCGGCTGGTGCCGGATGTTTGGCTCCATGTGCGTCCTGATGGCGCTCAACGTGGTTTTCTTCAAAATGCTTCTGTCTGTTCTCTCCACCATCCCCAGCGGGCTTGACGTACTTCCCTGGATGGTTTTGATTATGACCATTGTAAAGGTGGCGAAGAAAGCGGATGCTATTGTGACCCGCATCGGGCTTAACCCGGCCATCACCGGAGACAATCTGGGCGTCCGCTTCCCCGGTGCGCTTACTTATATGGTGATACGCGGCATGACTTCCCAGGTCACAAAGGCGGTTGGGAAGTCCGCGGGCAGCAGCGGCAGGGGTGCCTCTCCCAACACGCCGCCCGGCGGCAGCGGAGGTGGGCCGCGAAGCGGTGGGCCTGCGGGCGGCAGGAACGGCCCCGGCGTCAGCGCCGCAGGCTACTCCCATCAGAGCAGCCAGCAGACCGCCTCCCAGGAGAACAGCTTCCAGCAGAGCGTTACCCAGCAGAATACCACGCAGCAAGGCAGTGCGGCGCAGGCGGCCCCACAGCAGACCGCGGCAAGAGAGCAGAGTGCCGGTGCTGGCAGCGTATCCAGCCAGGTCAATCAGGACGGGCCAGCAGCCCGGGAGAGCAGAAAGAGCGCTGTTCCCCCTGGTACGCGCCGCGCTCCCAGTCATGTCAAGGCTGGTTCGTCTCCCATGGCAGGTGCTCCGGTGGCTGGACGGCCCGACGGAACTCCGGGGCCAGTGCCCGGACGGCCGGATATGGCTTCGGGCCGGACGCCTGGGACAGTACAGCCTGGTGCTCCGGCTCAGGCCACGGCACGGCAGGAATACCGCTCCCACCCACGGGACGCCTCTGGGAAACCAACAGGCGGCCAGCCCGGCACGGCAGGAACTGTGCCCGGCTCCACATCCCGCTTTACGCATACGGTGGCGCAGACGGCACATGGAGGGGATACTTCCAGCAGTGTGCAGACCTCTGAACAAAACCATGTCTCTGTGGGACAACAGACACGTACCGGTACACCACCGCCCTCCGCGTCGGCGCCGCCCGGCGCTCACGCCCCCGGCGGGCCTGCTCAGCAGCATGGGTCGCCTGTTTCAGGGGAAACCCGCTTTACCCACAGGGAAAAGGCTGCGGAACATACTGGACAAGCGCAGCCAGCTTCTGCTCCACAGCAGGTCTCCACACCTCCCGCAACCTCTCAGCCCGGCACGGCAGGAATGGGGACCAGCCGTTTTTCTGAGCGGCCTGTCAATCAGACACGGCCTGGCAGGAACAGTCCCTTGGGCGCTCCATCTCAGAAAGGACCGCAGGCTTCCAGCCCGGCACGGCAGGAACCGCGCGAGGCTTCTGCGCCAGCCGCGCCCCCGATCAGCGGCGGGGCTTCCAGGCTGCACCCCGGCACGGCAGGAATACCGGCCGCCGGCCGTGAGGCAGGGCAGTCAGCCAGCGCACAGACCAGGCGGCCGGCGTCTACCGCCGCCGCCTCTGAAAAGGGACGCATGGCGCCAAAGGGGAGTCCAGGCGGTACCCTGAACGGGGCGGCAAGGTCGTCAAAACAGAAACGGGGGCCTGAGCATGGAAAATAAAGACCATCATCGCTCCGGCGCGCAGACGGCAACGAATCTGGCCCGGGCGGCCCGGGCCATCTACAACATCATCCGGGCGGCACTGGCGGCGGGGCTCAAGGGCGCCGCCGTCGCCGCCGTCAAGGAGACATTGCCCTTTCTGGTCAAGCTGGTTATCGGTATCCTGATTGCCGTCCTGCTCATTCCCATGCTCATTTTTACCGCGCTGCCGAACATTTTCTTCGGATATAGTGCCTCGGATACCACGGCCGTGATCGACATGACCTCGCAGGCCCTTTCCATCGGCGGGGCCTACATGAGCCTGGAGGATTTCGAGAACACACAGGTGGACTCCGTGATCACCAGCCTGATCACCGAATATGAGCAGCAAGGCGTCAAAATTGACCGGGTGGAAGTGGATAACTCCATGCGGGAAGAGGACCTGCTATGGCTCATCGCCATCAATTCAGCGGCCCATCAGCAAGACCTGAACACCATGAGCGCCGATCAGGTGCTTGACTTTTGCTCTTCCAAGCTGTCCACATCCGTCTCCCTTCTCAGTGGTACAGAGACTACCCTGAAGATCACAGTGGAACGCCTTGACCCTGAGCAGATCATGGAGGAGCTGGGCTTTGACGAGGATGCCGAGACCTGGGCGGGGGCTCTCTATGAAACACTGTTTGAAAGCGACGCGCTCAATGAATACGCAGACTATTTCGAATCCTATAAGCCGGACTACAGCGGGGACTGCTCCTGGTCCGGGAACGTCGAGCACGGCACAAGCTATGGAAACGAGATCGACATATCCGGCTTTGTCAGCCCTGACACCAAAAACAATCTGGATCTGGCCGCCTATGCCATCCAGGCATGGGAAAATAACTGGGGCTACGTTTGGGGCACCTATGGGAACGTGCTGACGCAATCCCTGTTTGACTACAAGCTGAAGCAATACCCGGAAGGCGTGGGCGACTATGAGGACTTCATCCGGGAAAACTGGCTGGGCCGCCGGACGGCGGACTGCATCGGTCTGCTGAAAGGCTATGCCTGGCTGGACACCACAGACATGACCATCGGCTACGCGAAGCACGGTGCCCCGGACTATGGGGCCAATCAAATGTACCAATATGTCAAGGAAAGCGGCACAGCCGGAGAGGACTACGGCGGTATGGCGTCTCTGCCGGAGATTCCGGGCCTCATGCTCTGGAAAGAGGGGCACGCCGGCGTCTATATCGGCGGCGGCTACGCGATTGAGGCCATGGGCACTCAATACGGCGTGGTCAAAACGGAAGTGGACGGCCGCGGCTGGGAGGGCTGGGGAAAACTGCCCTTCCTGGAATACCTGGAGGTGGAGTAAATGTGCATCACAACAAAACTGCGCACGCTGCGGCTGGAATACGGCGTCTCCTTGACGGAACTGGCTGAGCGGGGCGGCGTGTCCAATCAGTTGATCAGCCGGATGGAATTAGGCGACGTGCCGAGGACCGAGCATAAGGAAGAGCTTGCGGCGGCGGCCCTGAGCGGCGTGATCGCCGCACGGAGAGCATCCCTTGACGGCCTGGAGCGGGACTATCAGGCCAGTAAGGGGCAGCTTTTGATTCCGATGGAGGACAACGACCATGAATTATGAAGTCTATCACATTCCCAATAATTTTACAGACGCTGGCCGGGTGATGGGACTGTTTGAGCTGCGCAATCTGGTCGAGGCAGTGCTTCTGGCGCTTCCGGCCCTGTATCTGTGTATCGCCCTGCTCCCGTTTTCCCTGACGCCTAAAATCATCATCACACTATCCGTTGTCGTGCCTCTGGCCGGCTTCGGGCTGATCGGAATCAGCGATGACAGCCTGACAAGGTGGCTGGCTTCTTGGTGGCGCTGGCGGCGGAGTCGGAGAGTGTTATTTTATCGTGGGGAGGCGAAATCGTGAATCTGAAAGAACTTATTTTTGGCGGCGGCGTCAAGCACGCGGCCGGCGGCGGGGCCTACCGGGACAGCATCCAGGCGTGGCTTCCCATCAAAAATATCATCGGCGGCGTGGTCGTTACCAAGGACAACCGCTTCATCAAGATCCTGGAGGTCCTGCCGGTCAACATTTATCTGAAATCACCCAATGACCGCCAGAACATCATTTCCGCATTTGCCGCCTGGCTGAAGATCGCGCCGGATGACCTGATGCTGATAGCCCGCACCCTTCCGGCGGATACGGATGAGTATGTGGAGCGGATGCGCCAGTATGCGGAGAAGGAAGAAAACGAGTCCTGCCGGGAGATGATCGAGGACAACATTCAGGAGATCGGCCTGGGCGTGGCCAGCGACGCCATCCGGCACCGCTTTTTCCTGGTATTCCAGTACGAAGCGCGCATGAAGGCCAAGCGCAACACCGTCAGCGCCATTGTGCAGCGGCTCAACGAGGAGGCGGACACCGCCCGCCGCTACTTGGATGTGTGCGAGCTGGAGGTCCTGGAGCCCCGTTACGCGGATGATTTTATTCTGAAGCTGCTCTATGAGATCATCAACAAAAAGACCAGCCGCCGTGTACGGCTGCCCGAGGGAGTCTTTGACATGACGACCGCCGTTCATGGGATCTATGAGAAATAGCGAGGGCTGACGCGCCACTTATGGGAAACGTATTGCGATAGGATGTGGTAAAATGACAAAGAAGCAGCAACCCAAGAAAAAACCAGCGCCGAAGCCCAAGCCGGAGAAGAGAAAAGGATCGTCGCCCGCAGAGGCTGAACACAAGCAGCCCGCATTGAAGCGGCTCCTGTTTGGCGAGGAAAAGCCGGACCTCACGGAACTGGAGGCTGGCTCCACTACTATTCTGGATATTCTCTCCCCCACAGCGGTGGACACCAAGAGCCGTGACTACATCGTAGTGGACGGCATTTTTCATGCCTACCTCTATGTGGCGGGCTACGGTTATTCCACCACGGTGGGCTCCAGCTGGCTGGCCCCGCTGGTGGAGGCCGGCGAAGGCGTCAATTTGAGCTTTACGGTGCGCCGCCAGTCTAAGGATAAAATCCTGTCCAAGATCTCACAGACCACCATGCTCAACCGCTCCCGGATGAGGGATGTGGGCGATACCCGTCAGGACTACGAGGAGCTGGACAGCGCCATCAACTCCGGCCTGTACCTGAAGGACGTGATGAACCGCCAGGGCGAGGACTTCTACTATATGCACACGCTCATCGAGGTCACGGCAAACGATCCGGAGACGCTGGAGCAGCGGGGCACGGAGGTGGAAAAGCTGTGTGTTTCCGTGGATATGATCGCCCGGCGCTGCGACTACAAAAATGAGCAGGCGTTTTTAAGCTCCCTGCCGCTGCTGTCTCTGGACGCGGACATTGAGCGAAAATCCCGGCGTAACACTTTGACCTCCGGGGTGGCCGCCGCCTTTCCCTTTGCCTCCTATGAGCTCAGCGACCGCAACGGCATCTTCCTGGGCCTCAACATGTATAACCGCTCCCCGGTGTTCCTGGACCCCTACGATGATTACAAGTACACCAACGGCAACTTCTGGCTGGGCGGGACCTCTGGCGCCGGAAAGACCTTTACCCTGCAATGTATGGGCGGACGGCTGCGGGAGCAGGGCAAGCGAGTCATTTTCATCATCCCCAAGAAGGGGCACGAGTTCCGGCCCCTGTGCGAGCTGCTGGGCGGGCTTTACCTGCGCCTGTCCCCGTCCTCCCGGGACTGCCCCAACCTCATGGCGATTCGCCGCACCTCACTGGACTCCTATTCCGGGCTCCGGGGTCTGACCGCCCGGGACGACAGCGTGCTGGCGGAGAAAATCTCCCGTCTCATCATCTGGTACTCCCTGCAAAAGCGTGACCTCAGCGACGAAGACAAGAGCCTGCTGGATTCCTCCCTGGTGGAGTGCTACCGGCGGTACGGCATCGACTTTGACAATGCCACCATCACCGATGAAACCGGAGCGTTCAAGACCATGCCCGTCTTTGCGGACTGGTATGAAGTTCTATCGGAAAATCCGGACACCAGGCATCTGGCGGTGGTGCTCTCCCGCTATGTCACCGGCTCTGCTGCCGCCATGGGGGCGCGCAACGACATTGATCTCAATAACAAGTACATCGTTTTGGACACCTCCGGTATGCCGGACGACCTCATCCTGCCCGGCATCTTCTGGGCGACGGACATCGCAAATGACTTGATCCTGGGCGCGGGCGCCGACCTCTCCGCGCTGATTGCCGACGAGCTGTGGTCCCTGGTGGGGGCCAGCTCCAATCCGCTGGCGGCCGGCTTTGTTCTGGAGATGGTCAAGACGATCCGCGGCCTGGGCGGCATCGCCATTACCTCCACCCAGGGGATGCAGGACCTGTTCGGGCTGGAGGGCGGCAAATATGGCAAGGGCATCCTGGACTCCAGCCGCATCAAACTGGTGATGCAAATGGAGGAACAGGAAGCTCGGCTGATCCAGGGGGTGCTCAATCTCTCGGAAGATGAGGTGAGGCAGATCACCCGCTTCCGCCGCGGCGAGGGCCTTCTGTGCATCGGCTACAATCATGTCCCCATTGCTTTCCACGCCACACAGAAAGAGTATGAAGCGATCACCACTTCTCCCACAGATCTGCGGGAGCGCAGAAAGGCGGATGCATCATGAACGATTTGAAACAGGATATGGCGAGGATACAGGAGCTGATCGGGACCGCCTTTGCCCAGACCGGCGGCCTTGTGGCGCTGTCCGACGGCGGTGTGATGCCGCCGGAGAAGCTGCAGAGGACCCTGGAGGAAACTTTGGAGGGCTTCGAGCAATCTGCACTGGAGCTGCGCCGCCTGTGTGAGCGGTACAGCCCCGGCGTGGGAGGCTACGGAAGGCGGCCGGTGGCGCCGGTGCTGAAGATTTCCGGGTATGTGGATATACTTTGTGACAGCTGGCTGCATATCCATCTGAACACCCTTTTGCCCCATTGCCGTTTTCAGACCCCTGGCTGGCTTGCGGACACCATCAGCCGCCTGCTGGACGGCTATGAGACGCAGGGCAGGGCGCTGCCGCATTATGACCAGGCCCTGCTGGTGATCGACGAGCACAGCGCCATGGACGGCCGCCATGTGTTCGACCAGGACAACAAGGGCTGGAAGGCGGTCAGCAATGCTCTCAAGGGCAGACTAATTTCGGATGATGACCAGTATACCCTGAACGTAGCGCTGCTGTCCCAAGTCAGCCCGGAAAACGTCTGTCATATCGTCCTGTTGGAGCAGCGGGATGCGGCGGATTTCTTCTCTCTGCGTGCCGGAGACCACGGCCTCGGGCGGCTCTACGACGGCCTGTGACCTTATCGGGTGGAGGGTGGAAAATGCCCCTGTCCGGCTCCCTTGGAACGGCAGACGGACCCGATAACCCCCGCCGGCCGGAAGCCGTTGAAAATACTGGCTTCTTCGCAGGCAAAAACCGCCGCTGCCAGGAAAAGACCCTACATCTACGCCGGGCTATCGGATGCGCCGTAAAAACAGGTGCCAAAAGCGCCGAAATCGTTCTTGCGCCGGGAGCGGCGCAAGGGCGGTTTCGGCGCTCCACAGGAATGAGAACGAGGTGGTGATATGTGATCTTCAGCCAGGCGGATCTTGACCTGCTGCGCCTGCTCCGGTGGTGCCGTCATGTGAGGCCGGAAACAATCGCCGGAATTTTTTCAAGCCGGGATATACAGAATCTGATGGCCCTGGGATTGATGAAGCTCCATCAGAGAAGCAGCTCCTTCGTCCTGACGACGAAAGGGAACCAACTGCTGAGCGGCGTTCTGCCTGCTGCGGTGCCCGACACACCTCCATCTTACCGGCCTGCGGAAACGCTCCAGCGGCTCCGCCTGTCCACGTTGGCAGTCACCGCTTACCGGGCGCATATCCAAATTTTCACCACGGGGCCGGAGGAGCTGACCTCCAGCCCGTCCCTGTTTCTTCCGGCGGTGACCAGGGGCCGGGGGCACAACCCTTGGGGGAATACCCGTATTGCAGCGCTGGCCCGTTTGGGAGACCTGCTGTGTGATATTCACTATGTCTGCCGTGGTATCGGGAAGATGCGCCTTACTGATGAGCTGACCGCGTTCAATAACCACGCCGCACGCTTCAAAAATGCGCGGCGGGTCTTTCTCTTTGCCGGTGAGCAGTACGCAGATGTGCTTGACGAGCTCGCGGATAACAGCGGCCCCTCCCGGGACAACAAGTTCGTTTCTTATGCCGAAGCTTACCATGCGCTCCGCCTTCCGGTGCATCTGCTCTCCTGTGACAGCGTTGGCGCCATGCAGCTTCAAATCATGTCCGAGCCAGACTACCGGACGCGGCTGACACAGGCGGCGCTCAGGTCCTATTACCAGCCGCCGCCGGCAGACACCCCGGACTGGGATGCCGTGTACGGCGGGATGCCTTTTGTCCTTGCGGTGGACATGGACCTGCGGCGCATCGACGCCGCTATCCAGACCGCACAGGCGCGCGGCCACCGGCAGGTGGCGATGGCTGCCCTGAGAGAACAGGGCGAGGCCCTTCTTCTCTCCCGCTACCGGGAACTGGTCCAGTTCTACGCGCTGACGGACAACGCGGTATCGGAGCTGCTTGGACGGCCGGCCACCCTGCGCACACCGAAGCGCACACAGTTTCTGACCTCGAAAGGAGATGTTGTCGATGCCCCGCTTATCAAAGCTGCTGGAAAAATTGGAAGACCGTCTGGCAGATCGCTGGGGCCGATGGTATGAGCGGCATAAGGCCAAGCTGCCCTTATATATCCCTGTTGGACTGGCCGGCTGGTATCTCTATGGAATGTTTCTCAACTCCCTCAGACTGGGAACGGCCTCCACCTTTCATGCCTCTGGAGAGGCGGTGGAGAGTATCTGGGTGTTCAACCCGTTCCTCAATCTGCTGGTGGTGCTGACTCCCTTTGGATTGGGTGTCACCGCCGTCATCGTCTTGCTCATCTGTCTCATCACCAAGAAAGGCTATATCTGGTTTTCAGGATACAAATATATTCGGGACCCCAGGGGCTTCGACATTCTCCCAGACGGGACCCACGGCACCAGCGGCTTTCTCACACAAAAGGAGATGGGTGCTTTCCTGGAGCTTGGAAAGGCGTCCGAGGTGCGCGGCATGATGCTGGGCAAGTACAAGCAGCGCCCGGACGACCCGGACAAGTACGCCCTCTATGTCGCCCACCGCATGAAACCGGGTGACAACAACAGTATGCTGTGCATCGGCGCCCCGGGAAGCTGGAAGACACGGGGCTTCATTATGCCGTTCCTAATGGGGGTCGCTCAGCGGGGCGGCAAGGACCGGGAAAAGGGCACGACGCCGGAGTCCGTATTCGTGACGGATCCCAAGGGCGAGCTTTTTGAAAAAATGGCTCATTACTTCAAGAAAAAGGGGTTTGACGTCAAGGCCATTAACTTCCTGGACATGGCCCACTCAGACGGCTGGAACTGCCTGTACTCTCTGGACACGGAGACGCAGCTGGTACAGACGGTGGCCAACACCATCATCCAGAACACCTCCGGCCCCAAGGAGGCGGACGACTTCTGGAGCCGCGCGGAATTAAATCTGCTCATGGCGCTCATCCACTATGTCTGCAACCTAAAGGATGAAAAAGGGAATCTGCTCCCCATCGAGCAGCGCAGCCTTGGAGACGTCTACCAGCTTCTGGCCCATAAGAGCATCAATGAGATCAACAGCATTCTGGCCCAGCTCCCCCCAGACCACCCGGCCAAGGGGCACCACGGCCTGTTCCTCAAGGCCCGGGAAAACCTGTGGGGCAACATCGCCATTGGACTGGGCAACCGCCTGGCGATCTTCCAAAATCCCCTGGTGGACAAGATCACCCGCAACCACGATGTAGACTTGCTGCTGCCAGGGAAAAAGCCCTGCGCCTATTTCGTCATCATCTCCGCCCAGGACAGCGCCTACCGCTTTTTGAGCTCCCTGTTCTTCTCCCTGGCCTTTCCACGGCTGTCCGACTACGCCAGGCTCCACGGAAAAAACGGGCGGCTGCCGGTGATGGTCAACTTCTGCCTGGATGAGTTCTGTAACATCGGGTACATGGAGGGCATTTCCGATGTGTTCAACAGCGTCCGGGGCTTTAATATGTCCTGCCAGATTGTGGTGCAGTCCCTGTCCCAGTGGGCGGAGAAATATCCGGGCAAAGACTGGGAGAATCAGCTCAACACATTTGATATGACCCTCTACATGGGCTGCAACGACCTGACCTCCGCCGACTACATCGCCAAAAAGTGCGGCAAAGTCACCATCGCCGTCACCAACAACCAGATGCCCCTGCAGCCCCTCTTTTCCCCGGTTTACAGCTCCACCCGCGCCTATTCCCAGACCAGAAGCAACACCCAGCGGGACCTCATGCAGTACGATGAGGTGCTGCGGCTGGAGCCGGAGCGGTGCATCGCCCTGTTCAACCACCGAAAGCCGGCCCTGCTCTATAAGCTGGCGCCGGAGGAGCTGCCCGGCTTCAATGACCTGAAGCCCTGCCGGATCGTCAACTACAAGCCGGAATGGAAGCGGCGGGAGGACGCCGCCGCGAGGAAGCGGGGCAAACAGGCGAAGCCGAAGCCCGCGCAGGCGCAGCACCCGCAGGCACCGCCTCCGGCTCAGGCAAAAGAGGAGAAAAAAACGCGGCCTCCAAAGGATAAGCATCCGGCAAAACCGATACCTGCCGACGATCCACCTCCCGCCATTCCGAACTATGGCGGCATTGGGATGGTGCCCATGTCCGCGGTCCTGAGCGCAGAGGACGAAGATGACAGCGACGACCTGCCCAGGAGATGATTGCCGGACGTGCAGCCAACGTAGTTTTCACGTATTTGAAGGATAAGTAAGCTCGACGAAAATGATTTCATCAAAGGAACATGGTTATTCAACAATACGTATGATTGGGGAAGTGCGTATGGAGCTTTTTATCTCACATACTGTAGCGACTGATAATTGGATCAAGGAGCACCACTATCTGCACAGCGCACCGGCTGGCGCCCGTGTCAGGATGGAATTTTACATTTCTTATGCGGAGGCAGAGCTTCTTGCGCAGAAATACGGGTTTCCGCTGAAAGATTTCGATATGCTGGATGGAAAATGTCTGGTTGGAGCCATGATGTGGGGACGCCCCACCAGCCGCAAAATTGACCAAAGGGTAATCCTTGAGCTTACACGGTGCTGTTTTCTTGATTTTATGCCAAAGAACACGGAAAGTAAGGGACTGGCAAAAGTCCGCGCATGGATTCGGAAGAATCTTCCCGAGATAAAAGGCTTGATTGCTTATGCCTCTACTGGCGAATCCCACTGTGGAACAATTTATCTTGCCGACGGCTGGTTTAAGGTATCCGAAACAGGCTCTTGCCATGCCTCATGGGAAACACGCAGCGGGCGAAAGAACAGGGATCTTAGCGTAAAGTATAAATTTGCTCGTTCGCCTTAAAACTTGCCTTATGCGGAACGTTCGTTGGGCAAATCCAGCCGAAAAATTAAAAAGGCGGCACAGGTTTTCATACCTGTGCCGTCTCATTTTGTGGGGCTGCCCTGAGTTGGTATGGCCGAATTGCCCGGCATTTCTGTCTTGTACCGGATGACAGGAATCTGCTTCCGCTTATTCCCCACCCAGCGCCGTTCCAAGGCGAATACCATATCCGCGGTGCGGATAAAGTAGCCCTGGTGCTTTTTCCAGCTGATGCCGCATTTGCAGTGACGCAGGCCGATAAACTGCTGCTTCATGCGCCTGCCGCAGTTTGGACACCGTTTCTCGCTCAAAATGGACCTCCTTTTTCCACTGCCATATTCCCGAACAGGAGCGCCATATAGTCCTGCCGCCCATCCAGTACGCGGACAACAGAGATCAACTCGTCGTTCACGATTCGATAGAACACAAGCTGTCTGGCGACAATGAGGAAGCGAAGGTCGGTTTCCACGTCATATTTTCCTTGCAGCGGAGCGCCCATCCGCGGGTTGCTTGCCAGCAGAGAAACCGCCCGGAGGATGGAGGCGGCCAGCTTCTGGGCGGCTTTCTTGTTTTTCAGAATAGTTTCGATATATTCCTTCTTTTGGGCAATATCCCGGACGACGGCGCTTTTGTACTCAATTTTCATGCTTCCTTTTCCACACCCATCATCCGGTACACGTCATCCTCCGAATAAGATACCGGATCGGTCAACCCCGCCTCCAGTTCTTTCATCAGGCGGCTCAGCGCCTTCGCTTGGATCAGCGCAGCGTTGTCCTCCGTGACCTGGAATGGGAGGCCGCCCGCGTTCAGGGACTGCTGAAAGAATACATTGACGGCATCGGTCAGAGATAGTCCGTTTTGGGCGTAGACCCGTTCCAGCCGGCCTCGGATCTCCGGGTTGATGCGCATACGGAACATGTCTGTTTTTGCGGAAGAAACAACATCCATGATAAGGACCTCCTTTGGCCTATCATAGCATATCCCCAAAAGAAACGCAATAGTTGTAGGTACAATGTAGCAACAAAAGAAATTGAAACAGGAGGTGCCACCATGAGGGCGGCCAAAATAAAAGAACACCCCGGTTTCCTGCTGATGAAGCAGACCGACATCCAAAACACGTACTATATGCAGATGCCGCGCTGGCTGTTTTCCGATCCCAGGTACGCGGACATGAATCTGGACGCCAAAGTTACTTATACCTTCCTCCTCAACCGCTTTCAGCTCTCCCGCAGGAAAGGCTGGATCAACGACCACGGCGAGGTTTTTGTGATCTTTCCGCGCCTGGCTCTGGCGGAAGAACTGCGCATCTGCGAGAAAAGGGTCACTGCCGCGTTCCGTACCCTGGCGGAGCGGGAACTGATCTGGGAGAAGCGCTGCGGCCGCGGGGACGCCAATCAGATCTATCTGGCCAAGGTGGAACCCTGGGACGATCCCGCCTACCAGTGTGCGCCCTTTCTCATGGAAGAGGGGGAAGAATGCGGTTCCAGAACAGCCGAATCGGCGGTTTTCAGCGACGGCGCCCTGCCGCAAGAAGCGCAGGATCGGCGCTCCTGGAGCGGCGAAAACGGCGGCTTTGGAACGGCGGAATCGGCGGTTTTAGAGCCGCCGGATCAGCCGTCCAGTAAGAAAGAAAAAAGAAAAATTGATCCAAGTCAGAAAGAAGTCAGTCCATCCGTAGGTGCTGGTGCGGACAGGCAGGCCGCTGAGGAAGAAGAGCTTGCGGATATTTTGGACGCCTGTGAGCTCTACTGCTTCGAGCCGGAAACCGCCAAGGTGTTTGAAAACGCCATTGAGCGGCTTTTTTATTCCGACAGCTTCCGGATCGGCAATGCCACGCTCCCGCAAAGCCGGGTCCGGGCCAAGCTGCGGCTGCTGGATGGGATGGTCCTTCGGACTGCGGAGGACAAGCTCCACGCCAATCTGGAGCGCAGCGTCAAAAACTCCACCGCTTACACCATGGCCGTTATTTTCAACTGTATCGCGGAGAGCGAAAGCGACCTGATGATCGACCCCTATCTCAACAGCCTTCGCTCACCGTAGGAGGGAGGTGATAGACATGATGCTTTCTATTCAGCAGCGCTTTATTTTGGACGCCCTTCGGAAGCTGGGCTGCATACGGCGGGAGCAGCTTCTGGTTTTGACCCGGGAAAAATTCCGCCGGGATGATCTCGTTATCTCCGAGGAACGCCTGGACGCCATGCTGCGCCAGCTGCGGTACGGCATGGGGGACTTCCGCCTGGAGGGCGATCTGGTCAAGCTCTCCCAAAAGCCGCCGGACGCGCAGCGGCTGGAGGCCATAGATGTGATGCTGGAGCTGACCCGCGGGACGCCGCTGGACTTCAATGCCCGGCTGCGGCGTCCGGTCCTCTTGCAGTTTATGTGGGAACAGTCTCCCGGCGCAGCGCACCCCATGACCGTGGCTGCGCTGCCTGGCATGGAGCCGGAGCGGACGGAACGGCTGGAGCAGTACCGGCGCGCCCGTGTGGTCTGGCTCTGGGAGGGCAGCAGCCTGCCCGATGGACTGTCCTTGCCGGGCAAGCATTTTATCGCCGTCCGAAACCCGGACGGTACACATGGTTTTTATGGCGCTCCCGCGCCATGAAAATAAAAAACAATGAAGGAGGGCCTATATCATGGCAAGAAAAAAGATGATCCCCACGGAGGAACCCGAACAGCTCCACCCCCCGGAGAATCCGGAAGGGGCTGCCGGCGAGGCCGCGGTCTCGGAATTCCCTCCGGATGGCGCCGCCGCCGAAGGCATCTTCGGAGCTGGTCCCCCCGAGGTCCTGGAGACACAGGAGGGCGGGCCCGAGCAGCCGCTGGAGAAACCGGCGGAAGGTCAGGAGGCAGCCGGAAACGGAGACATGCCGCCGGAGGGCACAGCATCAGCCGCGCCTGTACCCATCTTGGACCTGTCAGACACCGAACAGACGGAGACGGAAATTCCGCAGGGTACGTCTGAGGAAGAGCCCGCAGCGTCTCAGGAGGAGACGTCGGCGGTATTCTCCGTGGATCTCTCCGAAACCGTCCCGGCCCCGGCCGGCGGCGAGACGCCGGAGGACCTGGACCGCCTGCTGGAGACAATGCACCGGTGGATGGATTGAGTAATGACACAATAAAGCAATTATAGAATAAAGTAATGACGGAATGAAGCAAGAGGTGAAGGAATGAAAACAGGAATCGTTGTAGAAGGCGGAGGGATGCGCGGTATATACGGCGCCGGTGTCCTGGACGTGCTTTTGGAGAATGACATAAAGGCGGACGGCCTTATCGGCGTGTCTGCCGGGGCAATACACGGATGCAGCTTTGTCTCAGGACAGAAGGGACGTTCCATCCGGTATAACCTGAAGTACAGCCGCGACCCGAGATACATGAGCATGCGGTCCCTGATAAGGACAGGGGATATGTTTGGGATAGA
>ENA-ORVC01001872-ORVC01001872.1-human-gut-metagenome-genome-assembly--contig:-NODE-1872-length-15919-cov-5.082514_pt1 | contig 15919 bp, 20 predicted proteins | sample MGYA00242092_ERZ509234 | MGnify/ENA primary metagenome ERZ509234 (study PRJEB26280, sample SAMEA2338800) | human gut metagenome | biome: human gut; feature: human-associated habitat; material: faeces... | reverse complement strand
ACTTCATTCATGCCAGAGCTTGCAAACTAAAGTGCGAAAAAATCTTGACACGACCTATCCGGGGTGTGTCATAATTACTGGTACCCACATCAGCGGATTGAACACAAAAAGAAAGACACGACTTTCGTCGTGTCTTTCTTTTTGGTGGAGCGTCCGCAACCAACGACGAACACAAATTATGGTTGGCCAGGTCGTCATCCAAGCCCTCCTCGATCTCGTCCAGCAGGATGTCATCGATGACAATCGGCTTATCGCTGCCGTTTAGAATCAGGGTGAAGGTTTCGTCAAACAGATAGACGGCCCGAAGGAAGATATTGATAATTCCCCGTTTTGTATTCTCATCATTCTTATCGCCGTGTTTGAGCGCATAGAGGTACGCCCTGATGTCGGGCGCACTCAGCCTGACCTGCTTGTTCATCTCAATGGCCAGCTGTGCTTGTAGCTCTTCTTTTTCTTTCTGGCGCTTTTCAATCCGCTCGGTAATCATGTCAGCAGCCTGCCCTTTCTCCAGAGCTTTCCAGAGATTTTCGATGGCAGTATCAGCTTCCTGAATGGCAGCTTTGATTCTCTTGACGGAAATTGTGTCCCAGTCGGACTCACAAACTGCGGCTACTGAGGCCGCGATATGCTCGATATTGCTGTCTGTCAGCAACTTGCGGCATTCCAGCACCACACGGTTTTCTATCTTCTCTTTGTTGATAACCTTCTTTTTGCACTTGCGCCGTTTGAAATTATTGCAGGCATAGTAGTGATACGCCTTGCCGGATTTTCCTGTACCGCCGTAACCGGTCATCATCTCCCGGCAGTAGCCGCAGAACAGCTTGGTGGTCAGCAGATATTCCTCCCTGCCCCTGGAACGGGCAGGGGCTTTTTTGTTGCGATTCAAAATGTGCTGCACCCGCTCAAACAACTCGTCCTCCAAAATTCGGGGCATCCCATTTGGAGTTTCCACCCCTTTGTAGATGTAGTAGCCGATATACCGTCGGTTCCGCAGCAGACGATGCAGGCTATTCTTGTTGAACGCTTTTCCCTGGGAGGTCTTGATTTGTCTGGCGTTAAGGGACTGGATAATCTCCGTCACAGTCTTTCCGCTGGCATACTGTTCAAAAATTTCCCGGACGACCGCAGCACCCTCCGGATCAATATGAAACCGTCGTTCTTCATCTACACGATAGCCAAGTCCCGGATTGCTACCGTTGCTCAAGCACTTCTCAGCATTGATGTCCATACCCCGGCGAATCTTTTGGGAAAGCTCTGCGGAGTAGTATTCTGCCATACTTTCCAGAACACCTTCCACCAGGATGCCGCTGGCATCATCGCTGATGTTTTCCCGTGCGGAGATCACTCGCACACCGTTCTTTTTCAGTTTTGCCTTGTTGATGGCACTGTCATATCGGTTGTGGGCAAAACGGTCAAGTTGGTAAACCAGAACACCCTTAAAGGTATGCTTATCACTGTCGGCAATCATCCGCTGGAACTCGGCGCGGCTGTCGGTGGTTCCGCTCTGAGCGCGGTCAATATACTCTCCGACAACGAGATAGCCATTGTTTTTAGCATACTCATAGCAGGTATGGAGCTGTCCCTCAATGGATTGCTCAGTCTGGCTATGACTGGAGCAGCGAGCATAGATGACAACATTCATTGTTTCGCCTCCCCAAACATCCGCAGCAGTGCTTCCTTGAGTCGTGCATTCATAGGAGATGTGGGGTCAAAGCACATTTCCACAAACTTCTGCATCTGGGAGTCGTTCTGCTGAATTTTAGGCTTGTACTCATACAGCTTGCCCTGAGGATTGTCCGTGCGTCCAAAGATATAGTCCATAGATACATCAAAGTAATCCGCATATCGGGTAAGTGTTTCAAATGTCGGTGAAGCCTGATTCAGCTCATAACGGTTCAGGCTGGATTGCTTGACGCCGACGATCTCGGCCATTTTAACCTGGGACAGCCTAACACTTTCCCGCAGAGACCTCAATCTTTCTGCCACTTCTTTCAAAAGATACACCCCCTTGTCTGGTAACTTGATTTTATCAGATAACAGGATAATATTCAACCCTATATTAACATAATATCATAGGGTCGAACGAGAAAGAAACGTAGGTCTATGCGATACCGTCCCGGAAGTCAAACATATTGGAGCAAGCAATGCGTGTGGATAGCCACACACAAATCCGGCAAGCAATGCGAGTGTTAATACACACTCACATTTTCTGCCGCTTGTTTGTTGAGGGCAGCGCCCCCAAACCCCTTTTGAACGCAGAATTTCATTCTGCAGCTACGCGCTCTGCGAACGCTTTTTTCTTGAGAACTCGGCCACAAAATTGTGGATTATCCAGCCCCTTGAGTAATGTTGTCTTTTGCAGATGCATCATACCACTGTTGAGTTAATTCAGAGTGCAAAAAAGCATCGTTCATCAACTTAAGAAATGCAATTTTAGATTTCTTGGTGTCCAACCTGATCTGAGTTCCATCTTCACTATATTTGAACTTTCCTGCAAGCTCTGGCGTGTTTTTTGTAAATTCAACAATTGCTTCTTTTGATATCCCTAGCTTAAAAATAGGTGATGCTTTTTTTACTTTAGAAAGCTTCCGCGCAAATGATGGAACTTCAAGTGTATCCCGCAACACCTCAATATCATCCAAAATGTCCAGCTCTTCGATTGCGCTAACAGTTTCCGTTGCCGCTTGTTGGATGAGAGCCGAAAAGCCCATATTACGTTCCAGCATTTTTAAATTGAGCACAAATATAGTGTCGCCTACTCGCAAAAGCTGCGCATCATTATTCAATCGTATGATATCTTCTCCGGGCAGTTTCTCAAAACGTTCACTGCTTCTAATTGCTCCCAGTAAGAAACTTTCTCGTTTTATCAAAGAATTGGATAATGTTTTTTGAAGAGGACAATGCCACTTTCCATGCTTCCAATATAAACTATGTATCCAAACAAATGATTAAGATCATCCGTGTTAAAATTAAAATGATCTATGTTTACCGCTTCTTCAATATTGAATTGTTTAAATAAATTCAGTTCTTCCGGATAACTATCATAAACATATTCATAAACTGCATTTGGGGATTCATCTGCAACAGAAAGATTGCGGACAATCATATCTTCATTAGCGACAATGGTAGTCTCCAAAAATTCTTCAAACATGTGTTGAATTTCCGGTGCTGTGCTCTCATCTTCTATGTCTGCCAATCTCAAAACGAGTTCATCGTTAACCTTGAGAACCAAATACAGTTGTGCAGAGTGCTGCTGCCCCAATATGGTTGACACTGTACCTTTTAATTCATCCGACGTCATTCTTTATCTCCTTTGCTATCCAGACATATTTATCGATGGAAATCCATTTAATAGCTGATCTTTTGGATAAACGGTCTTTTGATATCAACACAATTCCATCGGGAGCATCCACGCCTTTAATCTCTGCGCGATACAATCTATATCCCATAAGTGCCAAGGTAGGATTCCCACAATATAAGTCCATTCTGATAAAGATAAACCCGATTAGCACCAATAGAACGGCCAGCACGAACACATATCGAATCTTGGTTAAATCGATGCAAATCAGCGGGATTATGTAGGTAGTAAGAAATGTTAAATATTCATAATTCTCGTTTTTGATGGACTCAATTTCATACGGCGGATTCGTTACTCCTGCCCATCGTTGTTTCTCTCGAGACGCAACAAGCCATCCCAGAATTGCAAAGAATAAAGAGATAAACGCAAGCCAATTTCTTTTCAACAACGGTCCAAAACCTATAAAGTGCGCATCTTTAGAAAAACAAATTGGGATATCAACGGTTAATAGGAAAATCAAAACGAACAATAGCCATAATGACATAAAATAGAAGCGAAGCTTTATAGCTGTGTCTTGCTCATGTTTTTGTCGCGTGTTTCCCATATCGCCGCCTCCTTTGCTTAGGCTATGTCAAATCCGCCCTCAAGGATAAATTTTCTCAAGATCCGATCCACCTTCATGTTGATCTGAAAAGGCTTGATGGCAGCTCCCTCAAGGGTTTCCAAGAACACTTTTGCGCTGTCTCTGTTGACCGTTGCTTTCAGCTTATCAAATCGGCCAAACTCGTTAATGTTTGCTTCTGTAACCCTCAACTGCATGAAATCCCGCAGCATTGTCTCATCTGCTCCAAGGGCCTTGGCAAAACGGTGAATCTGGTCATTCTTCGCACTGGTCATATACTCTGTGATGTAATCGCGCAACGTTTTTCCTTCATCAACTACAACATCGCCATTCTGCACATCGTGCAGGAAGATATAGGTAGGTACCATATAGGGGTCAAAACCCAGAACATTTTTGTCCCGGATTCCGTCTGCAATGCTGTACCGGTGAAGTTCGTTTCCGAACACATCCGAGGTAGTGCTCATTTTCTTCTGGTTCTCTTCGTGGATTGGTGTTCCCGTAAACCCGAAGAACATAGCATTGGGGAAGGTTTCTTTGATGGTGCGCAGCATTTCTCCAAACACATCCCGATGCGCTTCATCAATAATAAAAACGATCCGCTTATCCCGAATCAGTTCAATATCGTGGGCATTATAGCTGCTGTTTTCCTCAATGCGGCTCATCTTCTGGATGGAAGTGACGATCAACGTATTGGCCGGATCGTCACTTTTCAGTTTTGCCACCAAAACATTTGTATCTTCTGTGTCTTGTACAGAACCTGCATCGTCGGCAAAGCCACGGTAGTCCATCAGTGACTGGGTCCCCAGTTCCACACGGTCCATCAGGAACACTACCTTATCGGCGTCCCTTGATCCGGCAATCAGCTGTGCTGATTTGAAACTGGTCAAGGTTTTACCGGAACCGGTCGTGTGCCAGATGTAGCCGCCATGCTGATCTTTATCCGCCCAACGCCGCATGGCGACACGACCGGTAATGCGAGAAGCCGCATAGTACTGGTAGCTGCGCATGACTTTCAGAATACCATCGGTATCGTCGGCAACAGTATAAAATCCAATTAACTGGTGCGCCATAGGGATGGAGAGCAGATACTGAGCAATGTCCTTCCAGTTGTTCAGCGGCTCATTGTTGGCATCAGCCCAATGGAAGTAAAAGTCCTTGTTGAACACGCCATCAGGGCCTGGATTAGCAAAATAAACTGTCTCATCCGGCTGCATGGCAATGAAAATCTGCACCAGGGAGAACAGACCGGAGAACACACCTTCATGGGCGTATTTTTCAATCTGATTATATGCCTGGCTCACATCCACGCCGCTGCGCTTTAACTCGCAGTGGATCAAGGGCATACCGTTAATCAGCAGCATAAAATCGCCCCGGCGATTTGGCAGAACTGCACTTCTCGCCTTGAACACAGGCTGCTGGGCAATCTGGTAGCGGCTCTGTCCGGCGGCAATCTCCCGCTGGTCATAGATTTTCAGGCTGACCTCTTTGCCAAAATGCAGCGTGTCGGCAGGGTTATCCCGCTTAATGGCCACGGTTTTACCATTGATAAAGCCATTCAGTTTCAGCGGTGTGCGAAGCCGAGTGATCTGGTCCAGAATCTGCTGCATTTCGCCATCGGTCAGCGGGACATCATTCAGACGATCAATATCCCGATTATTCTCAAAGAGAATCTGCTTCCAGTTCTGGATCAGCTCTTCTTCGGTTTTGTACCGCAGGATTTCCGGTTCCCAGCCATATTTTTCTGTCAATAAATTCATTAGTGCTGCTTCAAAGGCAGCTTCATTTTCAAATGCCATAGCAGCCTCCTATATCAGACAAACATTTTTTCCAGCAAGGCTTTTCTGATGGATTGGAGCTTGTCAAGTTCTTGTTGACGCAAAAAAATGATTCTATCCAGTTCACGTAAGTATGTACAGATTTTTGTTTGTTCTTCTTTTTGGGGAAATAAAAAGTCTAATGTTAAAAACTCTTCATAACTTATGCTTCGGCCATCTCTAATACCATAAGTGACTGTTTCCAATCGCTTAATAAACTGTTTGGAAGTAAAAACATATTTCCAGTAGTAGTCGTCATGTTTTTCAGGCTCTTTGAAACCAAAAACAGTATATGCTGGGGAAGTAATACCCTCAACAGCAGAGTGAGCAAAGCCTCCTTGAAAGCTCCTTAAATGAATAACAAATTGTCCTGGCATAACTCTTTTATACCCAATTTCATTTGCTGTGTTATGGAACACGCTTTTGCCTATGCCATGACGAGCTACCATACCTGCATCTTGGGTAGCTGACAAGACAGGAAGCTCTGGATGCCCTTTATCTACATAGGCTGTGAATAATTCTGACCCATATTTTCGTTCCCATGCTCCGCTAAACCCATTGAAACGAACCTCCGGCGCAACTGCACCATCTTTTGGGAACATCTTTTCCATCATTGAAGCTTTGAGCGTCTGAAGTTTTTTTAGTCTTGATTCACATTGTAAGATGGTATTCTTAATATGCGTAAGAGAATCCGAAATAGCTTTTTGTTCAGCATAATCTGGAAAGATAACCGTTCCTAAAAGCGCATTATCAGCCGATACCTTCATATCGTTTTTCGCGCCCTTATTCACCAAAGGGGTTAAATAGTGATTCAGCCTATCGTTATTTTCAAAATACCATTGAACAAACTGCGGGAAGGTAAATTCTTTCGGATGATATACCGCATATAGTGTCGACACAATTCCAGCTTTTCCGGTATTTGTTTTTATGATTCCGTATGGATTCTCTTTTAATGGTGATTTTGTATACACAACATCACCGGTATGTACTATGCCGTAACTGCAAACGGATGCGCCAGCAAAGCTACGGCCTTTAAATTCGATTTGATTAACAACGCCGTAATCACCAGAAACGGACAAAACATCTTCTCTTTTATATATTCCATCAATATTCTTTTCTTGTGAGGTTTCAAGATAATGATTTAATAATTGTTTGGTCCATTCCACAGTGAAACCAGCAACTCGAATTTGAGGGGCATTTTTTTGCTCAGCCATATTACTCACCAATTAGCAGCGACTTGAACTGCCTCAATCCTTCCGTGTCATACTCGTTACCTGTGAGAGTATCGATCATCTTAGCAATCATCGCTTCCGATTTTTGTATCTGTTCATTCAGCTCCACATAGGTCACAGCATATTTATCCGCCAGTGCCTGCACAGCCTTTTCCAGCCCAGCAATGATAGCCACCGGCATAGCCCGCAGAGAAGCGCACAAGGGCGCAATCCATTTCAGGCGCAGCAAATCCAGGACTTGCTCATCGCTCAGACCTTCAATGGTCTCTTTGGTTTTCAAGTGCAGCGCCTCTGCCATATCTTTGACTTCTTTCTTGACAGTTTTTTCTTCTGTCATCAGTTTGTCGGCCTGCACCATCTTCGCCTCAAAGGAATCCTCCGGGAAGATATACGCCACCCGCAGTGCCTTGACATACGCCGAAACCTTTCCCTTGGTATAGGGAGAATTGCCCTCCACATTGGCCCAGTTGACTTCCGGATGGGTATGGATGTAATGAATCTTTTCCGCTTTCCCAGCCTTCGCGTCCAGCAACTCCAGATACCCCTGCAAGCCGTCCAGCTCCGGGGACGAAACATCCTCATAAATCTCTGCCAGCTTTGCTGCAAACTCCTTGGAAACAAAGGCGGTGTTGTCATCGTTGAGAAAGTCGCCGCGGTCGCCCTCGTCGATGGAGTCGATAATCTCGGTCAGTTCTGCCGCAATTTCATCCAGTCGAGCTTCCTTGGTTTTGAGTGCGTCATAATCTTCTCTCAGCAGTGTAGTCTGCACCAGATCAAAGGGGATCACATGGCCTACCCAGCCGCTCTGCACCTCTTCTTCCTTGTCGCCTTTCTTTTTGATGACCATGTTGGGGTCAACCTGCTTGGTGGCTGCAAATCCTTCGGTTTGGATAATTTCGAGATCGGTGGCGATACCCGCCCATTGATTGTCCAGCAGCTGATACGCCTGGTATTTATCCAACAGCGGCAACGGTGCAATGCGGCCAAAAATATTTTGTGTAATGGTATCCTCCGTTTGGGAGATATTCAGCTCCATCATTTTTTCAATCAGTTCGCCGTTCAGATATGCGTCAAAATCAGCGAACGCAGCCTCGTGAGCGGCAACAAATGCCTGCACATCGTTGTTTCCTTCAATAGCCTCCTTGACATTTTGGACAGCTAATTGGGAATAGGGCGTTTCATCGGACCCGAACAAGCTTTCCCGCAGCCGCGGAAACGCGGACCAATAGGAAGCCAGCAGGTCAATTTCGTGGTTAGGGATGCCCCCGAACATAGTGGCGTAGATATCCCATGTTTCTGGAGCATCGGAGGAATCAATGTAGCGGGGGATATTCAGGTTGTAGCCATTGCGCCGGATTTCCTCTTTGGAAACCAGCCGGGCAAACTTTTCGATCTTCTCGGGACGGGTGGCAACCGCATCCACAATCCGCTTGATATCGGATGCCATCAATTTATTGGTCTTGCCAACCTTGGTAAAGCCCTTGGAAGCGTCAATAAACAGAACATCAGATTCTTCGCGCTTCTGGCGCAGCGCCATAATGATAGTAGGAATACCTGTGCCAAAGAAAATGTTGGCAGGCAGGCCAATAATCGCCTCAATGTTGTTGTTCTCAATCAGATTGCGGCGAATCTTGCCTTCGCCCTCGCCCTGGCCATCTGGCCCACCCAACGCGTCACCACGGAACAGGACGCCATGGGGCAGAACAATGGTCATAATTCCTTCTGGCTTCAGGTGGTACAGGTCGTGGAGCAGGAACGCATAGTCCGCCTTGCCTTTAGGCGCAATGCCATAACGATAACGGGGATCTGTGTCTTTATGCTTCGGGTCCCAGCGCTGGGAGTAGGGCGGATTGGAGACCACCGCATCCAGATACAGGGGATTATATTCCTGGGTCACATCATCATACATGGGCCAGTCCTGTTCCAGGGTATCACCGCAGCGGGTAAAGATGTTATCTGGCTTAATGCCCCGCATGACAAGGTTCATTCGTGTCAGGTTATAGGTATTTTCTTTCAGTTCCTGCGCATAGTACATGATGTCGTCTTTGCTTTTGGTGTACTTCGCAACGCTCTTACCGATGGTAATAAGCAGGGAACCGGAGCCGCTAGTAGGATCGTAAATTTCAATTTTCTCTCGGTCTTTCAGATGGTGAGCCACAATTTCAGACATAAGCTGAGATACTTCGTGTGGGGTATAAAACTCACCGGCCTTTTTACCAGCATTGGCCGCAAAGTTACTGATCAGGTATTCATAAATAAAGCCCAGAACATCATAATCCTGTTTGCCATCGGTAGGGATATCTTTGATTAGCTGTATCAGTTCGCTGATAGACTTAGTCTGGCTGCTGGTGCTGTCGCCCAGTTTGCTCAGGCCAGTTTCCAGCGTGTTAAAGATTTTGCTGAATACTTTCTTCTGTGTTTCGCTGATCAGACGGTTAAAAGCAGAAAGAGCTGTTCTGACATTGTCTACAGTGAAACTATTGCCCTTCGCCAACCAAGTAGAGAAAAGATTGTCGTAAGCGATAAAATACCCCAGCTCCTGTTGACAGTAAGCCACAACTTCCGGATTGTTTTCATGCACATACTCCCGGATATCATCTTCGCCATATCCGTCTTTCTTCAGGCGGTCAACTTCTTTGTCTGACAGGAATTTATAAAAAATAAACCCCAAAATATAGTCCTTATATTCATTTGCTTCAATCTTGGAACGCATTCTGTTGGCAGATTCCCAGATTTTATTTGCAAGCTGTTGTTTATTCATAAAGGTATTTCTCCGATCTATTTTTATTAGTACCTATCCGGTGTTTCAGTATGTCAATACTGTGCATCTTTTGCTTTCTGTACATGTGTTTGATAGAGATGTTTCGGCAATTCACGCAGATAGGTATTCAAGATGCCTATAGCGTTTTCCATGTGGACCTGTGAAATCAGATCATACTCCACTGAACAATAACCGCACGCATCCAAAACCTTCTGAGCTTCTTCCATCTTTTGAATGCTTTCTTTCCGTATTTGTGCAGAGATGCCGTCCTGGGACAACTGGTACATATAATATGCAAAAAGGCTTTGCTTAATTTTTTCCATCACGCGCCTAAATTCTGCGCTAATTAGAAAATCATTAAGAATGGCCGTATCTTGAGAAATATATAGTTGTTGCCCTTCCTCACTGCTGGAGTTTTCTTTACACTGGATAAGCTCGTCAATCGCCTTATCGCACAGACCTAACTGTTCAGAAATATCGTGGTATTCCTTTTTGCGGGAGTTAGACAGCCCCAGTAGATATTCCACCGACACATCGTAAAAATCCGCAAAAGCAGTCAGATACTCGATGCTCATACTACGGGTACGGCCATACAGAGGATGGATAGGATCATTGATTTCATAATTTTTGAGGTTTGTATGGCTGATGTTGACGCCACGCTCTGCAAGCTGCTTGGAAAGCTGTTCAAAGGACAGCTTTTTTTCTTTGCGCAGATCTTCCAGCCGCTCTTTGGTCAGCGCCATCCGTGCTTCGTCATACAGCATGAGTTGATCCCTCCGTCTGCTTATAAACTACAATTTATTATTTTCGATTTTAGAAACTAAAATAATTTATGGTTGATATACCGCATTCAGGCTTTTTCTGCGGTACAATCCAATTAGAGTTTACGGTTTATGTTTATTATAAACCATAAATCTCACAAAATCAATTCTCTACATGAAACGGAGGAAAGCGCATGGAAAAATATCTGCACAAGCTGCAACCACAAAGCTGGGAGGAAAAACCATTTGTCAATTCAAATGACACCCAAGCAAAGGAGAAAAGCCAATGCGCTGATTCGAAAATTTTGCTGCAATTATGACGGCGGCAATTGTATTGCGCTGGATGATGGCGAGCCTTGTGTCTGTATACAGAGCATCTCTTATTCTCTGTGCTGCACCTGGTTCCGGGATTGGGTTCTGCCGGGTGCTCCGGCTTTACAAGCTGAAATCACCAGTCCTAAAGGATTGAAGCGATGCGCAGAATGTGGTGCGCCGTTCCTTGCAAAGTCCAACCGCGCCAAGTATTGTCCTGATTGTGCCCGCAAGGTACACCGCCGTCAGAAAACAGCAAGTGACAGGAAACGGAGGTCGAATACGGACAAATAGAGCTTCCAAAAGCCGGATATATGCTTGGTTTCCAGCCTGGCAATCATGGAAGTGAATAGCAATACCCCTTATCGCTCAGAAATCGCGTTCTAATTGTCCGCATGGAGGTACCTGTCATGGCTACAAAACCCTTTTACATTCATCAGAAGCCACCGGCCCAAAGTTTTATGCGACTGCCCAATTTTCTGTTTGAGGCACCAAGTTTTTGCTCCTTGTCAAGCGAAGCCAAACTGTTATATGCGATGATCCTGCGTCGAACGGATTTGTCCCGCAAAAACGGTTGGGCCGACGATTATGGAAAAATTTATCTGTATTACACCATCAATGAGGTGTGCGAGCTGTTGCACTGTGGCCGTCAAAAAGCGGTGGACACGCTGATATGTACCCCCTTTACTGGACACCCAGTAGAGGGGGTACATATCAGTACCTTGGCCCTCTGGTTCTGTGTTGACATCACAGCCACCCCTTACGGCAAAGCCGCCTTTGAAAAAGTAGGTGTTCGTGTAATGCCCATCTGGTGGAGGCGGGGGGAGTCGAACCCAATAATCGATTCTTAAATCAACTGTGGTGCAACTGTTTGCTCATTCGGCGCAGTATTTGTGTTGCATTTTGTGTGATATATGTGGCCCACCAGTACGGTGCCGTGGGCCTACCAAAGCACGACGCATCCAATAGACAAAGAAAGGATGATCGTCGTGCCCATATCCTATTTCATGTTCAGGCGAAAGAAATACGCCCCGGAGATCGGCACATACTATAGCTACGATATCGTAGCATATGGCCTTTTGCACCAAGGCCCTGTGCAGATTCTCCAGGACGTATCGACCGATGCGGAACTGGTCTTTCGCATGGTCATGGCGTTCAACAGGTACAGCCTCTCACCGCTGCATCTGAAGGACGCCGTGTTGGACATGTTAGAGTAATTCCTTGCCGGGCAGGAGCCGGTAGCTCCTGTCCGGCTTTCTAAAAAATTTTATCACCATATCAATACTGAGTCAATACTGTTTCAGCCCTAATAACCCACTTCATGGGTACAATACCCGTGAGGTGATGGTATGGATGTCAAATTTACGATGGTTATAAGCGAGGACATTGCCCGCAAGATGTCCTACATCGGAAAATATTATGGAAGATCCCGCATCAAGGAAATCGAATGGGCCTGTAAAGAGTATATCGCAAAGTTTGAGTCGGAAATTGGCGAAATAGACTTGGAGGAGGACACCTAAGTTTAGGTGTCCTCCTCTGTTTTCATGTCCTTCTCGATCAAATCCACGATATAAGCGTTCAGGCTCATGCCCTTCTGCTGGGCGCGGGCCTTTATTTTCTCCTTTATGCCTCCTTGCACACGGATCGTGATGTGATCCAGCTTTTCCAGGTATCGTTTATTTCCTTCCAAATGCGCTTTCGTAGCCACTTACATCACCTCGACTTTACTATATCATATTTCGGTTCATGCATCCATGTAGAATCTACACAAATTCATGCATACATGTTTGTGCAAAATACTTCTTGCAATACATGCATACATGTATTATACTATACTCGTAAGGCAGAGATCCCAAGTCTCTTACAGAAAGGAGTGAGGTGAATGGACGAAATGACAACCGCGGAACTCAATCAGTATCTTGAGAACATCGCAAAGCTGATTGAGTCAACTGCCAAAGACCCGGAGGCCGCCGCTAAAATCGTGCGGGACAGCAAGGTCAAGGCATAAAAAGTGGGGCGGCTAACCTACCAAGCCCACCGCCCCACACACCGAAAAGGTGAGCCGGGAGCCTTATCCCAGCCACCTTGATTATAACAGCGTAAGGCAGAGGAATCAAGGAGGAAACACGAGATGTTAAATCAGGAAATGAGAACCGTAACCATGAGCCGTGCGGATATGTGCCGCATCAGAACCGCCCTTACATCGGTAATGCTGAGCTTTGACGAGGGCAGCAGCAGCCGGGAAATGTGGAAACGCATCCGGGCCGATCTAATAGCTCAAATCAAGGATCAAGACCCGCAGGATGACGAATAAACAAACGCCCGCCCCGGAGGTGACGAGGGCAGAAGGGAGCACACCATGACAAACTATTGGGAAGCCGATTTTCTCCTGGTCTGTGACGGTCGGGAACATGTATGGCGCGAGCTCACCCCGGAGGCCCAAGCGCGGATTCACCACGAGTTCGGCCTGGGCAGTACACACGGAGAACTCTTTCCCGATGATTTTGATCATACCAGCAAATAAGCACAGCGCCCCCGAGGCCCGCAGGCCCCGGGGGCATTCATATTTCCAATCGTTTGGCGATTTACTTTTCGTCGTCCTGTCCGTCTCCCAGCTTGTCCCCGGCGCCGTCCACGGTGGACTCCAGCGCGGCGATGGCCTTGCGGAGCCAGGCGGGCACGGGGGCGCCTAGGGCACCGATGTTCTCCACAATGCTCCCCAGCTCGGTCATGATATACCAGACCAGCACTAGGACACTCACAAATACCTCATACTGGAAGGGCAGCTCCAGTGCCGGAATGTTGGCGAGGATCAAACCAATTACTCCGTCCAGGATAGCGGCCACCAGGACGGCCACCACGGCCCCCAGCTTGTGCCACAGGCCGTCCCTTGCCACCTTGGACGACCACTCCCCGGCCCGGAGGGCGGCGGCGGTGCCGGTGCCGTAGTCGAGCGCCATACAGAGCAACCAGGCAAGCACCAGCCAGCCAAACCAGCCCCACAGGGCCGTCAGACCGCCCAGCACGGCGGCGACCGCCGCCTTGAATCCGTTGATATGCTCCATATCAATCGTCCTCCCTTACATAATCCGCCGTTTTCCCGATCAGGGCCTCCACAGTATCCTTGGAGTAGTTCCCGGCTTTCCAGTAGTCGGGCTGGTCGATAATGCCGACATTAGCCAGCGTGTCCACGTCGGTGTCCAACTTGGACACATTCGCCGTCTCTCCCCGGCAGAGCGCCAGGAACGCCTCCCAGGCCCCGGCGGTGGCCCGGATGGTCTTGGGACAGTCCTTGCCGTTCCAGCGGTTGTGCTGGACTACATTGTCCAGCGGGATGCCGTGCTCCTCCATGAGCAGGCGCACCAGGGCAGCCGCGTTGGCTTTGGCCGCCTCAAAGTCCCCTCCGGCGTTGACGCAGATCTCGATACCGATGCTGGTGGTGTTGCCCGGCCCGGCCTTGCCGTCCCCGGCATGGTAGGCCGTCTCGTAGTCGGGCAGATGCTGGACAATGGCGTGGTCGTCCACGGTGTAGTGCCAGCTCACCATATCGCGCTCCCCGGCGTCGCTGTCCAGATAGGCCCCGTGGGCCGCGGCATCGGCGCCCTTGTCCGCGTTGCCGGTCTCGTGGATGGTGATATAGGCCCCCGGGTTGGTATCCCTGCCCGGCCTATTCCGACGCCAGTCAGAGATGATATCCTCTTGGATGGTGAGGCCCGTGTCCGTGACCCGCTGTGGAGCCTCCACGGCCTCCAGATAGGCCAGAGACACCCAGCCCTTATCCGTCCTGCCCCAGCCGTCCCGCTCCTCCAGCACGTCCACCACCGTGCCCATGGGGTACGCCCCCACCTTGCCGTAGCCGGTGCCGGGGCCGCTGCGGATGTTGACGCCGATGCTGGGCGTCACGGTGTACTTGCCCATACTCTCCTCCTTGTCCGGCGGCGGCTCTGTGCCGCCCTCCGTCGTCCAGATACACAGATAACCCTTGACCCGCTTGCCGTTGCTGATGCGCTGGCCGTCCCCAAAGTCGCAGTTGGAGGAGCTGCCTGCGTCGAGGCCCAAGGCCCGCAGGTTGGCCGCCTGGTCGTACCGGCAGCCGATGCTCACCAGCTCGTCCCGCAGCGCCTCGGGGGTCTTGGCGTCGCGGGTGCCGTCGCCGGAGCAATACAGGATCACCCGCGCCCCGGCCAGGAGAGCGGCGGAGCGCCCCCGTGTGCCCCCGTACTCCGGGGAGTAGCTGAGGGCCTTACCCGGCCCCCTGGTGGGCGTCAGCAGCTCCACGCCGCTGATATAGGACGCTCTGCCTCGATCCGGGATCAGATCCATGCGGATGTCCTCGCCCGCGTCCCAGGTAAGGCCCTGGCAGTTCCATCCGGCGTCCGCCTTGACCGTGCCATCAATCTTGAGGTTGCCGACGGGCCTCCCGGTGATTGTGTCATAAAACCAGGCGTTGAGGATATACTGGCACCCGCAGGCGGCCTTGACCTGCTCCATAGACCGCCCCCCGGCCTCCACCAGGGCGGCGCGGGTGATGTCCGCCCTGGTGATGACCGCTATGTACTTACTCATGGCCTACGGGCTCCTCCTCGGGGCCGTCCACGGGGGTGTCCATGTAATCGACTATGCCCTGGTAGTCCTTGCTGCCCCACCGCTTGCACAGCTCCTTGTAGCGCACCTTCCGGGCATGCTCAAACTCAGCCCAGAGCGCCCCGAAGGCGTCCTCGCCCATGTCGGCCTCCATCCGCTGGAGCTCCGCGAAGTCGGGCGCAAACCCGGCGGGCAGCTTACCAACCGGGTCGAGCTCCTTGCCGTGCCTGATGTTGTTGCGCAGCTTGGCCGCCTTGACGGACAGGTCAGGGCCCTCCATGGCGAACAGGGGGACGATCAGCTTGTTGATGTTTTTCATGGTTCATGCTTCCTTTCGATTTTTAAATATAAAACAGCCCCGTCCTGTCGGTTGACAAAACGGGGCGGGGTGGTATAATAGAGACAGAAGGGCGCTGCAACAAGCGGTTAGCCCGGTACGAGGTTAATAAAGCAAAGCTCTAGAAACCGTCACTTGGCCGAGTGGCGGTTTCTGCTTTTCACGATAATCGTAACGGTAAACCGTCCGATATGTAAT
>ENA-ORVC01001869-ORVC01001869.1-human-gut-metagenome-genome-assembly--contig:-NODE-1869-length-15965-cov-3.106223_pt1 | contig 15965 bp, 18 predicted proteins | sample MGYA00242092_ERZ509234 | MGnify/ENA primary metagenome ERZ509234 (study PRJEB26280, sample SAMEA2338800) | human gut metagenome | biome: human gut; feature: human-associated habitat; material: faeces... | reverse complement strand
GAGCTCTGCCGGTCTGCTTCCGATTGAGCCGACAGTAGACGAATTGGCCCTGATGGTTCATGCCACCCGAGCCGTCGTCAATCGACTGCTCTCCGATTGGATCAAGCGAGGCTTGATTGAGCGCATCGGCCGCAAAATCATAGTGCGGCCGAATTTTAGAGATTCATTTGAACGCTCTCTTGCGCTCTAGTCCCCGCCTGCCGAAGATTCCCGACAGCTCCAAGCCTGCAGAACTTTTAGTCATGCAGGCTGGAGGAAGGATCATCAGAAGCGGTGCATGAGCCCCACGGCCGTCAGCACCTGGTTAAAGCGGTCGACGCCGTCGAGCAGCTTCTTGCCGTCAGACCAGCTCGCTGCGCCATAGAAGTTTGTGCGCTTTGAGAAGTTGTAGTAGTAAACCAGACCGGCCATCGTCATGGTGCCTTCATCATGCCCTGCTTTCGTTTCAGCGCCCTGCCATTTGCTCTTTAAGAAGCCGACCGAACCGCTGATCGTGTGCTGACCAATAGGATATTTGGCGCTCATGAAGACTGCCAGATTGTCCAGCCCTTCTTCGCTTTTGCTCACAATATCATTGCCGCCGACGATCGTTGACAAATCGTTCACCGGCCCAATTCGCCAGTCGTTTTGACTGGCATACAGAATGCCTGAAACTGCCGGCCCGCCGAAATCGTAGCTGGCGATCAAATGCACGGCATGCGTATTCTTCTTGCGCTCCCCTGGACGAGTGCCGTCTGCATTCTTGACGTTCCCCGGCATTTCAAAGGAATACACCACGGCGGTCTTCAGATGATCGCCCGTCCAGCCCGTACTGAACTGAACAACGTGACGACGGTCAGACCAGTCTTCGGTCGTTTCCGTATCCGTGCCATTGACCGAGTCGCCGTTTGAATAAACGCCGCGGACGAAGAGACCCGACTGAGCATTGGTTGAGAAGGCGATCGCATTGGAAAGATCACCCGGCTGGAACATGATATTTGCCGGCGCAATGCCGCCGAGTGAGGCGAATGTCATGTTGGCATTCGTCTTGCCATAAACCGAATACGGGCGGCCGGCCACAGTCAAACCCGCCATACGGCCGAATGAAAATTCGATCTGATCGTTGCCGACGAAAAGACGAGACTGGGCATCAAACAAATACCCATTGGCGCGGAAGGTGCCGGAATCCGTATAGAACCTGTTCTGCAGCTGAGCGCCCGTGTACCAACCGTTGCCAAGATCCTCTCGCGCAGTCAGCATCAAATGCGGATCATCAGGCAATTCACCCACACCGCCCATTTTGAGATTGCCGTTATCAGCGCCTTCGACTTTATTGAAATAGAGACCGGTGATGACGCTGCCGGAAATTTTGACATCCGCAGCGTGCGCGGCTGCGCATCCGAAAGCCAGTGCCAAGGCAGTGCAAAGCAAAGTGCAGGCGTGCGAACGATGATGGTTATATTGCATTGAGAGAGCTCCTTCTTACATAGGCAGCATCAACGCGCGCCTGAATCTGCCTTCTGGTCCTGCAGATTCAGAGACAGCGCGTTGTGCTTTGAAGAAGAGTAGTTACAGTTTTGAAACTAATCCATTAGCACTAGTTAAGGCTGTCCAACCGTTTACGAAAGAAATCTTTTCTGTAAACATAAAAATGGCTAGCTTAACCGTGATGATTTCGATTTATATGAATTAGAAATACTTCTTCTGATTGCTATTGGTTGACGCACTCCGCTAGCGCACCTTATGCATGTACTAAATCATCCTGTGCGCTCTGTGGCAGAGGAAAAAGCAACACACCTCACCCAAGCAACCTTCGCAGAACACCCTAAAGCACTCCCACGAAACCCCTCTTTTTGTGGGACAATCTGAGGGACAAAGGCTACTGTGGTGAGGTGGGTGGTGTCACGTGCTCAAAAAATCAACTCCAAAAATGTGTTGTCTTTACCAGATGGTAAATATTTGATCGATCCGCAGTTATATCTCGTCGTTAGACGAGATGGATCATCTCGTAGCTACATATTGCGATATACGATCGCTGGCAGGCGGCGCGACATGTCGCTTGGAGATCCTCAAGTAAAACCGTTGGCAGTTGTGAAGCAAGAAGCTGCGCGCGCACGCCTTCAGGTTTCTCAAGGCATAGATCCTAAAGAAGAGCGAGAACAAATAAGACGATCGTCTAAAACGCCAACAGTTCCTTTGCTAAAGGATTTCTTTCCTCACGCAATGGACGAGCTAGCCTCGATTCGTACATGGTCTCCGCGAACCCGAGTGAAATATGATTGTGTGGCTCGAAAGTACATACTGCCATCGCCAATTATTTACAAGCGCTTAGATCAAATTCAGGTAAGTGATATCGTTGATTGTTTAAGTGAGCCTTGGCAAAAGACTTATTACGGAGAGATTGTACGTTCCCTTCTTGAGGCAGTTTTTCGACTTGCTCGACGAGATGGTTTGGTAAGTGGAGCTAATCCCGCTTTGTGGCGGGATAATTTAGATGCGTACCTACCACAACCTCTCAGTAAATCAGCCCGTACAGTGCACCGCTATGCACTTTCTGTAGTGCAACTCAAAGATGCGTTGCGTGTCGGTCTTTCTCGCGGACAATTGTCAGATCGTCTTGTCGCGATCATTGCGTTAACCGCGTGTAGACGAGATGAGATTCGGTTTATGAAGTGGAGTGAGGTAAATTTCGATACTAAGACCTTCTCCGTACCCCCTGAAAGACGAAAAGATCGTCGCCTAGATCCTCACGTGGTGCCGCTATCTGATCAAGCTGTGTACATACTAAAAACACTCACTGACCAGCAAAATATGACACTCGGGCAAACCACATTAATTGCGTCTTTGAAAAGATCTTCAAAAAATATTGATGCAACACTTCATGGATTGCGCTCGACGTTTAGAGATTGGTGTGCTGAAACAGAACAAAATCCGATTCTTGCCGAAAAATCTCTAATGCATTCTACTGGCAGCGCTGTTCAGCTGGCGTATCAACGCAGCGACCTGCTTGAGCAGCGACGTCCGCTCATGCAGGCGTGGGCTGACACAATTCTGCCCATGGAGACGCTAAAAGAAGTTCTTCCGGAAAGTATGAATACTCCGACGGAAAAGTATTGATACTTCGCTGAAAGTATTGATACCCCGCCCTGTCGACCCCACACGTCGACGGGGCTTTTTGATATGCACCAAACTTGATTGATACAACGTATATTTCATCTTGCTTTTTACTTTTGAAAGATACATACTATTAATCAAAGGGGGAACGCGATGACAGCAAACTCTCAAGACAAGCGCGGGGGCGCACGAAAGGGCGCCGGACGAAAAGAAGCCGGGACGAGATACGTTCAGGTCAGACTTACGCCGGAACAACATAAACTCTTTAGCCGCCTCGGCGGATCAGCTTGGATGCAACAGAAGTTGGGGAAAATAATGAATACTGTTGAAAAAACAATCGAATCGGTATTTCATTCGATTTCACCAAAGGTATCCGAGGTCGAAAAATACACAACGGCATATTGGATGCTGACCGATATTCAACAAATACTGCGTCTAGGGATTACATCCGACGAGGCAAAAATCGCTGCGGATGAGGTGCGGCGCATGGCGCAACCAATCATTAACAACCGCGCAAAACTGGCCTTTAGCTGCCTTAAAAGCGAGTGTCCTGATATTTGGCGTCGGCACCTGTTGCCGGAGGCTGGAACGCTAATGAACAAGATCGAGTTTGCCGACCGCGATGCGGGATGGTGGTCAGAAGATGTCTGCGCCAGACTGGCCGGCCTTGTGAGTAATGAGTGGGCAAGCGTGTGCGATAAACCGCGCTACGAATTTCGACACAACGGCCTTAAATACGTCCTCGAGGAGGGAACGTTCGGGCATTGGTGCTGGTACTACAGCGGCGATAAAGCTCCGGACGGGGTGCTTTTGTTTGACAGTCTCGAAGATGTGGGAAGACATATCAAGACGCTTGCAGACAGAGGTCTCATCACCGAGAAGAACATAAACGAAATTCGCAAAGAATTCCCTGATTTAATAGCTGAGAAGTAAGAAAATGCTTGCGTATCATGGTTCACCAAACCGGTTCCATCGCTTCGAACCAGGAGCTCACAAAAAATATGGGCGCTATGAAGATTACGGGGATTTCTTCTTCTTTTCTTCGTCTCGCCGCGTAGCGTGTGCATACCGCTCTCAACACGGGCAGCAAAACGCTGGCTATCTCTACACAGTAGAGTTAGATATCAAACGCCCGTTGATCATTGATGCGGCCGGAAAGTCTGTACATGACATTATCTCGGGCAAATTGCTCCTAAACGATTATGACGGAGCGATTATCCAAAACGTATACGACTACCCTAAATGTGTTGATAGAGATGCCATCATACGCGGCATCGCGACCGATTCAGATTTTGGCCTTGACGAACCAAGTTCTTATATTTCGGTCGATGAGTATCTGGCTCTTGATGATCAAATTAAAGAACAGTACTCATTGATGCCAAGGTCGTCTTTCTGGGATGGTGGGTATTTATATCGCGGCCGTCGATATCGCGCTAACGACAAGAAGCCGCCAGGATTGGTGGCAGCCATCAAGAACTGCATGGATGAGCGATATAAGTCTTATCCAAGCTATGCGGAAGATCGGTATCTTCGCCAAGAAAAGTTCAGGGACTTGTACGGATGTCACACGACATATGTCGTGCCAAACCCTTCACAAATTCACATCATAAAGGTCGAGTCATGACGGACTGGAAGCTTGTCCGCATCTATACAACCAACATCATTCGGATCACTGAAAAGGCGGCTTTAATCGCTATGCCAGCCAAGTCAAAATATGCCGGTTACACCTTTTGGTTCCCGAAGAAGTTGATTCGCAGCGGCGTTTGCTCAAATGAACTCAACTTGTCTGTGAATACAGATATGAAGTTTAACCTCAAAAAGCAGTCGACCAAAACGTTCAAAACGCTGAGTGAATGCTGCATTTCTGCTGAGGTGCTGATAGAAATATTTGGTGAGGGCATTGACATCAATCCTAAATTAATAGATCGAGTTAAGAATGCTGTGACGATCACCATGCACCAACCACCAGCCCTTGATGTCCCATCAGAGGTGACTATCGATGAGACTCTTATCAGATAACCAGCAGGCGGCTGTAGAAAAACTGCGGCGTCTCAAGGTTGGCGCATTGTTCATGGGCTGCGGAACCGGAAAGACTCAAACCGCAGTATCTCTTGTCAATTCAGTAGAGGGCGTCAATCTGGTTGTATGGGTTGCGCCCTTGAGAACACTTGAGAACGTCAAAGCCGAAATTCAATTGTGCGACTGTCGATATTCGATCAAGTTTTACGGCGTTGAAAGTATCGGGCAAAGTGACCGCATTTATTTGGAAGTGCTAGATCTCGTTCAGTCGTCAGGACCTACATTCATCGTTGTTGACGAATCTTTGAAAATCAAGAACATGAATGCCAAGCGAACCAAGCGCCTTATAACAATTGGCAATTACGCGAGCTACAAGCTCATTCTGAATGGCACCCCTGTCACTAAAAACATTCTGGACATCTACGCTCAGATGCAGTTCTTATCGCCCAAGATTCTGCAAAAGGATTTTTTTAAATTCAGAGATGATTATTGCTGTTATAAGCAAAAGCACAAGAATGGTCGTGTTGTAGATACGATTATCACGGGATACGCGAATGTAAACCATTTGCTAAAGATAATCGAACCTTTCGTGTACGAGTGTTCGCTAAACCTACCTCTGGTAAAACACTATCACACCAAAAGATGGCGCCTGACAGAAGACGAGCGACTGGCTTACGACAGTCTGAAATTAGAACTGTTGTCTGAGCTAGAAGATAGTTCAGATGTAAAGATCCTCGGGATGCTCCAGAAGCTCCAGCACTCTTACTGCCTGAGTGTCGATAAGGTGAATGCACTCAGAGGATTAATTGATGATAAGACTCTGGTGTTTTGTAAGTTTAAGCGATCGGTTGAACGCGTTCTCTCTCTTTATCCCGCAGCCAACGTTCTAACTTACGGCAAGAACAGCTACGGTTTAAACCTTCAAAATTACAAAAAGATCATTTACTTCGATAAAACATTCGACTTTGCATTCCGAGAACAATCGGAAGCAAGGATCTATCGCCTTGGACAACAAAACGACTGCGAATATGTCGATTTAACGGGCGATATTGGTCTTGAAAAAATGATTGATAAATGCATCAAAAAGAAGCTGGATCTAATTAGTGCATTCAAAATCGGACAGTTTAAGTTGGAGAACTTATGAAGCGGTATATCGACAAAGACGTTTACGAGGCGGCATTAGAACGCATCAATTATGTCTTTGATGAGTTCGAGCATATCTACCTCTCGTTCTCTTCCGGAAAGGACAGCGGAGCGTTGCTAAATCTGTGTATTGACGTGGCCAGACAGCGCAAGCGCAAGTTTGACGTGGTTTTCCTCGACTTGGAGGCGTTTTACCGTAAGAGCATCCAGTACGTAGAAAAGATGTTCTCTGAGAACGAGGACGTCTTAAGCCCGCATTGGATATGCCTCCCCATGACAAGCCCGAACTCGCTGAGCTACTTCGAGCCAACTTGGGTATGGTGGAAACCGGAGCTTAAAAGTATTTGGGTGCGGCCAATGCCGCAGAACAAGTGGGTAATCAACCTCGGAAACAATTTCTTCACTTGGTACAAGGAAAATATGACCTTCGAGGAGTTCATCCTGCACGTTGGTGAGACGCTTGGGCACGGCGAAAAGACTGCGTGCTTAGTGGGCATTCGCACCGACGAAAGTTTGAACCGTTTCCGTGCGATTGCCAGCGATAAGGAAACCTACAAAGGGAAGACTTTCAGCACGAAGGTCTCAGAGAACGTCTTTAACTTCTATCCAATATATGACTGGGCAGTAGAAGATATCTGGACGTATTACTCTCGCTTCAAGAAGCCCTATAACCCCATTTACGACTTGATGTATCAAGCCGGGGTGCCTATCCACAAAATGCGCATCGACGAGCCATTCGGCAACGAAGCGAAGGCGGGACTTGCGCAGTTCAAGGTGATCGAACCGGAGACGTGGGGTCGTCTCGTTAATCGTGTGTCGGGAGCCAATTTTGGCAATATCTACTCCGGCACCATGATTATGAAAAACGACTACAAGCTGCCAAAAAATCACTCTTGGAAGTCGTTCACAGAGTTTCTCTTGACCACGCTGCCGCCCGAAGCAGCGCAGAACTATCGAGATAAATTCATCAAGTTTATTAAGTACTGGAAGGAGGTCGGATGCCCTGTGCGGGACGATCACCTTCAAGTCTTAGAGAAGAACTACGCCTCCGATATCGTCAACACAGGCGAGTTCAGTAAGCGCGGCAAGGGCGATAAGTACGTAGTCAAATTCAAGGATGCACTGGACGAGCTGCCGGAGCTGGAAGGGAAAGACGACTGGCCGACGTGGAGACGTATGGCTATGTGCATCATCAAAAACGACTTCCTTTGCAAGTCCCTGAGCTTCACGCTGACTAAAGAGTTCATGGCAAAGCGTAAAGCGACGCTCGAAAAGTACCGCAATATCCTGTGAGGCAAGAATGTTTCAATCCCCTGTATATAACGTTCAGCGCGTTCCAATAGAGCAAATCCACGCTAACGAATACAACCCAAATCGCGTTGCCGCTCCTGAAATGAAGCTGCTCTATAAAAGCATCCTCGAGGACGGTTACACCATGCCGATTGTCTGCTATCGCACCGGTTCGAACGAATATGAAATCGTGGACGGATTTCATCGCTACACAGTGATGAAAACACACAAAGATATTTTCGACCGCGAGGGTGGCTGCCTTCCGGTAGTCGTGATCGATAAGGACGTCAGCAACCGCATGGCTTCGACTATCCGCCACAACCGCGCACGAGGAACGCATGATGTGGAGCTTATGAGCCACATCGTGAAAGAGCTAGTGGACTCTGGCATGTCGGACGCCTGGATCATGAAAAACATCGGCATGGATGCGGACGAGGTGTTGCGTTTAAAGCAAATCACCGGTCTTGCTGCGCTTTTCAAGGATCGTGAATTTTCTAGAGCTTGGGAACCAAAATAAGGAGTACATCATGACAAATGCTGAAACCAACGAATACCTTGGAAAGACGGGATTTGTTGTGGTCGCTCGGCGGTACGAAACGGATGACGGCCCTGTAGATCCCATTTCGCCGAAGGCAGTGCAGCTCTGCTTTCCGCAAGAGTTACGGTTATCTGCAACGAACGAAGATGAGGCGCTAGATGAGGCTCGCAATTTGACACAGCAATGTCGCGAAAAGGCGAACTATATTATTGCGGCCGCAGTGAAAATGATCGTAGATGAAAATAATCCTGCAAATAGAGCTTTGCAGGTAATTAACCTGCTCCTGATGAAAGAGATTCTGGACTTTGCTCCAGATTACGAGAAGTGCCTATACAGAGCTCAGCTCGATGAGGACGGCCAGCCTACCGGGGTTTATTGGAATGTCCGAGACGACTCGGACGACGTTGATTGAAAAGTAGATGGCAGACGACTAGTAAGATGCTAGTCGTCTCTTTTTTTTGGAAGCTATCGAAATCATGAGCCGCCCAGCCGAAGACCTTAGCCGCCTAATGCACAACCAGCCCAACCTGCCGCAGTTCGTAAATGAGATCTACAAAGAAAAAATGCAGGGCGAACTAGATTGGCCGTCGTGGTGCTTCATACCAGTAAGTATCTGGTCAAAGCTCGCAGAGCGTGAGTTCGATATAGGTGCTCAAATGGATTTAAGAAGCCTTTCCAGCTTTTTAAGTTTCGTTCCTTCAGTCGGCACCTGGCGATATTCTCAAGGTGTCTACCGCTTCGATGCGGATCTTTTGGCTGCGCTTAAAGACACGCCCATTACCGGAGATCTGCCGGCGGACGTGCTGCTGCGACTTCCCGAATGGGCAATTTTTGTTGAGACGCCGGGCTTCACTTTTTATGGGCATGAAACCGAGGGATTTTATGCGTCATTGGATTGGAACATGCAGCACCAAGTGCCCGAACTGCGCTTGATGTTTGCCGTTCCGCCCGCTCGTTTCCAAACCCTGGCGATTGTGCTGGACGACACGCCTCTTGAAGATATTTTGACCGGCATGGTCCAGCATGTCGATTTGGCTCAGGACATCATCAAAGACCATCCCGAACTAACGCCCCCAGAACGCGAATCGGCGATCAATAAGAAGTTTGTTGAAGAGCTTTCTTCTTATCTCTCACTGTTGCTCTTTATCTGCTCCGATGAGCCGGAAATTGATGATCTGAGAGTGCCCGGAAGCAGTCCAAAGTATGCGTCTGCGCGCAAGACCAAGCGAGGCTGGCGCTTCTTCCCGGCTGAAAAAGAGCGCATTTGGAATATCGGCCAAAAAGTAGGAGAGAAGCTGCGCCAGCACGTTAAGGAAGATGACGGAACTGTTCATGAAGCCACTGGCCGCACCGTGCGCACTCACCTGCGCCGCGGTCATTGGCATGGCGTCTGGACAGGTCCGCGCAAAGGCAATGGGGAGCAGAAATTTAAACTGAATTGGCTTCCACCGATTATTGTTGCGGCCAAATGATGACAAATTTGTCATCGCCCTATTTTCTCCGCGCAGAACATATAATGCTTTGCAAGTGATCCACAAGGATGCGAGGACAAAAGCTCTTACCCTCGCCGCTCAATGAGTGCATGAATTTTGAGTTCAAGGAAAAGTGAAGCGGCATAGCTTCTGGCTCGGTACTTCGAATGCGAAACCATGATCCAAGAGAGGAGTAGTAAAGGCGAGGCGGCCGGCCCCTGACGGTCTCGTTACTCTAGTCACTCAGGGGAAAGTCGGCGGCAGGTGGATCAGTAATGCAGCGCACCGCCGAGCACTGCTTGCAGTGAAAGGCGCCGGCGCCAACTGCCGGAAAGTTGGAACAAAAAAAGAGACCCCGCCCGAGCTTAATGCCCGGACGGGGTTTCTTCATTTCTGGAGTGCGCTTACTGCGTCTGCTTTTGTTGCGCTCCTGATAGCCAGTTCTCTACCTTCCGAAAGAAGCTCTGTACTTTCTCTGAGTAGAGCTGTGCATCTTGCGAGATCGGCTCCGTCAGCGTCTTCGGTAATGGCTTCTGCTCTGCGCAGTCGACGATCGAACGCGTTGCGCATCCGGTCAATGTCAGCGCGAGCACTATCAAGCTCGCTGCGAGAAGTAGCGACGGCATCCATTGCTGCAACCAATCGCGCATAGTCTTTCCTCCCTTGTTCCGCACGCGCCTCGGCGGCTTCGAGCTGATACGCTTTGAGAGCCGCATCCCCACGCGCCGAAGCAAGCTGATAGCCTGCCGCGAAAACTGCGAGTACAAGCACCGCGACAGCGCTTACTTTCCAGATAGTCATTAGTCACCTCGCAAGCTCCATCCTTTAATGGGATTTGCGTAGCAGGTATGGTGCTTTCGTCCCGCTTCATAAGAACTGAAAAGCTTCCAGCCGAGCGAAACGCGAACACAGCACGGACGCCCCAACAAGCGATAGTGCTTTACGTAATACCAGTGAAAAGCAACAAGCTTCGAGCCACGGTACACGCGCCGATAGCACGTGCCGCTAATGCTGCTCTGATCGCCGGCAGATTCATCACCTTCGACGATCCAGCTATCCGTTGGCAAGACCTCAACGCCAAGAACGTCGATGCCGAAACCGTAAGCGACATTTCGCAAAAACCACGCAAGCCTGCGCAGATACGTCCAGATGCCGCCCGATCGAGGCCAGCGTTCCAAATGCCCCGCATCGCCGTCGCAAGGGTTGTCCGGCGTCTGGAACCACCACAACCACCTAGGCAAATAGCCATTTTCTTGCACAAAAAAAGGGAGAACCGGTGCAACCAGTCTCCCTACGATCGCCATCAGCAGATCCAGCGGTATTCGTACCGCCCACTTCAATACACAACTAAGCATCAGTACCCCCGCAAGAAGTATTCGCGTTCTTCGCGTCGGCGCTTGACTAGTCCAGCAAGCTCCCTGCCTCCCGCTTTTGTCCAGTCAAGAAATTCGTCGGCGGCGCCCTCTTCATCTCCTTCATTAAGCTTGCGCAGAAGCTTAGACATCGATACAGCTCGAACGCCGACATTGAAAGCAAGTGACATCAGCGCTATAAACTGCCCGCTCGTGACTGAAACATTGAGGTACTCAATCAGCCGATTTTGCACGTCTTGCAGATCAGAAGCTAAGACTTGACGCCCGTTCTCCATATCGATTTGGTCGTCTGGATGAACGCCGCCGGTATGGCCGTAGCCAATGGTCCAGACGCCCGCAGGGCACAGATATGCCTTGCCGCGAAAGCCCTCATGCTCTATGACGAGAGGCACGGCAAGATCGGGGGGATACTCCCCAAAGTTCTTTTTCATTTTTTGTCCTTATGGTCGTCTTGGGGGTCGTCATTCAGACCAATGCCGTCAAGCTTTGAGTCGACGGCGTTTTCAAGACGCTTTTCGAGCGTCAAAAAAATCTTTCGCAGTGCGGGCGGCAAAGCCTCTCCGTATCCGGCCTTTTCTACGTTTTCAATGATTGAGCCGAATTCACCGCATGCATAAGCGCAGAGCGTGACGCTCTGAAACACAGGCATGTCGTGCAAGATGTACCAAAAAGACACATCAAGACCGTGAGCAAGAATGATGATCGCGAAGGCAAGACCCTTCTTGACCATCCCAAAACTCAAGCGCTTAGAGGACCATGTGCCGGTCTTTATGGCCGCCCATATGCCCGTGATTAAGTCGGCAATTACGAAGATGAGGAACCACCAAACGAGAGGCGCCACCGACTGCAAGGTGGCGCCATAGATAAGCCCGATCCACCCGCCGAGAATCGTCAACGCCCCCTCAACCGTTTTCGGCAGGAGATCGTGAATCATCGCGTCACCCGATAAGGTGAGCGACGTAAAAGCCAGCGGCAAATCCGACCACTGTCATGACGCCCGCAACGCTTCCCCAGAAGACGCGCATCTTGCGGCGCGTTTGCGTGTCCATCTGTGACTTTTGTGCATCAAGCCATGCCTCGGCCTTTTCAAGCGCAGCATCCTTGAGCTCATCTGTCTTGATGCCTAGAGCCTCAAGCATTTTCTTGATTTCTTCGATCGTCATACGATCTCCTCCTACGAAAAAACCCGCAATATTGCGGGCTTGACAATGGTGAGCACACCGTTAAAGTTGAAATCGACCTATCGTTTACCGATTATTGATAGACTTCATTAACTATTAGGTGTATTACATGGCTAATGACTTGACGATTTTGTCTTCTCCTTATGGTCAAAATGTTCCGTATCGCTTTGAGGCGGGCTTTGATAGATTCGTGATCAACACGTTTACCAATGCATCTCCGCGGCAGTTTTCATTGAGCGACTTTGCTTCTGTTGAGATGATTTCCCAAGACAAGAGGAAGCAAGCGGGTAAGACAATTGGAGGCGTGGCTGTCGGCGCCATTCTTCTTGGTCCAGTCGGAGCTATTGCCGGCGGCCTTCTTTCAGGTAATAAAAACGAGTTTTTGGTTAAGGTGGTGCTTACCAACGGCGTTGAAATGCTTTGCTCGGTGCGGCCTGACGCATATAACGCTATCCAATCAGCCGCTTTCCAAAACTCAGCAAACCAGCAGTTCCAAACAGATTCGGCAACGATTGCTCAGCCGTCAAAAATTGCGGCACCTCAAGCTTCACCTTACGGAAACGTCCCTCCTCCACTCAGTCAGATTGATGCCAAACCATCAAATACCAAAAACATTTTGCTTTGGATTGGCGCTTATGTCTTGGCTGCGTTTTCTGTTGCTGCCGTCTCCCTTGGGCTTTTGATGGCAGCCGTTTTTGCTGCTCTTTCTGTAGGATTGGCCTATATTGCAAGTAAAGGAAAGAAGCCCGTTCGAGTCGCGACGATTGCATATGTTGTAGTTTGCGCATTGTTTATCAGCGTCATGCCTGAAGAAACGGACACACAAGAATCACCGAAAACTGCGGTTGCCGATACCCCCACCACCTCCACTCCGGCGTATGAATTAGTAAGTTCAACGGCAGATACGAAGTGGTATGTCGACAAAAATTCCGTGAAAAAGAACGGGAATGTTGTGACCTTATCTGTACTTGCAGACTCATCTAAAACGCCGACAGACGCGCCGTCTGCAATAAGTGAATATTCCTTTACTTGCAAACAAGGAATGTTTGACTACAAAACCGGTCGCTTTATTGTTTATGACGGCAACATGGCTAAGGGCAATAAGGTAGAAGACAGCATCATGAATACGTCCGAGTCGAACGTGCCTTTAAAAAAGGGATATCCGCTCGGGGATATTGCGTCATTTGCTTGTGGCATGTAATGCGGATATGGGGCTTCAGAAATGAAGCCCTTTTTCATCTCATCCTCGGCGGCAACTGGCGCCGCTCAAGCTCGCTTTCAAACGAGTCAAGATTGATATGGGGTACTCCAAAACGAGGTATCGAGGCATCAAGAAGAACGCCCACCGAATCGGTACGCTGCTGGCCGTTGCCAATCTTTTCTGCTTCGATTGCTGGCGCAGAAGGAGCGTGGCATGAACGCGCCCATAGAGCTCGAAAGAGCCCTGATTCAGGGCTTCCCGCCTTGGATATGAAACGAATTTCCGGTCTTTTTGCCGTCAAAACGGCTTTGTTATAAAAAAAGCACTTCATGGGAAGCACGTCTTGGAGAAAACTAATCTGTCCAGAGCTTCCCAAAGTCTTTTGTTTTCCATCCATCTAACCAATAACTGTCAAACATGTCATCAGAGAAGACTCTTGAAGAAATAAAGCAAATGCAGAAAAATCTTGCTGCATTGATAGATAAATTTGAGGCAGAAAAGACAAAGGAGAAGACCGAAGAACCCTCTCAAAGCCCTGAGAGCGGAATAAAGACACAAGAAAAATTCTCTAATGAACAGAAAGCCTTTTCATCAAACACTGAAGTAGTTCAAGATCTTTCTCCTAATATAGAAAAAAACGAAGGCGATGATCGCATATGGGCAATAATAGATAACAACCCTTTTTCCTGTGAAGGGAGAGTTGGACGGAAAACATTTCTTATAACAACTGTTTGTCTTTTTATAGCAAATATTGCTGTAAGCATAATGTTCGTTTTCTTAATAAATGTATTCAATATACATTTATCAGAATCCGCTACAAATGGTTGGATGATAATTTTATCATTTCCATTCATACTTTTACAGGTTTTTGCTAGCATCAAACGTTGCCATGATTTAAAGGAATCTGGTGCTTTTGTAGTTTTGGCATTTGTCCCAATTTTATCCTTATACCCTTTAGCTCTTTGGTTATTTAAACCATCGGCTTGGAAAGAAAAAATAAAATAAAGCCTTCTTTTTATTCGCCGTTATGCCTCTGTTTTTTTAAACATGAGCATAACGGCTGTTTCGATTTCCGCCTACCTATAGCTAAGCGGCCTGAAGACGTCATCGTGCTACCCGTCATTTATCACTATGTTTCAGACGATAAAGCCGGTTGATGTGACTGTGTTTGGATGCTTAGACCGGTCGTAAGATGCTATCGTTCGCATCCCGCCAAGCAGTGTGTTGGACAACCAATCTATCGCGATAAGCACTTGCTTCAAGCGCCGACACATCATTCGCTCACAGAGAAGTCGGCCGGATGAAACTTGATTTCGATAGCTTCAAGCTCATCTTTCGATGTTGCGGCGTTGATGGCGTCGCGCAGCTTCCACTTCTCCTGATAAGCCGCGTTGCCGGCCGCAATGATCTCAAGCTGAAGCGTCTTGAGATCTTCAAGCGAGACTTGATGCCCTTCATTATTGGCATCCATAAAAATCAGGCCGGTTTCGCTGAACGTCGCGCTTGATTCAGCCGCTACAACAAGCCCGTTCACGTCCTGCATAGCGCGGCTATCGCTGTCCGCCTCAAAGCCGAGAGAGCTGATCAGTGTGGCGTCGTCGTTGTACCAAGCGTTGAAAGCTGAATCGAGCTGCGAGGTCTTTTCAGCCTTGACTTCTTCAAAGGTTTTTTCGGGAATCGCTTCTACCGACCACGAGAGGTCGTCACCTCTTGCAACGCGATACTCAGTAGATCCTTCAGTGAGCTTCTGGAAAAGCTCTCGCAGCTCGTTGCATCGCTCGGTCTGCGATTCGTGTGAAACGACGCCGCACGCCACGCACTCTGCGGCAGTCGTCGGCTTCTTTTCGGCGGTCCATCCCTTGCGATCGTCATTGAGCTTGTAGAAGAAGTTCGCCGTATCTTCCGGCGCGGCAATGTCTACGCAATGATCAGGCAATTCCACGCCTTCAAGCTCTTGAACAACAGTCATGTCTTCAAAATATCCATCTTCGTCAACCGACGGAATTTGCTTAAAAATTGAAGCCATGAATAACTCCTTAAAGAAAATAGCGGCAATCCTGCCAAAAGAAAAAAGATTTACCGTGACGGATAGCCACGGCCTTTGCCTGCGGGTCTACCCGTCAGGCGTTAAAAGCTGGTACTTGCGTCTGTCTTATGCAGGACGCGTTACCGACCTCGCTCTTGGACGATGGCCGGAGGTGACGCTTAAACAAGCGCGTCAAGAAGCTCGAAAGCGACGAAAAGCGCTCGGACTTGAGCCTCCGAAAGGCTATGTGCTCGCAGACGCCTTCAAGCTTTGGTGCAACTTAAAGCGAGGCCGGATCGTCTCCTACACAGACGAAAAGCGTCGACTGGAGCGATACATCATCAAACCCATCGGCGGCCGCCAAATTGATGAAATCACCGCACCTCTTGTCATTCACACAGTCAAAAACATCGAGGCAGCAGGTCATCAAGCAACACTCAAGCGCGTGCTTATGCGCACCCGCGAAATCCTCGATTTAGCTGTGTGCGCCGGATACATCCAGCACAACCCTATCGACCGTGTAAGCCGCGTCTTTGCGGCACCAATCGTGAAGCCCATGCCGGCACCGCCGTGGCGCGAACTGCCGGTCGTCATGGAGACGATGAAGGACGCTCCCGCGCGCATGCGAG
>ENA-ORVC01001864-ORVC01001864.1-human-gut-metagenome-genome-assembly--contig:-NODE-1864-length-16000-cov-2.795923_pt1 | contig 16000 bp, 14 predicted proteins | sample MGYA00242092_ERZ509234 | MGnify/ENA primary metagenome ERZ509234 (study PRJEB26280, sample SAMEA2338800) | human gut metagenome | biome: human gut; feature: human-associated habitat; material: faeces... | reverse complement strand
TCCGGTCATCCTAACCTAAATAAAAAAAGCGGAGCATAAGCTCCGCTTTTTTCGTCTTCCGTTTCAAATTTCCAACATTCCCTGGGCCAAAGACTGCTCCGCCTGGGCCTTCAGCGCCAGACCAAGCAGGGCATCCATCGGTGCTGCCCCCTCTGCGCAGGCCCCGCCGGTTTCCTCCGCAGCCACGCGAAACGCCCGGGCATACAGTTCCCGAAAACGCTCATAAAACACCGCCGGTTCCGCACTCCGAAGACTTTCCCGGAGAATGCTCTCCACCGATGAAAGAGGCATAACCTGTTTCAAAACGCAGATCACAATCAGATACATCAAATGCTCTCTGGCGTATTTTTTCTTTACCGGCGCCGGCATCGCCTTCATTTTCACATAATTATTGACCATGGACGCCGTCAGCTGTTTCTCCTTGGTCACATTCCCCAGATACCGATTGGTCAGTGCGACGACCTGATCCATATACAGTTCAATATCCGGTAATTCTTCCCATGCCGGAAGTGTTTTCCCGGCCTGCTGCTGCAAATAGGCAGAAAGATCTCTTGATTCTTCCACAGTCGAGTCCATCTCCATTCCTGATACTATCCCTATTTATATCACCATTATCTCAGGAATGCAAACCTTTTTGTTGATACTCTTTAAAATAGTAATCGATACCATATTCTTCCCGCAAAAAAGGCACCCGCAGGTGCCTTTTTTCGTTCTTATTTACAGAGCCACTTTGATGAAATCACACAGTTCTTTCACATACTCGCCAGAGACGGTATCCACATGGCCTTCGTCCACTGCTTTGGCAATGGTGGGATCGATGGGCAGCCGCTCCACGATCTCAATGCCGTACTTGGCAGCCACCTGGTTGATGACGCTGCTGCCGAAAATGTTGTGCTCCTTGCCGCAGTCGGGGCATTTGAAGTAAGACATATTCTCCACCACGCCGATCACAGGCAGGGTCAGCATTCCGGTCATCTTCACTGCCTTTTCCACGATCATGGACACCAGTTCCTGGGGAGAAGTGACGATCACCACAGCATCCACAGGCAGAGACTGGAACACCGTCAGAGGAACATCGCCCGTTCCGGGAGGCATATCCACAAACATATAGTCTACCTGATCCCACAGCACATCCGTCCAGAACTGGGTGACCATTCCTGCAATCACAGGGCCGCGCCAGACAACAGGCTCGGTCTCATCCGGCAGCAGAATATTCATGGACATCACCTGGGTGCCGTTCTTTGCAACACTGGGGTAAATGAATTCTTCCGTACCGAGGGCATTCTCATGAATCCCGAATGCCTGCGGGATGGAGGGGCCGGTCATATCCGCATCCATGATCGCAGTCCGGAATCCTCTGCGCTGCATTTCGCAGGCCAACAGACTGGTGACCAGGGACTTGCCGACGCCGCCCTTGCCGCTCATGACCGCAATGACTTTTCCAACCTTTGCGCCCTCATGGAGCTTTTCCTTCTGCATCGCAGTCCGGCTTTCGCAATTTTCTCCGCAGCTGGAGCAATCGTGTGTGCACTCACTCATATAATAATAACCTCACAATCTGGTACTTGATTGTCAATCCGACATATGTCTATTATATCCAATTCGACCGTGAAGTCAACACAGACAGCTGTTTTTCTTATCACAATGACAGCGCCGCCCGGTTTTACAATTCCGGGCGGCGCAAAAATACGCTGTCAATCGTTCGGTTTGATCAGCACACCGGATCGATCCACTGGAAGGGATCGTCCTGTCTGCCCCACTGGATTCCGGTCAGTTCATCGTACAGCCGCTGGGTGACCTGGCCGATGCCGCCACTGCCGACTGTATATTCCTTTCCCTCGTAATTCAGCACACCGATGGGAGAAACCACTGCTGCTGTGCCAGTTCCCCAGGCCTCTTCCAGTGTTCCGTTTTCAATGGCCTCCATCAGTTCATCCACGGAAATCAGGCGCTCCTCCACTTCCAGGCCCCAATGGCGCATCAGTTCAATGCAGGACTTCCGGGTGATGCCCGGCAGGACACTTCCGGCCAGTTCCGGCGTGACCACTTTTCCGGCAATCTTGAACATCACATTCATAGAACCGACTTCTTCGATATATTTCCGATGCACACCATCCAGCCAGAGCACCTGGGTATATCCGCTCTGCTCCGCTTTATTCTCCGCCCGCATGGAAATGGCGTAGTTTGCGCCGGCTTTGGTGTAGCCTGTGCCGCCGCGGACAGCGCGGACATCCCGATCCTCGATGATGATCCTCACAGGATTGATGCCCTCTTTATAATAGTTGCCCACAGGGCAGCAGATAATCATGCACAGGAAATGATCCGGGATACGGAGACCGACATAGTTCTCCGTGCCGAACACAAAGGGGCGAATGTACAGAGAGGTGCCGGGCAGATGGGGAACCCAATCCTGGTCCACTTCTACCAGCATTTTAATGGCTCTATACATCACATCTTCCGGCAGCTGAGGGATGCACAGACGCTCGCAGGAGGTGTTCATTCTACGCACATTTTCCATCGGCCGGAACAGTTGAATCTTCCCTTCCGCTGTACGATAGGCCTTCATTCCCTCGAAACACTCCTGCGCATAGTGGAACACGGAGCAGGAGGGGTCTAATGTGATGGGACCGTAGGGAACGATCTGAGGATCGTGCCAACCGCCCTGATCCGTATCATAGTGCATAATGAACATATGGTCGGTCATAAATGTGCCAAAGGGCAGATTGTTCTCATCAGGTTTCCGTTTGGGCATGGTGGTTTTTGTGATTCTGATTTCCATGATCATTCTCCTTTTTTGGCTGATATCGAGATTTAGGAGATTCAGGCAAAGAAAAAAGCCTTCCTCTCCTGCATTCTGCAAAGAGACGGAAAGCCGATGCTTTTCGCGGTACCACTCTTTTTCATCCATTTCGGACACACTCATCGGACACTGCCTAAGCAATATCCTGCCCCATTAACGGGAGGCTCCCGTCCCGGCCTACTCCCTTTCAGCCAAGCCGCTCCGAGACCAGTTCAGCTGCCCTTTCCTCTCCGGTCTTTCACCAGCCGACCGGCTCTCTGACAGTTCCAGGCGCTTACTATTTCTCATCGATGCGTTTGAATTTGTAATGATTATAGCATCCGTTCAGAAAATGTCAAGTAAAAATTTCTGTGCTGCACTCCGATATTTCTCTCATTTTTTGTGGGATTCTCCGAATGAATAAAAACGCCTGTGCTGTATGCACAGGCGTTTTGTTTCTTCGTTTCGATCAGCAGACAGGTTCTACCCAGCCGAAAGGATCTTCAACGGTACCCCACTGGATTCCGGTCAGCGTGTCATACAGTCTCTGAGACACAGGACCAATCTTATTGTCGGCGATAAAGTATCCCTCATCATTGTAATACAGCTCACCGATGGGAGAAATCACGGCTGCGGTGCCAGTTCCCCAAGCCTCTTCCAGGCTGCCGTCCTTGGCCGCCTCGATCAGCTCATCAACAGAAAGCAACCGCTCCTCAACTTCCATGCCCCAACTGCGCAGCAAATCCAGGCAGGATTTCCGGGTGACGCCGGGCAGGATACTGCCGTCCAGTTCCGGTGTGACGATCTTTCCGTTGATCTTGAACATGACATTCATGGAACCAACTTCTTCCACATACTTCTGGTGGACGCCGTCAAGCCACAGCACCTGAGAAAATCCCTTTTTCTCCGCCACTTCGCTGGCACGCAGAGAGATTGCATAGTTGGCGCCGCACTTGGTATAACCGGTGCCACCGCGGACAGCGCGGACATCATGGTTCTCCACCATGATCTTCACAGGGTTCAGTCCCTCTTTATAGTATTTATCCACTACACAGCAGATAATGGCAAACAGATAACGGCTGGAAGCATGGACGCCCAGCATGGACTCCGTTGCAATGGTCAGGGGACGAATATACAAACTGGTGCCTTCCTCAGCAGGGACCCAATCCTGTTCCACAGTGATCAGGGTTTTCAGTGCCTGCATAAAGTCCTCTTCCGGGATCTGAGGCACACAGAGCCGCTCAGCAGTGTTGTTCATTCTGCGAATATTCTCGATGGGGCGGAACAGCTGCACACGCCCATCTGCCGTCCGGTATGCTTTCATACCCTCGAAAATCTCCTGGCCATAATGGAACACCACAGCGCCCAATTCCAGAGAGATCGGTGCATAAGGTACCACCCGGGCATCATGCCAGCCCGTGCCGGCATCATAGTCCATCAGGAACATATGGTCGGTGAATTCTTTTCCGAAAGGCAGCCCTTTCACCTGGGGTTTGGTTTTCGGGGTAGCAGTTTTTGTGATCTTGATTTCCATGCGTGATCTCTCCTTTTCATTTTCCGTAGGATTCACAGAGAGACGAAAAACAAAAAAGCCCCCCGCTCCCTGCATTTTGCAAAGAGACGGAAAGCTGACACTTTTCGCGGTACCACTCTTCTTCGCCCGGATGGGCGCACCTCACGGATCTTGGTAGATCCCACTGTTATAACGGCAGTTCCCGTCATTGCTTACCTCGCCATCGGCGCATCAACAATGCCGCTCCGGGAGGACACCACCTGGCTTTCTTCTCCGGTTCTTCCACCGAGCGACCGGCTCTCTGTGCAAGTCCGCCAAATGACACATTCCCATCTATGCGTTTCCCTGATGAAATTGTTGCTCCTATCTTAGCAATTTCCGGCATCATTGTCAATCAATTTCTTTTCTTTTTTCGTCGATTGATGGTTTTAGCCGAAATTCTTTTTCGTTTTGCAAAACATTCCGTAATCTTTACTAATTCCCCGGCTTTTTCGGAACAATTCCGGCCAGGATGCGTCCGAATTGCGGGAAGTGTTTCCCTGCCGCCATGCCCGTACTTGTAAAACAATCGGCGCAATGGTATACTCTTCATAATATGGTATCTTTTCCAATAATTGAACACAAGGATTACAAATTTTGAGAATGAAAGGAGTTCTCCATGACGGGAACCTCTGTGATTTTCGTGACCCGCTACATTCTGCCGGTTCTGGCAATCTGGGTCATTTGCCGCTGTCTGCGCTCTATGCTCAGTGAAAAATACGACCCGGAAGTGTGGGGGCATCTGATTTTTCCCGATGCAAGCTCCGCCTCCCTTTCCCATTGGGAATGTCTGATTGGCCGCGCCAAGTCCGCCGACATCGTGGTCAATGCCCCGGATATTTCCCGACTCCACGCCGTACTGATCCGCAATGACAAAGGAATCTGGCGAATCTACGATATGGCATCTCGCGGCGGCGTCTATGTCAACCGGGAAAAAGTGCCATTCCGGGGATTGGAAGTCCACAATGGGGACAAGATCCGACTGTCCTCTGTTACACTTGCGTTTGTGGATGTGACCGACAGTGAGCTGCGCACCGTTTCCGAACATCGTACAGCCGCCGGTGCCAGCATCAATCCCGGTGCCACGCTGTTGCTGCTGTCTCTGTTTCAGGCGCTGATCGCCCTGCAATTCTGCTTTAGCGCCTCGGACGAGCATCTGATTCCCACCTGCCTGTCCTTCTTTGCGCTGCTCGCCATTGAATGGGCCTGCTATCTGGTGATGCGTTCCATCCGCAGAACCGGTTTTGAGGTGGAAACCATTGCCTTTTTCCTCAGCACATTGGGACTTTCCGTGGTTGCCACATCAGAACCCGGCGATTTGGTCAAAACCATTCTGCTGCTTATGATCGGCGTGGTGCTCTTCTTCCTGATGGGATGGTGGCTGCGGGATCTGCGCCGGGTGAAACTCCTGCGCTGGCCATCGCCGCCATGGGGCTGCTGTTCGTCAACCTGGTCATGAGCGAATATGTCTTTGGCGCCAAAAACTGGCTGTATATCGGCGGGATCTCTTTGCAGCCATCTGAACTGGTGAAAGTGTTGTATATCTATGCCGGAGCCGCCACCATGGATCGCCTGTTCGCCCGGAGAAACTTGCTGCTATTTATTGTTTTCTCCGCCATTTGCGTGATCGCACTGGCATTGATGGGCGACTACGGCGCTGCCGTCATTTTCTTTGTTACCTTCCTGGTCATTTCCTATATGCGCTCCGGCTCTATCGCCACCGTTTTTCTGGCAGTTTCCGGCGCCGCCATGGCAGGATTTCTGGTTTTTACCATCAAGCCATATATCGCCCAGCGATTTGCAACCTGGGGTCATGTCTGGGCCGATCCCTACGGCGCAGGCTATCAGCAGACCCGCACCCTCGCCGCAGCCGCCTCCGGCGGTCTGTTTGGCAACGGAGCCGGGGAAGGATGGCTGCAGGATATTGTTGCCGCCAACACTGATATGGTGTTTGGCGTGATTTGCGAAGAGCTGGGGCTGCTCATCGCACTGACCGCTGTCTTTTCCATCATTGTTCTGGCGCTGTTTGCCTTTCGTTCCGCAGCCCACGGCCGGTCCGCCTATTATGTGATCGCCGCCTGCGCTGCCGTTTCTCTGATGATCATTCAAATGTCTCTGAATGTGTTCGGCTCTCTGGATATTTTGCCCTTCACTGGCGTCACCTTCCCCTTTGTTTCCAAAGGCGGCACCAGTCTTATTTCCTGCTGGATGCTGCTGGCCTTCATCAAAGCAGCGGATACTCGCAAAGACGCCAGTTTTGTGGTAAAACGGGCCCAGGCAAAAAACGACAAACATGGTAAGGGGGCCTCCGCATGAAAAAAGTGAAAAACAGAGCCGGATTTGTGCTGCTCCTGGTACTGCTGTGTATTTTCGGCCTGGCAATCTATTGTTTCCGTTATGTTTCCGACGGACGGGAATGGGTGGCTTTTTCCGCCAATGCCGGTCTTTATTCCGGCAGCGGACACACTGCCGGAAAGGTGTACGACCGCAATGGGGTACTGCTGGCAGATGCGGCCACAAAATCCTACAGTGATGACTATACCACACGCGTTGCCAACTTCCATCTTCTGGGAGATTATGCCGGCAATACCGGCACCGGCGTGCTCAACCGTATGGCCGATCGGCTGACAGGGTTCAACCCGATCAACGGCACCTATCACCTGAAAGCGCCGGAACTGGAGCTGACCGTGGATGCGGCTTTGAACAACACCGCCTATGCTGCGCTGGCCGGGCGCAACGGATCTGTGCAGATCTATAACTACAAAACCGGAGAAGTGCTGTGTATGGTCTCCTCCCCCGGAATCGACCCTGCCAATCCAGGCACGATCCCGGACGGCGCTTATATCAATCGCGCCATCAATGCCACGTATGTTCCCGGCTCAGTCTATAAACTGGTCACCCTGGCAGCCGCTCTGGAAAATATCGAGGATATCCACGAACGAACTTTCACCTGCAACGGCAGCGTCATCGTAGAAGGGGTTCGCCTCAACTGCACCGGTGTCCATGGAAATCAGACCATTGAGCAGGCTCTGGCCCATTCCTGCAACTGCGCCTTTTCAGAACTGGCTCAGCTGTTGGGACCGGATGTTCTGGCAGAATATTCCGAAAAACTGGGAATGACCACTTCCCACACTTTGGACAGCCTCCCGCCGCCGGCAGCTATGAAAAATTCGATTTGGGCACGGTCAACCTCTCCTGGTCTGCCATCGGACAGGCCACCGACCTGGTCTGTCCCTACAGTATGCTCCGCCTGGCCGGCGCCATTGCCAACGGCGGCACTCTGGTGGAACCCACCCTGGTGGGATATGGCATGAAAAAGGACACCACCCAACTGCTCAGCAGCGAAACCGCCGCCGAAATGGCCTCTATGATGAGTTACAACGTACAGTATTCCTATGGCAGCGGCACCTTCCCAGGCCTGAACATCTGTGCCAAGACCGGCACAGCAGAAGTGGGCGACGGAACGGATCATGCCTGGTTCGTAGGATTTCTGGCAGATGAAACGCATCCCTATGCCTTTGTCGTCCAGGTTGAACGGGGCGGCGGCGGTCTGTCCGTGGCCGGTGCCATTGCAAACCGTGTGCTGCAGCAGGCCGTATCTGCAAACTGAAAACAACTTAGGAGAAACTGAATTATGATCGACTTATCTGTGCAGGGACTGGTGAAGTCCTTTGAACAGGGCACCAATATTCTGGATGGACTCACCTTTGAAGTCCACAACGGGGAACGCGTGGGCATTCTTGGGCGAAACGGCTGCGGAAAAACCACCCTGTTCCGAATCCTGACCGGAGAACTCCACGCTGACGAAGGGACTGTTTCCATCGCAAAAGGAAAACGGCTGGGGCTGATCTCTCAAATCCCGGTCTATCCGCCGGACTGGACCACGGAAGATGTGCTGAAAGATGCCCACAAGCGCCTATATGCCATGCAGGAGCGGATTCAGGAACTGACAGAGCAGATGGCTCATGACGATTCCGCACAGGTCCTGGAGGAATACGACCGGCTCTCTGCAGATTTTGAGCGCTTGGGCGGCTATGACATGGAGCGGGAACGGAACCGGGTCGCCAACGGTCTGGATATTCCCGCCGCCATGCGCGAACAGCTCTTTGACTCTCTGTCCGGCGGAGAAAAGACCCGGGTCAACCTGGCCCGGCTGATTCTGGAAGACACCGACATTCTTCTTCTGGACGAGCCCACCAACCACCTGGATCTCAATGCCACCGAGTGGCTCGAAGACTATCTGCTGCGATTCCACGGCACGGTACTGGCCATCAGCCATGACCGATACTTTCTGGATCGTGTTACCCAACGCTCCATTGAGATCCACGACGGGCAGGCTGCATTTTATAGCGGCAACTACAGTTTTTATGTGGTGGAACGCCAACGGCGGTTCGATGAACAACTGAAAAAATACGAGAAAGACCAGGCTAAAATCGATCAGCTGACCAAAGCGGCAGCACAGATGCACCTTTGGGCTTTCATGGGCAACGACAAACTGCATAAGCGCGCATTTTCCATGGAAAAGCGCATTGAAAAGCTCCGCCAAACAGATCGTCCCACCGCAGATCGGAAACTGAGCGTGAAATTCCAGGAAAGTGAATTTCAGGCCGATGAAGTGCTGGTCGTAGATCATTTGGCCAAGTCTTTCGGAGAGCGGACGCTCTTTCAAGACCTGAACCTGGAAGTCGGCGCCGGAGAACGCATTGCTTTGATTGGAGACAACGGCACCGGAAAATCCACATTTCTGAAATTGCTCATGGGTGAGGAAACGCCCGACACCGGATTCATCCGGAAAGGCCCCGCTGTCCGCACCGCCTATCTGCCCCAGATCGTCACTTTTCCCGTGGCAGAGCGGAGCATCTATGACACCATGCTTTACGAAACCAAGTGTACTCCGCAAAGCGCCCGGGATCGTCTGGCCGCCTTCGGATTCATGGGCGAAGATGTCTTCAAAACCGTCGGCACCCTGTCCGGCGGAGAACGCAGCCGTCTGAAACTGTGTATGCTCATGGGTGAGCAGATCAACCTCCTGATCCTGGATGAGCCGACCAACCATCTGGACATTGCCAGCCGGGAATGGATGGAGGACGCCCTGATGGACTATTCCGAGGCGCTGCTGTTCGTTTCCCACGACCGGTACTTTATTGAAAAATTTGCCACCCGAATCTGGGAATTGGAAGACGGAACGATCACGGATTACAAAGGTTCCTTCGCTCAATTCCGGGAATACAAGGCCCGGCAGGCGCAGTTTGCCCTCGCTTCAAAGAACAATGAAAAGAAGGCAGATACCCCTGCACCCGTCAAAAAAGAGGCCCGGAAACGCCCGCCCAATATCGAAAAACAGATCGCAAAACTGGAAAAAGAGATTGAGAAACTGGAAACCTATGCCTGTCAGCTGGATGCCCAGGCGGAGGAGTTCGGTTCCGACTATCAAAAGCTTTTGGAGATTGGAGAGAAAAAAGCGGAGACCGAAGCCGCTTTGGAACCCCTCTATGCCCAGTGGGAAGAGTTGTCCTCCCTGCTTTGAACACCTCCATAACGCAAAAAAGCCAGACCCTGTAGGGTCTGGCTTTTTCCGATTCTAAATTGCACAAAAACCGGAGGAACTTCCTCCGGCCACAGGATCGCCTGCTCTGATCAGATCAGCTGCTGTTCGTTGATGATCAGTTTGAACTGCATCCCCAACTTATCTGCGGCTTTTCTGCACAGGATCATACGATTCATAAAAATCTCGAAATACTCCATCACAGATCCGTAATGGGTATCTACAGACAGTTTCAGTTTAATCAGCGTGTGATTCTCGTTGATCTTCAGTTCCGACTTCTTCACGGAATAGTTGACTCTGTCATGAATGTCAAATGTGGTGATATCCTGATTACGGACACGGCTGCGGCGCACATCGGACTTGTCCGCCAGGATCAGTGCCGCAGACATGGGACTGACCGGGATACCGGTTCCCTCGTCATGGTTGCCAATGGCAGTCACAATCTCCGCAATTTCTGCCGGGTCCATTCCAAGGCCATGAAGAATCCGAAATGCCATCACAGCGCCGGACTGAGAATGATCCACCCGATTGACCAGGTTTCCAATATCGTGAAGATACCCGGCAATCCGCACCAGTTCCACTTCCCGCGCCGGATATCCCAATGTTTCCAGAATATACCCTGCATTGTGGGCCACAATGCCCACATGGGCAAAACTGTGCTCCGTGAATCCCAGAGCCACCAACGACTCATCTGCTTTTTGAATGTATGTATGAATTTCCTGATTTGCTTTAATGTCCTCAAATGTGATCATGTAATTCCTCCTTCTTTTCGATTCAATTATAGATTCTATAGTTTATGCACTCAACGGATGCGATAGCCTACGCCTCGGACGGTTTCAATATGTTCCCCAATGCGGCCCAGTTTCTGCCGCAGAGTGCCTACATGGACATCCACAGTCCGGCTCTCTCCGGTGTAATCATACCCCCACACCCGATTCAGCAGGGTGTCCCGCCGAAGAACTGTTCCGTCCGCAGACAGCAACTCACACAGCAGGGCGAACTCTTTCAGCGTCAAAGATACCGGCTGCCCGTCTACTGTTACGGTATGCCGCTGAGGGTCCACCTGTAAGCCGTTGATGGCAGACATCCGCGGCTGTGTCTGATCCCCAGTGCGCCGCAGCACCGCCTTGACACGGGACACCAACTCCATCATTCCGAAAGGTTTCGCAAGATAATCGTCCGCCCCCGTATCGAGTCCCACCACTTTGTCATACTCGGTGCCCTTTGCCGTGAGCATGATCACCGGCAAATGCTGGGTCGTAGGTGTTTCCCGCAATTTGCGCAAAATCGTCAGACCATCCTCTTCCGGCAGCATGATATCCAGCAGCAGCATGTCCGGCGTCTGTTCCGCCATGGCCGCCCAAAACTCCGAGGGGCAGGAAAATCCCCGGGAAGGCAGATCCTGACTTTCCAACGCGTAAGTCACCAGTTTCCGGATGCTCTCATCATCTTCCAAAATGTAAATCAAAATGCAGCCCTCCTCTTTCGAACCTCAGTATATCCCCTATTTGTGAACTTTCAAAGCGCAGTTCCGTCAATTTTTTGTAAACTCCTTGAAAAGTCGCCAGTCAAATCCCGCTGCTCCAGGGCATGGATCAGCGCCGGCAGCGCCCGTTCAAAACTGACTCCATACCAGCGCCGATCCGGGTCCTGGGTGGTTGCCAGAATACAGGTATATGTGAAGTCCGCAGCCAATTTCAACGCCTCCGGCAGGGATAGCCCCCGCATCAGCCCACCAACCACTGTACTGGAAAAAATGTCTCCCGTTCCATGAAACTGCCCGGGCTGACTGGCGTGAGAATAGGAGAAACGCTCTCCCGTCCGTGTGTCCAAACTGGCCACGCCGGTATGCCCCGGCTGCTCACTGACCCCTGTCAGCACAACTGTACCTGCCCCCAACCGTGCCAGTTTTTCCAGCAGCATCTGTACATACCCTTCGTCCTGATATGGCCGATACTCCGTCCCAGTCAAGAAACAGGCCTCGGTCACATTGGGGTCGATGATATCCGCTTTGGCACACAGCCGTGCCATTTTATCGGCAAATGCCCGGTCAAAACCGGCGTACATCTTTCCCTGGTCCGCCATGGCCGGGTCCACAAAGATCAAATTTTCCGGCGTTTTGAACCGCTCAAACACCTGTTCGATCACATCGATTTGCTCTTCCGAGCCGAGATACCCCGTATATATCGCGTCAAAGCGCAGCTGTTGTGTTTCCCAATGCCGGGTAACGGGAGCTATCTCCTCCGTCATATCCCGGAAAGTGAAATCGGGAAACACGGAATGGGAAGATAAAACAGCCGTGGGGATCACAGCCGTTTCCACGCCCATGGCTGAGATTACCGGCAGCGCCACCGTCAGGGAGCATTTACCGATGCAAGAGATATCCTGGATCGTAACAATTCGTTTCATGGGGCATTCTCCGTACAAACATTTGCTACAGTATAGCAGACTTTCGTCCAAAAAGGAACAGCGAAAGTCACATTCACTTCATCAAAAACTTGTGCATTTTGCCGTTTTCCATCTTCGGCAACAGCAGACGGCACACCGCTTTGCGGTGTGCCGTCTTGTGCTTGTATTCGAAACCTTACAGCAGTTTCATCAGGTTGAACGCCAAAATCAGGCCGGAGAACACGATAGAAACCGTGGAGCAGAGCTTGATCAGGATGTTCAGAGAAGGACCGGAAGTATCCTTGAAAGGATCGCCTACGGTGTCGCCCACCACAGCTGCTTTGTGCTGCTCGGAGCCTTTGCCGCCGTGATGGCCAGCCTCAATGTACTTCTTGGCATTATCCCATGCGCCGCCTGCATTGGACATAAACACAGCCATTGCAAAACCGGTGACAGACACGCCGCCCAACAGGCCAACCACGCCGGTGGGTCCCAGAATCAGACCGGTCACCAGGGGAACGATAATCGCCATCAGTGCAGGAGCGACCATCTCATGCAGTGCGCCCTTGGTGCACAGACCCACGCAAGCCGCATAGTCGGGATCTGCCTTGTATTCCATGATACCGGCGATCTCCCGGAACTGACGGCGAACCTCCACCACGATGGACTCTGCAGCAGTCTGCACAGCACTCATCGTGAATGCAGAGAACACGAAGGTCAGCATGGCGCCGATGAACATACCCACCAGCACTGTGGGGCTGGTCAGGGTGAAGTTCAGTGTCTCGGTGGTATTTTCCTGAACGATATTGACATAGGACACCAGCAGTGCCAGTGCTGTCAGAGAGGCAGAGCCAATGGCAAAGCCCTTGCCGGTAGCAGCGGTGGTGTTGCCCAGAGAGTCCAGAGCGTCGGTGCGCTCACGCACTTCCTCAGGCAGACCTGCCATCTCAGCAATGCCGCCGGCGTTATCGGCCACAGGACCGTATGCATCCGTTGCCAGAGTAATACCCAGCGTGGACAGCATGCCAACACCGGCAATACCGATGCCGTACAGACCCTTATTGAATGCTTCCGTAAATGCGCCGGACTCGTCCACAATATCCACAGAGCCGCCAGCTGCAAAATAGCTGACCAGAACGGCAGCAGCAACAATCAGAATAGAAGTCATGGTGGACTTCAGCCCCAGAGAAATACCACCGATGATGATGGTGGCAGCGCCGGTTTCGGAGGCCTCCGCCAGCTGCTGGGTGGGTTTGTATGTATCGGATGTATAGTATTCGGTGAAGTAACCGATGGCGCAGCCGCCAATCAGACCGCACAGAATGGCAATGTAAACGCCCATGTTGTGCACGATGAAATAGGTCAGAGGTGCTGCCAGGACAGCTGCCAGAACTGCTGCGGTGTATGTACCGGTACGCAGGCTCTTCAGCAGGGATTCCTGAGAGGCATTTTCCTTGGTCTTGACCAGGAAGGAACCCAAAATGGAGCAGAGGATGCCGCACACAGCCAATGCCAGAGGCAGCAGCATACCGTTCCAACCGTATCCGCCCACAGCGCCCAGGGCAAATGTTGCCAGAATGGAACCAACATAGGACTCATACAGGTCAGCACCCATGCCAGCCACGTCGCCCACATTGTCGCCCACGTTATCAGCGATGGTTGCAGGGTTCCGGGGGTCATCTTCGGGAATACCGGCCTCGACCTTACCCACCAGGTCAGCGCCCACATCGGCTGCCTTGGTGTAGATGCCGCCGCCCACACGGGCAAACAGAGCCATAAAGGATGCGCCCATGCCGTTCATGACCATGATGTTGCCCAGCGCCACGGGATCATCCACATGGAACACATAGCGCAGCAGGAAGAACCACATGGTGATATCCAGCATGCCCAGACCAACAACGGTAAAGCCCATGACGGAACCGGAAGAGAATGCCACACGCAGGCCCTTATTCAGGCTCTCGGAGGCGGCCCAGGCAGTGCGTGCATTGGAGTTGGTGGCAATCTTCATGCCCACCAGGCCGGCCAGCATGGAGAACACACCACCGGTGACAAAGGCAAAGGGCGTGAACTTGGACAGCATCTTCCCGTCAGAGAAAAATGCGATGGCCAACAGAAGAATGAACACCACAACGAATACTTTAAATACGGTGGTATACTGCTGTTTCAGGTACGCATTGGCACCCTCGCGGATGTTCGCCGCGATTTTCTGCATTTTTTCGGTTCCTTCGGAAAAGCCCATAACCTTTCTGCTCTGCATCCAGGCAAAGAGAATGGCCAGTGCGAACCCTACAAAACCGATCCAGAAAAGGTTTTCCATTTTAGAGTCTCACTCCTAACTTTTTTTGCAGGGAGCATTTGCGGATTCGGAAGAACTCCCCATTAGATGTAACATATTATACAACATTGACAATCTTTTTTCAATGATGATTTACAAATTACGCCATGTTCTTCTATACAATGTCTATATGACTTTTTTGTGACAAATGACCATTTTCAAAAATTCCCGCCGCTGTGCAGACGCATACTCCCCGCTCCCTGTCCATAAGATGTACCAAAAAGATTGGAGGGTCTGATCCATGAGACATCTTTTTGAAACGCTGAAAAAACATCAAAAATCGCTTTCAGCTGTGGGATTGATACTTGTAGTCTGCCTGATCTTCTATGCCGTCAATTCCCCGCACATCGTGGGGGTTTCCGCCACAGAACGGGTGCTCCCCATCTACTCCGTGGAACGGGACAACAAAACGGTGGCGCTGTCCTTCGATGCCGCCTGGGGAAACGAAGACACCCAGGAGCTGATCGATATTCTTCAGCACTACAATGTGAAAGCCACCTTTTTCCTGGTCGGCGAATGGGTAGACCGTTATCCGGAATCGGTCAAGGCGCTGGCAGATGCTGGGATGGATGTGATGAATCACTCCAACGACCATGCCCATTTTTCCAAACTCACAGAACAGCAGATCGTGGACAATGTGAACGCCTGCAGCGATAAAATCGAGCAAATTACCGGAACACGCCCCACACTCTTTCGCTGTCCTTATGGTGAGTATGATGACCATGTCGTTTCTGCCATCAATGGTATCGGCGTGCAGGTCATTCAATGGAATGTAGACAGTCTGGACTGGAAAGAACTCTCCGCCGACGAGATTTACACACGAGTCACCACGCAGGTGGAGCCGGGCAGCATCATTTTGTTCCACAACGCCGCACTGCACACACCGGAAGCACTGCCATCCATCATCGAATATCTGCTCAACGAGGGATACGAGATTCTGCCGGTTTCTCAAATAATCCTGTCCGGGGACTATTCCATTGACCACACCGGCCGGCAGCTCCCCGCCTGATATACAGAGTTTGACCTGCTCCCGGTATATTTTCCGGCAGAGCCGTCCATACTTTCACCATATCCACCGACCCGGTATGAAGAAAGGAGTTTGTATATGAAGTATATCGTAAACAAAAACTGTATTGGCTGCGGACTTTGCGTCAGCATTTGTCCGGAGGTGTTTCACATGACGGAAGAAGGCGTTTCTGAAGCCAAGTCTACCGTGCCTCCCGGCGCGGAAAACAGCGCCAAACAAGCCATGCAGGACTGCCCTGTCAGCGCAATCGAAGAAACATGACCGCAAAAAAGCTGTACCATCCCAAGGAATGGTACAGCTTTTTTGATTGATTCCATTACAGCCGCTCATGCAGCAGGCGTCGATTCTTCTGCAGGCTGACTGTCTGCCGGCGG
>ENA-ORVC01001861-ORVC01001861.1-human-gut-metagenome-genome-assembly--contig:-NODE-1861-length-16023-cov-2.772858_pt1 | contig 16023 bp, 12 predicted proteins | sample MGYA00242092_ERZ509234 | MGnify/ENA primary metagenome ERZ509234 (study PRJEB26280, sample SAMEA2338800) | human gut metagenome | biome: human gut; feature: human-associated habitat; material: faeces... | reverse complement strand
GTTTCTTACAGCCAACTCACTGACACGCCAACAATTCCCGATATCTCAGGGTTGATTCCTAAAACGGGAAACCGAGGTATTACGGCTGGTAATGAATCCTGGGGAACGCTTTCAGGCTCTTCTCTGACGGTCACCCTAGATTCCCCCGACAACATGTTATACATCGCTGAAAAAGGGGTTACCGCCATAACCTTTACGTATGACGGCAGCAACCCCAGCGCTGCTGGTAAGGTTTCCACAAAAATTATGTGGGTATGCGGTGATGCGCTTTCGTCTGCCCCGGCGGTAGCTTTTAAATACGCTAACGTGCCCCACACAGTTACGTCTTGGGGGTGGTTCGGAGGAGCCGCACCCACTCTGAAAAAATCTTTTGTGCTTGTGTGCTTCTTCCACGATAGCTATGTGGAGCTCGCTTTGGCAGGAACTTGGGATTGATAATGACTACAAGGTACGTTTATAACGGTCAAAAATACACCTCGCCCTACGCCTTACGTCAGGCTATTTGGAAGAACGAAGGGAAGGCTTATGGTGAACCTAAAACTCAAGAGGATTTCGACGAATTAGGACTGAAGGTCACGTTTGAAGAGTATGACCCTGAGCAGGAATACTATGCCTCTCTTACTGAAGAACAAAAAGCCGCGTATGTTCTGGATAAGGCCAAAAGAAAAAGGGCGGATGCTGTTTCGAAGATTACCGTAGAAGTTGACGGAATGGTTTTTGACGGCAACGAAGAAGCACAGTCGCGTATGTCTCGTACGGTGGCTACCGCTATTGCCCTTGGCGTCGATATCAACACCGAGAAGAGAACCTGGGTTCTCTCCGACAATACGATTGCCCGGCCAACCGTGGCTCAGCTTGCTCGAGCTACAAAGCTTGCCGGTGACAAGATGACTGCGCTCTGGACAGCGCCTTATGAGGAGAAAGCGGAATGAAGCTGAAGCATCCTGATGGGCTTCAGGTGCTTATCGCTCTGGATCAGCTGATTAATACACTGATCTGGGGTATGGCTGACGAGACCCTTAGTGCCAGAGCACACCGTCATGCGCTTAAAGGCGATCGTAAATGGCCCGAAAAGCTGATTAATGCCTTGTTTTTCTGGCAGAGCAACCATTGCAAAGAGGCTTATGAGAGCGAGATTAATAGATCTCAGCTGCCACCTGAAATGAGGGAGAAGACTAGTGTTCAATAAGGGATTGCTGCTTAGTAATAAGCAGACTGGGGATAGTAATTCTAGATATCTGCTTACTGTTGATAAATATAGTACCGGTGACCAATGGATGTCATACCTATCGCTAGGATTCGTACAAGCACAGAATATAGGGGGCATTACTCCCAGTACTTTTTTAGGAAGTACATTGGCTACTGTTGCATTTTCTCGCCTTACAGCGGGAGAAACTATTGTTCGCTTATTTGTCGCTGTAAACTCTGAAGGTATTGCAACTGCTCCTATCTACGTTGGGTTTTTAGAGCAAAAAGAATATACGGCAAAATTGCCGGAAGAGCCCAATAGCAATGGAAAAAACTCCTGGGGCACGCCAGTAACAGCCCCCTACTCTTCCGCAATGTATAAACTCTTGGAAGATGTGGAGTATTTTTTACAAGCAGCCAAGGGATCAACTATCCCGATCTATTTAAGCGCCACTCCGCCACCTTGGGGGTATACAGAGTAGTCCGGTGCGTGCAACAGTCAAGGGTTTTCTACGTCATTCGAATCTATCCTTCCGCGACAATATTCATAGAACTCTTGCACTGCAGGGTGATTCTCATCCCATAGCGGCATAGTGGATAGTCGCTTCTGCAGGGCGTACTCAAGCCCCACAAGGGCGAAAATTGTACCTTTAACTTCGAGTTCGTGTGCTTGTTCACCGCTCGGGGTGTTAAGCAGACTTCTCACCGCATTCCGGAGATCCGCGGAATTGATCTGTGCTATTGCCTCCTCCTTAATCTCGCTGCGAGTTGGTTCCGTAATATCGCATTCAGTAAACATGAGGTAGTGGATACGGCTCCAAGCTTTGCCGCGGATGGCGGCGGCTCTCTCCGGATAGATCAGCTCGAATGGGTCTACCCCGCCCGCTGATGACGGCGAGGGGCGTTTGACTAAGGCGCCCGCAACAGTCAGCAAAATTCCGATAAGAATGAAGCCGCTTAGAATGCCAAAGGCGATATAAAGAATAAGTTCCATAGCGCAAAGCCGTAATGAGAAAGTGATGCATTCAAGCCTACTGCACATCACTTCACCCCCGCACGCAATTACGGGTTTATCTCAAGTTTGTATATGACCACTTTGCCCTTGACGACCGCGTACACGCATGTCTAATATCTGTATGAAGCGCCGTATGAAATGCATAATCGCCCGCATAACTATATGATTTTAAAAGGGCTTAAGCCGCCTTCAATGCGGATGACTTGAAGCTGTGTCTGCGGTTCAATAAAGAGAAAGTCATTCAACTCAAATTTCCAGCCCAGCTCAGCACTCACGCCGTAGAACGTCTGCCAAAGCGATCCGCCGATTTTCTGGCCGGAATCGTTTCGGAGGTTGTAGTCACTGCCGAGACGACCAATCTTCGCATTGAAGTCAGCATAGCTGCCGCTCTCGCCTAAGACCGTGTAATAGAGGTTCAGTCCATAGCGATCGCTGCTGCCGCTGCCGGAAACGCCGAAGAGATCTGTATCCGCACGCGTATAGTCAAAGGCCAAGCTGACAATTTTGTGACTGTCTGCCGTGGATACTTCCTTGTTGTAGCCGACCTGAATCATGTTTTTATCCATGTCAAACGCGTGCTTACGACCGATATCTGAATAGCGATACCGAGCCCAAAGGCCATTGGTGCCGCGTTCCTCATGGCGAGCTTCACCTTGACGCTCATGAAAGCGATCCAGATCAGAGGCCAGTGAGAAGGAGGCCAGCACCGCATTATTCAAGAAGTCGACGTTTTCGTTAGCACTGCCGATGGACTTAGTCAGGAACCAATAGGTAGGCTGATCAGCTCCATCTTGTTCACTTTGCGTGTGAAGACCGAAGCGATAGAGTTCATCGGCACGATTGACTTCACCTTCGACATTGGTAGAGAAGGTTGTGCTCCCCGATCCCACGCTTGCAAAGTAGAGCTTGTCGCCATTTTTCATTTCGTCTAGATGAGCTTTGCCCATGTCGAATTCAATGATTTGGCGTGAACCGTCTTCCGCTGTGCCGATGGTGATGAAGTCGCTCTTCTCAGTGTATTTCCGTTCGCCGTTGTTGGACTGCCAATCCAGATCGATTTTGAAGATGCCGCCAGGCCCCGTGAGATTGCTAATTTCAACTCGGGAATATCTTTGGTTGGGATCCCGATAATTCGCCAATACGTAATCCGTACCTTTAATCACTGTATTTCGATAGGTTTCCCAAACCTCGGCATCCGCAAAAAGAACTACGCCTTTGTCAAGCTTCAGATTGTGTATTTTTCCGCCATCGTTTAGGAAGGACTTTCCTGCGTTAAAGATCCAAGTAGCACCATCAGACAATGAGAGATTAACTGTAGTTCGTTTCCCGTCTTCCCCAATAGTGCTGCCATACCAAAAAGAGTCAGAACCGGACAGGGCGGCATTGACTGTATGACGAGCATTTTGGTTCAGCAGAGATCCGAGACTATGAAAGACATCTATAGATCCAATCAATTGAACAACAGTACCCGATATATTTATGGTGTTTGTGTGTCCTGTTCTATCTCCCATAAAGGGATCTTTAGCAGATATGACCGTGCTGTCATTGCCGCCTTCCTTTCCAGCGATGGCGGCAATATAAATCGAATCGACGTCAGTGAAATTAACGGTCGATCCGCCCTTAGCATAGATGCCGCCGTTGTTGTCGATTCGTTCGTTCTGAGCGGTATTGATGATGCTGACGAACTTGCCTTTGCCCTTAACATTAAGGGATCGATTGTTTAGAACGAGTGCTTCCGTAGTCTCAGTGTAATAGCCGGGATCAACACCTGTTACTCGGATATCGATACCGTCATATTCATCTTTGGCTGCTCATGTTTTGGCATCCCCATGAATATTCGTTGTGCCACTGTATTTGAGAATATTTTCTGCGGCAGCTTCTGTTGAGCAAAGCGGAAGTGCGCAAAATACTGTAGCCGCCAAAAGACAGTAAACCTTATTCACGTGTGAATACTGAGGTGGCAGGACTTTATGGAGGTAGTTCGTCATCACGCAAGCAACCAAGATTGGATTGTTTATAAATGTATCTTTTATTGCGATAATTGCTTTTTTCAATAGCTTGATTTCGCAATTGAAGATGATTTTGGAAAAAATCGAATCCAATCCTATAGTGAGATGCGTATCTTTGATGTTTGTGAATAAATATTGAATGGAAGCACGATGCATTGCTTAAAATGCATACCAGTAAGTTTTCAGAATATAAAAAATTGATTACTGTTTAGCCAGAGGCATTTCCAGCTCATTCGTGTGTAATTTAGTTTACAAACAAGACTTTCATTGCCGATGATGCGATTTGGATGTATTTCATATCATTTTTTGTTGACAGATGAAAACCAGCTTGTTTAGATGTGTTTTCATTTTTATACATCTATCGATTTAGAGAGTTTTCCCTAAGTTGTGGGGCTCCAACTAAATGGTTTGACGGCAGCGGCATTGTTTTGCCGTTTATCCATTAGATTTGGTTTGGTTTATTCTAAAAACCATATATAACATCTATATGTTAGATATTATTTTTCAATCTATTGGTGTGATTACTAATTTCTAATAGCGCATTCGATTTTTTTGTTTATCAAATGAAAGCGAAAATTTAAAGACAAGCAACGATTAGTCTTGTAAGCTGTATGCAACAGCGCCGTTCAGGTATGGATACACGCAGAATGCATTTAGCCGGACCACCCGCAGAGAAACGTGGTGATCCGGCTAGGCAACCCGACTTATCGGTGAGAGTGGTCGTCCCGCAGCCCGTGTTGTGGCCGCAGGCCTCACCGCTATGGGTTAGAAGGCGAAATGAATCGCGGCATCAATTTGTCGGCTGCTCTCAAAAACGCCGCCGAAAATGTATTTGGCGTTGAGGCGGAAGTTGACATTGGAACTCAAGGCCACATTGGTGCCAATACCTGCGTCATACCAGGTCTCTTTGCCGGAATAGGTGAAGTCGCCCGCTGTCGAATGGCCTGCGGCAGAGAAGGCATAATCGCCCTTGAACTCGCGGAGTACGTCAGCGAAGACATACGCCGAGCTTTTTTGTTCTGCGGAGCCCAGCGTGAAGGTGCTGCCGGCACGAAGACTGATTCGGCCAATGACGCTGTTGGTGTCTGCAATTTGACCTTTGATGCCGCCGTCCGTTTCGAACTGGTCGCCTTCAATGCGGATGATTTGGAGCTGAGTCTGCGGTTCGATGAAGAACGTGTCATTCAAGGCGTACCGCCAGCCGAATTCAGCGCTCACGCCGTAGAACGTCTGCCAGAACGAACTGCCGATTTTTTGCCCCGCCTGATTGCGGAGGTCATAATCGCTGCCGAGACGACCGATTTTCGCGGTGAAGTCGGCATAGCCGCCGCAGTCGGTCAGAACAGAATAGTAGAGGTTCAAGGCGTAGCGATCATTGCTGCCGCTGCCGGAAATACCGGTGAGATCGGTATCGGCATGGGTGTAGTCAAACGCAATGCCCACGATTTTGCGGCTGTTGGCTGTGGATACTTCCTTGTCATAGCCCACTTGGATCATGTTTTTGTCCATGTCGAAAGTGTTGTCGCGGCCAATGTCGGAGTAGCGATAGCGAGCCCAAAGACCGCCGGCGCCAGCCTCTTCATAACGAGCTTCGTCCCGGCGCTCGTGGAAGCGATCCAGATCCGAAGCCAGTGAATAGGATGCCAATGCAGCGTTTCTCAAGAGGACGATATTTTCGTTAGTGCCTCCCAGAGATTTCGTCAGGAACCAGTACGTGAGGTTGTCAGATTCTTCGCTTTGAGAGCTGTATTTGAAACTGTAGATTTCGTCAGCGCTGCTGACTTCTCCATCAGCATTGGTAGAGAAGGTTGTATCTCCGGATTCAACACTCGCAAAATAAAGTTTGTCGCCATCCTTCATTTCATCCAAATGGGCTTTGCTGATATCGAACCATACCGTTTGGTTCGAACTATCTTCAGCTTGGCCAATTTTGATGAAGTCGCTTGTATCAGTGTATTGCTTTGCGCCTTTATTGGTTTGCCAATCCAGATCTATTTTGAAAATGCCGCCTGGACCGGATAAGTTAAGAATATTAACTTCGGAGTAGTCTCCACCAGGTCGATAATCTGCTAATTTATAGTTGATATCATTGTTAGTTATGACTGTATTATTATAGCGTTCCCGAATTAGATCGTCTGCCAATAATACAATGCCTTGGTCTAAAGTTAGGTGACTTAATCTTTTTCCGCTTGATCCATCGCCATCATAACCCAGGAGAGGTTTTGATACTGATTGTGAAGTGTGCGGGTTCATTATCCATGTTGCTCCGTTGGAAAGAAAAATATTCACTTTATTTATTTCACTTTCTCCAATGGCGCTGCCGTACCAGAAAGATTCTCTTCCGGATAACTCAACTTTAATAGTAGCATTTTGCCCTTTTTTTACATCCATTGATCCAATAAGCTGAACTTTCTTTCCAGAAATTTCTATATTGGCATTTGACCCGCTGGCGGTCAGGGCAGTGCTGTGATTGCCATATTCATTCCCACCAATAGAGGCGATGTATACATTGTCTGCATTTATGAATTCTATGCTTCCATTTTCAGCGTATATCCCGCCATTGTTATCAACTTCTTGTCCTTTTTTCTTTCCCTGGACGGTATTAATTATTTCTACTGTTTTACCTTCGCCCTGAACGGTAAGTTTATTTTTAACGACTAGGCATTCAGTTGTACCTTTAGATATCTTAATGAGCCCACCCAAAAAAATGGCATATGGCGGAATGTAATCAGGGGATACATCATTTAAATGAATGTGTATGTTGTCATACTCATTTTTAAATGAGCCGTCCGAATTCAAGTATTTATTATCGAATTCAGGGTTGCCATGTATATTTGTGATTCCATCAAAATAAAGGTTATTCAATTCAGTTGCAATGCAAGGATGAATTGTGATGGCAGCGATCACCGTTAATGCCCATAATTTGCTAAGTTTGATAGGGGGGGGGTAATTTTTTTGTACTGGAAGATCATAATTGCGAACGGAATATTTAATGATTGACAAATTTGTGAATCTATCTTGTGGCTATGTAATTTATATTCGCCATTGCGATAGTTTTCACAAATCCGTTTCTATCCTACGAGATGTTGTTTGACAGAGCTATCCTGCTCGAACGCGTTATGCGCAATAACTTTCTGCGCATCGTTTGATAGAACTAATTTGTCATGCCAATAATCATCATTGATGAGCCTTTAAATGAACAGTTGTTTTTGAAGAGTGCAATCTAAAAAACCTTAAAAAACAATTACTTTTTTGGCTGTTTGCAGTATCGGCCTGCATCAGATCAGACTGTCGCGCTGTCCTCGCTTGGCAAATGTCTGCATTCTTTATCGTTCTAACAGTAAGGAAAATCTATGCGTAGTAAATACCCTCAGTTGTTGACGACCAACTGCGCATTGATTACACGGTCTTCAGCGAGTTTGATCTCGACATGAATTGCTATGCAGTGTTTATGCGTGAGATTTCATGGCGATCGATGCTGCAGATGCTCAATATCTGTTTTCTCCCGTATTTCGCGATCAATCCTCTAACTTTTCTCCATTTCGGTAGAGGCAAATGCGTAGGACAAGCCGCATGTTTATTGGCTAGGATTGAGACCGCAGAAACGGTTTAGGAAGGGAGGAGTCCGCATGCTCGAATGGCTTGATCGTTATATGGCTAAATTTGCCCAGACTGATCACATTCGGCGTGAGGAACATGCTCGCCGTCAGGAAGAGGCATCGCCGGCGCATGAAGAAGCGGTGGCCCTGCTTGAAGCCTTCCCATATTCTGGTCCTGGACGTGCACGCGTGATCGCCGCTGCGCTTTCTGCAATTACTCAAGAAACACTTTTGGATGCGGCTTATGCCAGGCGGCTTTTGCGCGCCATGGTGGAAGGCTTCTCTCAGGCGGATGCAGATGTTCAGACGACGCTTGCGCCGGCTCAGGTTGCACTGAATCTCTTGCCGACGCTGCGGGCTGCTGCGACGGCCGGCGGGAGTGTCGGCGCACCGTTTGCGCTGATTGAAGGCACGCTTGCCATGCGTACAGGACAGTTCGATGTGGCCATCAAGCGGCTCGGCGAAGCTAACCGTGAATTGCGCGCGTCTCTTGTGGAAGATTGGTCTGAGCTTCTGCCGTCATCACTGGACGGCGACATGCTGCCCGCTGCTGTTGAATTGGCTGCCGATACGCTTTCACAGCTTGAGAATCCGGATCTTCGCTTCTGGACGCGCGTGCTGCTGACGGTTCCGGGTGATCAACTGGGTGTGCCGCATCCTGATGAGCTGCTGCTTGCCGCAGGCGAGCTCGCGCTCAATCTTCACCGCACAGCTGGTCTGGTGAATAAGCCTGAACCCGAAGAGCGCCGGCAGCTTCTGGAATCGGCGGATAAGCACTATCGAAGCCTCTTCAATGGGCTCCATCCTCAGGCAGCAGGGTGCCGAAGACTCTTAGGACGTATTGATCAGGGCGAATAACGGACCGCAGTGTCTGCCGTTATTCTGAGAAAACACTTCCAAAAAAAGAGAAGGACTCGATAGAGAGCCTATTGCGCGGCTATCGAGTCCTTCTTCGTTTTCGCCTGATGGACGACTTGATCGGTTAGTGCGTCAGGTCGTAGGTCGGCACATAGGTCGTTGACTTGACGTTGAGCAGTCCGAGGACGGTGTGATAAAGATTCTCATGGGTCACTCGGCCGGCGGCATTCTTTTCAAGCTTGCTGCGGTTGATGCTGAAGGTCTTTTCAAAACCCGGATTCATCCAGAGCACCATCGGCACTTCAGTCTGTTCCTTGGGCGCCATCCAGTAGGGGGCGCCGTGGAGGTAGAGACCGCCTTCACCGAGCGATTCGCCATGGTCGGAGACGTAAACGAGTGCGGAATCGATGCTGCCGGACGTATCTTTAAGCATGCGGATCAGAGACGCCAGAACGTAATCCGTTTCGCGCACGCTGTTGTCGTAAGCGTTCATAACCGATTCGCGGTTGCAGCTCTTAAGGTCTGCATCGGTGCATTCCGGTTCGAAGAGCTTTCTGGCCTTGTCGGAGCGAAGCGAATAGGCCGGACCGTGAGACCCCATCATGTGAAGGAAGAGTACAGTCGGACGGTCGGCGGGCAGTTTCCCAAGTTCGCCTTTCAATTCCGAGAGGAATACCCGGTCACCGCATTCGCCGTTGGGGCAGTCCTGCGGATTAGGCGTCGTCGCACGAGAGCTGACGCCCGTACAGGCACCTTTGCAGCCCGATTGATTGTCAATCCAGAGCACGTTGGCGCCGGCGCGGTTTAAGAGACTCGGGAGCTGTTCTTCAGAGAGGATTCGATCGCGGTTGTAGTCGCTGCGGCCAATGCGGCTCATCATGCAGGGCAGAGAAACGTCGGTGGACGTCCCGCAGGCTTCAACGCGAGGGATGCTGATAATCTGAAGCTCGGAGAGCTGCGGATTGGTTTCTCGGCTGTAACCCGCGAGCTGCCAGGAGGCTGAGCGCGTGGTTTCTCCTACCATCACAACGAGCACCGCCGGACGAGACGGCTTGACGGCAAGCGACGGGGAAGGGTCGACGGCCACACGCGGGGCGTTGGTTTCCGGGCTCGAGTCGCCCACGATGGTGCGCATGCCCGAATAGACGACATTAACCGGAGCGATCATGTAGCGCAGTGACTTGTCGTTTCTCATCGCGCCGGCGAAAGCCTGGAAGTTGAGGCCGATGAGCGCAACGCCCACAGCAGCAAACCCAATGGAGGTAAAGAGCCGGCGAAGGAATACAAGCAAACGGCGCAGCAGCGTCGGCCGGGCAGCGCAGGCGGACCTCTTTAGATTTGCGGCCAGCGTGACGAGCATCGGCGGCAGCCAGGCGGCCAGAAAGAGGAGAACGGAGCGGGTGCTCAGATAGGCTTGTGCTTCTGCCGGATCGGTGGCAAGAAAGTTGCGGACCATGTCCGGCGTCATCGCCGTGCCGTAAAGATAGGCGGCAGCAAAAGCGGCGGCTCCGAGTGTATTCAAAATCAGCAGCAGAATGCGGAAGACCATCTTCGGCAGCAGTCCGCAGAGTTCAATGATTGCGGCGGAGACGAATGCAAAGGCGGCCGTCGTGCCCAAGCTTAGGATAAGCGAGTCGGTCGTGACGAGGTTGTTGTCAATCGCGAGCTTGGCGGTCATCGGACCATTGAAGACAATGGCCCACCAAAGACTCGTGAAAAGATAAAGCGTCACGCGGCCGGGCTGATCCTCAGTCGAACGGCGGCCGAAAGGCAGCAGCGCGCGAAGCTTGCGCGCCAGTCCGGCGCGGTCAAAAGCGGCAATATAGAGGCCCGCAGAAATCAGCCAGTCCAGCGCTAACGCCGCAAAAACATGCGACGGGAAGTGCGCACCCACCACCACGCGGGCAAACCCTGCACCGAAACCCGAAAGGAGTGCCAGTGCGAGCAACAGACGGGCAAGTCTGGGCCTGAAGTCGCGGAAGGCGAAGTAGAGCGGAAGCAGGCAAAAGCCGCTGCCGGCAGCGCCGCTTGGCCAGCAGCGTCCCGGTTTCGGCAGGAGGGGCAGACCGGGATCCACCACGGCGGCGCTGCCGCCGAATTCAGTGACGCTCCAGGGGCAGGAGACGCCGGTGGACTGCTTCATCCACCAGAGGAGTCCCACGCAGAGGAGCGCAGCGCCCACGGCATAGTAAAGACGCGAGAGGATGAGATTGCAGTGCGCCGCATCTTCGTGGTCGCCGAGAATGACTGCCGCGCGGCGGCACTGATGCAGATAGGTGAGAGCACCCAGCACGCACGCGAAAAGCACGCCGGAAATGACCTTCGGCATGAAGTGGAGCCAGAACTCAATACGGCCGTCTGCATGAAGCGGCCAGGCATTGTTCACTTAGAACTGATGTTCAAAGGCGAGATCGAACCCGTGAGGCGGATTGGTCCACAGCCAAAACAGCAGCCAGGCGGGTACGAGCAGCCAAAGGACGATGTTCCAGTCAGCCGTTTTGCGTGCATAGGGCAAACTGAAGTCGGATGCGGAACTGCTGCGGAACAGGTTGAAAATGGACGACATAATGATTCACAAACTGAGCGGTGACGCTCAGAGCTTTGCGAGTCCTGACCCTCTCGGGACTCTGACGGTGGTGATTTTTCCCAATGGCCGTCAAGGCGGTGTAAAGCGTCCGTCAAAAGCTCGTCAAAAAAGAGAATTCATGAGTGAAAACAAGATGATCGGTAAACAAAACTCACGCTGCGAATGCTAACGAAGACGTCGTCCCATAAAATGTGATGCTGTGATGCGTTGACGACATGGACAGTCCGTTTTGCGCATCTTTGGCAGACTTCAATGCAGCGAGGAACGAATGGCTAACCGCATCCTGGTCGTGGACGATAATTCAGATATTCGAGAAAACATATGCGAATACCTGAACTTACGCGGCCATCAAACGATCGGCGCTTCGGATGCTGCATCGGCCGCTCAATTGATTGCCGAAGAAGACATTGCGCTCATTGTTTTGGATGTGGGGCTGCCCGGGGAAGACGGAATGAGCTTTTGCCGCCGGCTTCGCCTCGCGGGGTCTTCGATACTGATCCTGATGCTCACGGCGCGCGATGCCGTTGACGACCGCGTGGCGGGGCTGGAGTCCGGAGCGGACGATTACGTCATCAAACCTTTTTCACTGCTTGAGCTTAATGCCCGCGTGGAAGCTCTTCTGCGGCGTGCGGGACGAAGCGGCATGACTGCCGGTGCGACAAACAAACTGCAGGTGGGCCCCCTTGTGCTCGACCCGGATGCGCTCTCAGTTGAACGCGAGGGCAAATCGCTTCGTCTTAACCCAACTTGTTTCCGCATTCTCACGGTGCTGATGCGGGCGAGTCCCCGCGTTGTCAGCCGAGAGGAATTGGAAAGCAAAGTTTGGTCTGATGGTGCGCCGATCTCTGATAGTCTCAGAAGCAACCTCTATCTTCTTCGGCAGGCGCTCGACAAACCTTTCAATGTTCCAATGCTGAAAACGCACCCCGGTGCCGGCTGGTCTGTCTGTTCGCCCGATGGGGTGAAGGGATAACCTTCATGCTGCTGGCTGGAAAGGAGTGAGCGCCAGAGCATTTATCGTAAACAATTATATTCGGCCGCAAAGCACGGCGAGACCCAAGATGACGAATTTGAGCGGCAGGAGTCGTGAAAACCTGCAGTTGAGCGCTGCGCAGGAGGAGAGGATTTCTCCCTCATCAGCCGCTCAGTCAGGCAGTTCCTATGAAGCGCAAGGGGGCTTATCCCAAGCGTCGCCTCAGGCGCATGATCAGCAGCGAGAGCTCCATCGGAAGCCGCCGAGAGGTCTTTCACAGCGCATTATGCTTGCGCTTACGGTGTTGCTCACCGGTTTGGCTGCGCTTTACTCCGCAGCGATGGTAGGCGTCATCGGTTATACCGAAGAAGAGCTTATTTCGAGCTTTCTTGAGGACGACATGGATTATGTGGTTTCGCAGATCGAACGAGGCGATACCGCAATAGGGTTGCCGCACGCTGATGTATATGGCGACGCGCCGGGATTGAAGCCTGTGCCGGCCCAGTTCCAGGACTGTCCGTTCGGGTTTACTGAAATTACCGAAGCGCCGGCTGTATTTGTCTGGCGGCGTGCCTGGCAGGGCGGGAGCCTGATGATCGTGCGTGATCAGGAAGGGTTCGAAGAAAAGGAGCAGGAGCTCTTTATCTTGATGCTCGCTGTGCTGCTCGTGGTGTTCTTGGTCGGGGCTGCCGCCGGCAAACGTCTGGCGGTGCAGGTTATGCGGCCGGTGGAAAAACTCGCTGCTGCCGTTCGTGCGGCATCGTCACAAAATACTTGGAAGCCGCTTCCCAAAGAGCTGATCACCCGAGACGAAGTGGGGAATCTTGCTGCAGAGCTTTCGGCCTCAATGCATCGTCTGTTTAAAGCATTGAAGCGAGAAAAAGCTTTCACAGGCGACGTGAGTCACGAACTGCGCACGCCCTTGACCGTGATCGAGACGAGTGTGGAGCTCCTCAAGCTCACAGAACTCACTGCCGCCCAAAAGCGGCAGGTGGACAAGATCGAACGGTCGTCCAAAATGATGCACGAGCTTGTAGAAGGGTTCCTCGCATTTGCTCGGCTCTCTGAAAACGCGGGCAGCGACCGAGTGAGCGACGTGCTTCAGGCTGTCGGCCGCTTATGGATCCCAGAGGCCGCAAAGGCTGGCCGCGAGCTTGTTTTTCGCCAAGAAGACTGCTGTCCGGGGAGCTTTTCGCCGCTTCTTCTGAGCACTGTGGTGTCGAACCTCGTCAAGAATGCGCTCGCCTACTCGCATGAAGGGGAGATCGAAGTGACTGAGACGAGTACGGGCATCGTCGTTGCCGATCATGGCGACCCTATTCCTCCAGAGGAGCAGAAGCGGATTTTCGAACCTTTTGTCCGGGGAAAGACGAGTGCGGATACCGAACAGACGGGCTTTGGTCTGGGACTGTCCATCGTTTGGCGCATCTGTATGCGCATGGGTTGGCAGGTGAATCTTGCTTCGGGCCCCGATGGCAACGCCTTCACCGTAACGTTGGTGAGTCCGGCTGATGCTGCGGAGTCCGCACGCCGCTCCGACGAGCTCGGGTGATGCACCCAATCCGGCATACGTCCTGCGCGTTTGAATCAATGTGTCGGCTGAGTCCCATTCGCCGCGGATAAGGGGCCGGCCGGCATCAAAGTGCAGGGGGGCTTTCTCCATCCAAAAAACGCATAAAAAGGTATCGCTATTAAGCATTGGACATCACTGCTCTTGAAACAGAGAATGAATTCGCACGAACCCACCTGCGGTCTGTTCTTTTAACGGAGCGCTCTCCTAAAGCGCAGCAGCACTGCAGGCGGCCGATGGTGCGCAGCGAAATATTGAAATAAGTTAGCATTTTAATTAAGCAATGCTTATTCAATTATTCGCTGACAAGAAAAAACTCTGATTTGCAAGGAGGCCGCGATGAGCCTTTGCGGAATTTCGCGTCGGCGTTTAATCGCCGGAACAGCTGCGGCTGCAGCGCTCTCGCAGGTGAGCGCGGAATCTTTATCGATCGCTTCGGCCGGCCGAGAAGCAGTTGTATATCAAACGACATCATTGACGGCTGAAGGGTTAGTTGCTGCTCTGCGATCCGTGCAGAGCACGCTTAAGGGCCGCATCGCGGTGAAGCTTCATACGGGCGAACCGCACGGTCCCAACATTTTGCCGCGCGAATGGGTGAAAGCTCTCATAAATGAGCTGCCGGACGCCGTGATCGTTGAAACGAATACGCTTTACGGCGGGCCGCGGGCTGCAGCGTCCCGACATCGTGAAACGCTCGTTACGAACGGCTGGACCTTCGCGCCCGTTGACATCTTGGATGAAGACGGCGGAACGCCATGGCCGATTGCGGGCGGCAGTCGGCTCAAGTCCGTGACGGTGGGATCTCATTTGGATCGCTATGACTCGATGCTGGTGCTCACCCATTTCAAAGGGCATGGCATGGCGGGCTTCGGCGGATCGCTCAAAAACGTTGCCATCGGCTGTGCTTCCGGACGCGAGGGAAAGGCTGAGATTCATCAGGGCTGGGAACGCGGCCCGGCATTTCTCGAACGCATGGCTGATGCCGGGAAGGCAGTGACGGATCACTTTCAGGGCCGCATTGCCTATATCAACGTGCTGCGCCGCATGTCGGTGGACTGCGACTGTACAGGCACATCGGCTGCCGAGCCCGAAGCCCGCGATCTCGGCATTCTGGCTTCGACTGACATTCTGGCCGTCGATCAGGCCTCCATTGATTGGGTTGGAACGCTTCCGCCGGCAGAACGCCGCCCGCTCGAGGAGCGCATCGCTTCACGAAGCGGCCTTACGCAGCTCGATGCCATGGAAAGGCTTGCCATGGGCGTGAGGCGATACCGCATTGAATCGCTTGGATAACAAACCTCTTTTGGGAGACATAATCATGAATGCTCAGCAATTATCACGCCGTCACGTGATGCAGCTCGCTGCCGGTGCATTGGCCAGTGCCGGGTTGATTCGGGGAAGCCTGGCTGCCTCAGGTTCCAATACCCGTGCGAAAGCGATCATTATTTATTTTTCAAGGACCGGCACAACCAAAGGGCTCGCCGAGGCTGCTGCCGCAGCAACCGGTGCAGATCTCCTCGAGCTCACGCTCAAGGCCCCTTATGCGGATGATTATTCGGCCATGACGGGTATCGCCCGCAGCGAACGCGCAAACAATGCCAGACGAGAAATAGCCGCCGCGATTCCTGATCTTTCGGGCTATGACGTCGTTGTGATTGGCAGCCCCTATTGGTGGGGAGGCTTGTCCATTCCGATGCGTACGTTCCTCATGGACCATCCGCTTGCGGGCAAACGTGTGCTGCCGTTCTGTGTTTCGGCAAGTTCGTCGCCCTCCGGTGCATGGGCCGATGTGCGCACCTTTTGTCCGAATGCTCAGATTGCCGAAGGCTTTCACACGACGGAAAGCCGTGCAGCCTCGAGCCGAGATGATTTGGTCGCTTGGCTTAAGCGCAGCGGGCTTTGACGAAAAAACGGATGGAATGTTTTTTTGCTGCGGGAGATGCTGAAATGGGCGCAGGGCATAAAGAGAAGATCACAACGGCCAGTGATGTGATGAGCGGCTTGAGGCTTTCGCTTTCACGCCGGCGCACGATTGAACTTGGGCTGGCGGTCGGGATGGCTTTCTCTGCGCCCGGCGTACGGGGAGCGGAGGCCCCCCAGAAGTATTTTTCTCGCCCGAAGTTTCGGCCGATGCGCTGATTCGTATTTATGAGAAGCTTTCGGGTGATTTGTCCGGTCGCGTCGGCATCAAGATTCACGGCGGCGAAGCGGCCGTGAATCTCCC
>ENA-ORVC01001846-ORVC01001846.1-human-gut-metagenome-genome-assembly--contig:-NODE-1846-length-16134-cov-3.010386_pt1 | contig 16134 bp, 13 predicted proteins | sample MGYA00242092_ERZ509234 | MGnify/ENA primary metagenome ERZ509234 (study PRJEB26280, sample SAMEA2338800) | human gut metagenome | biome: human gut; feature: human-associated habitat; material: faeces... | reverse complement strand
TGGCGCCTTTGACCTTCCGGCCATCGGCAGGGTTGCCGCCCTTGGACTCGGGGTCATATTCGCACAGCACTTCCACCACATTGCCCTGCTCGTCTTTGACACAGCCGGTGCAGGTGATGAGGTAGGCGCCTTTCAGCCGGCACTCTGCGCCGCCGGGGGTCAGGCGTTTATACTTGGGAATGGGGGTTTCCATAAAGTCATCTGCTTCGATGTAGAGGTGACGGGAGAAAGTGATTTCCCGGGTGCCATCCTCAGGGCGCAGGGGGTTGTTTTCCACGGTGATGGTTTCACTCTGTCCCTCGGGGTAGTTGGTGACAGTGAGTTTGATGGGCCGCAGCACTGCCATGACCCGGGGTGCTGTTTCGTTCAGATCCTCCCGGAGGCAGTGCTCCAGGAATCCGAATTCCACAGTGGAATTGACCTTGCTCACGCCGTTGCGGGCGGAGAAATTCCGGATGGCCGTGGGGGTGTAGCCCCGGCGGCGCAGACCGGACAGGGTGGGCATACGGGGATCGTCCCAACCGGAAACATAGCCCTCTTCCACCAGGCGGCGCAGTTTACGCTTGCTCATCACCGTGTAGTTGATGCCCAGGCGTGCAAACTCGATCTGCCGGGGTTTTGCCGGCACATCGCAGTTGGCGATGACCCAGTCGTACAGGGGACGGTGATCTTCAAACTCCAGAGAGCACAGGGAGTGGGTGATTCCCTCAAATGCGTCCTCCAGGGGGTGCGCAAAGTCGTACATGGGGTAAATGCACCACTGATCGCCCTGACGGTGATGGTGGGCGTGGTTGATGCGATAGATTACGGGGTCACGCATATTGAAGTTGCCGCAGCAGGGGTCGATTTTTGCACGCAGCGTCATGGTGCCGTCTGCGAATTCGCCGGCGCGCATCCGGGCGAACAGATCCAGAGACTCCTCAATGGGGCGGTCCCGGTAGGGGCATTTGGCAGGGGAGTTCACATCGCCCCGCATCTCCCGCATCTGCTCCGGAGTCAGTTCACAGACATAGGCCAGTCCTTTTTTGATCAGGGACACGGCGCACTGATACATCTGCTCAAAATAGTCCGAGGCATAGTAAAAACGGTCATCCCAGTCGTATCCCAGCCAATGGATATCCTCCTTGATGGCTTCCACATACTCCACATCCTCTTTGGAGGGATTGGTGTCGTCCATACGGAGATTGCAAAGACCGCCGAATTTTTCAGCGGTGCCAAAATCGATGCACAGCGCCTTGCAATGGCCAATGTGCAGATAGCCGTTGGGCTCGGGCGGGAACCGGGTGTGTACCCGTTTGCCCTCAAACCGGCCGCCGGGGGCCAGATCTTCTTCAATAAAGTTCTCAATAAAATTGCTGGTAGTCTCTTCCATACCGGTATCCTCCCTGTATCTCCACCGTATGCAGGCATACGGAATTTCTCTCGGAATATCTCATTATATACAAAAGTGTGAAATTTTACAATGACTAATTCACATTTACAAGGGAAAAATAATGTGGTAAAATACGAAAAAAGCGGAAAAGAGGTGCAGACCATGATCGATGTAGCGGTGATTGGCGGTGGCCCCGGAGGAATCTCCGCAGCGCTGACTTTGCGTCAGAGAGGGAAGAGTGTGACCATTGTGTCGTCCGGAGAGGCAGATTCCCATTTGGCGAAGGCACACCGTGTGGACAATTACCCCGGTATGCCGGAAATGTCCGGCACGGAGATGCTGGAGCAGATGACCCGGCAGGCCCGGGAACGGGGCGTGGAATTCATGCGCGGGCGGGCGACCAGTATTCTCCCGATGGGGGAAACATTCGGCATTGCCGTGGGCAGCGACTATCTGGAGGCCCGTGCGGTGATTTTGACCACGGGGATGAATCTGGGGCGGCTGTATCCCGGTGAGGCAGAATACCTCGGCCGGGGGGTGAGCTACTGCGCTACCTGTGACGGAATGATGTATCGGGGAAAACCGGTGGCAGTGATCGGACTGAGCGAAGACGCCCCGGAGGAGAGCCGATTCCTTTCGGAAATCGGCTGTCAGGTAGAATATTTTGACCGTACCCGGGCAAAACAATATGAGATTCAGGGAGAGCAGACGGTGACGGCCCTGGTGGCAGACGGAACGGTGTTCCCGGTGCAGGGGGTGTTTATCCTCCGTTCCGGTGTGGCGCCGGAACAGCTGCTGACCGGATTGGAAACGGCCGGGGGCGCGATCACGGTAGACCGCAATATGCTGACCAATGTCCCGGGGGTCTTTGCCGCGGGGGATTGTACCGGCGCACCGTATCAAATTGCCAAGAGTGTGGGAGAGGGAAATATTGCAGCCCTTTCCGCCGTGAAATATTTGGATCAATCAGACAAAAGGAGTAAATGATATGGCACATATGGATTTGACGGAGAAAAATTTTGACAGTGTCGTTGGCAGCGGCGTGACTTTGGTGGATTTCTGGGCAACCTGGTGCGGTCCCTGCAAGATGCAGGCACCGATCATCGATCAGCTGGGCGATAAGTATCAGGGGAAATTCACCGTGGCAAAGCTGGATGTGGATCAGAACCCCAGTATTGCAGCCCGCTATGGCGTGATGAGCATTCCCACGCTGATTGTGTACCGGGAAGGGGAAGAAGTGACCCGCCGGGTGGGCGTGCAGAGCCTGCAGGAGCTGGAGGCCATGTTGGGCATGGCCTGAGCTGACTGTTTGGGAGATTTTGGGAGTTGAGGTTGACAAATTTTGCCGAACCCCCTATAATCAAACTGTTAAAGGCTAAGATGGAGAGCAGTAAGGGAATCTCCGGTCAGCAGAGAGCGGACGGTTGGTGCAAGTCCGCAGACCGTGTTTCCTGAAGTCGCTCCGGAGCTGTTTCGGTGAAGTGCAGTAGCCGGAAACGGGTACTCCCGTTATAGAGGAAATGAGCGCCGCACAGTTGTGCGGAATTCAGGTGGTACCGCGTGCAACAGCGCCCTGAGAAACAGCGTTTCTCGGGGCGCTTTTTTCGTTAGGAAATGTCACAAATTCAGATAAAGAAGGAGAACACATGAAAGAACTTCCAAAAGTGTATGAACCCCAGCAGGTGGAAAAATCCATCTACGATATGTGGGTCCAGGGCGGCTATTTCCATGCCGAGCCGAACCCGGACAAAAAGCCCTTTACCATCGTCATTCCCCCTCCCAATGTCACCGGTCAGCTTCATCTGGGCCATGCCTTTGATGAGACCATCCAGGATATTCTGATCCGTTATAAGCGGATGCAGGGTTATGAGGCCCTGTGGATGCCCGGATATGACCATGCCGGCATTGCCACACAGATCAAAGTAGAGGAAAAGCTGCGGGAAGAGGGACTGACCCGGTTTGACCTGGGCCGTGAGAAATTCCTGGATGAAGTGTGGGCCTGGAAGAACAAATTCGGCAACCGCATCATTGAGCAGCTCAAGACCCTTGGCTGTTCCTGTGACTGGGACCGGCTGCGGTTCACCATGGACGATACCTGCGCCAAATCTGTGCGGGAAGTGTTCTGCGACCTGTATGAAAAAGGTCTGATCTACAAAGGAAAACGGATCATCAACTGGTGCCCCCACTGCACCACGGCATTGAGCGACGCTGAGGTGGAGTATGTGGAGAAACCCGGCCATCTGTGGCATATCCGCTATCCCATCAAGGATTCCGAGGAATACATCATTGTGGCCACCACCCGTCCCGAAACCATGCTGGGCGACAGCGGCATCGCCGTCCACCCGGAAGACGAGCGGTTTGCCCATCTGATCGGCAAGACGGCCATTCTGCCGCTGGTGGGTCGGGAAATCCCCATTGTGGGCGACGAGTATGTGGAACTGGGTTTCGGCACCGGCGCCGTGAAAATGACCCCCTGCCACGATCCCAACGACTTCGAAGTGGGCCTGCGTCATGACCTGGAGCAGATCCTCATTTTTGACGGGGATGCCCATATCATCAATGGCGGAAAATACAACGGTATGGACCGTTATGAGGCACGGAAAGCCATTGTGGCGGATCTGGAAGAGCAGGGATACCTGGTAAAAGTGGTTCCACATTCACATAATGTAGGAACACATGACCGCTGCCACACAACCGTAGAGCCAATGATCAAGCAGCAGTGGTTCGTGAAGATGGAGCCGCTGGCAAAAGAGGCCATCCGCGTGGTGGAAGAGGGCGAAGTGAAGTTCGTGCCCGAGCGGTTCACCAAGATCTATCTGAACTGGATGTACAATGTGAAGGACTGGTGCATTTCCCGTCAGCTGTGGTGGGGCCATCAGATTCCGGCATGGTATTGTAAGGACTGCGGCCACATGACCGTCAGCCGTACCGATGCCACCGAGTGTGAACATTGCCACTCCACCAATATTGAGCGGGACCCGGATGTGTTGGATACCTGGTTCAGCTCTGCGCTGTGGCCTTTCTCCACGCTGGGCTGGCCGGAGGAGACGGAGGAACTGAAGTACTTCTATCCCACCGATGTGCTGGTCACAGGCTATGATATTATCTTCTTCTGGGTGGCCAGAATGATCTTCTCCGGCTGCGAACAGATGAAGAAACCGCCGTTCCATACGGTGTTCATCCACGGTATCATCCGTGACAGCCAGGGCCGGAAAATGAGCAAATCTCTGGGCAACGGCGTGGACCCCATCGAGGTCATCAATGAGTACGGCGCCGACGCACTGCGCTTTAACATCATCACCGGCAACTCTCCCGGAAACGATATGCGGTATTTCCCGGAGCGGTGCGAGGCAATGCGGAACTTTGCCAATAAGCTGTGGAACGCCTCCCGGTTCGTGATGATGAACCTGTCTGTGGAGAAGAACGAGCTGCCGGAGACCCTGTCCGTGGAGGATAAGTGGATTCTCAGCAAGCTGAACACCCTGGCAAAAGAGGTGTGCGGCAATCTGGATGCCTATGAACTGGGCGTGGCTGCGGGCAAGATCTACGATTTCATCTGGGACGATTTCTGTGACTGGTATATTGAGCTGACCAAGACCCGTCTGTACGGCGAGGATGAGGCAGAAAAGCTGAATGCACAGAAAGTCCTGCTGTTCACCCTGACCCAGACCTTGAAACTGCTGCACCCCTTCATGCCCTACATCACGGAGGAGATTTACCAGGCACTGCCCCACGAGGGTGAGGTCATCATGACCCAGGCCTATCCTGCCTTTGATCCGGCACTGGATTTCCCGGAGGAAGAGGCTGCTATGGAAACTGTGATGAATGCCATCAAGGCTGTCCGCAGCCGCCGCGCAGAAATGAATGTGCCGCCTTCCAAGAAAGCGCACATGATCGTAACTACGGATAAGACGGAAGTCTTTACTGCCGGCATTCCTTTCCTGGTGAAACTGGCCTATGCCTCTTCCGTGGAAGTCAGCGCCGCCGCTCCGGAAAATGTGGACGGTATGGTGAACATCGTCACCGATGAGTGCAAGATCTTCCTGCCCATGGCAGAACTGGTGGATCTGGAAAAAGAGCGGGAACGCATCACCAAAGAACTGGAAAAGGCACACAAGGAAAAAGAGGGTCAGGAGAAAAAACTGGCCAATGAGAAGTTCCTCTCCAAGGCACCGGAGCATGTGGTGGCCGGTGAGCGGGAGCGTCTGGAAAAGGCCAAGGCGCTGATCGCCAATCTGGAGGAGAGCCTGAAAAAACTGGGATAATTTTCCCCGGTTTGGTTCTTTCGGCAAACTTCGCAACATAAACTGGATACAATAAGTCCCGGATACCGAGGGGTATCCGGGACTTATTTTTTTGTCCGGAGGGGAATATGAAAATCGGAAAAGAATATGCCGATGGGCAGCTGATTCTGTATCTCACGGGAGAACTGGATCATCACAGCGCCCGCGGCGCAATGCAGGTGATTGAACAGGAAATGGAAGATGCCCTTCCCCGGCTGTGCATTTTGGAAATGTCCGGTCTGAGTTTCATGGACAGTTCCGGGATCGCATTGATCCTGAAAGCACAGAAACTGGCGAAAGTGCAGGGCGGGCAGGTTCGGGTGGAAAATCCATCCCGGCAGGCACTGCGCGTGATGGAGACTTCCGGGATCGAGCGGATCGTCCCCATTGTACAGAAAATCGGAAAGGAGTGAGGAAACATGCAGGTTTCCAATTACATAAAAATGGAATTTCCCAGCAAGAGCGTCAATGAAGGCTACGCTCGTTCCGCTGTGGCGGCATTTGCAGCCCAGCTGGACCCCACCATGGACGAGCTGGGGGACATTCGCACAGCGGTGTCTGAGGCGGTGACAAATGCCATTGTCCATGCCTATCCGGACTCCATCGGAACCATCTGGCTGAAAGCCAGGATACTGGAGGGAAACCAGCTGGAAATCGTGGTGCGGGACAAGGGACGGGGAATCTCGGATATATCCCAGGCCATGCAGCCGCTGTATACCACCGGTGGGGAGGAGCGCAGCGGTATGGGATTTACCATTATGGAGAGTTTTACGGATCGGCTCCGTGTCCGCTCGTCGCCCGGAAAGGGGACAACCGTGACGATGGTGCGGAGAATCCGCCGTCGGCAGGCAGACCGATGACCGAGGAGATGCGTGCAGACCTGCGGGCGGCCAGAGCGGGAGACCGGAGTGCATCGGAACGATTGGTGGAAGAAAATGCGGGACTGATCTGGTCGGTAGCTCGCCGTTTTTTTGGCCGGGGAGTGGACCCGGAGGACCTGTATCAACTGGGCTGTGTGGGGTTTCTCAAGGCCATCGAGGGGTTCGATGAGGCCTATGGCACCCAATTTTCTACCTATGCCGTGCCGAAAATCTCGGGAGAGATCCGCCGTTTTTTGCGGGATGACGGAGCGGTCAAGGTCAGCCGGGGCATCAAAGAGCAGGCGCAGGCCATCCGCACGGCCCGTGGACAGCTGGAGCAGGAACTGGGCAGGCCGCCCACCCTGTCGGAATTGTCCGCAGCCACGGGAATCACCCCGGAGGACATTGCCATGGCGGAGACTGCCACCAGTCCCACGGAATCTTTGCAGCGGGAGTCCTGGGACGGGGGCGCCACTCTGGAAAATGTGTTGGGGGACTATACCCAGGAGGAGCGGATGCTGGAAAAGGTCTCTCTGAAAGAGGCCATTGCAAAATTGCCGGAAAAGGAGCGGCAGGTCATTGCGCTGCGGTATTATCACGGGATGACCCAGGACACCGCCGCCCGGGTAATCGGTGTGTCCCAGGTGCAGGTTTCCAGACTGGAAAAGCGCGCCATTGAAAAACTGCGCGTCTTACTGGAGGCGTAAGGGCATCATGCTTTCCGGCCTTTGGCGGCGGAAAAAGCATAGGCTGCCCCCAGCCAGTCCAGCAGTTCTGGGTCCAGTTCTTCCGGCGCGGAAACCAGAACATGATGGGTCCAGCGGCCGGGATAGGGTTCCACGGCCTGGAAAATGCGGGGACTGTCCAGACGAAATCCCAGACCGAAAGAGACCAGAATGGCGGGGCGGGGCTGTTTCCTGCGTGGCAGGGACACAAATGCGAATCCGTATCGATTGGAAAATGTGATCTGGCTTTTTTGGACACGCATCGCTATATCGGGAAACTGCTCCGACAGCTGATTTGTCAGATGGAGGAATAGGGAAAGTTCTTCCGGCTTTCCCTCGAAAAAAGAAAGGATTTGAAGGGTTTCAGATTCATTCATCATAGCGGCTCACCTCTTTTTCAACAGCATATCACACGGCAGCGGCGCCGGGAAGAGGGTCCGGCTTTTTTCGGCGCCGGTCGTTTCCACAGGGGCAGGCAGTTCTCGCTTTTTTCGGGAGCTGCCTGCTTGTCCTGTATGTGGAAATATGATATAATCACCGGGCTATGGATAAAATGTTTCAAAAGCGGTATCTCGATGCCCGCAGAAAAGTCATCGAAGAAGATTTTCAAAATTTGAATCCCATGCAGCGGGAAGCGGCGCTGACGACGCAGGGGCCTCTGCTGATTTTGGCAGGTGCCGGCAGCGGAAAGACCACGGTGCTCATCAGCCGCATTGAGAACTTGCTGCGGTACGGCAGGGCCTCGGATTCTGAACAGGTGCCCCTGGATGCTACGGAGGAGGACATTCAGACCATGCTGGCCGGTGGGGAGGCGGCCCGGCAGATTGCGGCCCTGGACCCGGTGGACCCTTGGCGGATCATTGCCATCACCTTTACCAACAAAGCGGCCGGGGAGCTGAAAGACCGTCTGGCGGCAAAACTCGGGGCGCGGGCCAACGATATCTGGGCGGCCACATTCCATTCTGCCTGTGTGCGGATTCTGCGCCGGGATGCGGAAAAATTGGGATTTCCCTCCAATTTTACCATTTATGACAGTTCCGACAGCCAGTCGGTGATGAAACATGTGCTGAAAGACCTGGACATGGATGACAAGACATTCCCGCCGCGCACGGTGTTGGGGGAGCTGAGCCGTGCCAAGGACCAGTATATCTCTCCCTTGGAATATGCCCAGAGCGCTGAAAAAAGCGGCGACCTGCGGAAACGAAAAATGGGACAGGCCGGCGTGGAATATGCCCGGCGGCTGTATAGTGCCGGCGCTATGGACTTTGACGATTTGATCTATTTCACCGTCAAACTGCTGCGGGAGCATCCGGATGTACGGGAATACTGGCAGAAAAAATTCCAGTATGTGCTGATCGACGAGTATCAGGACACCAACAAGATCCAGTATATGCTGGCCACGCTGCTCAGCGGAAAGTGGGGCAACATCTGCGTGGTGGGTGATGACGACCAGAGTATTTACAAATTCCGGGGCGCAACCATCGAAAATATTCTTTCTTTTGAAAAGCAGTATTCGAATGCCCGGGTCATTCGCCTGGAGCAGAACTACCGGAGCACCGGTCACATTCTGAAAGCGGCCAACGCCGTGATTGCCAACAATACCGAGCGCACTGGGAAAAACCTCTGGACTGACCGGGGAGACGGCAACAAGCTGCTGCTGTATGTGACCCAGAATCAGGACGATGAGGCCCAGTATGTGGCGTCTAAAATCCTGGCGGATTATACCCAGGGCATGAATTTCCGGGATCATGCGGTGCTGTACCGCATGAATGCGCAGTCCAACCAGTTGGAGTATGCCTTCAAACGAAACGGGATTCCTTACCGGGTCTACGGCGGGATGCGATTCTTTGACCGGGCGGAAGTGAAGGATATGCTGGCCTATCTCTGCGTCATTTCCTCTCCGGAAGACGACCTGCGGCTGCGCCGGATCATCAATGTGCCTGCACGGGGGATCGGAGAGCGTTCCGTGGAACTGGCGGCATCCATTGCGGCCCGGGAGGGCGTGAGTTTGTACGATGTGATCCGCCGTTCCAATGAGTACCCGGATCTGCGCCGGGCGGCGCCCAAGCTGCTGGCGTTTGTGGACATGATGGAAGAGCTGCGGCAGGCCAACGAGGAATTGCCCCCGGATCGGCTGTATGACCTGGTTTTGGAGAAAACGGGGTATGTGGCAGCTCTGGAAAAGAAAGGGTCTGCTGAAGATATTGCCCGAATCGAGAATATTGGGGAGCTGAAGACCAACATTCTGTCCTACATGAAAGACACCGGGGACGAATCTCTGGCGGGATTTTTGGACGATGTGGCACTGTATACAGATCTGGATGCCATGGATAAGGATACGGACTGCGTGACGCTGATGACGATGCACTCAGCCAAAGGTCTGGAATTCCCGGTGGTGTTTATCGTGGGGGCAGAAGAGGGGATTTTCCCGGGACTGCGTTCCATCGGCGACCCGGAGGAAATGGAAGAAGAGCGGCGGCTGTGTTATGTGGCCATGACCCGGGCACAGACCATGCTGTATCTGACATGTGCCCGGCAGAGAATGCTGTTTGGTAAAACCACCAGCAACCTGCCTTCCCGGTTTGTGGAAGAGATCCCGGAAGAACACCTGGAAAAGGGCGGTTTGCTTCACAGTAAGCGCCGGGACCTGTTCAATGATGATTACGGAACGGTGCCTCAGCCCCGGTACGGAGAGCGCGGGCGGACGGAAATGCGTCCTGCCGCGCCGACACGGAAAGCGCCGGTGGCGCCGCCTGTCTCCGCGGCAAAGTTTGTCACCGGAGACCAGGTGGTTCACAAGGCATTCGGCCCTGGGGTCATTACGAAAATGACGCCGATGGGGGGAGATGCTCTGCTGGAGATCACCTTTGATAAGGTCGGGGTCAAGCGGCTGATGATGAAAGCAGCGGCGCCCAACATGACGAAACAGTGATAGAAAAACGGCCGGTGTTCCTGCGGGAACACCGGCCGTTTTGAAATTTTAGCAAGAAGTCAGAGGTAGCACTCTACCAGTACGCTCAACTTTCCGCTTTTGGTGGTGCGTTGGGCGCCGCGGTACAGGAATCGGCCGTGGCCGCGGAGAGAAACCACATCTCCGTCCTTGAGGAGGTCGCTGCCGCCGACACATTGGCGGCCATTGAGGAAGAGCTTGCCGGCCCGGATCAGATCGGCCAATTCACTGCGGGAGAGGTGGAATACATGGGCAGCCACGCCGTCGATCCGCTGGGAGGCAACCAGACACTCCCGGGACTCCAGGGTGAACAGATTGCCTGCGGGCAGGGCCTCTGCAATGGAACAGCTCAGGGAAGTGTGTTTTACCCGGTTCAGATTGTCACACACAAAGGGGGCGATGGTCTCTGTGGCAAACAGGTAAGCGCCATCTTCCCGGAGAATGATGTCGCCCAGTTGGGCCCGGTCAATCCCCAGATTCATCAGCGCGCCCAGAAGGTCCCGATGGGTGAGCTTATCTGCAAATTTTCGGCTGACGGGGGCGGCCAGGATGCACACGATGGGGAATGGCTGTTCGTAACCGCACAGGTCTTCGCTGCCGAACCGGATCATGACCCGCTCGCAGCCCTCGGCACCGCCGAAAGCATCGTGGGGGACATAGGATAGTTCCCGTTCGGTACGGGCGAAAATATCCTGTTCTGCCAGGCCCAGAAAAGGGGTAAAGGTATAGATGCCCCGGGCATAGGCCTTTTCCGCCAGTTCCAGAAATCGTTTTTGCAGCAGCGTTTCTTCTCCGGTCATTGTCTGTTCTCCCATTCATCGCTCAGTATCCGGCGCATATTGCCGGTAGTTTTTCAAAAAATGCCCGGCCTTGTTATAAGACCGGGCATTACTGTATCACAGGGAGAGAAATTTTTCAACCGCATGGTGCAATCAGGGTTCGGACGACAGTCGTTCTTTGTCCTGCTCAGCCCAATAGGCCTGGGTGGCATCACAGGCGTCCTGCACCCGCGTTTCCAGTCCCTCCGGAGTGATGTCCTCGGACAAAAATCCCAGAATGCTCAGACTGCCCTCTTTTCGGGTGTCATCTTCCTCCCTTGGGTACATCAGGGTCATATCCACGGCGTAGAAGGGAATTCCGGCACGATCCAACCGGTCTTTCACATCCAACAGGATCTCTGCCATCCGCCCGACGGTCACTGTGTCATCTTCCACATAGAGAACCAGATGTCCGCCGGTGCTGCCCAATTCCGACAGGTCGTAGACCCGGTCCAACTCCAGTTCGGCCATGGGAATTGCGTCCGGAAAGTTGCAGGGATTTCCGACTTCCCAATCTCCGGCAAATTGGAGGGTACCGTATGCGATGTGGAGCGTGTAGGGGAAGGAGGGGCTTTCCAGTACGGTGTCTACCAGATCCCGATAGGCCATATCCAGCCGATAGGCGGTATTATTTCCGGTGAGCACATCGTGTTCGTAGGAATCATAACTCAGTTTTCCGGTCATGGTGAGGGAAAATGTGAAGTGGCTGTCGATACTGGTGGGAGAGGACACATGGGCATAATAACCGCCGTCTTTGAAACTGTAGGATACATCCTGGATGACAAAATCTGTGTTGCCATAGGTCTGGGACAGATACTGCCGGGCGGTGCGAGTGGCCAGCGCCTTGGAAACAGGGTTGCCGAGAAAAGCGTTGGCGAACCAGGCAAGTCCCAGTAAGATCACAGCTGCGGTGATGCCTGCCAGGATTTTCCAGAATTTTTTGTTCATATCAATGCTCCTTTCTGAAAGCAAAGTGCAGCAGACCTGCCGCCAGACTGCCCAGTGCGGCAAAGACGCTGTAAAAGAAAGTCCACATGACAAGGGAGTAGAAATCCAGATGTTCCACACCCCGGGCAATCCCTAAAAGATTGATGGCAAAGTGGGTGATGAGCAGCAGGAGGGGGACTTGATACAGGGATTTCCAACGGAACAGGAGATACCCCAGAGCGCCGATGACCGGCATGATGAGAATGTTATAAAACAGTCCCTGACCGCCTGTCAGACTCAGACCGAAGAAAATGCCCAGCATCATAAGGAATGCGGCAAACAGCTGAATCCTGCGGCGCAGTTTTCGGAATACATCGGTGGGATCGGGGACTGGGGGGACGGCGCCGTCATACAGGGCGCGGCAGACCGGGCAATTTGCCACATGGTTCTCCACGGCGGTTTGACTGTCCAAACTGGCCACGCCGTCTTTGACCAGGGGAATCAGATCCATACAAAGGTCACAGCTGATCAGATTCATGGATAAATCCCTCCTTTTTCAGAATTTCCCGAAGTTTGTGTTTGGTACGAAAGTCGATCACGCGAGCGGAGCTTTCGGAAATTTGGCAGCGCCGGGAAATCTCATAAAAAGAATATCCCTCCAGACGCATTTGCACGATGGTTTGGGTCCGTTCCGATTCCAGATGCAGCAGTTCGTAAAATCGGGCGAGGGCCTCTTTGTCCAGATATTGCTCTTCCGGATTTTTCCCCGGAAAGTCCGGCTGGAGCAATATGGCATTTTTGGCCTCCTGCCGTCCCTTTTTGCGTAAATACCCGTACCACTTGTGTCGGGCGATGGAAAACAGCCAGGTTTTGACTTCCGCATCTCCGCGAAAGGCGCTGATGGAGCGCACGGCCTCCAAAAAGACTTCCTGGGCCAGATCCTCCGCCAGGGAGGCGTCCCGGCACAGACTGTACAGATAGGTGTAAACATCTTTGTAGTATGCGGTGAATACCGCCTCTAACAGCTGACGCACGGTTTTGCCTCCTTTCACCCTATTAGTGGCCCTTGCCGCCGTTTTGTTACATCATATCATAAAAAAATAGACTGTGCAGGGGCAAATTTGGGAACTGCCGGTGGGGGAGAAATAGTTATCGGAGAGAAAAACTTGAACAGGCGGTGAAAAAGTGGAGATGCCCCTGAAAAACGAAATAAGCAGCCGTTTGGCCAAAGGCAGACGGCTGCTTATGTTATTTTGGCAGAGCGGAGTGCATTTTCCGGGGGCACAAAAAAACAGCCTGTCCGAAGACAAGCTGTTTTTGGTGCTCCAGCGGAGATTCGAACTCCGGACACCCTGCTTAAAAGGCAGGTGCTCTGCCGACTGAGCTACTGGGGCATATATGATTGTCAACTTCGAAAGAAGTTTGGGAAGGTCGTGGCAGGGATGGCTGGACTCGAACCAGCGAATGAGGGAGTCAAAGTCCCTTGCCTTACCACTTGGCGACGCCCCAATCTTTTTTGAAAAGAAGCAGGGGACCGGGGGACAACCCCGATCCCCTGCCGTTGTATGGGGTGGGTGATGGGACTCGAACCCACAACACCTGGAACCACAATCCAGTGCTCTGCCAATTGAACTACACCCACCACATTGGACGCGGAGTATAAAGCCGACATTGCCCCATTTGAGAGCTGGTACGCCAGAAGGGACTCGAACCCCTGGCCTACTGCTTAGAAGGCAGTTGCTCTATCCAGCTGAGCTACTGGCGCAAATCAAAATGGAGCAGGTGACGGGAATCGAACCCGCATCCCCAGCTTGGAAGGCTGGTGCCCTGACCATTGTGCTACACCTGCGTTTGCCCTCCAGGGGAAATTGTCAGCTTGTATAGGATAGCACGGATCTTTCTATCTGTCAAGCGGTTCTCGCTATTTTTTCCTCTTTTTTCTGCTGCGCTGTTCCGCCCGCCCGTTCCGGAGCAGCGTATGTCCCGTGTTTTCCCCAGCCGCGCAGTGCTTCTCACAGGTCACGCGGCCCGCTGAGATCAGCGGGCCGCGTCCAGCGTGTATGAGAAACTCTCACAGTCCGCCACAGGACTGCGGGCGGGGAGAGACCGTCTGTCTCTCCGGGTTCGTGCAGCATCTATCTCTGAACCTCTCCGCGCCTGCCGCAAAGACGGCCCTTTGCCTTGCCGCAGCAGTTGCCGCGACGCCGTCGTCGGGCGCGGGAGAGATCAGCCAAAGAAGTAGTCAAAAAGATCGTAGGGGTCCACGGTCTGTGCGTTGTTCTGAGGCTGTTGATCCTGAGGAGCCTCCTCGGCAGCCTGGTCTGCCGGCATGGCGCCCCAAGTCAGATTCAGCGTCTTCGTCTCCCCCTGGCGGATCACAGTCAGCGTGGCCGTGTCGCCGGCGGAGTACTGCTTTTTCACCATGGTCATATCGTCCATGCTGGCGATCTCCGTGTCGTCCACCTTGGTGATGACGTCGCCCATCTGGAGCCCCGCCTTGGCGGCGGCGCTGTTTTCCTCCACGGCGCTGACGAACACGCCCTCGGTGATGTCATAGCGGAACTGGGCCGCCAACTGCTCGTTCATGGTCATGCCGGTGATGCCGAGATAGGGCTTGTTGGTGATGTGGCCGTTGGTCATGATGTCCTGGATCATGGCGGAGACGTCGTTGATGGGGATGGCGAAGCCCAGGCCCTCCACAGAGTCGTCGGCGGAGGAGTTGCCGTACTTGGCCGAGACGATGCCGATCACCTCGCCGTAGCTGTTGAACAGGGGGCCGCCGGAGTTGCCGTGGTTGATGGAGGCGGTCACCTGGATCATGTTGAAGGGGGTGCCATTCACATTGATGGCCCGGTTGACGGAGGAGGCGATGCCCTCGCTCATAGAGAAGGTCAGCTCGCCCAGGGGGTTGCCGATGGCCAGCACATGGTCGCCCACGTTCACGCCGTCGCTGTCGCCCAGGACCACAGGGCTGAGGTCCGTGGCCTCCACCTTGATCACGGCGATGTCGTAATCCTCGTCGCCGCCCACGAAGCGGGCCTCCAGGGTCTCGCCGTTATAGAGGCTCACCTCCACGGTATCTGCATTTTCCACCACATGATAATTGGTGACGATGTAGCCGTCGCTGGTGAGGATAAAGCCGGAGCCGGCAGAGGCCGTCTGCACCGGCTGGCCGAAGAAGTTATAGCCGCTGGTGCCGGTGACGTTGATGGACACCACGCTGTTGACATTGGCGGCGTAAACCTCCGCGTCGGTCATGGCCGTCTTGCCATCCACCGTCTTCACGGTCACCGCCTTCACGGTCCGGTCGCTGACCTGGATGCTGCTCTCGCCGCCCCGGCTGACGCCCCAGACCACGCCGCCGCCCACAGCGCCGCCCACCAGGGCGCATGCCAGGGCCAGGGCTGTGATCTTCAATCCCACCCGGTTTTTCTTCACAGGCTTCAACTCCTGAACCGGGCCCTCCGGTCCGGTCTGATTTTGATTCTGCTGGGACTGCTGATATTGGTTGAGCTGTTCGTCCACGGTGGGCCGGGCCGCCTGGGCAGGCCGTCCCGTCTGGCTCTCATCGGGATAAAACGTGTTATGATACAGATTCTGATCGTCCTGATACATGGTAAGTGCCTCCTATATCTATGCCTCTGTCTTGGATTTTATGACGCTCCGGAAACGTTCCGCCGGTCCTCCGGCGCCGGGCACTCCTTCCACTTGCCTGGATTCTAGCAGGTCTTTGTGAGGAAACTGTGAAGGAACCTTGTCCGGTCTTTGAACATTTCCCTTGTTCTGGCTTTGAGTATAGCGGGGCTAACTTAAAGATAGCTGAAAGAACTTTGAAGGATTCATGAACAATTTCTATTTTCCGCCGCCGTCTTCTATGGTACAATGATTCCGAAAACAAGGGAAGGAGACCCTGCTTTGCTGAGAGTTGAGAACATCAAGCTGGCCCCCGGCGGCGACCTGGGAGCCCTGGCCGCCGAGACCGCCCGGCTGCTGAAGGTCCGTGAAAAGGACCTGTTGTCCCTGCGGGTGCTGCGGCGCAGCGTGGACGCCCGGGAGGGCGTGTGCCTGGTCTACACCGTGGAGGCCGGGGTAAAGGATGAAGCCGCCGTTTTGAAGCGGTGCCACAAAAAAGTCCACCGGATCGTTCCCGCCGCCCCCTACTGTCTGCCCGCGCCCCAGCCGGCGCCGGCGGGGCCGCC
>ENA-ORVC01001845-ORVC01001845.1-human-gut-metagenome-genome-assembly--contig:-NODE-1845-length-16162-cov-81.107407_pt1 | contig 16162 bp, 8 predicted proteins | sample MGYA00242092_ERZ509234 | MGnify/ENA primary metagenome ERZ509234 (study PRJEB26280, sample SAMEA2338800) | human gut metagenome | biome: human gut; feature: human-associated habitat; material: faeces... | reverse complement strand
CCTAATGTTTTCACAACGGAATAATCCTTATTGTGACTTGCTTCATTTTAGTATGACAAATGTATAAAATAAATATGGAAATACAATGCTTATATTGAAAAAAAAAATACCTTTGAAGAAAATATTCAAAATATAATACTATGAGAACGATACTTGGATTGGATTTGGGAACCAATAGTATAGGATGGGCTGTAATAAACTCTGTAATTAAAGAACAGACCGAGAGAATTTGGATAGAAATGGCTGGCAGTAGAATAATTCCGATGGATGCTGCTATCTTGGGAGACTTTGACAAAGGGAATTCTATATCACAGACAGCTGAAAGAACCCGTTTTAGAGGGGTGCGTCGATTGAGAGAGCGACAATTACTACGCCGTGAACGGTTGCATAAAGTTTTGAAGATTCTTGGCTTCCTGCCGGAACACTATTTAAAAGGAATAGATTTTGAAAAGCATACGGGTAAATTCTTGTCAGGCAGCGAACCGAAATTGCCATGGGTAAAGGATAGATGGGGAAAATACTCTTTTTTATTTCAGACAGCGTTTAATGAAATGTTGGCGGATTTTGCAAAACACCAACCTTCATTGGTTTTTGATGGTAAAAAAATCCCTTATGACTGGACAGTTTATTATCTCCGTAAGAAAGCTTTGACAGAAATGATAAGTAAAGAAGAACTGGCATGGATTCTTTTGAACTTTAATCAGAAACGTGGTTATTATCAGCTTAGAGGAGAAGAGGAGGAAGACAATGCAGGAAAATCTGTTGAATTTTATGCATTGAAAGTCTTGTCGGTGGAAGCGACTGATGAAAAGAAAGGCCGGGATATATGGTATAATGTACATCTGGAGAATGGATGGGTATATCGTAGAAGCAGTAATGTCCCATTGGACTGGGAAGGACGGGTAAAAGAGTTTATTGTCACTACTGACTTAAATCCGGACGGTACTCCAAAGCTTGATAAGTATGGTGAGGTGAAGCGTTCTTTCAGAGCGCCTAAAGAGGATGATTGGATGTTAATAAAGAAAAGGACCGAAGCTGACATTACCGGTACTCATAAAACGATTGGGAGTTATATATATGATGCTTTGTTGCAGGAGCCACAACAAAAGATAATAGGAAAATTGGTGAAAACAGTAGAACGAAAGTTTTACAAGGAGGAACTGAACTTTATTTTGCAGAAGCAATGTGCTTTTCATGCAGAATTGCAGGATAGAGATTTATACATGAGGTGTATTGAAGCGTTGTATCCGGGTAATGAAGTGCAACGGAGAAATATAGCTAACCGGGACTTTATCTATTTGTTAATAGATGATGTCTTGTTTTATCAAAGGCCGTTGAAAACCAAAAAGTCATTGATAGCTAATTGCCCTTATGAGGAAAATGAATATGTAAACCGCAAAACAGGTGAAATTAAAACAGCTCCGTTAAAGTGTATAGCCAAGTCACATCCTCTTTTTCAGGAATTCCGTTTATGGTATTTCCTTTCCAATATTCGGGTATATCAAAAGGAAAGGGAAGTAAATGGAACTTTACATTTGGATGTGGATGTGACAACGGAGTTTTTGAAAACAGAAGATGATTATGTGGCTCTATTTGATTGGCTGAACTCTCGAAAGGAAATAGATCAGAAAGCTTTTCTGAGATATCCTGCGTTTGGACTGAAAAAGGAAATAAATAATTATCGTTGGAATTATGTCGAGGATAAGTTCTACCCATGTAATGAGACGAGACATGCGATTCTTTCCCGTTTGGAAAAGGCCGGTATTGGTATTGACTTTTTATCTGATGAAAAAGAAACAGCCTTGTGGCATATCTTATATTCTGTAAGTGACAAGCAGGAAATAGAGAAAGCATTGGCGACTTTTGCGGTTAAGAACGGATTGAATGAATCCTTTGTGGAAGTGTTCAAGAAGTTTCCTCCTTTCAAGTCTGAATATGGCGCTTATTCTGCCAAGGCGATAAAGAAGTTGTTGCCTTTGATGAGGTGCGGAAAGTATTGGGATATGTCGTTGATTGATGGTACAACCAAGGAAAGAATAGAAAGGATAATAGCAGGTGAGTGTGATGAGAGTATAGGTGCCAAGGTTAGAGAAAAGGCGATGAACTTGTCGGATATATCTTGTTTTAAGAGGCTTCCGTTGTGGTTGGCTTGTTATGTAGTGTATAATCGTCATTCCGAAGATAAAGAAATAACCAAATGGGAAACCCCTGCTGATATTGATGCTTATCTGGCTGCTTTTAAGCAACATTCACTACGAAATCCTATCGTAGAACAAGTGATAACCGAGACATTGAGAGTTGTCAGGGATATTTGGAAACAGGTTGGGAAAATTGATGAAATCCATATTGAGTTAGGGCGCGAGATGAAAAATCCTGCGGACAAGCGAAAAAGAATGACTACTCAGATTCTGGAGAATGAAAATGCCAATTTACGTATAAAGGCATTGCTTGCTGAATTTGTGAATCCGGAATATGGGGTAGAGAATGTCCGTCCCTATTCACCAAGTCAACAAGAAATATTGCGGATTTATGAGGATGCAGTTTTAAAGGGGGAAGAACAGATTCCGGAAGATATAGATGTGATATTGAAAAAATTCAATACCAGTAAATTACCGACGAAATCAGAATTCTTGCGTTATAAATTATGGCTGGAACAGAAATATCGTTCACCTTATACCGGTGAGCTGATACCTTTGGCTAAATTATTTACTGCTGCGTATGAGATAGAACATGTTATACCTCAATCCCGCTATTTTGATGATTCATTCTCTAACAAAGTGATATGTGAATCTGCTGTGAACAAGTTGAAAGATAATCAACTGGGATATGAGTTTATCAAGAATCATCATGGACAGAAAGTGGAAGTGGGTTTTGGAAAGACAGTAGAAATCTTTTCTGTGGATAGTTACGAACGTTTTGTAAAAGAACAATATGCAAAATCGGGCATAAAAATGAAGAAATTGTTGATGGATGATATTCCCGAGCAATTTATTGAACGCCAATTAAACGATAGTCGGTATATCAGTAAGGTTGTCAAAGGACTTTTGTCGAATATCGTTCGTGAAAAGAATGATAGCGGTGAATATGAACCGGAGGCTGTTTCAAAAAACATATTAGTTTGTACAGGAAGCGTGACGGACAGGCTGAAAAAGGATTGGGGCATGAATGACGTCTGGAATAGTATTGTAAGTCCTCGTTTTGAACGTTTAAATGCTTTGACCGAAACCCAGTGTTTTGGACATTGGGAGAATAAAGACGGAAAAAAAGTTTTTCAAACAGCAGTGCCCCTTGAATATCAGAAAGGATTCAGTAAGAAGCGTATAGACCATCGGCATCATGCTATGGATGCAATAGTAATAGCTTGTGCTACACGGAATCATGTAAACTATCTGAATAATGAGTCTGCAAGCCGGAATGCGAAAATTTCCCGTTATGATTTGCAGAGACTGTTGTGTGATAAGAGTAGGGGGGATGGTAATGGTAATTATAGATGGATTATAAAGAAACCATGGACTACTTTTACGCAAGATGCAAGGGAAGCGTTGAGTGGGATAATAGTTAGCTTGAAACAGAATTTGCGTATAATAAATAAAACAACCAATATCTATCAACATTTTGATGCAAATGGGACTCGTGTTTATGAGAAACAGAAAATCGGTGATAGTTGGGCTATCCGTAAACCGATGCACAAAGATACGGTTTTTGGAGCGGTAAATTTAAGAAAGGTAAAGGTGGTACGCCTATCTGTCGCTTTGGATACTCCTTCTATGATTGTTGACAAAAGAGTAAAAAATAAGGTTCTTGAATTGTTATCATATAAGTATGATAAGAAGAAAATTGAAAAATATTTCAAAGAGAATGCTTTCTTGTGGAAAGAGCTGGATATAGCCAAAGTCGCTGTTTATTATTTTACGGAAAATACTACTGAACCTTTAGTTGCAGTACGTAAATCATTGGACTCAACTTTCAATGAGAAGAAGATAGCATCGGTGACGGATACTGGCATACAGAAAATACTCCTGAATCATCTGAAATCAAAAGAAGGAAAGGCGGAGTTGGCTTTTTCTGCAGAAGGTATAGAAGAAATGAACCGTAATCTTTTACAACTGAATGATGGTAAAGGACATCAGCCTATATATAAGGTGAGGGTGTATGAACCGCGTGGAAATAAATTTAAAGTCGGTGTACTTGGCAATAAAGGTGCCAAATGGGTGGAAGCTGCTAAAGGTACTAACTTGTTCTTTGCTATTTACATAACAGAAGATGGAAACAGAACGTATGAGACTATTCCTTTAAATTGGGTTATAGAGCGTGAGAAACAAGGGCTTGTTCCTGTACCGGACAGAAATGAAAAGGGAGATAAATTATTGTTTTGGCTGTCTCCTAATGATTTGGTATATCTGCCAACCGAAGAAGAGCGGGATTTTGGTAGGATAAATGAACCGATAGATAGGGGGAGGATTTATAAGATGGTTTCATCTTCTGGTAATCAATGCTTTTTTATACCTCAAAGTATATCAAATGCTATTATTTCCACTAAAGAATTAGGTTCTAATAATAAAGCAGAAAAATCATGGGATGGTGAAATGATAAAGAATATTTGTATTCCAGTAAAAGTTGATAGGTTAGGCCGTATTATAGAAGTTAAGTATAGAGTAAATGAATAATATAAAGTTGTTTCAAGAGAAAAAGATCCGTTCCGTATGGAACGAGGAAGAACAGCAATGGTATTTCTCTGTTGTAGATGTAGTTGGTGTATTGACTGATAGTGTGAATCCTACGGATTATCTGAAGAAGATGCGAAAACGGGATGAAGAACTGGCTACTTACCTGGGGACAACTTGTCCCCAGGTAGAAATGGTGACAGATACAGGAAAAAAACGAAAAACGTTGGCGGCAAATGTGCAGGCTTTATTCCGCATCATTCAATCTATTCCTTCTCCTAAAGCTGAACCTTTCAAGCTTTGGTTAGCACAAGTAGGTTATGAGCGTGTACAGGAAATAGAAAATCCGGAATTGGCTCAAGAGCGCATGAAAGAACTATATGAGCAAAAAGGTTATCCAAAAGATTGGATTGACAAACGTTTGAGAGGAATCGCCATTCGTCAGAATTTGACGGATGAATGGAAAGAAAGGGGAATCACGGAAAAAAGTGATTATGCCATTCTTACGGCAGAAATATCTAGAGCAACGTTTGGATTGACTCCTTCGGATTATAAAATATATAAGGGGCTGACGAAGAAAAATCAGAATCTTCGTGACCACATGTCTGATTTGGAGTTGATATTTACAATGCTTGGAGAACGTGTCACAACGGAAATTTCTCAGAAAGAAAAACCAGATACATTTACTAAAAGTAAGCAAGTAGCACAACGTGGAGGAAATGTAGCCGGAGTAGCACGTGAACAAGCTGAAAAAGAGTTGGGTAGAAGTGTTGTTTCTCCTGAAAATTTTCTGTTGGATTCTGATAAACAGAATGATACTTTAGAGCTTCCTTTTCTTGAAAATGATGAATGAATAACTTGTAAAGTCTATATGCTATGATTAAGAAAACACTTTATTTTGGGAATCCGGTCTATTTGTCTTTAAAAAATGCCCAGTTGGTGATTAAATTGCCGGAGGTGGTGAAGAACAGTGCTTTACCCGAAGGGTTCAAACGAATGTCCGAAGTGACTAAGCCAATAGAAGATATTGGAGTAGTGGTGTTGGACAATAAGCAGATAACCATTACTTCGGGAGTATTGGAAGCTTTGCTTGAGAATAATTGTGCAGTCATAACCTGCGATTCTAAAAGTATGCCGGTTGGTTTAATGCTTCCTTTGTATGGGAATACTACACAAAATGAAAGGTTTCGTCATCAACTTGGTGCGTCTCTACCATTGATGAAACAACTTTGGCAGCAAACAATAAAAGCCAAAATAGAGAATCAGACGGTAGTATTGCATGAATGTGCTGGAGAAGAAATAAAGTGTATGAAGGTGTGGGCTGCAGATGTAAAGAGTGGAGATTCTGATAATTTGGAGGCTCGTGCAGCTGCTTATTATTGGAAGAATTTGTTTAAAATAGAAGGCTTTACAAGGGATAGAGAAGGTATTCCTCCTAATAATTTGTTAAATTATGGGTATGCTATTTTGAGGGCAGTTGTTGCTCGTGCTTTGGTGACAAGTGGGCTTCTACCTACTTTGGGAATACATCATCATAATCGTTATAATGCTTATTGTCTGGCAGATGATATAATGGAACCTTATCGCCCTTATGTGGATAGGTTGGTATATGATATATTCAAGGAAGCAGAACCGAATTGTGTTGAATTGACGAGAGAATTGAAAGCGAGGTTACTGACAATTCCTACATTAGAGACTGTTATTTCGGGAAAACGTAGTCCGTTGATGGTAGCTGTTGGGCAGACTACGGCTTCTCTGTATAAATGTTTCAGTGGTGAGTTGCGTAAAATATCCTATCCAGAGATGTGATGGACCGGTTTAGTGAATATCGCATTATGTGGGTATTAGTGTTGTTTGATTTGCCTACCGAAACCAAGAAGGATAAAAAGGCGTATGCGGAATTTAGAAAAAATCTGCAAAAGGATGGATTTACGATGTTCCAGTTCTCTATATATGTTCGTCATTGTGCGAGTTGTGAGAATGCGGAGGTACATATAAAAAGAGTTAAATCTTTCTTACCGGACTATGGAAGTGTCGGAATTATGTGCATTACGGACAAGCAATTTGGAAATATAGCACTTTTTTATGGGAAAAAGACTGTGGATGTGAATACGCCTGGACAACAATTAGAATTATTCTAAAAAAATCCCGCGCAATGGCGGGATTTTTTTAGAAGCAGCATTCTTTTTTTATATTCTAATACTATGTGTAATCGTTTGAATATTAGATTATTACTTGTAATCAGCTGTTTCCAATGGTTCAAAGATACTAAAATGAAAGCAAATCACAACAAAATTTATGCCGGTATCTCTACAAGCGTCGCTGTTTCCAATGGTTCAAAGATACTAAAATGAAAGCAAATCACAACAATATGGGATATATCCTCGTGAGCAAATTGGCTGTTTCCAATGGTTCAAAGATACTAAAATGAAAGCAAATCACAACAGGCAGACCCCCGTACCGCATCAGTCGAGGGCTGTTTCCAATGGTTCAAAGATACTAAAATGAAAGCAAATCACAACATAGTATGTTAGTGTTACAGTCCGAGCAGGGCTGTTTCCAATGGTTCAAAGATACTAAAATGAAAGCAAATCACAACCCCTCACGGGCTGCCCAATATGCCTTGTTGCTGTTTCCAATGGTTCAAAGATACTAAAATGAAAGCAAATCACAACTTGTTCAACGCTTCAACCATTTTTTTAAGGCTGTTTCCAATGGTTCAAAGATACTAAAATGAAAGCAAATCACAACTGGGGCTTCCAGCCGCCACAGAAAGCCTTTGCTGTTTCCAATGGTTCAAAGATACTAAAATGAAAGCAAATCACAACTCTTTCTCGCGCTCGCCTGCAAGTGCTTTTGCTGTTTCCAATGGTTCAAAGATACTAAAATGAAAGCAAATCACAACAAGCTACTGGTTTGGCTCGTGCTCAGCTTGGCTGTTTCCAATGGTTCAAAGATACTAAAATGAAAGCAAATCACAACACTCACAAAGGTATTCACTCCAGCCGTGTAGCTGTTTCCAATGGTTCAAAGATACTAAAATGAAAGCAAATCACAACAAGCGCTCTGCCATGTGTTCCGGATGTGCTGCTGTTTCCAATGGTTCAAAGATACTAAAATGAAAGCAAATCACAACCTTTTGGGTACTTCTTTATATTCTTTAAAGCTGTTTCCAATGGTTCAAAGATACTAAAATGAAAGCAAATCACAACCGAGGCTGTACGCAGGCCGTGCGGTATTCAGCTGTTTCCAATGGTTCAAAGATACTAAAATGAAAGCAAATCACAACGAGGCGGAGGCGCAATAAATATCTGCCTTCGCTGTTTCCAATGGTTCAAAGATACTAAAATGAAAGCAAATCACAACTCAATTTCTCTTTCAGCCTCAGTAGAGAAGGCTGTTTCCAATGGTTCAAAGATACTAAAATGAAAGCAAATCACAACTACTACGCGTTTGCGCGGTATTTGCAGATAGCTGTTTCCAATGGTTCAAAGATACTAAAATGAAAGCAAATCACAACAGGTTCCTGTAATCCCCGGAGCGAAACTTTGCTGTTTCCAATGGTTCAAAGATACTAAAATGAAAGCAAATCACAACAGTGCCCGTATGAAGATGTACGGCACCGTAGCTGTTTCCAATGGTTCAAAGATACTAAAATGAAAGCAAATCACAACTTCTCTGTTTCCTCCTGCGGACTTTTGAGGCTGTTTCCAATGGTTCAAAGATACTAAAATGAAAGCAAATCACAACGTGTGTCCTGCGATACACTTTAACTTTAAGCTGTTTCCAATGGTTCAAAGATACTAAAATGAAAGCAAATCACAACAATTTTTGATAATACATTTTCCAAACCGTCGCTGTTTCCAATGGTTCAAAGATACTAAAATGAAAGCAAATCACAACCTAAATTGAAATGGGATGGTATCGAAAGAGGCTGTTTCCAATGGTTCAAAGATACTAAAATGAAAGCAAATCACAACATGTATTCCTCATCAGACATGTTTTCAATGGCTGTTTCCAATGGTTCAAAGATACTAAAATGAAAGCAAATCACAACACAAGTCGTCATTTTCGTCGATATCCACCGGCTGTTTCCAATGGTTCAAAGATACTAAAATGAAAGCAAATCACAACCTAAATTGAAATGGGATGGTATCGAAAGAGGCTGTTTCCAATGGTTCAAAGATACTAAAATGAAAGCAAATCACAACTATAGCCAGTATATAAATGCCATGCCTATTGCTGTTTCCAATGGTTCAAAGATACTAAAATGAAAGCAAATCACAACTTGCCCGCTACGGGGTTTTCTCCCCAGATAGCTGTTTCCAATGGTTCAAAGATACTAAAATGAAAGCAAATCACAACTATGCTCCTGGTGCTGCTGCGGGTGTGCTTGCTGTTTCCAATGGTTCAAAGATACTAAAATGAAAGCAAATCACAACAAAAACTATTCGGTGTTTGAATCCCTTTCGGCTGTTTCCAATGGTTCAAAGATACTAAAATGAAAGCAAATCACAACCGGTAGCGACGAGCGGAGATGCGACAATCAGCTGTTTCCAATGGTTCAAAGATACTAAAATGAAAGCAAATCACAACCATTCGACGTTTTACCTATCTCCCTGCGTAGCTGTTTCCAATGGTTCAAAGATACTAAAATGAAAGCAAATCACAACAAGTGGCAAGGCGTTATTGGTGATACAAGCGCTGTTTCCAATGGTTCAAAGATACTAAAATGAAAGCAAATCACAACACCAATACCGTATTGTGCCGAACTACTTAGCTGTTTCCAATGGTTCAAAGATACTAAAATGAAAGCAAATCACAACGAGAATTGCAGATGGCTAACATAACCAACGGCTGTTTCCAATGGTTCAAAGATACTAAAATGAAAGCAAATCACAACGGCCGAGGGCGGTGAAAACGTTTATATTCGCTGTTTCCAATGGTTCAAAGATACTAAAATGAAAGCAAATCACAACGCTTTGATATTAGCCCTATGCGTTTTTTCTGCTGTTTCCAATGGTTCAAAGATACTAAAATGAAAGCAAATCACAACTAAACCTACTAAGGCGAACGGCGGGCGTACGCTGTTTCCAATGGTTCAAAGATACTAAAATGAAAGCAAATCACAACAAACGCACAAGGGGTTAGACATTTTAGTATCTTTGAACCATTGGAAACAGCGCATAATAATCAGTTTGTCCAAGTGAAAATGTTGTGATTTGCTTTCATTTTAGTATCTTTGAACCATTGGAAACAGCGAAATCAAAATGTCAAGGCGTTCCAGTTCTGTTGTGATTTGCTTTCATTTTAGTATCTTTGAACCATTGGAAACAGCTTTTGGAGATTTTGATTTAGGTTCAGATTGTTGTGATTTGCTTTCATTTTAGTATCTTTGAACCATTGGAAACAGCTTCCGTCCAGTCCTTTTCTCCGTTCTTCCGGTTGTGATTTGCTTTCATTTTAGTATCTTTGAACCATTGGAAACAGCTAGAGCACACCCTAACGCTTATGGGGCTTAGTTGTGATTTGCTTTCATTTTAGTATCTTTGAACCATTGGAAACAGCATAAGCTTGTGGTGGCTGCTGGTAAACCTAGTTGTGATTTGCTTTCATTTTAGTATCTTTGAACCATTGGAAACAGCCTTTGTTTCATTACTCGCCCGTCAGAAGTAGTTGTGATTTGCTTTCATTTTAGTATCTTTGAACCATTGGAAACAGCAGAAATTGTATTTGTTGGATGGTATTAAATGTTGTGATTTGCTTTCATTTTAGTATCTTTGAACCATTGGAAACAGCAAAAATTTGCCAGAGCAGCAAAAAAATCCGGTTGTGATTTGCTTTCATTTTAGTATCTTTGAACCATTGGAAACAGCTAATCTTTGCTGTCGTCACTCGCGATACCCGTTGTGATTTGCTTTCATTTTAGTATCTTTGAACCATTGGAAACAGCCTATGTACCCAAGCCTTTCGCACTCTTTCAGTTGTGATTTGCTTTCATTTTAGTATCTTTGAACCATTGGAAACAGCTTGCAAAGTATTGCGATATGTACGTACCGGTTGTGATTTGCTTTCATTTTAGTATCTTTGAACCATTGGAAACAGCGCTTTTGAGATTCTAACTAAAATGAAAGCAAATCACAACCAATTCAATTTAGAATACAATAACGTACTGGCTGTTTCCAATGGTTCAAAGATACTAAAATGAAAGCAAATCACAACAATTATGTGTTAGATAAGCTTATTGAAGAGCTGTTTCCAATGGTTCAAAGATACTAAAATGAAAGCAAATCACAACTAAGCCCCATAAGCGTTAGGGTGTGCTCTAGCTGTTTCCAAAGGTTCAAAGATACTAAAATGAAAGCAAATCACAACGTGTGTGCGTGTCTGTGTGTATTTGTTTTCCAAAGATAGTGAATCTTAATAAGACTCTCTCTGATTTCCCTACTATTTTGTATCTTTACACGCTTTTCTTTATACATGAGTACTGACTATAAATAAATCATATTGTGGAAATAACCCAACGCATTCGTCTCCTCCTTTCCGAAATGAACCGGGGAGTATACGAAAAAGAAACTGAAATAAACCTCTCCCTGCTAGCAGCTCTGGCAGGCGAGAGCATTCTGCTCCTGGGACCTCCGGGAGTAGCCAAGTCAATGGTAGCCAGGCGGTTAAAATCGGCTTTTACAGATGCCCGTGCCTTTGAATACCTGATGTCCCGCTTCTCTACGCCCGACGAGATTTTCGGTCCTGTCAGCATTAGCCGACTGAAAGAATCCGACAAGTATGAACGTGCCATCGACGGCTATCTGCCCACAGCCGATGTCGTGTTTCTGGACGAAATATGGAAAGCAGGCCCTGCCATACAGAACACTCTGCTGACCGTCATCAACGAGAAACTTTTCCGCAACGGCGACAAGGAACTGCATCTCCCCCTCAAACTGCTCGTAGCTGCCAGTAACGAACTGCCCGCTCAAGGCGAGGGACTGGAAGCCCTATGGGACCGCTTCCTTATCCGCATTCTCTGCACCTGCGTCAAGCAGGAAGAATCTTTCTACAAAATGCTGCTGGACGATTCTGCCGACCATCCGGAAACGACTGCTTGCGAATGGCAAATCTCCGACCGCGAGTATGCCGAATGGCAAGCTGAGATACGCCGCGTAACCTTGCCTCTCGATGTTCTTTCCTGCATCACAGCCATTCGCCACGGACTGACAAGCGTAGAGATGCAAGACTCCGACCTGCGCCGCAATGTCTACGTCAGCGACCGCCGCTGGAAGAACATCGTGAAGCTGCTCAAGACCTCCGCCTTCGTCCACGGCCGCACGGAAGTCTCCATGACCGACCTGCTTCCCGTCTACTACTGCCTATGGAGTGAGCCTGATGAGAGCGTTGCCATCCGTGACATCGTTATCCGTGCCTTATTCGTGTCCCACACAAAACAGATTGCCGGTATCGCCTCCTCGCTGAAATCCGATTTGAAAGTCAGCCGTGTGCGCGAAGCCCTCGACAAAGCCCGCCTTGCCGGCGACCGTAGGGACGATGACCTGCTGATAACGGAACACTTCTACTACCAGGTGGAGAAACATGGTACGGGCAACACCTACATCTTTATCGTGGACTACAAAAATCTGAAGGAGTACAGCGCCAAAGATGCCCCCACCTTGGGCGTAATGTATGCCGACCCCATCAATCCCAAGCGTACCATCATCCGCGCCTTTGCCGACACCAGTGCCGTGAAAGAGGAAGGCACCGAACGCGTCACCCTCTACCGTGACGATAAGCATCTCTACATCAACGGTGTGCGCTTCCCCATGCGGCGTCTGCAACGAGGTGAGGAGCAACAACTCTGGCTGGGAAACCTCTCCGTCACCGACCGTGACTACGAGACGGAACTGGACACCGCCGCCACCAGCATAGACCGCCTGGTAAGAGATTTGTCCGACAACCTTTTCGTCTCCGAAGAAGACAAAAAGAGCGTAGCTCAATACGTCTCCATCGTCCGCAAGGAAATAGCCTGGGCGCGTGTGGACATGCGCAAACTGAGATATGGAGACGAATAATCCTCCAGTAACCAAGAAGAAGATGAACACTACCGTCACCCGATATGACACCGCCTTCTATGTGCAGGCACTGGACCGTTTCGTTGCCACCGGAGAGTGCGCAGAGACGGATACCGAGCCCTTGTATGCCTATCTACTCTCTGTGATGAACGACTCCATGGTCAAGGTGCAGGTGCTGGGCGATGAGGTCTGTGCACGTATCTTTTACGACACCATGATTCAGTTCATCCAATTGAACTTGGAGAAGGAGCGGTACAACCTCCGGAAAAGCCAGTCGGAACGGACCGGGATGAAGCTCGTGCTGGAATGGTCCATGGCAAAGCGGAAAGACGGCTGGCAAGCCTTGCTCCAGCAGATTTCCGACAAATACCGGGAGTACGGCTTCGACTCCCGTTTCTACCGCAGCCACTTCGGCACAGAAGGAGGATATGCGGACGATGAAGTCTGGGAGAAAATGGTGGACGACTGGGAAGACGCCTTCCAACTGAAGATGCACGAAGAAAAGGAGAAAGAGATTGCTTTCCGCAAAGATGCCCTCGAGCTCAGGCTCCGTTCCAATCTGAAAGACATCCCCGAGTACATCCGCCAGAACCGGGTGGATAAGGACGAATTCTTCCAGACCTGGGGCATGATGAGCGGCTTGTGGAATACTGTCGACTTTGAGCGTATACGGAAAATCGTGCGCATCCAGCGCTCTTGCCCCGAGATAGTGAAAGTGGCCCGCAAGATGGGGCGTATGGCAGACGACGAAGGACGTGAGCAAATCCGCGTTGCCGAGGGAAACGTCTACAAAATGGAGCACTCCTCCAAATGTGACATCCTGGGTATCAGTACCGGCAACGACCTCAATGCCCTGCTTCCCATTGAGCTTGCCCATTCCGCTGACAGTGAACTGGAAGATTTGTTCGTCTACAAATACCTTACTCGCAAGCTCCAGACCTTCCGTTATAAATCGGAAATCATGCAGCCTGCCCGGCGCATCGAAACCAAGCCCGCCCGTCCCAAAGGTCCGATGATTGTCTGTCTGGACACCTCGGGAAGCATGGCTGGCAAGCCGGAGAAGATTGCCCACTCCCTGCTGATAAAGCTCCTGGAGATAGCCGACCGTCAACGGCGGAACTGCTTTCTGATAGCCTTTTCCGTCTCCATCCATCCGATTGACGTAAGGAAAGAGCGGGCAAGGCTGCTCGAATTCTTCTCAAAGACAGCTTGCGGGGATACAGATGCCACCCGCATGCTGGAAGCCACGTTCCACCTGCTCAAAGAAGGCAAGGAGTATATGAATGCCGATGTGCTTTGGGTCAGCGATTTCAAGATTCCTCACTCTTCACCTGCCTTTATGGAGGAGATTCGCCGTTGTCGGGAAGCTGGTACACACTTCTACGGTCTGCAGATTGGCATCACGGACAATGAGTGGGCACCATTCTTCGACCGCATTTATCGGGCGGAATACACCCCTTTGCGGAATTACTGAAATAAGGTTTGCCCTGAAAGTGTGCTTATTGAAGGCTATATTTCAGCAGTAAATATCCGCCTGCCACTTGCAATCCCATTCCCGGCACGCCGATGCGGAAATCTTGTGCAGCCCGGAAGAAGTTGCCCACCATAGCCCATTCTCCCAAAGTACCTGCCACCTGATAGAAAAGAACTACTGCCAGCAGGATAGGCAGGGAAATGCACTGGAAACGGTGTGCTGCCCAGCCCGCCGCCACAGCCAGCAATACAGACTTCAACAGAATGGCGGGAAGTGCTGCGGGAAGTGGCATTCCGAATAGCAGGGAGTTGAGGACGGGCGACAGGACGGCTGTCAGCAACCCCACTTTCCATCCGAATTTATAAGCGCCCACCAGCGTGAAGAAATAGATTGGCAGCCAGGTTATCCCTCCCTGGGGAATGAGATGAAAGAGCTGGGGAAGAGCCAGATTGCCAAGAATGAATAGCGAGGCTGCCAGATACGTCTTCACATTATTGTAATCCAGCGAGTAGAGTTTAACTGTTTTTGTTTCCATGTAGTTGTAATGTATTAAAAGTTGATATTTACGCCTCCCATCACCGTAGCTTTCGGCATGGGGAAGCCTGCATTGATTTCATAGCGTTGTGCCAGCAGGTTTTCACCCTTGACGAAGACGTCGGCAAAACTGCACAGACGGTAGTTGGCACGCAGGTTCCAGAGTACGAAGCTTTCCTGCTTCTCCTTACCCGGGGTGACCGAGGTATGGAGACCCTTCACGTATTGTATACCGGTAGATAGGCCCCAACGTCCTTGCGTAAAGTCCGCACCGGCATAGAGTTTATGCTCGGGAGCCGCCAGTACCGGATTCTCCATGTGCAGCCAGCTATAATTGGCATTCATCTGCCAGTGGCGGTTGATGCGGTATCCGAGGTTGGTTTCCACACCCCAGTTCTCTATCTCGCCGGAGTTGACGTTCTTGCGCAGGGCAGGGTCCGTCATGATGATGTTGTCCCCGTTGATGTAGTAGAGGTTCACCCCATAGGACATGGCCCCTCCCAAAAGCTGCCCCGTAAAGGAGAGTTCATAGTTCATCAGGCTCTCCGCTTTCAAATCGGGGTTCTGTGGAGGGAACATGTACATCTCCCGGATGGTGGGGTTACGGAATCCTTTGCTCACCATTGCTTTCAGTTCTGCCTGCCGCGGCAGATGGAAAGCCAGTCCCCCTTGGGGAATCCATTCCGTGCCTACGTGCGAATGGTGGTCTATGCGGACACCGGCGTCCAGTGAAAGCCAACTGTTGATGTCCTGCCTGAAATCCACATAGCCTGCAAATTCATCCATCTGCTTGTCCACGCCGGGGATGCGGTCACCAATCTGCTGTCCGGGTTTTGCCTCGTCGATGGCGACAACCTTGTTCCAGGACTCTCCGCCGAAGTGCTGGTAATCGAAACCTACGGTCAGGCGGTTGCCGGTGAAGAGCGTGGCGCTTTGATACCACGATATGCCCAGCATCCGGTCCTTGGAGTTGAAGTGCGACTTCTGGGGCTCTTCTCCGGGGTGGTAGCCGTCGTTAATCCTGTGCCGGCCCCAGTTATAGAAGAAGCTCACGGCGCCGGAAGTACGGTCGTAACGATTTTCCAGTGCGAAGGAGGTCATGCCGCGTGTGATGCGCGAGTCGTTGTCTATATACGGATTGTCGGCTTCGCCGGGATTGGAGGCGTTGAAGCGGGTGATGTTCACGTCGCCCCACAGCTTCCAGGTGTCGCTGAAGTCGTATCCCAGTTTGGCATAGCCGCCATACTGCTCAAACTCCATGTCGTCACGGTGTCCGTCGGTACGGTTGTACGAGCCGGTCACCACGCTGCTGAAACGCCCTTTCTTCACGCGGTTGGAGACTTCCGTCTGCAGGGTATTGTAGGAACCGTATCCTATCTGCGCATTGGTTTTCACCCCGTCCTCCTGCATCTTGCGGGTGACGATGT
>ENA-ORVC01001837-ORVC01001837.1-human-gut-metagenome-genome-assembly--contig:-NODE-1837-length-16220-cov-3.954160_pt1 | contig 16220 bp, 14 predicted proteins | sample MGYA00242092_ERZ509234 | MGnify/ENA primary metagenome ERZ509234 (study PRJEB26280, sample SAMEA2338800) | human gut metagenome | biome: human gut; feature: human-associated habitat; material: faeces... | reverse complement strand
GGTTCCATGACGCGCATTCTCTCCCGTCCTTACGATCAGCATGCCGCCGATCGTCTGGCCCTTTCGGGTTTTCTGCCGCCCATTGCACGGGCGCTTGCCGCCCGCGGCATTCAGGTGCCCTCCGATTTAGAGCAGGAATGGGCCGGCATGCTGCCGCCCGCCATGCTCGAAGGTACGCGTGAAGCAGCCGAACGGCTTGCACTCGCTCGCGAGCGGCATCAAGCCGTCACCATCGTCGCCGACTACGACTGCGACGGCGCTACGGCATGTGCCGTCGGCATCCGGGGTCTGCGCATGCTCGGCATCACCGCCAACTACTTCGTGCCGGACCGCGTGCTCCACGGCTACGGGCTCACGCCCAACGTCGTCGATATCGTCGCCGCCAGAACCCCCAAGCCGGATCTCATCGTCACGGTTGACAACGGCATCTCGTCAGCAGCGGCCGTTGACCGCGCTCGGGAGCTCGGCATCGACGTCATCATTACAGACCACCACCTGCCGGGCGCTGAACTGCCGCGGGCACAGGCGATCGTCAACCCCAATTTAACGGGCTCGACCTTCCCGTCGAAAAATCTCGCAGGCGTCGGCGTCATCTACTATGTGCTGCTCGCCCTGCGTTCGCTCCTTCGCGAACGCGGCGTCTTTGACGCTAAGACTCAGCCGCGTCTGGATGCGCTGGTGGACTTTGTAGCCCTTGGAACAGTGGCTGACGTCGTCAAGCTCGACAAAAACAACCGTATTCTGGTTTCGCAAGGCATTCGCCGCATTCGCTGCGGCCGTACGCATGCGGGGCTCGAAGCCCTGTTTGCCATTGCCGGACGCGATATTCGTACCGCGGGGGTACGCGACTTCGGCTTTGCCGTTGCGCCGCGCATCAATGCCGCCGGCCGTCTCGGAACCATGGAAAACGGCATCGAATGTCTCTTGTCGGACGATCCCGCCGCTGCCCTTGCCTTTGCCGAGAGCCTCAACTCCATCAACACCGAACGCCGCGAACTTGAAAGCGAGATGCAGCAGTTGGCTGAGGCCGCTTTATCCAATATTGACTTGGATCATCACGCCACTTTTACGATTTTCAACCCCTCTTTCAATGAGGGTGTTGTGGGATTGGTGGCAGCGCGCCTGAAGGAGCGCATCCACCGTCCGGTCATAGCGTTTGCGCCGACGGAAAACGGAGAACTTAAAGGTTCGGGCCGTTCCATTCCCGGCATACATCTGCGTGATGCACTCGACTTGACCGCCAAAGCACTGCCCGGCGTCGTACTTCGCTTCGGAGGCCATGCCATGGCGGCCGGACTTTCCATCAAACCCGAAGGGTTCAAGGATTTTCAGGCGGCGTTTGAGGAAGTCATCCGCAGCCGATGCGATGCCTCCGTTTTTGAGCGTGTTGTGCTCACCGACGGCGGACTCGCGCCCGACGAGATTACCGAAGCGCTCTGTCAGGAAATCGATGAACAAATCTGGGGACAGGGCTTTGAAGCCCCGCTCTTTGCCAACGAGGTTCACGTGCTCTCACAGACGCTTCTCAAGGGCACGCATCTCAAAATGATGCTCGAGCTCGGCGGCTCGCGTTTTGACGCCATCTTTTTCCGCCGCAAAGAACCTTTAGCGTCGCTCACGAGGATTGCCTACCGGCCGTCAGTCAATGAATTCCGCGGCCGCCGAACCGTGCAGCTGGTGGTGGAGGCGGCCGAATAACCGAATGGCGGAAATTCCGCCGCTTTTTCCTATGATTCGGGACGCTCAGCAGCACATGCGGCGTCCCGAAGCCGTCTATAATTTTCGTTTCCCTGTATTTTCAGGGCACGTCGGTGATTTTGTGCTTCAAAAATTCTCGAAGCCCGACGCACTTTTAATACAACGAATACGCTCTATCCGCATAGGTCAGAAATGGAAGCTGAACGCATCAACCAAATTGAAGCCTCGATCGACGATCTTACCCGTCGGCTCAATGAACTTCGGGGGTATCTTTGACGTCGACCGCAAAGCTCGGCGCCTCGAAGAAGTAAATCGGGAAATTGAGAACCCGGACCTCTGGAATGATCCCAAACACGCCCAAGAAGTAAGCAAAGAAAAGAAGATGCTCGACGATATCGTCGGCAGCTTCAACCGTCTTACGCAGGGCATCGCCGATGCGGGCGAACTCTTTGAACTTTCTCTGGCCGAAGAGGATTTCGATTCCCTCGAAGTTATCGGAGAGGATGTAGACCGCATCGAGCACGAAGTTGCTCAGCTCGAATTTAAGCGCATGTTCAACCAGCCGATGGACTCGGCCAACTGCTATCTGGAAATTCAGTCCGGTGCGGGCGGCACGGAAGCGCAGGACTGGGCAAGCATGCTCGAGCGCATGTATATGCGCTACGCCGAACGCAAGGGCTTTAAGGTCACCCTTGAAGAAGAAACACCGGGCGAAGTCGCCGGCATCAAGTCCTGCACGCTCTTTATTGAGGGCGAGTGGGCGTACGGCACGCTGCGCACCGAAACCGGCATTCATCGTCTGGTGCGTAAGAGCCCCTTTGACGCCAATGCGCGCCGTCACACCTCCTTCACCTCGGTCTACGTCTATCCGGAAGTGGATGATTCCATCGACATTGAAATCAATCCTGCCGATCTTTCCATCGACGTCTTCCGCGCTTCGGGCGCAGGCGGTCAGCACATCCAAAAGACCGAGTCAGCCGTCCGAATTCACCACAAGCCCACCGGCATCATTACGATCTGTCAGGATGACCGCTCGCAGCACCGCAACCGTGAAAAAGCCATGCAGCAGCTCAAGGCTAAGCTCTATGAGCTGGAAATGCGCAAACGCATGGAAGCGCAGACGAAGCTCGAAGAGTCGAAGTCTGACATCGGCTGGGGTCACCAGATCCGCAGCTACGTGCTTGATCAGTCGCGCGTGAAGGACCTGCGTACCGGCGTTGAAACCGGCAACACGGGCGGCGTGCTCGACGGTGATCTTGATCAATTCATCGAAGCGAGCTTGAAGGGCGGCGTGAATGCCGTTCCGGCGGCCGAATAAGCCCCAAGCTCCGAACTACCCTATTCCAGACTCAACGCTTCGGAAAGCCCTGCACTGCACCTTTCCGAAGTGCTCGTTGGATCCCAACATCCACAAAACACTTTTAGGGGAATCAAATGGCAGAAGCCCAGCAGAACCCTCAGACCGTTCAGGCCCCGGCCGAAGACGAAAACCACATCATCGCCGAGCGCCGCGCCAAGCTTGCCGCGCTGCGCGCCGCCGGCGTCGCTTATCCGAACGACTTCAAGCGTACGGATCTCTTCGGCGACCTTACGGCCAAATACGGCGCAATGACGACGGAGGAGCTTGAAGCCGCCACCCCCGAAGTTGCCTGCTCAGGCCGCATCATGCTCAAGCGCATCATGGGCAAGGCCTCCTTCTGCACGGTGCGCGACTTCACCGGCACGATGCAGTACTTCGTGCAGCAAAATGAAGTCGGCTCCGACGCCTATGCTGCTTTTAAGACGTTCGACCTGGGCGACATCGTTGCTGCCAAAGGCGTGCTTTTCCGCACCCATGCCGGCGATCTCGCCATTCGCGTGAAAGAAATCCGTCTGATGACCAAGAGCATCCGTCCGCTGCCCGATAAGCACAAGGGCCTGCAGGACACGGAGCTTTGCTACCGTCAGCGCTACGTCGACCTCATCATGAATGAGGAATCGCGCAACCGCTTCCTCACCCGCTCGAAGGCCATTGCCGCCATCCGCGCCTTCATGCTCAATCACCGCTTCCTTGAAGTGGAAACACCGATGCTCCACCCGATCCCGGGCGGCGCCAATGCAAAACCCTTTATCACGCACCACAATGCGCTCGATATGGATATGTACCTGCGCATCGCGCCGGAACTGTATCTGAAGCGCCTCGTGGTCGGCGGTTTTGAACGCGTCTTTGAAATCAACCGCAACTTCCGCAACGAAGGCGTGTCGATTCGCCATAACCCCGAATTCACGATGATGGAGTTCTACGCGACGTATTGGACGTATCGCGATCAGATGGACTTCACCGAAGAGCTCCTGCGCACAGTCGCCAAAGAAGCGACGGGTTCGATGGTTCTCCAGTATCAGGGCCAGGAAATCGATCTCTCCAAGCCTTTCCATCGCCTGACGCCGCTTGCCGCCATCAAGAAGTTCGCTCCGAACTACACCGATGAAGAACTCAACAACCCGGACTTCATCCGCGCCGAGCTTAAGCGCCTCGGCGGTGAGATCCCGGTTGACGCCGGCCTGGGCGCTCTGCAGATGGCGCTTTTTGAAGAAACCGCCGAAGCCAAGCTGATCGAACCGACCTTCATCATTGACTATCCGGTTGAAATCTCGCCGCTCGCCCGCGCGTCCGACGCCGATCCTGAAATCACCGAACGTTTTGAGCTTTACATTGCCGGCCGAGAAACCGCCAACGGGTTCTCTGAGCTCAACGATCCGGACGATCAGGCTGCCCGCTTCCGTGCTCAGGCTGACAAGAAGAGCCACGGCGACGACGAAGCGATGTATTACGATGCTGACTACATCCGTGCTCTGGAATACGGTCTGCCCCCGACCGCCGGCTGCGGCATCGGCATTGACCGTTTCATGATGCTGCTCACCGACGCTCCGACGATCCGCGACGTGCTGCTCTTCCCGCACATGCGCCCGGAAAACACGAAGTAATCCATGATGCAGGGTTCCTTTATCCCTGCGTTTGGAAGCTCATCGAGTCGATCCTTCGGGTCGGCTGAATTCAAAGCCCGCCGCGAGGCACTCACGCGAGTCCTCACTGCGGGCTTTGTGCTTCCGGACGCATCCGGCAGCTGGTCAAGCGCAGCGCTCTGCGCGCACCCGGGGCTGATTCCCATTCGCCTTTCAACCGGCGTTCTCATCGGCCGAACGGCTCCCGAATGGGCGGACAAAATCAGCCGCATGCCCGGCATTACTCAGCACCAAACAGAGCTGCGTCTCGATACGGCACATTTGCTCGACTTCGGCATCGCAATGCGGGCCGCCCACCTTTCTCAGGGATGGCGCGGAGAACTCCTTGACCTCTTCAGTCTTTCCGAGTCTGCGCAAAAGGGAGCCACTGTGCGCCTCGAGCGAGCGCTCTACCGTCCTCTGGGAGCGCTGACCCGAGCGGTTCATCTCTCGGCTCGTTTGCGCGATCCCGTTGACGAATTCGACCCGGTTTATATCCTCGGGCAGCGAAGCCGCACCAAACGCGTCGGCCCCGGCCTGTGGGACGGCCTCGCCGCAGGGATGGTGGGAGCGGGGGAAACGCCCGCTGAAGCGCTGCTGCGCGAAGCGCATGAAGAGGCCTCGCTCCCGGCAGCGGACGCACAAAATGCTCGATATCTGCAGCTTTTTAATTTCCCGGGCCGTATCGGGCGGCTGGATGTTAGAAGCTTCTTATACCCACGACCTGGTGGTCCCCGCTGGCTTCGAACCCTGCGCGGCAGACCATGAAGTCGAGCGCTTTGCACGCTTTTCGGCACGAGAAGTGCTCGACCTGATTGCAGCACACAAGGTCATGCACGAAGCAGCTTCGTCTCTCCTCTTTTCCATGGCGGCAACGCCCAGCGCTGCGGATTAAGGGCTCTCTTCAAGGCTTCTCAACCGTAAAGCGGTCAATCATCTGCACGCGGCGAGGCTCGGCTTTCTCCAAACTTCCCGAAACCACATAGACCTCGCCCACGAGTACGCGGCCTTTGACGCAATAGTGAATAAAACTCTGCTCGGAAGCATCGCGCCAATTAGTGTGTTTTTTATGAAAACGGCTCGATCGGTGCGGTTGCATGCCGGTCTCAAAAAGATAACTGTAGCTTTCGAGCTCGTTTTCCGTCATGCTCTTCAACGCCGGCCGTACCTTGCCCAAATGCTTCAAAGTACCGTCCGCCACAGCATCATTGGCCTTGGTGCCGGCGGTGTCGGCTGTCACGAACACCGCACCCTTGGGCGCATGCAGAACCTTGAAAAAATCGGCGTCATAGGTGAAGTCGGTCTGCGTCACTCGGGCCGGCCAGAAGCTTGGGTCGTCGTTGTCGCGCACTTTAAGCGCCTTGGTACGCGAATAGACATGGTCGTGTCCCTGAAGCACCACATCGATCCGAAGGTCGTCAATCAGCGCTGTCAGCGCTTGCCGAACACGCCGGATATCAGCATCTTCGAGCGAATGGTAGCCCTTTGAATAAATCCCCTTATGCAGCGCCAAAATGACCCATTGCGCACCGCGCTCTCGTGAAGTCCGGACATCCTTTTTGAGCCATTCAAGCTGTGCGGGGCTCAGCGCTGAATGCTGAGCATGCTGATTGTCATTGGTATTAAGCACTGCGAAATGCACTCGTCCCCAATCAAACGAATAGGTTGCGCCGCCGTCGGGATCCTCTTTGAGGCCGCTCGTCAGAGCCGCTCCGCTTGAAAGCGCATCATTGACGTTGAAGTGCCGCTCAAACGCTCCAAAGCTCCGCACGCCGTCCTGAAGCGAATAGACCTCATGATTGCCGGCAACCGGCGCCACTGTGGTCTGTGTCAGAATCGGTGCTGAACGCTTGAAAAGATCGAACCATTCATCCTCAATACTGCCGGTTTCAACAAAATCACCGGTGTGCAGCACAAAGTCTGTATTCGGAAAATGCCGCAGGGCCTGCAAGAGCGTATCGGCGCCGTAAGCCGCCTCATTGCGCTTATGTTCGTTGTAGTAGGCGTTTTGCGTATCGGAGACCTGAATAAAGGAAACTTTGTCCGTTTTGTCCGGATCGGCTGCGGTTTTGAAGCTGCCGACAGGGCTCAGCACTTTGCCCTTTGCGGCAATGCGCCAATACCAAAGCGTGCCGGGACTGAGACTCGAAACCTCTGCGCGGCAAATCGTCTCTGGACGCGTCAAAACGCCAATCTCAACGTGATCGGGTTTTCTGGAGCCGTCCTTGGGCCGCCATTTCACACTTCGCCCTTCATCAGTGAAGTAGCCGAGGATGGTACTGTCGGCCGTTTCCGAGCGAAAAAGAAAATGCCCGTCAGCCGTTCGTTCCAGAAAACGGCTTTGCACCTGCACTGTCTGAACCGGAATGCGGGTGATCTGCGCAAAATCACTCGATGAAGAGAGCTCAACATTCAGGTCGTCCGGTGCCGCATTCATGAACCAGCTGAAGCCCCGTGATGTGCGCGGATCCCCTTTGATCGTCACGACGATTCGGTTTGGAAGCGCATCCATCACCAAAGCACTGACCGCCGGCTTTTGTTCGAGCAGCTGAGGGAGCAGTTCCTTTGCGGCTACGCAAGACTGCCCTAAGCAGAGGCCAAGGACGAAAACGCTCAGCCCTGCTGCTGTGCCCATCCGGGGCTGAAGGCACTTGAAGCGCTGCATGAAAAAACCTCATCGATCAATATGTTTTCAGTCTGCCAAAAAACGGGAAAGGCCGACCGGCAGCCTTCATGGACTGCAGCGGACGGCCTTGAGCAGAGACGTCTAATCGGCAGATCAAACGAAATCAATCCTGCTCGTTAAGCCAAGCCTGAAGAATGGCCTCCAGGATTTGCTCGTTGGACTTCTGCGGATCGTCGGCAAAGTCAGGCAGCTTTACCACCATGTCGTGGAGCTTCACAAAGGAAAGCGTCAGCGGATCGAGATCAGGATCCGCATCGTAAAGCTCTTCGGCAATGCGCTGCACGTCAGACCAGTGAAGCTCCATGGCGATCTCCTTTACTCTCCGACGATGTTGCGGTTGTACTTGGGAATCTCAATCGTGATGTCTTCCGTACCAACCGTGGTCTGGCAGGAAAGACGCGATTCGGCACATGCGCCGTAGGCCGTATCGAGATGATCGAGCTCATTGTCGGACGGTTCGTTAAGGCTGTCGAAACCCTGACGCACGATGACGTGACAGGTCGCGCAGGCGCAGTTGAATTCACAGGCATGCTGAATCTTCACGCCGTTGGCAAGCAGCGCCCTGGCAAGGTTGGCGCCGGTTTCAGCTTCAAAGGTCTTGCCTTCCGGGCAGAGCTCAGCGTTGGGGAGAACAGTGATCTTTGGCATTTATCGTTTCTCTGGGATCAAGAAAAATTCAATTGGAAATATCAGGAACCGGAGGGTTTTTCATCAAACAACGCGTCATTGACGCTGCGGCCGGCCAATGCAGCGCGAATGGAGCGATCCATACGGCGCTCAGCAAAAGCTTCAGTGCCCTTTGACAAAGCCTCCACGGCTTTATGAATCACGTCGGCATCCGTGCCGTTAATGGCAGAGCCGACCGCTCGAGCGAGCCGATCAATTTCAGACTGCTCTTCAGGCGACAAGAGATCGCCGTCCTGCGTAAGCGCGCTGGCGGTGCTTTCGAGAAGGCGCTTGGCTTCCACCTGCTCTTCACGGAGTTTGCGAGCCTGCATATCAGCTTCGGCACTCGAATTGCCTTCCTGGAGCATGCGCACAATTTCTTCGTCGGTGAGGCCGTATGAAGGCTTCACGACAATGGACGCCTCTACACCGCTCGTCATTTCTCGTGCGGAGACGGACAAGAGACCGTCGGCATCCACTTGAAAGGTCACGCGGATGCGGGCTGCCCCAGCTGCCATCGGAGGAATGCCGCGAAGCTCAAAACGAGCGAGCGAACGGCAGGCATCCACCACTTCGCGTTCACCTTGCACAACATGTACCGCCATCGCGGTCTGACCGTCACGGAAAGTCGTGAAATCCTGCGCCCGCGCGACTGGGATGGGACTGTTGCGGGGAATGATCTTTTCGACCAGTCCGCCCATCGTTTCGATGCCGAGCGACAAGGGCGTGACGTCAAGGAGCAGCCAATCCTCGCCTTCGGCGGCGTTGCCCGCGAGCTTATTAGCCTGCATTGCGGCGCCGACGGCTACCACGCAGTCCGGGTCAATGCCCGTCAACGGCGCAAAGCCGAAATAGGCTTCCACCTCGCGGCGCACACAGGGCATGCGGGTGGAACCGCCCACCAGCACCACGCCTTTAATCTGGTCTTTTTCGAGCTTCGCATCACGCAAAACATTGGCAACAGCTTCAAGTGTTTCATCCACGAGCGACTTTGTGAGCTGATCAAAGATCACACGAGTGAGCGTAAAGGCATGAGTACCCGAAGAGAGTTCAAGTTTAAGAACCGTCTCCGGCGCATCCGTGAGCGCTTCCTTCGCCGCCTTCGCGCGGTCAAGCAGCTGACGGCGGTCTTCTGCGGTAAGTTCAACGCTGCCGAACTGCGACACCGCCCAGTCAACCACCGCATGATCAAAATCATCGCCCCCCAGCGCCGCATTGCCACCCGTGCCGAGCACTTCGAAAACGCCGCGCGAAAGCTTGAGGAGAGAGACGTCAAAGGTGCCGCCGCCCAGGTCATAGACCAAATAGACGCCCTCTGCACCGTTGTCGAGCCCATAGGCCAAAGCCGCCGCCGTGGGTTCGTTTAAAAGACGCAGAACGGAAAGGTTCGCCAGTCGTGCCGCATCCTTTGTCGCCTGACGCTGAGCGTCATCAAAATAAGCGGGCACGGTGATCACAGCGCCGGTCAATTCACCGCCGAGCTGCGTTTCTGCACGCTTGGCAAGCGTCTTCAAAATCTCAGCGCTCACTTCTACCGGACTTTTGTCCCCCTGAACCGTACGGATCGCCACGCCTCCGGGCGCATCAACGATTTCGTAGGGCAGCACGGGCAGCGTTTTGAGTTCGCTGCGGCCTCGCGCGAGCAGGCGCTTGGCCGAATAGACGGTGTTGCGCGGATCGCTCTCGGCATGTGCAAGCGCATCCCACCCCGTTTCAACCGACCCATCCTTCAGGTAGCGCACGACAGAAGGCAGGAGCTGGCGGCCGGCCTCGTCGGCAAGCACAACAGGTTCACCGCTCTTTACGGTCGCAGCAAGCGAATTCGTGGTGCCGAGATCAATGCCGACAGCAAGGCGATGCTCATGCGGCGCAGCAGAAAGTCCCGGCTCAGCGATTTGAAAGAGGGCCATGTTTTCTATCTCTTCTTATGTGGGCGAAGGCGCGCGCCCGGCGATTTTTTCCGATGCGTGCGCCTTGGTCAAGCGAATAAATGAAAAGGGTTAATCAGCGTTTTGCTCAAGAAAACGTTCAATGAACATCAGTCGGCGGGTGAGATCAACGGCCTTGTCCCAGTCATGCGTTTCGTCGATCGCACTGCTGAGCGCTTCGAGCACTTTGTCGGCAGCGCCTCGCGCTTCATCGCGAACCGCGTTCTTCTCATCATCACCGCAAGCATCATCCATGGCTTCCCGCCAGGCCATCTGCTGCATCAGGAAGTCCGTCGGCATGCGCGTGTTCGTTTCTGCGCCGACACTGCGGCCGGCCGCCTCACAGAGCCAAACGGCACGCTTCACCGGATCTTTGAGCACCGCATAGGCCTCATTGATGCGCGAAGCCCATTGTTCTGCCACACGGCGCTCGGCAGCGGGACGATCTGCGAAACGGTCCGGATGCACCTGCAGGATGGCCCGTTCGTGTGCGGCGTGCAGCGCCTCCAAATCCACTTTGAAGGCGGGCTTAAGGCCGAAGAGTTCAAAAGGCGTCATCTGAGCCATGACCGATCAGCCCTCAGATCTGGAAGGACTCGCCGCAGCCGCAGCGGCTCTTCTCATTAGGATTGTGGAACTTGAAGCCTTCCTGCAGGCCTTCTCGCGTGTAGTCGAGCTCAGTGCCGTCGAGATACGGCAGACTCTTTTCGTCAACGAGCACTTTCACGCCGAAACTTTCCCAAACTTTATCGTCGGGTTCGACCTGATCAGCAAACTCGAGCTTATAGGCCATGCCGGAACAGCCGGAGGTTTTGACGCCCAAGCGCAGGCCAACGCCTTTGCCGCGGCGGGCCAGATACTTTTGCACGTGCTTGGCAGCGGCTTCAGTAAGCGTAACGGACATGATGATTATTCCTTCTTGGCATCCTGCTCAGCGGGATGCTGCTTGGCGCGGTAGTCAGCGATGGCGGCCTTGACGGCATCCTCGGCCAGAATTGAACAGTGGATCTTCACGGGCGGCAGCGCAAGCTCGTCGGCGATCTGAGCGTTGGTAATCTTGCCGGCTTCTTCGAGCGTCTTGCCCTTGACCCATTCACTGACGAGTGAAGAGCTCGCAATGGCTGAGCCGCAGCCATAGGTCTTAAACTTCGCGTCCTCAATGACGCCTTCAGGATTGACTTTGATCTGCAGACGCATAACGTCGCCGCAGGCGGGTGCGCCCACCATGCCCGTACCGACGTCCTGTGCGTTCTTGTCGAGCGTGCCGACGTTGCGGGGGTGTTCGAAGTGGTCAATCAGTTTTTCGCTGTAGGCCATTCTCTTTCTCCGGAAGACGGTACCGGGAGCCTTTGCTCCCGGGAGGGGGTCTTCATCAATGTTGAATTAATGTTCTGAACCACTGAAATTAGTGCGCGGCCCACTCGACCTTCGAGATGTCCTCGCCGTTCTGGTGCATTTCCCAGAGAGGGCTCTTTTCGCGAAGATCCTTCACGGCCTTGGTAAGGCACTTAACGGCGTAGTCAATTTCTTCTTCCGTCGTGAAGCGTCCAAGCGTGAAGCGAATCGACGAGTGCGCAAGTTCCGCATCGCGGCCGAGCGCGCGGAGCACGTAGGAAGGCTCGAGCGACGCAGACGTGCAGGCCGACCCCGATGAGACGGCCAGATCCTTCACCGCCATCATGAGGCTTTCCCCCTCAATGAACGCAAAGCTCACGTTGAGGTTGAAGCAGACGCGGTGCTCCCAGGAACCGTTGAGGTAGACATCCGAAATATTCTTCTGAATGCCTTCCCAGAGACGATCGCGAAGGCGCTTGATGCGCGGCACTTCCGTAGCCATTTCTTCGCGGGCAAGGCGGTAAGCTTCGCCCATGCCGACGATCTGGTGCGTGGGCAGGGTCCCCGAACGCATGCCACGTTCGTGTCCGCCGCCGTGCATCTGGCACTCAATGCGCACACGCGGCTTGCGGCGAACGTAGAGTGCGCCAATGCCCTTGGGGCCGTATACCTTGTGCGCAGAAAGACTCATCAAATCGACCTTCAGATGGTCAACATTGAGATCGATCTTGCCGGCAGCCTGCGTAGCGTCGCAGTGAAAGACAATGCCGCGCTCGCGGCAGAGCTCGCCAATACGGGCAATATCCTGAATGACGCCGATTTCGTTATTCACCGCCATGACCGAGATAAGCGTGGTGTCCGGACGAATGGCATTGACTAAGTCATCCCAGCGGATCATGCCTTCTTCGTCAACGTCAAGATACGTCACTTCGTAGCCTTCGCTTTCGAGGTGGCGCATGCTGTCGAGCACGGCCTTGTGTTCGGTCTTGACCGTAATAAGGTGCTTGCCCTTGTCGCGATAGAAGTGCGCCGCACCCTTGATCGCCAGGTTGTCAGCTTCCGTCGCGCCGGACGTGAATACGATTTCGCGCGGATCCGCGCCGATCAGCGCAGCAATCTGCGTGCGGCCCTCTTCAACGGCCTTCTCGGCTTCCCAGCCGTAGCTGTGGCTGTGGGAGGCGGGGTTCCCAAAATGATCGTGCAGATAAGGAACGAGCTTTTCGACCACGCGGGGATCGCACGGCGTCGTAGCGGAGTAGTCGAGGTAAATCGGAAGCTTCATGACTGAAAGTCCAAAGTATGCAAGGGGAAATCGGGTTCAAGCGCTTTTGCGCACGGGAATGACAGCGGGAATACTCACGGAAGCGCTGCTGTCAGCCTCTGCGGCTTCACGCGCCTCATGCTCCTCAATGAGACATTCGAGCGAACGGCTCGCCAAGAAACTCTCAATAACGGAATTGAGCTCTTCCCAGAGGTGATGCGTGAGACAGGCGGCCCCGCCGAGGCAGGTACCTTCACCGCGGCACTGCGTTGTGTCCATGTTCTCGTCTACAGCCAAAACAATGCGATCGATGGTGATTTGAGAAGCAGGCTCGGAAAGCTTGTAACCGCCTGCCGGTCCGCGCGTACTCTCAACGAGCCCGGCACGGCGCAGTCGGCAAAAGATTTGCTCGAGATACGCGAGCGAAATCTTCTGGCGTTCCGCAACCTGCGCAATCGGCACCGGCGCATCGCTTTCACGAGCACGCATGGCGATGTCGACCATGGCGGTAACGGCAAAACGGCCTTTAGTCGTCAGCTTCAACTTCGTCTCCCATCGAACAGAGGCTGACGATTCTCGCTAGGGAGGCAGGTCAGCCGCTCAATCCTGACTGTTCTTGTCAATTTTGTGAGCGGATTCTACGCCAACAATCCTGAGTGATCAAGTCAGAAATTAGGGTTAGTGCTTGAGTTTATTCTGACTTACACTGTTAGATTGAGATTTACAGGCCGTAATGGGGAGGTATTTTGCAATACGGCCTTCAGGAGGCTTGAGCGTTTGCCGCAGAAGATGCGGCACGGGCAGCAAGGAGCTGCTTGGCCTTCTTTTCAAAGTTTTCGATGATCCCCTCACACGCATCCGAGCAGTATTCGTAAACGCGCGTAAATCCTTCGTTCAGGCCATAGTAGGGATCGGGCACAATCGCTTCGTCAATGTCGTTGGCGTAGCGCATGAGGAGCTGAATCTTGTGGCGCATGGCGGCGGGAGCTCGCTGCTGAAGTTCAGTGAGCACTTCCCAGTCCATTGCCAAAATTAAATCGAACTTTTCGAAGTCGCTCGCTTCAATCTGGCGAGCACGGTGTCCGGCGAGCTGCACATCTCGGCGGCGGCAGGTGAGCACGGCTCGGGCATCACAGGGTTCGCCTTCATGAGCATCGCTCGTACCGGCGCTGTCGCTGAGCATCACGTCTTCAAAACCAGCCTCTTTCGCCTTCTTGGCGAAGATGGCTGCTGCCATTGGGCTGCGGCAAACATTTCCCGTGCAGACAAAAAGAATTTTGATCGCTTGGTTGTTGTTCATTTTGTTGTCCGTTCACCAAAATCCCAGAATCGGGCGAAGGTCTGCGCAGGGCAAGGTTCTCCCCACGGTGCATTATCCTACGCTAGCTTGCTGAAAATTCATAGACTCAATTGTGAGAAGTTCAGGCTGGAGCCGAAGCACCGAAAGCTTGTTTTCTCAATGCCATCAGCTCTTCACGTACGCGTGCAGCCTTTTCGAAATCCAGATTCTTGGCATAACTCATCATTTCTTCTTCGAGCTCGCGGAGACGTTTTGACAACGTTTTTTCGTCCATCGGCAGCGCGTCGGACGCCGACAACTCCGGCGCCACATCTGGACCGCGATAAACCCCGTCAATGATTTCTCGCACCGCCTTCTTTACGCCCTGGGGCACAATGCCGTGCTCACGATTAAAGTCTTCCTGCTTTTGCCGGCGGCGATTGGTTTCGTTTAGCGCTGCCTTCATCGAATCGGTCATTTTGTCGCCGTAGAGGATGGCACGGCCATGCAGATTACGCGCAGCACGACCGATTGTCTGGATCAGTGAGCGAGTCGAACGCAGGAACCCTTCTTTGTCAGCATCGAGAATAGCCACCAGTGAAACTTCCGGAATGTCGAGACCTTCGCGCAGCAAGTTAATGCCGACAAGAACGTCGAATTTGCCTGCTCGGAGATCCCGGATGATCTCCACACGCTCGACCGTGTCGATATCCGAGTGGAGATACCTCACCTTCACGCCTTCTTCGGACAGAAAGTCAGTCAAATCTTCCGCCATTTTCTTAGTGAGCGTCGTCACCAGCACGCGTTCGCCCTGCTTCACCGTTTCAGAAATTTCAGACAAAAGATCATCCACCTGTGTCGTTGCCGGCCGGACTTCAACCGCAGGATCAATCAGGCCGGTCGGACGCACGACCTGCTCGACCACCTCACCCTGACTGCGTTCGAGTTCGTATTCCGCCGGCGTTGCCGACACGAAAATCGACTGACGCATTTTGGCCTCGAACTCATCAAACCTCAGCGGCCGGTTGTCGAGCGCCGAGGGCAGTCTGAACCCGTAGCGAACCAGCGTTTCCTTTCGCGCACGGTCACCGCGGTACATGCCGCCGAGCTGTCCCATCATCACGTGGCTTTCATCAAAGAACATCAGCGCATCAGCGGGCAGATAGTCAATGAGGCAGGGCGGCGCGGCACCGGGAGCAAGCCCAGTCAGGTGGCGGGAATAGTTTTCGATTCCTTTGCAGAACCCCACCTGATCGAGCATTTCCAGATCGAAATTGGTGCGCTGCTCCAAGCGCTGCGCTTCTACGAGGAGATTGTCCTTTAAGAGCTCAGCCTCGCGCACCTTCAGCTCGGCCTTGATCGATGTGATAGCCCGCACTATTTCGTCGCGCGGCGTAACGTAGTGGCTCGCCGGATAGACGACAAAACGCTGCACTTTCTGCATCACTTTGCCCGTGAGCGGATCAAAAAGCGAAACGGTATCCACTTCATCGTCAAAAAGTTCAACCCGTACGGCAGTTTCTGCATGTTCAGCCGGGAAAATATCAATGGTGTCGCCCCGCACGCGGAAAGTACCGCGATTGAACTCCATATCGCTGCGCTTATATTGAATCTTCACGAGCTGGTTGATCAGCTGGCGCTGTGAGCGACGATCCCCCTGACGCAGGATCATGCGCATGGTCGTGTAGCTTTCGGGCGAACCAATGCCGTAAATAGCCGACACGGTTGCCACAATAATCGTATCTCTGCGCTCGAGGATTGACTTCGTTGCCGCCAAACGCATCTGCTCAATATGATCGTTCACCGCGGCATCTTTTTCAATGAAGAGGTCGCGCGCTGGAACGTAGGCCTCCGGCTGATAGAAGTCGTAGTAGGAAACGAAATACTCCACTGCGTTTTCAGGAAAGAAGTCGCGCATCTCGGAATAGGTCTGCGCGGCCAGCGTCTTATTGGGCGCAAAGATGATGGCCGGCACACCCTCACGGGCAATGATGTTGGCCATCGTGAAGGTTTTGCCCGACCCGGTCACGCCGAGAAGCGTCTGATTCATCAAACCGTTTTCAATGCCTGCGCAGAGCGCGTCAATCGCGGCCGGCTGGTCGCCGGCAGGCGGGAATGGAGCATGAAGCACAAAAGGCGAATTGGGGTAGGCGTAAGTCGGCATTGATGCTGCAAAAGGCGGAACAATCTGTTGAAATGCAATTCTACGGTGCACCTTACCGCTGCAAAGAGAATATCCAACAATTTGATTTTTCTGATTTTACATTTAGTAACATTTGTATTATTTTGAAAATTTGACACTCTAAACGGGCTTCCGTAAAATTTGCAGTCTTGATTCCCCGATAGCTCAGTCGGTAGAGCGACGGACTGTTAATCCGCAGGTCG
>ENA-ORVC01001831-ORVC01001831.1-human-gut-metagenome-genome-assembly--contig:-NODE-1831-length-16274-cov-3.725384_pt1 | contig 16274 bp, 14 predicted proteins | sample MGYA00242092_ERZ509234 | MGnify/ENA primary metagenome ERZ509234 (study PRJEB26280, sample SAMEA2338800) | human gut metagenome | biome: human gut; feature: human-associated habitat; material: faeces... | reverse complement strand
ATATAATATAAAAACCTGAAAATAAAATTAAAAATCCAGAAAATAAGTGATAAAAATATGGTTGACTAAAGGGTGAAATTAAAATATAATGTGGTTAACAAATAAAAAACAGGTAAAAATACACAAATATTTATCTAATTTTACCAAAATAACTAATCTGGCGGAAGATAAGTATGATATGTATGAGCCAAGATGAAAAAGGAGGAAGAAAATGAAAAAGAAACTTTTATCAATGTTGTTGGTTCTATCTTTTGCGACGTCTATGCTTGTAGGCTGCGGTGGGATTTCAACATCAAAAGAAAGCGGGGAAGAAACAGCTGCCGAAGATACCGGAGTTGTTGCGGTGAAAGATGAATCGTTGGAAGGCAGAGAAGAAATCACAATGTGGTTTTGGGGTGCAGAGCCATATGCACAGGAAGCATTAAAAACAATTCTTGTAGATAAATACAATGCATCTCAAGATAAATATCAGTTAGTAGTAGAATTCAGGCCTTCTGTAGATTCTGATATGACAACCGCGTTGGCTGCAAATCAGGGACCGGATATTGTTTATGGCTCAGGACCTGCATTCGTTATGCCATTGGTAGATGCCGGAAAATTGGAAAACTTGAACGATTATGCAGAACAGTATGGTTGGGCAGATAAGATTTTGAAACCGTATTATGAATCAGGTACCGTGGATGGGAATTTATACAGTCTGGCTAACGGTATTTCAACAATGGGTGTGTTCTATAATAAAAAAGTTTTAGAAGATAATGGCTGGACAGTTCCTACAACGATTGAGGAACTTGAAACGATTATGGACCAGGCAATAGAAAAGGGTATGTATGCATCTGTTACGGGAAACAAAGGGTGGCAGCCGGTTAACGAAAATTATGCATCGCTTTTCTTAACACATATTGCCGGACCGGAGACGATGTATAAGGTTTTGACAGGTGAAGAAAGTTGGGTAAATGATGATGTAATTGCAGCGATTACAAAATCAAAAGAATGGTGGGATAAAGGGTATCTTGCCGGAGAAGATTATCCGAACTTAAATTTCAGCGAATCATTACAATTATTATCCGAAGAAAAAGCACCTTTCTTTATTGGACCTTCCATTGCATTTCAGTGGGCAGCTTCATACTTTACAGGTGATAAAGCGGAAGATATTGCGTTTATACCGTTCCCTGCAACAGAGCAGGTTCCGGACACTACCTATACGTTGGGTGCGGCATGCACATTATCTATTAATGCTAACGCAGAAGACGATCACAAAGATGAAGCGGCAAAGATTATTGACACGATGATGAATGCTGACTTCATGCAGGAAATGACAGCGGCATGGCCGGGATACTGGGGAACACCTTTAAAAGATATTTCGAGTGTAGATACGAGCGATATGGATTATCTATCGGCACAGTTTGTAGAAGTATGTAAGAGTGTATCGGATGCTGTAAATAAAGGAAACTTTGGATATTATGATAATGTATTTTTCCCGTCGGCAACTCAAACCAGAATTGTTAATATTGATGAAGTTTGGTATGACACTAGCAGTGTAGAAGATTACGTTCAGTCAATTGAAGACGAATTTGCGGTGGAACTTGAAAATGGATTGGTACCGCCAATTCCTGCACCTAGTTTAGATTAGAGTTAAATAAGAGCGGGTATGAGGTGGCATACCCGCTCGTTTTGTTAGGAGAGCAAATAAGTATGAAAAAGAAAAAAATAAATTGGAATTATCTCTTAATATCACCGGCGTTAATTATAAGCATGTGTATTATCTTGATTCCCGGTGTGATGACATTTATTTTCTCGTTTACAGACTGGAATGGATTATCACCGGAAATTAATTTTATCGGATTTCAGAACTTTGCAGAGTTATTCCATGAAGATGTTTTTTATAAAGCAATCACGAATAATGTTATTTGGACAGTACTATTTTTGACAATTCCTGTGTGTGTTGGTATGTTGGCAGCACTTATGCTATTGACAAGAAGAAAAACAAGAGCATTCTATCAGGTTGGCTTTCTTATTCCTTATGTTTTGGCACCGTCTGTCAATGCGATGTTATGGCTGAATGTTATTTTTAGTCCGGTAGCAGGGATTATTTCTGTTATCCGAAATATGGGAGTTGATATTGGCTCACCGTTGGCAGATGTAAAAACAGCAATCTATGGATGTGCAGCGGTTGACATCTGGCATTATTGGCCATATCTTACAGTGATTTATCTGGCTGCATTGCGACAGGTACCGACGGATCAGTTAGAGGCTGCAAGGTTGGAAGGCTGCAATGCTTGGCAGTTGTTTCGATATATTTATTTGCCCAATATTATGGCAACTGTAAGTTTAATGTTTGTTATGATCGTTATTGGTTCGTTCTTGGCGTTTGATTATATTAAACTGATGACTGGCGGTGGACCGGCACATGCAACAGAGGTACTCGGAACATACGCATATTCCTATGCGTTTAGTCAGATGAAAGTAGGAAAGGCAGCGGCGGTTGGCTTATTTATTAGCTTCTTTGGTTTAATCGCATCATTCATTTATACAAAAATGAGCAAAGACGAGAGCATGGCATAGGAGGTGTGGTATGAGAAACAAACGTAAAAGATTAGGGGTAAATATTCTAATCCATGCAATATTGATTTTACTATTCATTATATGTGTTGGACCGATTGCTCTTGTATTTATTAACAGTTTTAAAGCAAATGCAGAAATTGTAGCGAATCCTTTGTCATTACCGCATATTATACATCTGGAGAATTATATAAGCGCCTGGGAAACCGGAAATTTTGCGGTTGGATTTGTGAACAGTGTAAAGCTGACCGGATGTACAGTGATCATCATTTTAATAACTTCGACGCTTGCCGGGTATGTCTTGTCCGGCAGAAGAATTAAAGGAAGCAATGCTATTTTGATGTATTTTATGATAGCAATGACCGTTCCAATCCAGTTGTTTTTATTTCCGCTTTATTATGTATATGCAAATTTTAATTTAATTGGAAATATACCGGCAACGAGTGTGATTCTTGCAGCATTGTACATGCCGTTATCTGTTTTCTTAATGAGAACATATTTTTTAAATGTGCCGAAAGAATTGGAAGAATCAGCAAGAATTGACGGGGCGGGAACCGCCCAGGTAATCTGGCATATCATGCGGCCAGTGGTGTCACCTGGAATGATCACGGTTGCAATTTTGATTGGTTTGCAATCCTGGAATGAATATTTGATTTCTTCAACCTTTTTGCAGGGACAGAAGAACTTTACGGCAACATTGGGATTCCTGGCGATGAATGGTTCCTACGGATCAGATATGGGAGTTATGATGGCGGCGGCGTTCATTTTGATTGGACCTATTATTTTATTCTTTATCTTAATACAGAGACGATTTGTAGACGGAATGGTAAGCGGTGCTGTAAAAGGGTAAAAAAAGGTGGATTATATGAGTATTAAAAAATATCAGAATAGGATTTATGCAGGCGTATTAGGAAAACTTCTCGGAGTCTATCTTGGAAGACCTGTGGAGGGGTGGACTTATGAGAAGATCATGAAAACATTCGGAGAAGTTTATTATTATAAAAATCATAAGACAGGAGCGCCTTTGATTGTGCCGGATGATGATATTTCAGGTACATTTGCATTTTTTAGGGCGCTTGAAGACAATCATTACGATCCGGAAATATCGGCAGAGGCAATCGGCGATGCCTGGTTAAATTATATTGTTGAAAATGAAACAATTCTTTGGTGGGGAGGTCTTTGCAGAAGTACCGAGCATACAGCCTACCTCAGATTGAAAGAGGGAATCAAGGCACCGGAGAGCGGAAGTGAGAAATTAAACGGTAAGAGTATGTCGGAACAAATAGGATCAGAAATTTTTATTGATACATGGGCCTTGGTGAATCCGAACAATCCGCAAAGAGCAGCAGAAATGGCAAGAAAGGCGGCGAGCGTCAGTCATGATGGATTGGCTGTAGAGGCGGCAGTATATTTGGCTGTAATGGAATCAATGGCATTTGAAGAGAAAGATATCAATCAATTATTGGACAGAGGTTTGGAGTATATTGATCATCCTTTCTTTGAAGCTTTGATTCAAGAATTACGTGAAAGATGTGAAAAAGCAAAAGACTGGCATGAGGTTAGAGAATGGATTGCCGAATATCATGGATATGATAAATATCCGGGGAATTGTCCAATGGTGACGAATCACCTTACGCTGCTTATGGCATTTATTATGGCAGGTGATAATTTCCAGGAGTCCATTATGATTGCAAGTTCTGCAGGCTGGGATACAGATTGTAATTCAGGAAATGTTGGCTGTCTGAATGGAATTCGATTGGGGCTTGAAGCATTTTCGGAGGGAGCTGATTTAAGAAAGCCTGTTGCAGACAGACTGTATGTGGTTACGAGTGACAGTGGAGAAACAATTTCAGATGCTGTTATAGAAACAAGAAAAATCTTAAAAGCGGCAGCGGCATTAATGGGTGAAGAAGTAGATATACCAAAAGAAAGGTATGCATTTGAATATCCCGGAAGTGTTCAGGGTGTTATTGCATTCGATGATAATGCAGAGGAACAGGTGCTTTCCAATATTGAAAATGCCTACGCATCGACAGGTGAATTCGGTTGTAAGATTTCCTATAAAGGTTTAGGCCCGGGGGTACATGCCTCTTGCTGTGTCGATACATTTATTGATTTGAAACCCAAGGGAGTGGAGGGAACGAGTTATTTTGATGTACTCTGTTCACCGACACTATACAGCGGTCAGGAAATTGCTGCACATGTATTAGCAACAGAGGAAATGAACCCGTCGTTTACGCTCTTCATTCAATATTTTGACGAAAATGATCAATTAGTCCTTGCATATGGGGATGAGGTTGGGCTGCAGAAAGGGGACAATGAAATCAAATGGATCGTTCCGGATACAAAAGGGCATGCGATTTACAGACTTGGCATGAAACTAGAAAGTAAAATACGCATGGATGGCAGTGTGATTTTGAAAACATTGGACTGGACAAATTCTCCAATTAAGTTTGAGATGGGGCGTTCCATGGAGATGACTCCAACATTGACTCCATGGACAACAACGACAGCATGGTTAAAAACATTTGTATCTTCTGCAGATCATTTTAATCCTGACTATACAGTTACATTTTCAATTTGTCATGCAACGAAAAACGGTGTTGTTACAACCGGAAATTCTGCATGGACAGATTATGCCGTCTCATCCGGTGTTACATTTTCACAGCAGGATGCAGCAGGATTGGTTGCTAGAGCAAAGGGACATCGCAGATATTATGGAGCAGTCTTTACAGAGGGAAATGCTGTAATTTATAAGCAGAAAAACGATAAGAGAATTGTGTTGGCAAAAACAGAATTCGATTATAAGATCGATTCGACATATCAATTGAAATTTGAATTGAAAGGTGATTCATTGAATTTCTATTGTGATGGCAGTTTAATTGCAGCAGCAAAAGACAATGAATATGCATTTGGCCAAGCCGGGTTTGTAGTAGACAGCGGTGCGATTCTCGGAGACGGGTTTATCGTTGAAAGAGTGTAGAAAGGGAACGTGTGATGAGTATACAACAATATGAAAATCAGATCTATGCGGGGGTGCTTGGAAAAATTCTGGGAGTTTATTTGGGAAGACCTGTCGAGGGGTGGAGTTATGACAAGATAAAAGAAACGTTTGGTGAAATTTCATATTATGTGCATGATGAAGTAGGGGTTCCGCTTATTGTGGCAGATGATGATATTTCCGGCACCTTTGGTTTTTTCAGAGCAATCGCAGATCATGGATATAAAGCGGATACTTCGGCAAAAGAGTTCGGAGAGACATGGTTGAATTATATTATAGAGAATAAGACCATTTTATGGTGGGGTGGACTTGGGCGTTCTACCGAACATACGGCATATTTGAATTTAAAGAATGGTATAGAAGCACCTCGAAGTGGTTCCATTGAAGTAAATGGAAAAACATTGGCAGAACAGATAGGGGCGCAGATTTTTATTGATGCGATTGCAATGGCTTGTCCGAATAATCCGGATCTGGCAGCAGCATTGGTAAGAAATGCAGCCGGTGTCAGTCATGACGGACTGGCAGTAGAAGCGGCGTGTCATCTGGCAGCATTGGAGGCAATGGCGTTTGAGGAGAAAGAGATTGATGTGCTGCTCGACAGAGCCGGTAAATATATACAGAATCAGCAGTTGGCGAACATGATTGCGGATGTAAGAGATATCTGCAGCAAAGAAAAAGATTGGAGAAAAGTGAGGCAATATTTAGATCCGAAATACGGATATGAAGTGTGCCCGGGGTGTTGCCATATGATTCCGAATCATGCAATGGTCATAGCGGCAATTATTCTTGGAGGAGATGATTTTCAGAAGTCTATTTCGATTGCAAGCTCTGCAGCATGGGATACAGATTGTAATGCAGGTAATGTCGGTGCGTTCAATGGAATTCGGCTGGGAATTGAAGGGATTAATGCAGGGGCTGATTTCAGAGGACCGGTAGCGGACTTGATGTATGTAGTTACGTCAGATGGTGGGTCTGTAGTGACAGATGCTGTGTTGGAAACGAGAAAAATTGTTGAAACAGCGGCAAAACTTGCCGGGGAAGAATATGAAATAAGCAGGCCGAGATATGCATTTGAATACACAGGCAGCACGCAGGGCTTTCAAAAATGTGAATTTCATCACGGAATTGGAAATGCAGAGGTTTTTATTTCCAATCTAAATGAAGTATCAGATGAAAATGGGCTTTGTGTAGAGTGCAAGAAAGTAGGCAAAGGTGTTGGAGCGCATGTAGCAACACCAACGTTTATTGATTTTTCAAAGCTTGCACAAAATTTTTCGACAGTAGCATCGCCAACGCTATATTCATCCCAGACAGTATCTACTAAATTGTGTACAACTGAAAAAGATGTGAAAGTACAGGTTAAGCCATATATTTTATATTACGATATTGATGATTCGGTGAAGGCTGTTTATGGAAATGCATGGGAAGTAGGGAATGAAGAAAAAACATACAAATGGGATGTGCCTGACGTTGGCGGAATGTCTATTTTTAAGTTAGGGTACCAGATTTTAAGTGAAAAACGCTTTGACGGAAAAGTGATTATCAAAGAAGTTGACTGGAAAGGGGCTCCCTTGATGTTCAGCCAAAAAGGTATGATGATGAATTCAATCTGGAATACCAATCCGTTTTGGATGGCCGGTTTTGCGAGTTCTGCCGTACAATTTGCGGCAGATTTCAAACATACATATTGTGTATCCAATGTGGAAAAAAACGGAGTTGTGACGATTGGAAGTAAAGAATGGGACGATTACAGTGTTGAATCAACATTGTATTTCAGCCTGCATAAAGAGGGCGGAATCGTATTAAGAAGTGTAGGTCACAAGAGATTTTATGCGGCGATCCTGGCAGATTATAACACAGCACAAATTATACGGGAGAAAGACGGGGAACGTAAAATATTAGGTGAGATTCCTTATTCTTATAAAGAGGATGTAGGATACACGCTTAAATTTGAGGCCCTAGGAAATAAATTATCATTATTTATTGATGATGATAAGAAGTTGGAAGTGCTGGATGATACATACAGTTGCGGCGGAGCCGGATTTATGATCTCAAACGGTACAATGACCTGTAATAATTTCTTGGTTCGAAGCTAGGAGGTATATACATGAAATATGCAGTTATTTCCGCAGCGGTCACAGATGAAATACGATTTGCAGACGGTACAGTTAAAATCGTTCCTGGAGGAGCCGGAATCTACGCTTTATCCGGAATTAAGTTGTGGGAAGATGATGTTGAAATTGTGACAGGTGTGGGTGAGGATTATGACAGCCTTCATGGAAAATGGTATAAAAAAAATCATATTTCCATGGAGGGGTTAAAGATCAAAGACGCGAAATCGCCATATACGTATATTCAATATTTTGAAGATGGGGAAAGAGAAGAAAGTCCCAAGTATGGCAGTGAGCATTTTTACAAGTTAGAAACAAAAGGTGAAGAATTAAAACCCTATATGGAATCAGCAAATGGAATATATATATTTAAAAATATAGATCCTGATTTTTGGAAGCCTGTGCTAGAGCAGAAAAAAATTTCAAAAGCAAAAGTTCTATGGGAAATCGCTGCTGATGCAACCAAGATTGAAAATTTAGAAGCTGTTGAAAAAATTGTAAAGCAGTTAAATGCATTTTCTATTAATATGACAGAAGCGAAAAACTTATTTGGAATATCAGAGAAAGATAAAATGATAAAAAAACTGCAATCCTGGGGAATGGAACTGGTTTTTTTGAGACAAGGGGCGAAAGGTGCGATTATGATTACACCGCAGGAGGTCGTAGAAGTACCGTCTCAGCCCAATGTAAATGTTGTAGACCCAACGGGGGGCGGCAATAGTTCTACAGGCGGTGTTTTATGCGGACTTGTACAAGGATATTCGGCAGAAATTTGTGGGAAAATGGGAAGTCTTTCCGCGGCAATGTGTATTTCTCAACATGGAGTACCGGATATGATTACAAAGGAAATGCGTGAAGCTGCAATGAAAAAAGCGGGAATAGTGAGGTAGATATGCTGAGTGATAAAATACGAGAAAAAGAATCTGTGAAAAGAATACATGAAAAATATGAGTATTATCGCAATGTCCCGGAACGGGGGTTGATCATAAACGGAAGACCTGCTATGACACAAATTGATCCGGAAAAAGTCGGTGATTTTGTCTTGATCACTGTTCGAGACCCGCTCTGTGCATATGATAAAGACCCAGCAAAGGTCATTTCAGAGAGATTTGACAATCCTGAACTGATCGGGCATTCAGGGATGTTTACAAGTTACTCCGGAACTTATAAGGGTGCCCGAATTACCGTTGTAAGCGGAGGAAGCGGTTCGCCTGAAATGGAATTGATTTTATATGATTACATGGAATATACAGATGCACATACATTTTTGAGGGTAGGAGGTTCCGGCGGCTTGGGAGATCATGTAAAACCGGGGGATGTTGTTATTTCCAGTGGAGTCGTACGTGAAGAGGGAATGACAAAGGCGTACATTCCTGCCCAATATCCGGCGGTGAGCCATTATGAAGTGGTAGCGGCAATGGTAAATGCAGCCGAAATATTAAATGCGCCATACCATGTGGGCGTGACAATGTCAGTTGACAGTGATTTTATCGGCGGGGGCAGGCCGGGTGTAGGAGGATACATGCAGCAGAATAATATAGAAATTGCGGGAATGTATAATCGTGCCGGAGTTTTGAATGGGGATAGAGAATCGGCGGCAATTGTTACCTTGTCATCGCTTTTTGGCAGACGGGGCGGTTCGGTCTGCTCTGTAGCAGATAATTTATGTACAGGAGAAAAGTTTATCGCGGGAAATGGGCATAATTATGCGATTGATATTGCGTTGGAGGGATGTTACATCTTGAATGAAATGGATAAGCAAAAGAAAATTTTGGATAAAACAAATTGGTATCCGTATATAGAAAAGGAGCAGATATGAGCAAATATAATAATCCTATGAGCAGACAAGTGGAAAGTTTACCTGAATTGATTGAATCACAATATGAGGATTTGGAACCAAAGGTCAGAACTGTACTTTCCTTTCAGGAAATTTATAATATTCAAAGAATCGTACTAACTGGATGCGGGGATTCTATGGCGGCTGCCATGGCAACGAAACATGCGTTTGAAATGCTGACGGGAATTCCGACAGAAGTAGTTACGGCGATTGAATTCAGCAGACTGTATTGTAAAAAACATATGGGGATTGACTGCAGAAACCCATTGGTGATCGCAGTCAGCAATTCAGGAACAGGGGCGCGTGTAGCCGAAGCAGTGGAGCGGGCGAGAAAACATGGATGCTATGTTCTCGGCGTAACAGGCAATGAAGGTTCTCCTCTGGGAGTGAATTCAGATAAGATTTTGAAATTAAATATTCCGCCTTTTGAAGCGGCGCCCGGTACCAGAAGTTACTTAGTAAGCGTGATGTCTTTGTTGCTGCTTGCAATTCGCTTTGGAGAAGTAAGGCATCAGTATACGATGGATCAGGCTATGGCGTATCGGTATGATATAAAAAATCAAGGAAAAGCATTAAAAGAGTTACTTCCGGAAATGATTGAGACATGTGGAAAGATAGCGGAAGAATGGAAAGACTTTCCATGCTATGACTTTATCGGTGCAGGGTTTGATTATGCGACCGCATGGTTTGGACACGCAAAAATGCTGGAGGCAGCAGGGAAATTTGCAATGCACATTAATACGGAGGAATGGTTTCATTTAAATTTCTTTGCCAGAGATGCGAGAGAAATGGGAACGGTAGTCGTTGCGAACACAACCAATCCAGCGCACAGCAGATCGAAAGAATTGGTAAAATATGCGAATGTTTTACATAGACCATTGGTGGTCGTTACAGACGGAGATGCATCTGATTTTAATCAGGAAGCAGCGACCTATATCAGGGTTCCAAAACCGGAGTATCCGATTACAATGCCGGTTACACAGTTTGCTCCGGTTTGTCTGATTGCAGCTTATATTTCTGAAATGATCGGAGAGAAATATGGTCGTGGATGTGAAGGCGACTGGTCTTTTGCAGATGGGGGTGCCGGTGTGAAAAACAGTGAAATTATTGTAGATTAGAGAGGGGAATAGGATGCTTAAAAAATTTGATATTAAAACAAAGTATAATGATGTATATGATATTACAGAAAATGTGAAGAAAGCAGTGGAAGAGAGCGGTATTCAAAATGGATTATGTGTTGTATATAATCCACATTCTACAGCCGGAATTACGGTCTTTTCACCGTGGGACCCGGACGGTTTTATTGATTTAGATGAAGAAATCAGAAGATTAATACCGACCAGAATTGATTTTAAACACCAGCATGATACACCACAGGATGCGGCTGGACATGTAAAATCTGCATTTATTGGAATTTCAAATACATTTATTGTAGCGGAAGGGAAATTAATGTTAGGCGGTTCGCAGGGGATTTATTTTCTGGAATTCGATGGACCGAGAGACAGGCAGTATTTTGTAAAAGTAATCAGTGATTAAGTTTGAAATGGAGGATAAAGAGATGAAGAAAATTATTCTTGACTGCGATCCGGGTATGGATGATTCTATGGCGATCGTAATGGCAGTGAAATCTACAGCGCTTGACGTTTTAGCAATTACAACGGTGAACGGTAATTATCCTGTAGATGTCACAAGTACAAATGCAAGAAAGGTTTTGGAATTATTAGACAGAACGGATATTCCGGTGGCGCGGGGAATGGCAAATCCGATAATAAGACCTGTTCCGAAAGATCCATTTACACATGGCAAAGACGGACAAGCCGAGGCATTTCTTCCGGAGCCTCAAATGGAACTGTCTAAAGTGGATGCTGTAGATTTGATCATTGAATTAGTAAAAGCAAATCCCGGAGAAGTGACATTGGTTGTTACAGGACCTATGAGTAATGTTGCTATGGCAATGATCAAGGCACCGGAAATAAAAGAAATGATTCCGGAAATTATTGCGATTTCAGGAGCGTTCGGATTGAATGATTATGCCTTTCTAAATGCGACAGGGGATACTCCCCAAAGTGAATGGAATGTATATGTTGATCCTGAAGCTGCAAAAATTGTTTATGAATCGGGTGTCAAATTGGTGGCATTGGGATTGGATGTCGCAACGTATTTTGATGTGAACTTTAGCGATGAGGATGTAAAGAAACTGGAAATGAGCGATAAAAAAGAAGCGTCATTTCTCGCAAATGCAATTCGTTTTGTCAATGAAAGAGGCTTTGATGCCTATTGTACAGTGATCGATTGCATGGCAGTTGCATATGCCATTGACAGTACATTGGTTGATACGATTGATGCACATGTCGGTGTTGAGACAAAAGACGGGCTTACGCTGGGGATGACAGTGATTGACAGAAGACATCATTTTGTATGGGAACATTTGCCATATATAAAAGTTGGAGCGAAAGCGCATTGCGGAAGATTTTTAAATCTACTGCTCGATTTAGTTTTGGCATAAGGGGGAAGAAATATGTATAGATATCAGCATGCATTGGTAAAAAATGAGGCGTTATATATTGCCGGTCCAGAATGTTTTTACACATACGGTTTTGATATATTAGCTGCCATGAAAGCGAGGGCAGAAGCACTTGGATTTTCTGTGACACTGCCAAATAGTGACCCGCTGGATATGGAAAATCCGGATTTACAAAAAAGAGCAGACAGTATTTTTGCAAATCTTGAAGAGGTTATGCTTAAAACAACGGCTATTGTTGCAGATTTAGAAGCATACAGAGGTGCGGAACCGGATAGCGGAACGGTATATGAACTAGGCATGGCATATGCAAAAGGCGCCAAATGTTATGGATATACAAGAGACAAAAGAAGTTTTATGACCAAAAATTTAAATGCCGGTATAAAAGACGGAAAGGCAGCGGATGAATTGGGAAACTGTGCGATGTATGGAGAACTGCCTTTTGCACCGTCTATCATCGGTTCCACCAAAATAGTGGAAGGCGATTTTGATGATTGCTTAAAAACAATGATTATTGATAAAGAGGAAGCCTTTAAATTCAAAGCAGGACGCGCTGTTTTAACCGATCATTCCGCAGTGCGTGTAGTACAGAATACAGGAAAACCTATTGCGTATTTGGCAAGTTTTGAAAGATATCAGGAGAACGCAGAAGAAGTATTTGCTAAAATGAAAGAAATCTGCGAAAAATATGGTTTTGAGGTATACACACCTATGGATTGGACCGCAGGAGTGAACAAAATCGAAACAGATAATCCGTATATGTGGGCAGCAAATGTATTTGATAATTATCAGCAGCATGTACGTAATTGTGATGTGATCATTGCGAATCTGAATAACTACAGAGGGTATGAGGTAAATAACGATGTGGGTTTTGAATGTGGAATGGCATTTCAATTAGGAAAAAAACTTTATGGATATATGGATAATACAGCGCCGTCTATTGAAAAGATTCCACATTTTGGAGCTGACAGAGAATTTAGAGATCATACAGGGAGCAATGTTGAAAACTTTAACTATCCGGTAAATTTAATGTTTGGATGTTCGATGAAAATTTTTGAAGGAAAATTTGAAGAAATTATGAAAGAAGTGGCGGCAGATTATTTTGAAAAACAATAAACATTAGGAAAGAAAGGTGCATATTACTTTGATAAAACTTCTATAAGTTTTCAGGAAGCGTTTCAGGCAGCTGCCGTTGATACGACGGCAGCCGGCGATACCTTTACAGGATATTTTGCAGCATGCGTTTTGCAGAATCAATCTGTAGAGGATGCGATGCGAATTGCTGCAAAAGCCGCCTCGATTGCAGTGTCCAGAAAGGGCACTTCGATTTCAATCCCTGTAAGAGAAGAGGTTTTTGGATATTTTAGTAGGGACGGAGAAGATGATTTGAAAAGGAGGTAATGACATGGGAACACCACATAATAACGCAAACATTGGAGAAATAGCAGAAAAAATATTGCTGCCGGGTGACCCGATGAGAGCAAAGTTTATTGCAGAAAATTTTTTGGAAGATGCCGTGTGTTATAACGAAGTAAGAGGAATGCTGGGGTATACAGGTACATATAAAGGAAAACGTGTATCGGTTCAAGGAACCGGAATGGGTATGCCGTCTATGGGAATTTATGCGAATGAGTTAATGGAGGGTTATGGCTGTAAGCAGTTGATTCGTGTTGGTACATGTGGGAGCCTGAAAGAAGATGTACATTTGAAAGATGTTGTCATTGCAATGGGTTCTACAACAGATTCTAATATGAATAAGGATCGGTTTGGGAACATTTCTTTTGCACCGATTGCCAGTTTTGAATTATTGAGAAAAGCGTATGATGAAGCAAGAAGACAAAAGGTAAATGCAATTGTAAGCAATATATTTACAAGCGATAAATTTTATGATGACCATGGAAAAGAAAAAAATGAACTGGCAGCAGCATATGGTTGTGCCGGTGTAGACATGGAGACATGTGAACTTTATACACTTGCAGCAAAATACGGCGCAGATGCTTTAACTATGTTGACGGTGAGCGATCATTTAATCACAGGAGAAAAATGTTCTGCAGAAGAAAGGCAGACAACATTTCATGATATGATTCAAATTGCATTGGAGATTATCTGATGACTCTATCATCTATGGACAATGGAAGGTGGGATGAGTTAATTGAAAAAAAGAGTCTTTTTAATTGTATTGGACAGTTATGGAATTGGATATGAACCGGATGCGGATGAATATGGTGACCGGGGGAGCAATACGCTGAAAACGATTGCATCATCTGAATATTATGACACACCCAATATGGCTCGGATTGGTTTGTTCAATATTGACGGAGTTAATGCTCTTGCTGCTGTGAAGGAGCCGATTGGGGCATATGGCAGAATGCAGGAAAAGTCAAAAGGAAAAGATACAACGGTCGGACATTGGGAAATCGCTGGTTTGGTATCGGAAACCCCTTTTCCGACATATCCGAATGGTTTTCCGGAGGAGATATTAGAGATATTTAAAGAAAAAACCGGAAGAGGTGTGCTTTGTAATTTGCCGTATTCAGGGACAGACGTGATTCGCGACTATGGGAAACAACATGTAGAGACAGGTGACTTAATTATCTATACTTCTGCTGACAGTGTATTTCAGATTGCGGCGCATGAAGATATCGTCCCGGTTGAACAATTATATGAGTATTGCAAGACTGCGAGAGAACTTTTCATTGGGGAACATGGAGTAGGACGCGTAATTGCGCGGCCTTTTACAGGCACATATCCGGACTATACAAGAACTCCGCGAAGGCATGATTATGCGCTGATGCCGCCGAAAGATACATTTTTGGATGTGTTGGAGAATAAGGGCTATGATACCATTGGAATTGGTAAGATATATGATATTTTTGCAGGAAAAGGCATACAAGAAACAACACCAACGGCCAATAATGATATGGGGATAGAGATATTAAAAGAATATCAAAATAAGGTCTTCAACGGAGTATGCTTTTTGAATCTGGTTGATTTTGATATGGTCTACGGACATAGGAATAATATTGCTGGTTATGCGAAAGCTGCAACGAAATTCGATGCTGCATTGGGTGAATTTATGAAAAATATGAGAGAGGAAGATATTTTAATTATTACAGCCGATCATGGATGTGACCCGGGATATAAAGGAACGGATCATACAAGAGAATATACGCCGATGTTAGCGTATGGCGCCAGGATTAAGGCAGGTGTTAATCTCGGAACGAGAGCCAGTTTTGCAGATATCGGAAAAACTATTCTGGAGATTTTTGACATTGACGCACAGATTGACGGAACCGGATTTTGGAAAGACATTAGAAATGAAAGCGTTATAAGGAATGAGAGATATTTCCGTGGTTTATGAAAAAAAGAGTAATACAGGAGACGTATTATGAAAAATTTTGATTATTATTCACCTACGTATTTTTCGTTTGGAAGAGGAAAAGAAAAAAATGTAGGAATTTTGATTAAAAAATATGGCGGATCCAAAGTGCTCCTTCATTATGGAGGTGGATCGGTGAAAAAGAATGGAATTTATCAGAAAATAGTAGAGGTTTTGAATGAGAGTAAGATACCATTTGTTGAATTAGGAGGTGTAATGCCTAATCCAAGAAGCGGTCTTGTATATGAGGGGATTGAACTTTGTAAGAAGGAAAATATCGACTTTATCCTTGCAGTGGGAGGAGGAAGTGTGATTGATTCTTCTAAAGCTATTGCTGCCGGTGTAATGTATGAGGGGGATTTTTGGGACTATTACAAATTACATATACCGGTTGAAGATGCGTTGCCCATTGGAGTTGTATTAACGATTGCGGCAGCGGGGAGTGAGGGATCCGGGGGTTCGGTTATTACCAACGAAGAAAATAAATTAAAGTGGTCAGCCGGAGGAGATGCTATAAGACCCAAGTTTTCTGTTTTAAATCCGGAATTTACTTTTACATTGGGGAAATATCAAACAGCGTGCGGAATAACAGATATAATGGTACATGTGTTTGAACGATATTTTACAAATACAAAAGATGTAGGTCTTACCGACAGATTGAGTGAAGCGGTATTGAAGACAATGATAGAAGAAGCACCGAAAGTGATAAAAAATCCAAATGATTATGAGGCTAGTATAGAATAAATTAAATTTCTGCTATATATTTTTGAGATGATGTATGGTAAAATAGTGTTATCAAAGAAAGGATGAACGCTATGAGAAAAACATATCTTCCTCTGTCAGATGAAGACAGGAATTACCTTAAA